>Ga0075435_100002223_pt1 | contig 12802 bp, 13 predicted proteins | sample RhiMethybrSRZTD4_FD_75302 | JGI IMG/M metagenome (GOLD analysis project Ga0075435, IMG submission 75302) | Populus rhizosphere microbial communities from Tennessee, USA - Rhizosphere MetaG P. TD hybrid SRZTD4 | ecosystem: Host-associated > Plants > Roots > Rhizosphere > Soil | place: USA...
GTTCGAGGATGCGCAGCACGCGGCGGGCCAGCGCGTTGCCGTGCGATGCCAGGCGCTCGACGCTCGTGCGTGGCACGCCGACGATGGCGAATTCCGCCGCCACGAACAAGGCATTTGCCAGGAGTAGAACGACAATCACACCGAGCGTGAAGAGGACGGCGCTCACGCCTGCTCCTCCTCATCTGCGTCCGCGGTGCGGACGCGGCGTGCAAGCGCGGAGACGAGCGCGCGCCGTCGGACGTCCTCGACCTCGAACTCGAAGTCGCCGATCACCACGCGCTCATGCGGAATTGGAAGGTGGCCCAGCGCCTCCATGATCAATCCGTTCAGCGTCGTCGCGTCCGTATCCCATTTCGTATTCAGATAGGTTGCGGCATCATCGGCGGCCATCTGGCCAGGTAGACGGACTCTGCCGTCGGCCAGAGTTTCAGCCACCGGCTCGCCCGCCTTGAACTCGTCGCCGATATCGCCCAGCAGTTCAGACAGAACGTCTTCGAGTGTGATCAGGCCCGAGGTGCCGCCGAATTCATCGACGACGAGCGCCTGATGTGTCCGGCGTTCGCGAAGGTGGCGGAGAACGCGATCGGCGGTCACGCTCTCGTGCACGCTGGCTATCGGGCGGATGATTGCGTCGAGCGTCCCGCCTGACTGGCCGCTCACCAGCCATCGTACGAGATCTTTGGTGTGCAGCATTCCGACGATGTTGTCGATCGAGTCGCGGTAGACGGGCAGTCGCGAGTAGGGGCTCTGCGCGACGAGGCGAATCACGTCGTTGAGCGGGGTGTTGATGTCGATCGCGGAGATCTCGGGTCGCGGCACCATCAGTTGCTTGGCCTGGCGGAGGTTCAGGCGGAGTGCGCGGCGCAGGCGTCGATGCTCGTCAGGTTCGAGCAGGCCGCCGTCGCGGCTTTCGGCGATCAGCAGCTCGATTTCTTCGGGCGAGTGGATGTGGCGGTGGGCTTTCGGCGGCGCGCCGATGAGGCGGCGCAGCAGGAGGCCGGTCGCATTCAGCCACGTGATGAATGGCCGATACAGCCACATCGACGGCGCCATAGGCACCACGGCATAGAGCGCCGCCGGCGTCGGGTATCGAAGGGCCAGTGAGCGCGGTACCAGCTCCGAGAAGATCACCTGGGCAACGGTCAGCAGCAGCAGGACGAGGCCGACGGAAACCTTGGCGGCGGTTGCTTCCTGAAGACCGGCCCACGCCACCCATGGCGTCAGGGCGCGCGCGATTGTCGCCTGCGCGTAGGCGCCGAGCACCAGACCGGATACGGTGATGCCGATCTGGCAGGCGGCAATGTATCGCTCCAGGAGGATGGGGTGGTCGAGGACCGGCATCAGCCAGCAGGCGAGGCGATTCTTCTCCTCGGCCAGCTGACGGATCCGGCTGCGGCGGGCGCTGACGGCGGCGAATTCGGCGGCCACGTACACGGCGTTGACGAAGATCAGCGCCGCGACGACGAAGATGGCTGCTACGACCAACGGCCTCTGTATTTTGCACGGACTGCCAAGTTGAGTCGCCTTATATCCGAGTCGGAGTACGGTACGACGCGTCACCCGACTCTGACTCGGGTGACGGGGCGTCACCCGACTCTGACTCGCAGGGGCGGGAATAAGACCGAATCGGTCGGTGTTCTAGTTATCGACGAGGATAAACATGAACAGGACCGAGGATCGCCTGCTGGTTGCCAGGCTGCAGGCGCGCGACGAGACCGCCGTGCATGAGCTGGCAGAGCGTTTCGGGTCAAGGATTTACCAGCTGGCGCTCAGACAGATGAAGAACCGCGAGGACGCGGAGGAAGTCACCCAGGACGTGCTGATGAAGGTGTACCGCAAGATTGGCGCGTTCCGGGGCGACTCGGCGCTCTCGTCGTGGATCTACCGCATTACCTTCAATACCGCGATGTCCAAGCTGCGCTCGGCCAGGCTGACGCGTGCAGCTCAGCAGTCCGAGACCGTCCGCGAACGGGAAGACGATGGGCAGCGGACGTTGCGCGAACCGGCGGATTGGTCGAGCATGCCTGACGAGGAGCTGCTCCGCGCTCAGCTGCGCCGCGCCGTCGTTGTGGCGATTGCCGAGCTGCCGGAGATTTACCGCGTGCCCGTCGTGCTAAGAGACATCGAGGGCCTGAGCACCGAGGAAGCGAGCACGCGTCTCAAGGTGAAGGACCAGACGCTGAAGTCGCGCCTCCACCGCGGGCGCCTGATGCTGCGCGAGCGGCTGCAGGCGTTCACGACCGGCCTGAACATGCACCGCCCAACGCCAGCCTTCAGCGCGTAAGTCGATCGTCGGCCGCCAGCCGTGCCGCGAACTCGAGCGCCAGGGCGGCTACGCGCGCCGTTCCCGCTTTGTCGATCTTCTGCCAGTCGTCCGTCGGACGGTGATAGTCAGGATGAAAACCGGTGAAGAAGTTGACGGCGGGAACGCGCGCCGCCAGAAACGACGAGTCGTCACTGCGCCCGGCGCCGGGCCCTTCCTGCTTGATGTCGATGCTGCCGGCCGCCTGCGCGGCTCCCATCAGATCGCCCTTGATGGTCGCGTTATCCAGGCCGCTGACATCCACGGACCCATGTGAGCGGCCGACCATGTCGAGATTCAGCATGGCGATCGTGTCACCCATCGATACTGGCGGCGATGCGACGTAGTGCATCGAGCCGAGCAGTCCGCGCTCTTCGCCCGCGAATGTAACGAAGATCAGCGTCCGCGGAAAACGTGCGCGCTCGGCCATCGCGGCGCGCGCCACCTCAATAATCGATGCGGTGCCGGACGCGTTGTCGTCGGCGCCGTTGTGTACCTCTCCCGCGCGTTCCGGAGTCATCGACAGCCGACCGCCCAGGCCGACGTGATCGTAGTGAGCGCCGATGACGATCGCCTCGCGGGCCTTCGCCGGATCCGATCCGGGCAATACGCCAACGACATTGCGAACGGTCTTCCGATCGCGCGCGAGGAATTCCATGTAATCGATGGTCGCGTCCTTGAGCAGCCGCGATCGCGGCCGCAGATCGAGGTCGATCTGACGCGCGAGCGCGTCGAGACCCCACGCGTCCAGCAGCGGCTGCATCTCGGCGCGCCGCACGCGCAGCACTGGCATGCCAGCTTCATCGAGGTCTGGAACTTCGTGAAACGTGTGATACAGGCCCTGATCCATCGAGTGCGTTGCATCGCCGACGACGATCAGCACGCGCGCGCCAAGCCCGTGCGCGACCGCCGCCTTCTGATACAACGTCGTCTGCGGCATCGGCCGGTTGCCGTTCAGCGGGCTGTTGGCGTCGTTTTCCTGCGGCTCGTGGCTGAAGATGAGGACGGCTTTCCCGTTGACGTTGATGCCGGCGTAATCGTCATAGTTCCGCTCGGGCGCGACGAGCCCGTAGCCGGCGAACACGAGCGGAACTTTGTCTTCCTGATCGGACGGAACGTTCGGGGACTCGTTCGGGATCGCCGACAACGGGTAATACGTCGAGCCGATAGAGAACTTCACCGATCGGCCTTTATCCGAGATGACCAGTGAGTTGCCCGCACCGACGTTGACGCCAGCGATTAGTTCGAACGGCTGGAACCATGAGCCGTCGTCGCCTCCGGGTCTGAGACCGATGGCTCTGAACTGTTGCGCGATGTACTCCGCCGCTCGCTCGAGCTCGGGGCTTCCGGATGCCCGACCTTTCAAGTCGTCTGACGCCAGGAATTTAATGTGATCGAGCAGGCGATCGGCGTCAATGTCTCCCGGCGCCGCGTGGACAGCGGCGGCGCCGATCAGAAGAGCGGTGATTAAGATTCTACGCATCAGACACCCAGCGCCGTTTCGAGCTGGACCCGCTCGCGCGTGTTCAGCGCCGGCACGCGCGTGTGCACAATACCAGACGACGAGAGAAGCGCGGGCACCGTCCCGACGCGGTTCCGGACGCCGAACTCCCCTCCGAGCATCGTCAACACATTGTAGGAACGCCGCGATGCCCCGACCACCGCTTCGACGATGCGAGCCGCCGCGGTGCCGAGCGCATAAGGTCCAAGCGGCCACAGCTTCCCGACTCGTGCCTCGATGCGCCGCAGCTGCACCTGCGAGAGGACCCGTTCGAGAGCGTAGCCGCCGATTGACGCGTCACTCCACGGCAATACGAACGATGCGGGAGGAGTGCCTAATACCGCAACCGACACTTCGTCGGCCGCGCAGCCTGCTTCCATGGCAACGATACCCGCCACGGCTGCGGCAAGCGCCTCTGTCGCCGAGCCGATCAATTGGCGGGAGGCAATGCGTGCCTCGTGAGACGAAGCTTCGATCAGATCAGCCTGCCTCGCACCTGCGAACACGATCGATGCATCCGCTGCGAACGCCGCGATGCGCTTGATGAGTGCGAGCCCCTCTTCACCCTGCCATTCCGGCGAGCCGGCAGCAAATCGATCCGCGACTACCACGACCGCGGCGCCGACCACGCGCGACTCGTCAGCGGTCGCATCCAGCCGCGTGTGAAACCCCGCGATCGCGCCCGCCTGCTGGATGTCGAGCGCCTTGCCGGCCGCGGCGTTCACCGCCGCATCGATGGCAAGAATGCGATTGACGCGATCGCGCGACGCCAGCGCCTGTGCACACGCGCCGCCGATGTCGCCGGCGCCAACGATCGCAACAGTGGTCATGAACCGGTGGAGTATTCTACCGGTTGTCATGGCGACACTCAGTGGGAAGACGGCGATTGTCACCGGCGGATCGCGAGGCATCGGCCTGGCCATCGCGCGTGCGCTCGTTAAGAGCGATGCGAACGTCGTGATTACAGGCACGAAGCAGAAGCCGCTCGACGAGGCTGCACGCGAGCTCGGCGCGAAGGCCATGGGGAGCATCGCGAACGTTCGCGAGTACGCAGACGTCGAGCGCATGTTCAACGCTGCTGCGTCACGCTTCGGCGGCATCGATATTTTGATCAACAACGCAGGCGTCGGTGTGTTCACGCCGGTGGCGGAGATGTCGGTCGAGCAGTGGCACGACGTCATCGACACCAACCTGACCGGCGTCTTTTACTGTTGCCGCGCGGCGCTGCCGCATCTCAGGAAGCGCGGCGGCTGGATCATCAACATCAGCAGTCTTGCTGGAAAGAACGCGTTCCCGGAGGCGGCCGCGTATTGCGCCTCAAAGTCCGGGCTCAACGCCTTCAGCGAGGCGTTGATGCAGGAGGTCCGTCATGACGGCATCCGCGTGGCGTACGTGATGCCCGGATCCGTCAACACAAACTTCGGCGGACATCAGACCGCGGGCGCCGATTGGAAACTGTCGCCCGATGATGTCGCCGAGGTTGTGGTGGATCTGCTCCAACATCCGTCGCGCAGCCTGCCGAGCCGCGTCGAAATCCGTCCGGCGAAGCCGCCGAAGAAAGGGTGAGATGGGGGCCCTCGACAAGCACCGCGACGCGCTCGAAGTTCACGAAACGATGATGGGCATCGGCCGCGGTCGCCTCGCCGTGGCGATGGACCTGCTCACCGACGCGCTGGCAATGATCGGACAGCACAGCGTCTATTGTCAGAGCACCCGCATGCCGGGACGCCCGACGCTCGACATTGCGCTGGTCATCGAGCAGATCGGTGACGCCAAGGAGCTGGTGCAGACGGTCATCGAGCAGAAGACAGAATGACGACATCGGTTCCAGGGCCCATCGCCGTCATCGACCACTACAACCTTCTCGAACATCTGGAGCCGGCAGGACCCGGAGACCTGTTCCGCGCTCGCGACACCAGAAAAGGACGCACGGTTGTCGTGCGCGTGCTGCCGGCCGACTACGTCGCCGCTGCCAAACGCGACACCTTCATCGACCGCGCACGCGGTCTCGTCGCGCTGTCGCATCCAAACATCATCACGGTGTTTGATGTCGGCGAGCACGACGGACGGATCTACATCGTTTTCGAGTTCCTGAAAGGCCAGTCGCTTCGCCACGAAATGGCTGGCCGGCCGCTCAATGTCCGCCGCGCCATCGACGTGGCGATACAGATGGCCGACGCCTTGGCGGATGCGCACGCGTGCGGCTATGTACACGGCGGATTGAGCCCGGATTCAGTCGTCATCACGGCCAGGGGACACGGGAAGATTCCCGCATTTGCGCTTGCATCGCGCGACGGGTTCGCAACGCCCGGCGACGCCACGCTGCACGATTACGATTCGCCGGAAGAAGCGCGCGGCCTGCCTTCGGACGAGCGCTCCGACATCTACTCGGTCGGCGCTGTGCTGTTCGAGTTGCTGACAGGCCGGCGGCCGCTGCATCGAGGCGCGGCTGCGCCGAGCGCCACGAACAGTCATGTGCCGCCGGAGCTCGACGCGGTCGTGCTGAAAGCGGTGGCACCGAACCCGGACAGTCGGTACCAAAGCGCCGCGGCGTTCGCGGCGGAGCTGAGAAGCGTCGCGGCCGTCCTCGATTCGCGTGGATTAGTGGGAGACGAAGAGGACCTTCCCGAGGTGGTACAGCACGCAAGTCGAGGCGTGCCGGCGCTCGCCCTCGTTGTGCTGCTCATTGCCGCCGCCATCGTCTGGTGGTTGTGGCGATGATCATCCCCGCAGGATCTCGCCCAGCCGATCGCTGAAAGCGGAGCGCGCCAGCACTTCGTCGATCCCCGCCTGACGCGCGGCAGCGATCACGTCGGCATGCACGTGCGAGACGAAGCCAAGCGTCCGGATGCCGCGCGTCGCAGCATCCGCCTTCAATTCCGCAATCGCCGCAAGCGGATTGAGCTTGGCACTGTTGAGGTCAAAGATGACGAGAGACGGCTGTTTCTCCTTCACACGGGCGACCGCCATCCCGGGAGTACGCTCGAAGTACACGTCTGTGCCCAGCGATTTCGCGGCGGTGGAGATCTTGACGGAGAACAGCAGGTCGTCGAGGACGCACACGATCATGTGTACGATTGTAGTGAATGATTGTCGAAGTTCGGGCTGAAGCCCCGTTCTACAAGAACGGCTTCGTCGTGGGGTGCGAGCGCACGCGCGAAGGCATCGTCATCGATCCGGGCGACGAGGTGGACCTGTTGCTTGCCGCCGTGCGCGATCACGACCTGGATATCCGGCACATCCTGTTGACGCATGCGCACATCGATCACATTACCGGCGTACGCAGCGCAAAGGATGCTTTCGATGCGCCGGTCTATCTGCACCACGACGATCTGTTTCTCTACGATGCTGCGCCGCAGCAGGGTGCGATGTTCGGCTTCAAGGTCCAGCGCCAGCCGCCGATCGACGTGTTCTACGACATGAGCCCCATCTACTTCGGCGACTACGAAGTGCGGCTGCATCACACGCCCGGTCACTGCCCGGGCGGTGTCTGCCTGCAGATCGGCAAGAAGGGTACTGCCGGTAAAGATCTCTTCGTCGGCGACACGCTGTTCGCCGGATCGATCGGCCGCACCGATCTGCCGGGCGGCGATTATGAGACGCTGCTGCAATCCATCGTCGGCGTGTTGTTTCCGCTCGGAGACGATGCGGTGGTCCACTCGGGCCATGGGGCCGACACGACCATCGGAACGGAGAGGACGACGAACCCGTTCATCCTGGAATACCTCTCCGCGCGACGCTAATCGGCGTCTTTCAACGCTACGAGTTCGACTCGTCCAATCTGGATCCGGTCGCCGGACTGCAGCTGCGCCGTCTCGACGCGTTTGCCGTTCACGAACGTACCGTTCGTGCTGTCCAGGTCCCGCACTTCGAGGCCGCCGCCGGCTGTCGCAATCAGGCGACAGTGGACGCGCGATACGAGCGCCCCGTCGACGCTGAAGTCCGCTCCTGTCGCGCGGCCGAGCGTCCGCACGCCGCCTGGCAGGATTCGGAATGTTTTTTCCGGTTCACCCTCATTGACCGTTCGCAGAATCCACATAAGCTGGGTTGAAACCCTTGGGTCTCCTCGTCCGTAGAACTACATGCCTGTCACGCCGAAGGTTCGGCGGAGTCGGATTATGAAGAAGTCGCGCAAAACCCTGATCGTCAGCGTTCTTGTCCTGCTTGTCGTGGCGGGTGTCTGGGGGTTTACCGCCCTTACCGGCGCCTCGACCACCATTGACCCCGCGAAGATCACGGTCGTCGAACGCGGCACGATGCGTCGATCCGTTGTCGCCACCGGCAAGGTCGAGCCGATCACCAAGGTCGAAATCAAGTCGAAGGCGAACGGCATCATCGAAAAACTGTACGTCGACGTCGATCAGGTGGTGCAGCCTGGCCAGGTGCTGGCGGAGCTCGATCGCGAAAATCTTACCGCACGACTTCGGCAGGCTCGTGCCAATCTGCAGGCGGCGGAAGCGGCGCACGAGGGCACCGCCGCGCAGTTGAAAAAAGACGAGATACAGGCGCAATCGCCGGACGTCGCGTTCGCGAAGCGAAACGCGGAGCGCGCGCAGCAGCTGTTCGATCAGAAGCTCGTGTCGCAGTCGAACCTTGATGATGCGAAGAGTGCGTTGGAGCAGGCTGTGAACCGTCAGCAGGCAGCGCAGGGGCAGCTCGTCATCAGCCGCGCGAAGGTGTCAGAGGCCGTCGCCAACGTGGCGCAGGCTCGCGCCGCGCTTGAAAACGCGGAAGAGGACCTCGCCAACGCGACCATCCGGGCGCCGATCCGCGCGACCGTGCTGACGCGCGATGTCGAAATCGGCAGCCCGGTGTCGTCGATCCTGAATCTCGGCGCAAACGGCACGCTCGTCTTCACGCTGGGCGACATCGATCGCGTGTTCGTGCGCGGCAAGGTGGATGAAGCGGACATCGGCCGCGTGCGCCTCGACCAGGCTGCCAGCATCACAACGGAGAGTTTCCGCGACAGAACGTTCAAGGGGAAGGTCACGCAGATCTCGCCCATCGGCGTCGACAAGGACAACGTGACGACATTCGAGGTGAAGGTCTCAATCGATAATCCAGGGAAGGAACTGAAAGCCAACATGACGGCGAACGCCGAGATCATCCTGGAGGAATTCCCCAACTCCGTACTCGTGCCCGAGGCGGCGGTTTTCTACGACGACCGTCACAATGCGTCCGTCGATGTTCTTGATGCCTCGTCACGTAGCGGCCGCAGGCGAGTGCCGGTGCAGGTCGGCGTCGGAAACGGGACACGGATGCAGATCGTCCGCGGCGTCAACGCCGGCGATAAGGTCGTGCTCCCGAACTGAGATGCTTGAAGTCTTCCGTCAGGTAGTGGCGAACCTGCGCGCGAACAAACTGCGCAGCTTCCTCACCATGTTCGGCATCTTGTGGGGTGTCATCTCCGTCATCATCCTGCAGGCGACGGGCGAAGGCTTTCGCCGCGGCAACAACAAGGTGCTGATGGAGCTGGGAAAGAACATCGCCATCGTGTGGGGTGCACGTACCGGCCTGCAGGCCGGCGGTGAGCGCGCCGGACGTCAGATCCTGCTCACCATGGACGATGTGCACGCGCTGCAGACCGAATCGCGCATGATCGCCGTCGTCAGCGCGGAACTGCAGCGCGGCGCGATGAGCGTGAAGAGCGCGTATAACGCCGCTGCCATCCTCGTCGACGGCATCGAGCCGCAGTATCAGGACATTCGCACGGTGGAAGTCGATCGCGGTCGTCTGTTCAACGATGCCGACGAACGTGAAGCCCGCCGCGTCGCCATCGTCGGTTTCGACGCGACTACTCAGTTGTTCTCAACGCGCCGGAGCATCGGCGAGTCCATTCAGTTGAATGGGATTCCGTACACCGTCATCGGCCGTATTAGAAAGAAAAATCAGGACAGCGCGTACAACGGTCGTGACAATGACAAAGTGTTCGTGCCGTTCAGTGCGATGGCGCGCGACTTTCCGCGCGCCGATGCGCCCGATGGCGTCCTGTCCCAAATCATCGTCGCGCCGAAAGACGACGTCGTTGCCGATCTGCCGGCGATTCTAAATGCGCGGACGGGACGCATCGAGGACATCGACTGGCCGCTGGCGCGCGAGGTCCGCCGAGTGCTCGCCAACCACCACAACTTCGATGCGAACGATCGCGACGCGATTCGCGTCTGGGACACGTCGCTCGAATCCATCATGTTCGGCCGGATGATTCAGGCGATGAAGGACTTCTTCAGCGTCGTCGGATTGGTGACGTTGAGCCTGGGCGGACTGGGTGTGATGAACATCATGCTGGTTGCGGTGCGCGAACGCACCCGTGAGATCGGCATTCGCAAGGCGCTCGGTGCGACGACAGGACACATTCAACGGCAGTTCTTCCTCGAGGGGTTCGCGCTGACGTTGCTGAGCGGTGCCGCAGGCTTCGTCATCGCGCTCGGATTGTGCGCGCTCGTCAACCTGGCGCCGATGCCACCGCGATTCGACGGAATGATTCTGACGTGGCAATCGGGCGCAGCCGCGGTGCTGGCGCTGGTGTTCGTCGGAGTCGTGACGTCGACGTACCCTGCGCGGCGCGCCGCGCAGCTGCCGCCTGTCGAGGCGCTGCGGTTTGAAGCATGAGCCGCCGCGTTCTCAAGCAGATCGTGCGCGAGGCGATGGTGGGTCTCTTCCGCAACCGGATGCGCGCTGCCTTGTCGATGCTCGGCATTTCGTGGGGCATCGTCTCCGTCGTCATGCTGCTCGCCTACGGCAATGGGTTCGATGCTGCTCTCCTCCGCGGGTTCGAGGGTGCATTCGGTGACGGGGTTTCGATCGTCATGGGCGGACAAACGAGCATGCAGGCCGGCGGCGAGCGCGCCGGCCAGCGTGTCCGGCTCCGTCTCGCCGACGCCGAAGCCATCGGCCAGGTGCCGTTCGTCAAGCAGTGGAGTCCCGAGTTCACGCAGATGACGCTGGTGGCCTGGCGGGAGAAGCAATCGACCTACCTGACACGCGGCGTGGCACCGACGTATGCCTCGATGCGCAGCGAGCAGGCGGCGGTCGGACGATTCATCGACGCCGAGGATGTCCGCCTGCAGCGCCGCGTCGTCTTCCTCGGCAGCGAAGTCGCACGCAAGATGTTTGGCGCGACGTCAGCCGTCGGGCAGAGCATCCGCATCAAGGGTGTTCGTTTCGACGTTGTCGGCGTGCAGCACGAAAAGGTGCAGCTGTCGAACTACACAGCCCCTGACAAGGAATCGTTGTTCATTCCGTATACGACGGCCGGCCAGCTGTGGAATACCGAGTACGTCAACTTCACCGTGATGCAGGCGATCACGCCTACAGTGAATGCCAAGGCCATCGCCGACGTCAGAAGCACGCTCGCCGGCCGGCTGCGGTTCAACCCGAGTGACGAGCGGGCGATCATGGTCTGGGGTTTCGAGGATACGCAGAAGATCGTCGGTCCCATTGTGTTCGGATTGAAGCTTGTCCTCACGTTCATCGGTGTGCTGACACTCGCCATCGGCGGGGTCGGCGTGATGAACATCATGTTCGTCTCAGTGACCGAGCGTACGCGCGAAATCGGCCTGCGCAAGGCGCTCGGCGCGCGGCGCGGCGCCATCCTGCTTCAGTTTCTGCTCGAGGGTCTGGTCACGACGTTTGCGGGAGGCGCGGCGGGAGTGCTGTTGTCCTACATCCTCGTCTGGGCGTTGAGCCCGCGTCCCTTTTTGTCGGAGCTGCTCGATGATGCGACGCGATCCGCGGACATTTACCTGGTGCTCGATGTCCAGCTCCTCGGAATCTGCACCGCTATCCTGATGTTCGTCGGTCTCGTCAGCTCATTCGTCCCCGCCATGCGAGCCGCGCGTCTCGATCCGATTGAGGCGCTTCGCTACGAATAGTCAATAACCGATCAACAAACGCGCGGCGCGTTCGATCTGCTCTTCTGATGGAAGGAAGAACTCTTCGAGCGGCGGTGAGTACGGCACCGGCGTGTCGAGCGCGCCGACGATGCGGACGGGAGCGTCGAGCGACTCGAACGCTTCTTCCTGAATAATCGCGGCGAGGCTTTCGCCCACGCCGCCGGTGCGTGTGTCTTCGTGGATGATGAGCACCTTGCTGCAGTGCCGCGCGACGGCAAGGACCGCCTCCTTATCGAGCGGCGCCAGTGAGCGCAGGTCGAGCACGCTTGCCTGAATACCGTCGGCCGCAAGCGTCTCCGCCACGCGCATACCGACGTGCACGTACGCACCGTAAGAAATGATGGCGAGGTCGCCGCCTGAGCGCCGCAGTGCTGCCTTGCCGATCGCCATGGGCGCCGGCGGCCCCGCCGGGAGCACCTGTTTCACGCGCGGATCGCGATAGAGCGCGATGTGCTCGAAGTAGAGGACCGGATCCGGATCCGCGACGGCGGCGGCCATCAACGCGCGTGCGTCCTGCGGCGTCGACGGCACCACGATCTTCAGGCCGGGCGTGCGGTAGAACCACGCCTCGGTGTTCTGGCTGTGATACGGCCCCGCGTGTCGCAACCCGCCCCAGGGCATCCGGAGCACCATCGGAATCGACGCGCCCCAACGGTAGCGCTGCTTCGCCGCATTGTTCACCAGTTGATTGAATCCGGTCGCGGCAAAATCGTTGAACTGCACTTCGGCAATCGGGCGCTGACCGGCGATTGCGGCGCCTACGGCAATGCCGAAAATCGCGTTCTCGGCAATGGGCGAGTTGATGATGCGGTCGCCGAACTCCTTCAGCAGCGGGCGCAGCAGGAGGAACGCGCCGCCGTAGAGCCCACCGACGTCTTCGCCGTATACAAACACACGTGCATCTGCTCGCAGCGCGTCAGCGACACCAGCCGTTACCGCCTCGAGGAACGTCATGCCTTTGCGATCGAACGGCAGGCCTGCCTCGAGCGCCGGCAGCGCAGGATCGAGGTCAACACTCAACCGCGTTGACGGGGCGAGCGGCTCGATGTGCACGCGCGGCGGCTCGTTGGCGAGCACGCCGAGGCCAGCGCTCTCCGGTTGTGGCCA
>Ga0075435_100002226_pt1 | contig 12798 bp, 9 predicted proteins | sample RhiMethybrSRZTD4_FD_75302 | JGI IMG/M metagenome (GOLD analysis project Ga0075435, IMG submission 75302) | Populus rhizosphere microbial communities from Tennessee, USA - Rhizosphere MetaG P. TD hybrid SRZTD4 | ecosystem: Host-associated > Plants > Roots > Rhizosphere > Soil | place: USA...
TCACCGTCACCGTCGAAAACGTCGGCACCCACGAGACCCGCGTCGTCCCGACCAACGAATCGGGCGACTACACCGTCACGCTGCTGCCGATCGGCCGCTACACCGTGAAGATCGAGCTGCAGGGTTTCTCGACCCAGAACGCCAGCCTCGATCTCGCCGCCGGCGATCGCACGCGGCTCGACGTCAGGATGCAGGTCGGCGCGGTGTCCGAGAACGTCCTGGTCACCGCCGAATCGCCGCTGGTGCAGACCGACTCGGCGACGCTCAGTTCGCTCGTCACCGAGAAGGCAGTCCAGGACCTGCCGGTGAACGGCCGCAACTTCGTGCGCCTGGTGCAGCTCGTGCCCGGGGCGAACGAGGGCGTGCCGAATTCGCTGGCCAGCGGCACGCGCCCAGACGATCGCCGCCAGACGTCGGCGGTCTCGATCAATGGCGCGCTCGACAACCAGAACAACCAGCTGCTCGACGGCATCGACAACAACGAGCGGTTCATCGGCACGATGGTGGTGAAGCCGTCGATCGACGCGATTGCCGAAGTGAAGGTGCAGACCAACATGTACAACGCCGAGGTCGGCCGCACCGCCGGCGGCGTGGTGAACATCATCACCAAGTCGGGCTCGAACGATTTCCACGGCTCGGCCTTCGAGTTCAACCGCAACGACACCTTCGACGCGCGGAACTACTTCGCGACCACCGGCCCGAAGCCGAAGCTCGATCAGAACCAGTACGGCGGCAGCATCGGCGGGCCGATCCGGAAGAGCCACACGTTCTTCTTCGGCGACTACGAGCGCTTGAAGCAGACGCAGGGCGTCACGTTCGTCTCGACGGTGCCGACGGCGAAGATGCGCGCCGGCGATTTCTCCGAGCTCTCGGTGCCCATCTACGATCCGACCACGGCGATCCGCGCGCCGTTTCCGGGCAACGTCATCCCGACGGGCCGGCTCGATCAGGTCGCGCTCAAGTACATGGGGCTCTACCCGCTGCCGAACTCGCCGGGGCTCGCGAACAACTTCACCGGCACGAGCGATCGCACGCAGACGAGCGGCACCGCCGACTTCCGGATCGACCACCGCTTCAACGACGCGAACACGCTGTTCGCGCGCTACTCGTACAACAACGTCGACACGTTCACGCCGGGCGCGCTGCCGGCGGTGAACGGCGTGCAGCCGGGCGGCAACAACGGCCAGTTCCCGGGGCCGAACACGACGAAGGCCGACGGCTTCCAGGCGAACTACCTGCACATCTACGGGCCGTCGCTCGTGTCGGAGATCCGCGTCGGCTTCATGCACGGCGACATCGAATCGCTGCCGCTGAACTACGGCCAGAATCTCTCGACCGCCTTCGGCCTCGCCAACGCCAACATCGACGCCGTGACGTCGGCGCTCACGCCGATGAACCCGGCGGGCTACACGAGCCTCGGCGACGCGACGTTCCTGCCGCTCATCACGGTGAACAAGACGCTGCAGATCAGCGGCTCGCTCACCAAGACGCGCGGCGCGCACAACGTGAAGGCCGGCGCCGGCCTCGTCTCGCGGCGCATGCGCCAGTTCCAGAGCAGCTCCGCCGTCGGCACGATCGCGTTCACGACGGCGCTCACCGACAACGGCGCCGGCTCGGGCGGCAACAGCCTCGCGTCGTTCCTGCTCGGCTATCCGTCGACCGTCGCGCGGACGCACACGCTGTTCGATCCGCACTACCGCACGCAGGAGCCGAACGCGTTCGTGCAGGACGACTGGCGCGCGACGTCGTGGCTCACCGTGAACGCCGGCCTGCGCTACGACGTCTTCACGCCGCTCGTCGAGGAGACCAATCACCTCTCGAACATCGATCTGACGACGCTGAAGGTGATCGTCGCGGGGCAGAACGGCGTCTCGGAGACGGCGGGCGTCGCGACCGACTACTCGAACCTCGCGCCGCGCCTCGGATTCTCGGCGACGCTGCCGCGCGCGCTCGTCGTCCGCGGCGGCTGGGGGCTGGCGTTCTTCCCGGGCAACTACATGTCGCAGTCGCTCATGAAGAACCCGCCGTTTGTCGGCACCTACGGGCCGGTGACGAGCAACGGCGCGTCGGGCGGGCTGCCGAACCTCCGGCTGTCGGACGGCCTGCCGCTGCCGACGCCGACCGACGCCGCCAACCCCGCGGGCACGATCATCGGCGTGCAGCGCGATTTCAAGAACACGCGCACGCAGCAGTTCAACGTCGTCGTCGAGAAGGAGTTCGCGGGCAACGTGATCGGCGGCGGCTACGTCGGATCGCGCGGCGCGCACGTCGCCTTCGCGATCCCGAACCTCGATCTCGCGCCGGCGGGGCCCGGCCCGATCCAGCAGCGCCGCACCTACTTCGCCCAGCTGCCGAACGTGACGACGATCGGGCTCTTCGAGAGCGACTTCGAGTCCACCTACAACGCGCTGCAGGTGACCTTCCTGCGGCGCCACCGCAACGGCCTGACGATCGGATCCAACTACGTGCTCGCGCACACGCAGTGGACGCAGCCGACGCCGAACGACGTGAGCGTCGTCGAGCGCTTCGACGCCGACTTCGACATCCGGCACCGCTTCGTCTTCTCGGCCAACTACGAGCTGCCGTTCGGGCAGTCGGCGACCGGGCTGGCGAAAGGGGTGATCGGCGGCTGGCAGGTGAACAGCGTGATGTACCTGCAGAGCGGGCTGCCGTTCAACGTCACCAATTCGACGCAGCGCGCGAACACGAGCGGCGGCGCCGATCGCCCGAACCTGGTCGGCAACCCGGAGCTCGACAACCCGACGGTGGACCAGTGGTTCAACACCGCGGCGTTCGCCGCGCAGCCGATCAACACGATCGGCAACGCGCCGCGCAATCCCCTGCACGGCCCGCCGCAGCGGCGCCTCGATCTGTCGCTCTTCAAGGACTTCGGCCTGAGCGGCGCCGCGAAGCTGCAGCTGCGCCTCGAGGTCTACAACGTCACCGACACGCCGAGCTTCGCGAACCCGAACGCCTCGCTCGGCGCGCCGGGGTTCGGATCGGTCACGAGCATCGGCAACTCGATCCCGCGCCAGGCGCAGTTCGCGGCGAAGCTGCTGTTCTGAGATGGCGTATGCTCTACCGGCGAGGTGAACCCGTGGCGCCGACTGTGAAGGACGACGGGCAACGCAGAACCCGCGGAACCCGCAGAACCAATATTGTTTCTGCGATTTCTGCGTGCTCCGCGTTGATCGTCGTCACGTTGATGCCGCTCGCCGCGCAGCGGCGGGACTTCCCGACGCGGCCGCCGGGCGATCCGGCGGCGATCGAGCGCGGGCGCGCGCTCTACAGCGTGAACTGCACGTTCTGCCACGGCGCCGACATCCGCGGCGGCGACAGCGGGCCGAGCCTGTTGCGATCGGCGATGGTGCTCGACGATCAGAACGGCGAGCTCATCGGACCCGTCGTCCGCGGCGGCCGCGTCGATCGCGGCATGCCGAAGTTCTCGTTCACCGACGAGCAGCTGCAGGACGTCGTCGCGTTTCTCCACAGCTTCACCGCGGCCGGCTACGACGTCTCGCGGATGAAGCCGCCGAGCATCCTCGTCGGCGACGCCGTGGCGGGCGAGGCGTTCTTCCGCCGGACGTGCGCGTCGTGCCATTCGCCGACCGGCGATCTGCGCGGCTACGCGGCGAAGTTCGCCGACGAGAAGCAGCTGCAGCAGACGTGGCTCCTGCCCGGCAGCGGCGGGCGCGGCGCGGCGCCGCCGCGGATCGATCTGCCGCCGACCACCGTCACCGTGACGCTCGCGTCGGGCCAGAAAGTCGAAGGCGTCCTCGATCGCATCGACGACTTCGTCGTCTCGCTCACGGAGAAGGACGGCACGCATCGATCGTTTCGCACGACCGGCGCCGCGCCGAAAGTCGAGATCCACGATCCGCTGCAGCCGCACAAGGATCTCCTGCGCGCGTACTCCGACGCCGACATCCACAACGTGACCGCGTATCTGGCGACACTCAAATGAGCACAGCAGAGATCGCAAAGGGAGCAAAGGGCGCAAAGAAGGCCGCAAGGACGGCAGGCAGGAAGGCGGCAAGGACGGTCGCAGTCTTTGCGGCCTTTGCCTCCTTCGCGGCGTTTGCGCCACTCGACCCGGCCAGTCTCCTCAAGCCGCTCGGCGAGGACTGGACTTCGTACTCCGGCGACTACACCGGCCGCCGATACAGCGCGCTCACGCAGATCAACCAGTCGAACGTGAAGCAGCTCACGCTCGCCTGGGTGAGCAAACTGCCCGGCGCGCCCGCCGCGGGCGGACGCGGCGGTCGAGGAGCGGCGCCGGGCGGCGGACGCGGAGGCGCCGCGCCGGCGACGATCGTCGGCGGGGAAGGCACGGGCGACGTGGTCGTCGCCGACGCGCTGAGCGTGAAGGGATCGATTCTCGCGGTCAACGGCGTGCTGTACGTCTCGGCGCCCGATCACGCGTGGGCGATCGACGCGCAGGACGGCCACGAGATCTGGCACTACTTCTGGAAGACCAAGGGCGGCACGCACATCGGCAACCGCGGGCTCGGCCTGTGGAACAACTATCTCTACATGGAGACGCCCGACGACTATCTCGTGTCGCTCGACGCGCGCACCGGCCGCGAGCGCTGGCACAAGGAGATCGCGAGCTTCGCGCAGCAGTACTTCTCGACGACGGCGCCCGTGGTCGTCGGCAATCACGTGCTGGTCGGCACGGGCAACGATCTCGACGCGCCCGGCTTCCTGCAGTCGCTCGATCCCGAGACCGGCGAACTGCAGTGGAAGTTCTACTCCGTGCCGATGAATCCCGGCGATCCGGGGGTCGAGACCTGGAAGAGCCTCGACGCTGCGCGCCATGGCGGCGGGCAGATGTGGCTGCCGGGCTCCTACGATCCGGAGACGCATCTCTACATCGTCGGTACCGGCAACCCGACGCCGGCCTACACGTCGGCGCCGCGCGGCGAAGGCGACAATCTCTTCACCTGCGCGATCGTCGCGATCAACGTCGACACGGGGAAGATGGCGTGGTACTACCAGACCTCGCCGCACGACACGCACGACTGGGACTCGGCGCAGACGCCGGTGCTCGTCGACGCCGACTTCAAGGGCAACCGGCGCAAGCTCGTGCTGACGGCGAGCCGGAACGGCTACTATTTCACGCTCGATCGCACGACCGGCGAGCATCTGGTGTCGAGCAAGTTCTCGGAGACGGTGAACTGGGCGAAGCCGGAGCTGAACAAGCTGGGGCAGCCGGTGCGCAATCCGGAGAAGGACTACCACATCGCCGGCGCGCTCGTGTCGTCGGCCAACGGCGGCGCGACGAACTGGCCGCCGCCGGCGTTCAGCCCCGACACCGGCCTGTTCTACGTGCCGACGGTGGAGAGCTACGCGATGTACTACCTCACCGAGACCGATCCGCGCGGCGCGATGGGGCTCGGCGGCAAGGAGGAGATCGGCCTCGGCGCGTCGACGACCTACATGACGGCCATCGACTACAAGACCGGCAACATCGTGTGGAAGCACAAGTTTCGCACGGCGGCGAGCGCGCGCTCGGCGACCGGCGTGCTGACGACGGCGGGCCGGCTGCTCTTCGGCGGCGATCCGTCGGGGAATCTCGTTGCCTTCGACCCGGCGAACGGCACGCTGCTGTGGCACGCGGCGATCGGCCAGGTGACGAACGCGCCGCAGACCTACATGGTGGACGGCCGGCAGTACGTGATCGCGGCGGTCGGGGATACGCTCTACGCATTCGCGCTCTATCAGTAGGGGCCGGCCTTCAGGCCGGCCCGATACGGAGGTCCCATGTTGACGCGACGCGAATTCGGGAAGATGGCGGTCGCGGGGCTCGCGCTGCCGCGCATCGCGGGCGCGGCCATCAACCCCATCGTCAACGGCGTGCGGCTCGGCGCGCAGACCTACAGCTTCCGCGATCTGCCGCGGACGCCGGGCGGCGACGCGATCGATCCGGTGATCAAGGCGTGCGTCGAGTGCGGCATCGGCGACGTGGAGCTGTTCGCGCCGCAGGTCGAGCCGCAGTTCAACGCCGGCGCGCGCGGCCGCCGCGGCGATCCGCCGTCGCCGCAGGCGGTGAAGGCGCGCGAGGATCTCCGCAAGTGGCGCCTCGAGACGCCGCTCGATCATTTCCGCGGCATCAAGTCGAAGTTCGACGCGGCCGGCATCGCGATCTACGCCTACAACTACAGCGCGAACGCGAGCTTCACCGACGCCGAGATCGACCGCGGCTTCGAGATGGCGAAAGCTCTCGGCGCCGAGATCATCACCGCGTCGACGACGCTCGACGTGGCGAAGCGGATCGCGCCGCTCGCCGAGAAGCACCGCATGGTCGTCGCGATGCACGGGCACTCGAACATCAACGACCCGAACGAGTTCGCGACGCCCGACAGCTTCGCCGCGGCGATGAAGATGTCGAAGCTGTTCAAGGTGAACCTCGACATCGGCCACTTCACGGCGGCCAACTTCGACGCGCTCGACTACATCCGGCAGCACCACGCCGACATCACGAACCTGCACCTGAAGGACCGCAAGAAGAACCAGGGCGACAACGTGCCGTGGGGCCAGGGCGAGACGCCGATTCGCGAGGCGCTGCAGCTCTTGAAGAAGGAGAAGTGGCCGATTCGCGCCTACGTCGAGTACGAGTACAAGGGCGCCGGATCGCCGGTCGAGGAAGTGAAGAAGTGCATGGCGTTTGCGAAGGCGGCGCTCGCCTGATGCGGGGCCGCTCGTGACGCGCCGCATCGGCATGGGCCTGGTCGGCCCCGGGTTCGTCGGCGCGCATCACATCGATGCCGTGCGGCGGCTCGGCTACGTCGACGTCGTCGCGATCGCCGCGTCGAGCGACGCGTCGGCGCGGACGAAGGCGGACGCGCTCGGCGTGCCGAAGGCGTACGGCAGCTATCAGGCGCTCATCGCCGATCCCGACGTCCACGTCGTCCACAACACGACGCCGAACTACCTGCACGTGCCGGTCGTCCGCGCGGCGCTCGCCGCGCGCAAGCACGTGATCTCCGACAAGCCGCTCGCGGTGACGACGGCCGACGCGCGGCTGCTCCTCGATGCCGCGAACGAGGCGGGCGTCGTGCACGCCGTCACGTTCAACTACCGCGGCAACCCGCTCGTGCAGCAGGCGCGCGAGATGATCCGCGCCGGCGACATCGGCGACGTCCACTTCGTGCACGGCGCGTATCTGCAGGACTGGCTGCTGCAGCCCACCGATTTCTCGTGGCGGCTCGAGCCGGAGAAAGGCGGCGCGAGCTCCGCCGTCGGCGACATCGGGTCGCACTGGTGCGACCTGGTGCAGCACGTCGTCGGCCAGCGGATCGTCGAGGTGCTCGCCGATCTGACGACGGTGATTCGCACGCGGCTCAAGCCGGCCTCGTCGACCGAAGCGTTCTCGCGCGGCGGCGACGAGGGGCGCCAGCCGGTCGCGATCGCGAGCGAGGATCTGGCGACGATCCTCCTGCGGTTCGACGGCGGCGCGAAGGGGAGCGTATCGGTCGGCCAGGTCTGCGCGGGCCACAAGAACGGCCTCTGGTTCGAGGCGAGCGGCCGCACGGGCGCGCTGCGCTGGGATCAGGAGCGCCAGAACGAGCTGTGGATCGGCCGCCGCGACGGGCCGAACCAGGTCCTGCCGAAGGATCCGTCGCTTCTCGTGCCGGCGGCGCAGCGCTACGCGCACCTGCCGGGCGGCCACCAGGAGGCGTGGGCCGACGCCTTCTGCAACGTGATGCGCGACGTCTACGGCTTCATTGCCGAGGGGCGGCAGATGTCAGACCACCGGCCGCCGGCGTTCGCCAGCTTCGAGGACGGGTATCATTCAGCCTGCGTGGTGGACGCCGTGCTCGAGAGCCACCGCCGCGGCGCGGTCTGGACGCGCGTCGGCGAGGAAGCGACGGTACGATGAAGCTTGGTGTGTTTACGCCGGTGTTCGGCGGCCTCAAGGTCGGCGAGATGCTCGCGAAGGTCCGCGCGTTGAAGCACGTCGAAGCGATCGAGATCGGCACCGGCGGCTGGCCGGGAAGCGATCACATCGACGTGGACGCGCTGCTCGCCGACAAGGCGCGCGCGGCCGATTACCGGAAGATGCTCGCCGACGCGGGGCTGACGATCAGCGCGCTGTCGTGCCACGGCAACCCGCTCCACCCCGATCGCGCGACGGCGAAGGCCTACGACGACCAATTCCGGAAGACGGTGCGCCTCGCCGGCCTCCTCGAGGTGCCGGTGGTCGTCACCTTCTCGGGGTGCCCCGGCGACTCCGACGCGGCGACGTACCCGAACTGGGTGACGTGCGCGTGGCCGCCGGAGTTTCTCGACGTCCTCGAGTGGCAGTGGGAGAAGAAGGCGATCCCGTACTGGTGCGGCGCGGCGCGCTTCGCAGGGGAGCACGGCGTGAAGGTCGCGCTCGAGGCGCATCCCGGCTTCATCGTCTACAACGTCGAGAGCGCGCTGCGCCTGCGAGCGGCGGTCGGCCCGAACGTCGGCGTCAACTTCGATCCGAGCCATCTGTTCTGGCAGGGCGTCGACGTGCCGGCGGCGATCCGCGCGCTCGGCGACTCGATCTTCCACGTGCACGCGAAGGACGTCGCGCTCGACGTGCAGAACGTCGCCGTCAACGGCGTGCTCGACACGAAGACCTACGCGCGCATGCCCGAGCGCTCGTGGCTGTTCCGCAGCGTCGGCTGGGGCCACGACGAGCTCGAGTGGAAGCGCATCGTCAGCGCCCTGCGGCTCGCGGGCTACGACTACGTGATGAGCATCGAGCACGAGGACGCGCTGGCGTCGGTCGACGAAGGGCTGCGCGCCGCCGTCGATCTGCTGGCCCGCGTAGTCCTCACCGAGCCGCCCGTGAAGGCGTGGTGGACGTAAGAGCGGGGATTGGGGATTGGGGATTGGGGATTGGCGCGGAAAAGCACCCGCAGAGCTCGCAGAGCACGCAACCCGAACGAGAACAAGAACCCCGAACGAGAACGAGAACCCTGAACGCTGAACCCTGAACGCTGAACCCATGACCGCCACCACTCGAGCCAAGCTGTCGACGCTGATGTTCCTGCAGTACTTCGTGTGGGGCGCGTGGTACGTGACGATGGGGACGTGGCTCGGCACGACGCTGCACTTCTCGGGCGAGCAGATCGGCCTCGCCGCGGGGACGACGGCGGTGGCGGCGATCATCTCGCCGTTCTTCGTCGGCATGGTCGCGGATCGCTTCATGGCGACGGAGAAGATCCTCGCGCTGCTGCACGTCGTCGGCGGCGTCGTGCTCTTCATCGCGTCGACGCAGACGGCCTTCGGTCCCTTCTACGTCGTGCTCCTCGTCTACACGCTTTGCTACATGCCGACGCTCGCGCTCAGCAACTCGCTCTCGTTCCGCCAGATGGCGGATCCCGGCCGCGAGTTCCCGCCGATCCGCGTGCTCGGGACGATCGGCTGGATCGTCGCCGGCCTCTTCATCGGGACGCTCGGCCTCGATCCGACGGCGCGCCCGCTGCAGATCGCGGCGGCCGGCTCGATCCTGCTCGGCGTGTTCTGCCTCGCGCTGCCGCACACGCCGCCGATCCCGAAGGCGGGCCAGCGCGCGACCGTCGGCGGCATTCTCGGCCTCGACGCGTTGAAGCTCCTCGGCGAGCGATCGTTCGCCATCTTCGTCATCGGATCGTTCCTCGTCTGCATTCCGCTGCAGTTCTACTACGCGTTCGCGAACCTCTTTCTCAACGAGCTGAACGTCTCGAACGCCGCCGGCAAGATGACGCTCGGCCAGATGTCGGAGACCTTCTTCATGCTCGTGATGCCGTGGTTCTTCCGGCGGCTCGGCGTGAAGTGGATGCTGCTCGTCGGGATGGCCGCATGGACGGCGCGCTACGCGTTCTTCGCGTTCGGGACGCACGCCGATCTCGTGTGGATGCTCTACGCCGGCATCCTGCTGCACGGCATCTGCTACGATTTCTTCTTCGTGACCGGGCAGATCTACGTCGATCGCAAGGCGCCGATCGATCTGCGCGCCGCGGCGCAGGGCTTCATCGCGTTCGTGACGCTCGGCGTCGGCATGTTCATCGGATCGTGGGCGTCGGGGAAGATCGTCGACGCGTATCGCACGCCCACGGGCCACGACTGGCACCAGATCTGGCTCGTGCCGGCCGCCGGCGCGCTCGTCGTGCTCGTGCTCTTCGCGCTGTTCTTCCGCAGCGAGGAGGAGGAGCAGCAGACGGCGCCCGCGCTGTCGCCGGCGACGCCGGTGTCGTGAGCGGCGCGACATGAGCTCCGACGCCGCCGCGGCCGTTCCGCGCGCGCCGGCGGCGGGCGCCGCGCCGCGCCGGATCAAAGAGCTCGAGGTGATGGTGGCCGACGTCATCGTCGAGACGCCGGACACCGCGACGCTCGTCTTCTTCACCGGCAACGATCGGCTCGACTACGCCGCCGGCCACTTCCTGACGATCGATCCGCACCAGTTCGCGGCGCTCGAGCGCTTCACGGCGTTCCTCGAGGATCTGAAAGGCCGCCGCGAGCCGCCGCGCGCCTACTCGATGAGCTCGGCGCCGCACGAGCGCTACCTCGCCGTGACGGTGAAGGAGGAGCGCTACCTCTCGGGCGCGACGAAGTATCCGCCGCTGCTCTCGCCGATGCTGGTGAAGCGGACGACGCGCGGCATGCGGCTCGTCGTCACCGGCTTCACGGGACCGTACACGCTGCCGCCGGACATCACCGCGCGCACGAAACACGTCGTCCACGTCTGCGCCGGCTCGGGCAGCGTGCCGAACTTCTCGATGCTGAAGTTCGCGCTCGCCGAGCATCCCGCGCTGCGGCACACGCTCGTCTACTCCAACAAGGCGTGGAGCGACGTGATCTTCCGCGACGAGCTCGCGCGTCTCGCGGCGCAGCATCCCGATCGGCTGACGGTGTTCCACACGCTCACGCGCGAGGCCGACGCGCGCGCGTTCGGGCCGAACGTGCGAGCCGGGCGCATCGGTGTGCCGCTCCTGCGCGAAGCGATCCCGCAGCCGGAGGATTGCTACGTCTACGTCTGCGGCCCCGGCATCTCGCACTGGGACGTCGTCGCCGCGAAGCAGGCGGGCACGACGCCCGAGCCGCGCTTCCTGGAGAGCGTCGTCGCGCAGCTGGGCGAGCTCGGCGTGCCGGGCGATCGGATCAAGCGCGAATCGTACGGGTAGGTGGGGCGAGTCGGGTGGGTCGGGTGGGTCGGGTAGGTCAGCACATCAACAGCCGACCGGCACATCTCACGCCACCGAGTTCCCAGGCTGACCATTGAGATGAACAGTGAGCGGGCCGATCGACGGATGCCAGGCACGCGGTTTTGACAACCAGTCAACATTGCGGGATCTCACATGGTCGTCTCCGCTGTCGAGTACGACGCGATATCACGCACCAACTCCATCGAATTCTGCGAGCAGGGGCAACCACGAATGGCCCGGCGATGTGTTCTCGAGGCTTTCGCGCAGCCACGATCGCGCGTGTCTGTCGAGCCTTGCCGCCACGCGCTCGAAGTCAGCCTGATCGATCGGCCGGACAACCTTTGCCTTGTAGAGCAGCTGGATCTCCGGCGCGAGGTATCGGAGTCCGGACCCATCGGATCGCGTCAGCGTCGACAGCGGCCGCCGGATCGAAGGTTCTCTTCTAAAGAGCCAGACTTGTCCATCCGACTCGTCGAGCAGTATTTCAAGTGCCCAGTTCGCGCTGCCGCCCGGTCGGCACCACAGCGAATGCACGTCTGCGCGCGGCAACGCGCCGCGCGGCAATCGAGTCAGCGCTCCGCCGTACGCCTCGAAGTGGTCCCAATTCGGTAAGGCCGCGAGCACATCGGCGATGTCGCGTCGAAGGACTCCGACATCGAGATCCGTATGAGCGCGACTGGTCTCGTCGAGAAACAGATCGAGCGCGCAGCCGCCGGCGATCCACCACGGCACGCGGAGGCGGGCGAACCAGGCTGCGGCTCTCGCAGGATCTGCGGTGTCCCAGCGTCGAGTGCCAATTGAGTGCTTCTTTACACTCAGAAAATGCCCTTGGCAAAAAAATGGGCGATACTTGCCGCGAAAGCCGTGCCGACGATCAGCAGCGCGAGGCGTCCGCGCCTCCACGCGGAGTCGAGGCCGGAGAATTGAACGAGAACATCGGCGACGTACGCGGCGCAGTACGCGACATTGGCGAGCACTGCAAGGATGAACAGACCGAGCACAAGATCAACCGAGACTTTCTCTTGCGAGCCAGGCCACGCCAAGATGAACTGGCCGACGACGACAAGCGCGAGGACAGCGTTATATATGAGCCGGCGCGGTTCCCAGTAGCGCAGTGCATTCGCGGCGCACATGCTGAACCGAGCGAACAGCGACGTGCCATCGTCGTTCACCCCGCTCTGGCTCCGTCCGGTACAGGCCGCTCAGGCACCGCCAGAACCGGCGTGATGCCGTCCGCATATCCGATATCGAACAGCATGCCCTCCGACGTCTCGCCCGCCATGCGCTTCGGCTCCAGATTCACGACGAACAGCGCCTGACGGCCTCGAATCTCCTGCGGATCCGCGCGCTCGCGCTGCATCCCCGCCAGAATGGTGCGCGTGTGATCGCCGAAGTCCACGAGAAGCTTGACCAGCTTTTCTGATGTTGGAATGTTCTCGACCGCTACGATCGTTCCCACTCTGACGTCGAGCCTCTCGACGTCGGCGATCGACACGCGCGCCTTGATCGCCGCTTGCTTGAACTGATGCACCGATCGCGCCTCCGACCCGCCTTCGCTCGCCTGTCAACCGAGCGAGCTACGGCGCGACAAGCCCCCGCAACACCCGCCCGGCCCGCCCGACCCGCCCGGCCCGCC
>Ga0075435_100002229_pt1 | contig 12789 bp, 9 predicted proteins | sample RhiMethybrSRZTD4_FD_75302 | JGI IMG/M metagenome (GOLD analysis project Ga0075435, IMG submission 75302) | Populus rhizosphere microbial communities from Tennessee, USA - Rhizosphere MetaG P. TD hybrid SRZTD4 | ecosystem: Host-associated > Plants > Roots > Rhizosphere > Soil | place: USA...
TGGTCGAGCCGCAACGCCTCCATCGCGCCGCCGCCGTCGTGATCTGCGCATCGCTCGCGCTGCCCGGCGCGGCGCCGCAGAAGACAGCGACTCCGTCCACGGCTCGCGCCGAACCCGTGCTGACGGCCGATCTCGTGGCCGCCAATCGCATCCTCGCGCAGGAAGGGATCTTCGACGGGTTCGGCCACGTGAGCGTGCGCAGCGATCGCGACGCCAACCGCTACTACCTGTCGCGTTCGCTCGCGCCAGGTCTGGTCACCGCCGCCGACATCGTCGAGCTCGATCTCGACAGCCGTGCCATCGGTTCGACGGCGGCGTTGTACTCGGAACGATTCATTCACGGCGAGATCTACAAAGCTCGACCCGATGTAAAAGCCATCGTCCACGATCATTCACCGGCGCTCATTCCCTTCAGCGTCAGCTCGGTTCCATTGCGCGCGGTGTCGCACACGGCCGGATTCATCCCCGACGGCGTACCGATCTTCGACATCCGCACCGCCGCCGGCATGACCGACATGCTGGTGAGCAACGGCGAGCGCGGGCGCGCGCTGGCGACGACGCTGGGATCCGGCGCGGCCGTGCTGATGCGCGGTCATGGCGTCACGATCGTCGGCTCGACGCTTCCGATCGCCGTCGGCCGCAGCATCTACCTCGAGCGAAACGCGACGCTCCAGGCGCAGGCGATCGCGCTCGGCGGCAGCATCACGTATCTGGATCCCGCGGAGGCGCGCCAGATCATGGCGAGCGGCGAGAATGGCGGCTATCTCCGCGCGTGGGAACTGTGGAAGCGAAAGGCGAATCTCGCGGCGAAATGAATGGCGAGCGCATGAAAGCTGTTCTCTGCAAAGCGTACGGTCCACCGGAATCGCTGGTCGTCGAAGAGCTCGAGTCGCCGTCGCCGGGGCCCGGCGAGGCGGTGGTCGCCGTGAGAGCGGCGAGCGTGAATTTTCCGGACGTCTTGATCATCCAGAACAAATACCAGGTGAAGCCACCGCTGCCCTTCTCGCCCGGGAGCGAAGTCGCGGGCGTCGTCAAGGCGATCGGTGAAGGCGTGAACGGATTCAAACCGGGCGATCCGGTGATGGCGTTTACGACGTACGGCGGCTTCGCCGAAGAAGTCAAGACCGACGCGCGGAAACTGCTGCCGCTGCCAACCGGGATGACCTTCGCCCAGGCGGCCGCGTTCGGCTTGACCTATGCCACATCCGACTTCGGGCTGCGCGATCGCGGCGACCTGAAAGCCGGCGAGACGCTGCTCGTCCTCGGCGCGGCGGGCGGCGTCGGCATCGCGGCGATCGAGATCGGCAAGGCGCTCGGCGCGCGCGTGATCGCCTGCGCGTCGACCGACGAGAAGCTCGCCGTCTGTCGCGAGCACGGTGCCGACGACACGATCAACTACGCGACCGAAGATCTGCGCGAGCGGATCAAGCAGCTGACCGACGGCAAGGGCGTCGATGTCGTCTACGATCCGGTCGGCGGTCCGTATACCGAGGCGGCGCTGCGATCGCTGGCCTGGCGCGGCCGTCTCCTCGTGGTCGGCTTCGCCGCCGGCGAGATTCCGAAGATCCCGCTGAACCTGACGCTCCTCAAGGGCTGCTCGATCGTCGGCGTCTACTGGGGCGAGTTCACGCGCCGCGAGCCGCAGCGCTTCGCCGCCGCGATGCGGCAGCTCGGCGAGTGGTTCGTCGAGGGCAAGATCAAGCCGCATATCTCCGCGACGTTCCCGCTCGAGCGCGCCGCCGATGCGCTGACGCTGATGGCGGACCGCAAAGTGACTGGCAAAGTCGTCCTCAGCGTCGGCTGAAAGTCGCGTCGCCGGGCGCTCCGCGGCTGCGTATAATCTCCGCCACCGGAGGCCCGTCCATGACCCGTCGCGTCCTGCTCGCTCTCGCTGTCGCCCTCGGCCCGACGCTCGTCGACGCCGCGCGTTCGCCGATTCAGGCCGCAGGCACGGCGTGCACGAATCTGGCAGCACTGACGATGCCGGGGATCAGCGTGCGCTCGGCGACGCAGGTCGCGGCCGGCGGATTCACGCCGCCCGGCGCGCGCCAGGAGATCACGGTGCCCGCCTTCTGCCGCATCGAGGCGGTCGCGCGGCCGACCAGCGACTCCGAGATCAAGTTCGAAGTGTGGATTCCGCCGGCCGATGCGTGGAACGGCAAGTTCGAAGGCGTCGGCAACGGCGGCTACTCAGGCGCCATCGGCTACGCCGCGATGGCCACCGCGCTGCGCCGCGGCTATGCGACCGCGAGCACCGACACCGGCCACGCCGGCGACGACATGAAGTTCGGCCAGGGGCATCCCGAGAAGATCGTCGACTGGGCGCACCGTTCGATCCACGTGATGACCGAGGCGGCAAAAGTGATCGTGCGCGATCACGCAGGCCGCTTCCCCGACCACTCGTACTTCAACGGGTGCTCGAGCGGCGGGCATCAGGCGCTCTCCGAAGCGCAGCGCTATCCCGACGATTACGACGGCATCATCGCCGGCGATCCGGCGCACAACCGCATCCGTCAGACCTTCGGCTTCCTCCACTCGTGGATCGTCACGCACCACAAGGACGGCACGCCGATCGTGCCGGCGGCCAAACTGACGACGCTCACCAAAGCGGTGGTCGAGGCCTGCGACGGCCTCGACGGACTGCGGGACGGCATCATCGACGATCCGCGGCGGTGTCACTTCGATCCGGGCCGGTTGCTGTGCCGCAACGGCAACGACGACGCGTCGTGCCTGACCGCGGCGCAGGTCGAGGCGACGCGGAAGATGTACGAGGGACTGAAGAACCCGCGCACCGGCGAGCAGATCTTCGCCGGCTGGCCGCGCGGCAGCGAAGGCTTCGGCGACAACCCGATCCAGAGCTGGCGGCAGTACGTGCTCGATCCGGCCGAGCCGATGCGCGTCGGCTTCTTCCGCTACTTCCTCTTCCACGATCCGAACTGGGACTGGCGCACGATCGATTGGGATCGCGATCTCGCGTACGCGGAGCAGAAGTTGCCGTTCATGCAGGCGGTGGAGCGCGACCTCGGTCCGTTCAAGAAGCGCGGCGGCAAACTGATCATGTACACAGGCTGGGCGGATCCGGTCGTGCCGCCCCAGGACACGGTGGCCTACTACGACGCGGTCGTGAAGACGATGGGCGGGCTCGAGAAGACGCGCGAGTTCTACCGCTTCTTCCTCGCTCCCGGCATGGGACACTGCAGCGGCGGACCGGGACCGAACCAGTTCGATGCGCTCGCCGCGCTCGAGCAGTGGGTGGAAAAAGGGGTCGCGCCGGAGAAGCTCGTCGCCACGCACGGCACCAATGGCAAGATCGATCGCACGCGTCCGCTCTGTCTCTATCCGCAGGTCGCGCGGTGGAAAGGCACCGGCAGCACGGACGAAGCAGCGAATTTCATGTGCGTCACCGAGGCGCCATTGAGCGGCGTGCGGAGGACGACGTCGGGCACCAGATGAAACGCCGAGATTTTCTGACGACGACGTTGGCGGCCGGCGCGTGGAGCGGCGTCGGCTCGGCTGACACCGCGCCGTGCAAGCAGGATGGTCCCGATCCATCGCCGACCCCACAAGCGTCGTCGCTCTTCCCCGGATTCGAATCGCGGAAGATCCCGACGACCGGCGCCACCATCAACGTGCGCCGCGGCGGCAGCGGTCCGCCCCTGCTCCTGATTCATGGCTACCCGCAGACCCATGCCGAATGGCACAAGATCGTCCCCGAGCTGACCAAACACTTCACCGTCGTGCTCGTCGATCTGCGCGGCTACGGCGACAGCAGCAAGCCGCCCGACGGCGAGAATCACGCGAACTACTCGAAACGCGCCATGGCGCTGGATCAGGTGGAGGTGATGCGCGCCCTCGGCTACGACCGGTTCGCGGTGGTCGGCCACGATCGCGGCGCGCGGGTGACGTGGCGCCTCGCCGTCGAGCATCCTCAATGCGTCTCGCGCGCCGTCATCCTCGACATCGTGCCGCTGCCCTACTCGAACGTGACGCGGGAGTTCGCCACGCAGTACTTCCACTGGTTCTTCCTGATCCAGCCGGCGCCGTTTCCGGAGACGCTCATCGGCAACAGCGCGGAGTTCTATCTCAAGTCGCGTTTTCTGCGGCCGACCGGCGGCACCGGCTCGATGACGCCGGAAGCGATTGCCGAGTACGTGCGCTGCTTCAAGGATCCGGCGACGATCCACGCCACCTGTGAGGACTATCGCGCCGGCGCGACGATCGATCTCACGCACGCCGACGAGACGCGCGACAAGAAGATCAAGTGTCCGCTGCTGGTGTTGTGGGGCGATCGCGGCACCGTCGGCCGGCTCTACGACGTGATGAAGATCTGGCGCGAGCACGCCACCGATGTCCGCGGCAAAGCGCTGCCCGGCGGTCACTTCCTTCCCGAAGAAGTCCCCGACGCGACGCTCGCGGAAATACTGCCCTTCCTGACCGCCTGACGAAAGATCGCGACGCCGATCAGGTTCGCGACGACGATCAACGACGAGATCTTCAGCGCGAAGGTCAGGCGGCTCTCCACCTGGATGATCGGCAGGATCGACAGCACCACGAAGAGCAGCGTCATCAGAAATCCCGAGAGCGCGGACGCGGTGAGCCACAGCGGGCGGCGCGCGGCGGCACTGCGCAGGCCGGCGATCGGAATCGCGAACATCACCAGGTAGGTGAGCGCGTAGAAGATCGCCGACGCGTTCCAGAGCAGCTGAAACGCCTCCTGCTTGCCGACGCCGACCAGGCCGATGACGCTGAACGCGAACGTCGCCGCGCCCACGAAGACGATCGAATTGACCGGCGTGCGCCGGCGCGGATCGATGCGCGTGAACCACTCCGGCAGCAGGCCGTCCCACCCGGCGACCATCGGCATCCGCGTGTTGCCGGTGAACATCACGCTTGCCTGGGCAATGCGGACGATCAGAAGAACGACGATCGTGATCGGTGCAATCGCCGCCGCATAGCCCAGCGGCCGGAATCCGGCGGTGAGCACCTGCGGGATCGGCGCGATGAGATCGATCTGTTCGATCGGAATCAGCGCCAGCACCGAGCTCGTGCCGAGGATGAACATCACGGCGATGATCGGCGCCGCGACCATCACCGAGCGTCCGATGGTTCTGACCGGATTGCGGCATTCACCGGCGTGGATGGCGACGTATTCGAACCCGCCGAACGCGCCGAAGCCCATCTTTCCGAGCAGATTGAGGCTGAGGATGGACACGACCGGCGTCGCGGTCGCGAGCGGGTGAAATTCCGCGAGCGATCCGTTGGCGAGATTCAGCCACGGCACGACGAGCAGCGCCGCGAACGTGACCAGCATCAGCGCGCCGCCCGCCTTGTGGACCCATTTGCCGACGCCGAGCCCGAGAATCGCCAGCCACACGAGCGCGGCGAACAGGCCGGCGCTGACCAGCGCGATGAGCGGCTTGCTCGCGGCCAGTGTCTCGGCACGTGGTCCGATGACGTAGGCAAGATATTGCGTCGCCTGCAGTCCGGTTTCGGAGGTGTTGAGGATCGCGAACAGCCACAGGTTCCACGCCACGAGGAAGCCCGTGAGCTCGTTGAATCCGAGCTTCGCCCACTGGTAGAGGCCGCCTTCGAGCGGCATCCGCCGATTGAGATGGATGACGACGACCGCGGACGGCACGTAGAACAGCACCATCGCGAGCAGCCAGAACGCGACGTGCGCCGGGCCCATCTTGGCGGCGACGCCGACCCACGGCAGTCCGACCACGAAGAGGATCTGCGTGAGCGCGAGGTCGGTGAGTCCCAGCTCGCGCGGTAGATCGCGTGCGGCAGCACTTTCGGGCGAGGAATTGACGGACGGCTGCACGTGGCCCAGTTTACAAACATCGTCGCGCGCGACCACCTTTGAAATCGCCAGAACCGTCACCGGGCTGTGAATCTGCCTTGAACGTCGGCTGCCGCGTGGCACACGTCTTGAGAGCGTGCCAGCGTGCTCTTGATGTTCGGCCTTCTGATCGTTGCCGGAGTCGCGTACTCCCGCGCCACTGAAGAGCAGCGCGCGCTACTGCATCAACTGCTTCGGACGGCGGCGGCACGCGCGATCGAGGTCGTCGCGCGCAATCGCCGCGAATGTGAGCCGTTTCTCGACACGCTTCGCGCGCGCTCGCGGTTCGCGCCTGGCACGACGGCCATCGTCGCGCTGAACGTGATCGTGTTCGCGTTGATCCTCTTCGGCCCGGGAGCGACTGGAAATCCCGAGACACTGGTCGCGTGGGGAGCAAACTTCGGCCCGCGGACGACGAACGGCGAATGGTGGCGTCTCGTCGCCTCGCTGTTCATCCACTCGGGACTGATTCCGCTCGTGGTGAACATCGCCGCGCTCGCGCAGCTCGGGCTCGTGCTCGAACGCATCGTCGGGCGTGTCGCCTTCGCCGCGATCTACTTTCTCGTGGGGATCCTCGCCAGCCTGGTGGGCGTGGCGTCGCATCCGGTGACTGTCAGTGCGGGCGCGTCCGCTGCCATCGCCGGCCTCTACGGCATACTGTTCGCGTGCGGCGCATGGGATCGGTACCGGCCGTCCGAGACCGCGATTCCTCTCGCCGTCTGGAAACGCCTTGCGCCGTCGGCAGCGCTCTTCCTCCTTTACAACGCGGGGGACGGCGGCATCGAAATGAAGGCGGAGCTCGCGGCGTTCCTCGCCGGATTCTCGTCCGGCCTGGTGCTGCCACGGACGATCGCCGAGCACAGGCCGGAGTGGCGGCCTCTCGGCGCGATCGCAGCGGTGATGGTCACGGTTGCGATCGGGGCGGCGATTTCTCTCCGCGGGATCGCCGATGTCCGTCCCGAGATCGCGGGCGTGCTCGATATCGAGCGACGAACCGTTCCTCTCTACCGCGCGGCCGAGGCGCGCTCATGGAAGGGGCAGTTCGCCGCCACCGCGCTTGCCGACCTGATCGAGCTGAAGATTATGCCGGAGCTCGAAGCGGCGCGGGCGCGGCTCGCCGCCCTTCACGGTGTGCCGCGCGAGCATCAGCAACTGATCGCAGCGGCCGTGGAGTACGTCCGACTGCGCTCCGAGAGCTGGCGCCTGCGTGCGGAAGGATTACGGAGAACGGTGGCGACGCTGCGACGGGACACGGCCGGCACGGGAACGGCGGCGGACGCGAAGTGGCGCGATCGGGCGGCGACCGAGCATCGAGTCACGCAGGTCATGCTCGGACGCGCCGAGCAAGCCGAGCGGGCCTCGCTCGAAGTGCTCCAGCGGCTCAACCCTCCGAGTCAAGTCTCACCTTGATTCTTCGCGTCGCCGCGTCAATCACGACGCGATCGGCGTAAGGACCTGCGCCGTCCCGTAGCAGAGCACTTCGGTCACGCCCTGCATGACTTCGGTGGCGTCGTAGTCGATCCCGACGACGGCGTTGGCGCCGAGCTCCTGCGCGTGCTGGAGCATCAGCGCGAACGCGTCGGCGCGCGTCTTCTCGCAGAGCTCCGTGAGCAGCGTGATGTTGCCGCCGACCAGCGTCTGCAGGCCCGCGCCGATCGTCCCGAAGATCGAGCGCGAGCGGACGGTGACGCCGCGCACCACGCCGAGGTTCTGTTTCACCCGATAGCCCTCGAGCACGAACGCCGTCGTCGTCATCGCGTGATTGATCGGAGCCGCCATGTCGTCTCCCTCAGGTTCCGAGCTGGGCCGCGAGGTCGTTGAAATCGGTCGCGACGATGTCGAACGATGGATCGGGCGTCAGATCGGGCTTCCCGGCCGGCCCGAACTCGTGCGGCCTCGGCACGAACGCCGTCTTCAGTCCGACGCCGCGCGCCGCGCGAAGATCGCCCTTGTGCGCAGCGACCATCACGATCTGGCCGGGCGCGAGATCGAGGAAATCAGCCGCTGATTGATAGACCTCGCGATCCGGCTTGTAGTGTCTCGCGAGCTCGGCGCCGAGAATGCAGTCCCACGGCAGGCCGCCAAACTTGGCGAGGTCGGTCATCAGCGAGACATTGCCGTTCGACAGCGGCGCGATGATGTACTTCGTCTTGAGCCGCGTCAGGCCGCGCACCGAGTCGGGCCACGGCTTGAGACGATGCCAGGCGCGATTGAAATTCTCCTTGTCAGCCTCGCTCAAGCCACTGATGTGGAAGTCGACGAGCAGCCTGTCGAGCGTCCCGCGGTGCAGCGCGTCGAGCTTGGTCCACGGAATCTCCCCCTTGCGAACGCGATCCATGCTCGGCCCGTATCCCGCGCGCCAGGCGTCGGCGAACTTCGCCCAGTCCACGTCGAGATGTTTTTCTTGGCCGAGCCTCTCGCCTTCGGCGATCACCGACGATCGCCAGTCGACGACCGTGCCGAACGTGTCGAACACGAGCGCCCTCACCGACGCGAGCGGCGGCTTTGGCGCAGTGGCGCCCTGACCGTGCACCGCGCTCGCCATCATCGCGAACGAGGCGGTTGTGACGAAATGGCGGCGTGACAATTTGTCGGGGAGTGTCATATCCCACGCTTCTTAATGCTGCGACGTCTGCCGACGCTGCTGGAGCTGTTCGAGGAAATCGAGCTGCGCTTTCAGGAGATGGTTCTTGCTCTGCACCGTGTCGCCGAGCTCGAGATACGGCTCGGCGGTCTGATCGTACGGCATCCACTTTGGCAGGCCTTTGCCGTTCGGATCGCCGCCGGCCGCGAAGTTGACCCAGTAGCCGGACATCTGATCGGACAGCGTGAAATCGATGTCGGTGAAGCGCCACTCGCGATTGCGAAGCGTGGCGAACACATAGGGAATTTCCGCGGCGTGATACGCGCCCCACGTTTTCGCGTTCGGGCTCGGCGGCACGTGCGTGAACTGATACAGGTACGCCTTCGAGCCGTTCGCTGAATTCAGGCGCGCCCACGTGCGCATCTCGAGCGTGAAGGTCGTGTCGCGTCCGACACCGAGCAGCGCCTCGGCGATGTCCGATTCGTTCCTCACCGGATACGCGGCGTCGTAGTCCTTGACGGCGTCCCGGTACTGCGCCTCGACACGCTTCCGGTACTCCTCCATCGTTTTCGGATACTGCGATCGATCGAGACCGCCGAGCGTCGTCCATTCGTTCGCGTTCGACCCGACGAGGACTGGAACGGCGCTTTGCTTCTTCTCGGTGAAGATCGTCCGCACGTCCGCCGGCAGCACCCAGCCGTCGACGTTGACGCTGCTGCGGAACGACTGGACGGCAAGCAACGTGTCGGCGTCGACGCGGCGGAGCGCGGCCAGCGACCCGGCGCCAACCGCCGCCGCCAGCGCCGTGCCGCCCTTCTCCGCATCTGCGAGACGCACGTTGCGCGCGAACTGGCCGCCGCTCTCGCCGATGGCGCGATGGAAGAGTCCCTTCGCGAGCGGCGTGGCCTGGACGACGTTCACGCTCCACGAGCCGGCGGACTCGCCGAAGATCGTCACGCGATTCGGATCGCCGCCGAACGCGGCGATGTTCTTCTGCACCCATCTCAGCGCCGCGAGGTGATCGAGGATCGCGTAGTTGCCCGACGCATGCTGAGGCGATTCGGCCGTCAGTTCCGGATGGGCCAGGAAGCCGAACACACCGAGCCGATAATTCGTGGTCACGACGACGACACCTTTTTTCGCGAGCGCCGTGCCGTCGTAGGTTGGAAGCGATCCCGATCCGCGAGTCCACGCACCGCCGTGAATCCACACCATCACCGGGCGTCTGTCGCCGGCGGAGGCAGTTGTCCAGACGTTCAGATAAAGACAATCTTCGCTGGTCGGCTGCGGTGCGACGGCGTACGGTGATCCAGACGGATACGGCGCCTGTATGCACTGCGCGCCGACCGCGTCGGCGTACTTGACCCCGCTCCATGCCGCCACCGGCTGCGGCGCCTTCCAGCGAAGCTCGCCGATCGGCGGCGCGGCGAATGGAATGCCTTTGAACACGCGCACCCCGTTCGACGTCGTGCCGGCGAGCTGACCGCCATCCACCTTGACCACGTCGGGTGCGGCCTGCACCAGCAGCACGCAGAACACGCACGCCGCCGAAATCACGAACCCTCGAAGATAGCTCACCATGTGATGACTCCTCGTGCGCCGTCGCTCGAGGCAAGTGCGTCGAGCGCGTCGTTGACGCCGTTCAGCGTATAGGTGCGCGACACCAGTTCCTGCAGCTTCAGCTGACCCTGCTGATACAGTGACACGAGCTTCGGAATGTCGCGCCGTGGCTGGCCCGAGCCGTACACGGACCCGATCAACCGCTTCTCCTGCATCACGAACGGAAACATCGGGAACGCCGCCTGCGTGTCGCCCCGCGCGAGGCCGGTCAGGACGACGGTGCCGCCTTTGCGCGTCATCGCGAGCGCGTCGGTCAGCGTCCGCGAGTTGCCGACGGTGTCGAACACGAAATCGGCGCCGCGCCCTGCAGTCAGCTCGCGGACGGCATCCGCCGTTGCGTGCCCCGAGCGCTCATCCTTCGGGATGAGCGTTGAAGGGTCAGACGCGGAGATCGTGTGCGTCGCGCCGAACCGCTTCGCGATCTCGAGCGGCCTCGGACGCACGTCAATGGCGACGATCGTCTCGCAGCCGGCGATCGCCGCGCCCTGCATGACGTTGAGGCCGACGCCACCCGCGCCGATGACGACGACGCGCGATCCCGGAGTCGCCTGCGCCGCATTGATGACCGCGCCGACACCGGTGACCACCGCGCATCCGACCGTGGCGAGCGCGTCGAAGCCGACGTCGGCGGGCACACGAATCGCGCCGTCCTCCGGCACGATCACGCAGTCGGAAAAGCAGGCCGTGCCTAGAAACGGCGCGACCGCCTGATCGCGCGCGTGCACATGTGACGCCCCGGAAGGCAGGCGATTCCGGTACGTGACCTTCTCGAGCCGATCGCAAAGTACCGCGCGCCCTTCGCGGCACGGCGCGCACACGCCGCACGCCGGTGCCCAGCAGAAGACGACGTGATCGCCCGGCCGCACGCTGGTCACACCCGCGCCGACTTCCCGGACGATGCCCGCCCCTTCATGCCCGAGGACGACCGGCGTCTTCATCGGCCAGTCGCCGCGCGCCGGGTGCAAGTCGCTGTGGCAGACGCCGGCGGCCTTGACTTCGACGAGCACCTCGCCCGGGGCGGGAGTCCCGAGGTCAGCCGCCTCGACCGAGAGCGGTTTGCCCTGTTCCCAGAGAATTGCGGCCTGAATGCGCATGAAATCGGCCGGGGCCTTATACTGCCGGGATACCAAACTGTCAAATAGGGGAAGGTGCTGACAGGCGGGTTGCAGGCGGGCTTCATGGTGACGTGTTGGCGTGCTGAACATCGGTATGGCACTCAACGTCACTGATCAGACAGAGCCCCCACCGCCAGCCGGGGAAACCGTCCTCCCGGCGCCGACGTCGAGCATCATCCCATGCACGCTCTGCCTATGAATCTCGAAGCCTGGGAACAGGCCAAGGACGTCATTACCGAGGCGCTCAAGCGCGTCCCGTCGGAACGGGAAAAATTCGTCCGCGAGCGCTGCGGCGACTCGACCCTCGCCGGCGAGATCATCACGCTCCTCGACGCCTACAAGGACGGCGTCGACTTCCTCGCCGACCCGCCCGACGAGGAGGAAGACCAGCTCGAGCCGGGGACGCGCGTCGGCCCCTACGTGATCATCGACTCGATCGGCCGGGGCGGCATGGGCCACGTGTTCCTCGGCAGCGATCCGCGGCTGCGCCGCAAGGTCGCGTTGAAGTGCGTCATCCGATCGCTTGCCGGCAGCGGCGAGCGCCGCCTGCGGATCCTGCACGAAGCCCGCGCCGCCGCCAGCGTCATGCATCCGAACGTCGCGACGATTCACGACGTCGTCGAGCACGACAATCGCGCGTTCATCGTCATGGAGTACGTCGAGGGCGAGAGTCTCGCGTCGCGGCTGAAGCGCGAACGGATGCCGATCGACCGAGTGATTGCCGTCGGGCGGCAGCTCGCCTCGGCGCTGAGCGCCGCGCACGCCAAGCACGTCGTCCATCGCGATCTGAAACCGGGGAACGTCCATTTCACGACCGACGGCGCTGCCAAGATTCTCGACTTCGGCATCGCCAACGCGCCGCGGATGGCCACCACCGTCGCGGCGAGCGGACGGAAGATGAATACCTCGCTGCCGACGAGAGCCGGGCAGCAGCCGGGCACACCGTCTTACATGTCGCCCCAGCAGTTGATGGGGCGGGGGATGGTGGACGAGCGGTCCGACGTCTACAGCCTCGGCGTCGTGCTCTTCGAGATGGCTACCGGCCGGCGGCCGCACCACGAGACGACGGCCGCCGAACTCGTGGTCGCGATCAGCAACGGTACGCCGCGCGCCGACGAAGTCGATTCGCGCGTGCCGGGTGCGCTCGCCGACGTCATCGACAAGGCGCTCGCCCTCGAAATCGACAAGCGCTATCAGACCGCCGCGGAGCTGGCCTCGGCCCTGGAATCGGTCGAACGCGAAGTCATCGTCGGCCATGAGCCGATCGTCCTCAAAGCCGCGCGTGTCGTCATAGCCATGGCTCTGCTCCCCGTGATCGTCGCGCTGATCGGGCTGGCGACGACCATGGGGTTCAACTTGACGTTCGGGCTGACAGGGCCGTTTGCCCAGGAACCGCTCCCGATGTACTTCGTCTGGGGGCTGAAGGCCCTGTTCGGGTCGGTCTTCTTCATGACGCTCGGCGTGTTGATCATTCTGGCCTTGCGGGTCATTCTGCGCTTCCTCGAAGCAGTGCCCGCCGTCGGCCGGACGATGAAGCGCGTCCGTCAATCGCTGCGCAGCTTTGCGGCGTCGGTTGGCCTGAACCGGCCGTCGATGCTCGCGCAGACGATTACAGTGGCCGCGCTGAT
>Ga0075435_100002230_pt1 | contig 12783 bp, 13 predicted proteins | sample RhiMethybrSRZTD4_FD_75302 | JGI IMG/M metagenome (GOLD analysis project Ga0075435, IMG submission 75302) | Populus rhizosphere microbial communities from Tennessee, USA - Rhizosphere MetaG P. TD hybrid SRZTD4 | ecosystem: Host-associated > Plants > Roots > Rhizosphere > Soil | place: USA...
AGTACTCCTACTGCCTCGCGGAGAACGAGGCGGCCTCACCCTGGGAGCCGCTCTCCACGGAGCGCGGTTTCGCCGGAGAGAGCACGGTGACGGTGTGCGGATCGGAGGCGCCTCACAACATCAACGATCACGCCTCCACCACGCCGTCCGCCATCGTGGCCACGGTGTCGAGCGTGGCCGCTACCGTGGGCTCGAACAACATCTATCTGGGCGGCGAGCCGCTCGTGCTCCTCGGACCCGAACACGCGGCCACCGCCGCCTCCACCGGGTGGAGCAAGGACGAGTTCAAGCGGCAGGTGTGGGAGCACTCGGCGGTGCCGCTGACGCGCTTCGCCCCGGAGAACATCACGCGCTTCGAGACCATCTACCCCGAGGGGTTCAAGGATCGTCCCGCCGGCGCCGTGGCGCGCTTCGCGCGTGACTGGCGGGACATCATGGTGGTGGTGGCGGGCGGCGCGGGCAAGCACTCCGCCCTCATCCCCACCTTTGGCGCCACGCGCGCGGTGACCCGACGGATCACCGACTGAGAGGAGATCGCTCCATGAAAGCACTCGCCACCGTGATGTCGCTCCTCTGCCTTGCCCTGACCGTGCCTGCGGGAGAGGTCATCGCGGCGGAGAGCGGCCGCGAGGCCCCACGTGTGCAGCCCTCCGCGGTGCCCACCGCCGAGGCGGAATACAGCCGCGGCATCGCTGCGAAGCACGCCAAGAACTGGGGAGCGGCGGCCGCCGCGTTCCAGCGGGCGGTGGATCTCAAGCCCAACTATCCCGAGGCCTGGAACGAGCTCGGCTTCGCCCTGCGCAACCAGGGCAAGTACCCCGATTCCCTCAAGGCCTACGACGAGGCGCTGCGCCTGCGGCCCGACTTTCCCGAGGCGCTGGAGTATCTCGGCGAGGCCTACGTGAAGCTCGGGCGGATGGACGACGCGCGCAAGGTGCTCGATCGCCTCAAGCCGCTCGACGCGGGGCGCGCCGCCGAGCTCTCCGAGGCCATCGACAAGGGCAAGTAGCCGCGCACGGGGACTAGCGGCCGGCGCCGACCTGGTTCAGGAGCCGAACGTCGTGCGCGGCCACGGGGACGCCGACGCCGCGCGCCCGGAAGGCCTCCAGGAGGGCCTGGTAGAGCTCGGGCTCGGCGGCTACCACGTCCACCACGCGCACCCACGGCTGCACCTCGATCTTGATGCCGATGTCGTCCACGGCGGCGATGCCCACGCTGGGGACGGGGTCCTTGAAGGTGCGTGCGCTCTCCGTCACCACCTGGCGCGCGGCCTGCAGCGCCAGGTTCAGATCCGTGGAGTGCGGTACCCGTACGGTGAGGGTGAGCTGGCGCATGGTGCCGAAGTTGTGCAGGATCTCGCCCACAATCTTGCGGTTGGGCACGATGACCCGCGAGAGATCGGCCTGGATGAGGGTGGTGGCGGAGAGCTCGATCTGCGTCACGTCGCCGCGCACGCCCACGATCGCGATGTGCTCGCCGACCCGGAAAGGCTTGGTGAAGATGATGGTGAGCCCGGCCACGATGTTGCCGAGCACGCCCTGGAGGGCCAGGCCGAAGCCGAGGCCGGCCACGCCGATGCCCGCGATGAGGGGCGCCACCGAGAAGCCGAACTTGTCGAGGGCGACCACCACGGCCAGGATGAGCACGATGATCTTGATCACGCGCACGAGAAGGATGCGCATGGGCGGTTCCATCTGGGACTTCTGCAAGCGCTGATCGGCCAGCCCGCCCAGCCAGCGGGCGACGAGGAGACCGATGACCACGATGGCGAGCGCGCCCAGGACCTGGAGGCCGTAGCGCGTCAGGATCTCCATGATCATCTCTTGCGTGTGCGCGCTCATGTTCATGATGCCTCCTTGTCGGCGGTCGCCGCGGGCGGGCTACGGTGCGGTGTAGAGACGGGCGAAGTATTCCTTGACCATGCGATCGGAGGAGAAGCGCTCCACCGCCATGTGGATCGACGCGCGCATCATGCGCTCCCAGCGGTCGGCATCGGCCCAGGTGGGTAGCACGTCCTCCTGCAGGGTGGTGTAGAGGGCCTGCAGGTCGCGGGCGTCGGGATCGGAGACGAAGCTGCCGTCACCGATGGCCCAACCCGTCACCCCGTGCTCGCAGCCTTCCGGCCACCAGCCGTCCAGGATGGAGAGATTCAGCGTGCCGTTCATGGCCGCCTTCATCCCCGAGGTGCCGCTCGCCTCCATGGGGCGGCGCGGGGTGTTGAGCCACACGTCGCATCCCCGTGTGAGGAGCCGGCCCACCGCCATGTCGTAGTTCTCCAGGAACACGATGGACTCGGGCCACTGGCGGATGGTCTCGATGAGGAGGGCGATCACCGCTTTGCCCGCCTGATCGGCGGGATGCGCCTTGCCCGAGAAGATGAGCTGCACGCGGCCGTCCTTGAGCAGGGGAGCGAGGCGGTCGGGATCGCGCAGGAGGAGATCGGGGCGCTTGTAGGTCGCGGCGCGGCGGGCGAAGCCGATGGTGAGGGCCTCGCGCCGGAGCTTCACTCCGGTTCGCGCCTCCACCTCCGCGAGCAGCTCGTCCTTCATCTCGCGACGCGCGGCGCGGAGGGCGTGGCCGTTCGTCCCCGCGGCGGCAGCGATGCGCGGGTCCTGCCAGGTGCCGCGGTGCACGCCGTTGGTGATGGCGATGATGGGAGCGGCGTCGTCCACCGCGGACCACATGGAGCGCGAGGTTTCTCCGTGGAGCTTGGCCACCGCGTTGGCGCGGCTGGCCAGCCGGAGCCCCGCCACCGTCATGTTGAACGGATCGCCTCCGATCTCCCGCAGCTCGCCCTTGACGAGCTCGCAGCCCGCCCCGAGGCGGTGGAGGTCCTCGATGGCGTGGATCTCGTTGCCCGCGGGCACCGGGGTGTGGGTGGTGAACACGATCCGCTCGCGCACCTCCCTCCACGCCGCGTGGAAGTCGGCGCCCGCCTCGATGCGGTCGGCGATGAGCTCGATGCCCGCGAAGACGGCGTGTCCCTCGTTGAAGTGATAGATATCGACGGGCAGGTGGAGAGCGCGGAGGGTGCGGATCCCCCCGATGCCGAGGAGCATCTCCTGGGCGATGCGGCAGTCCGGGGCGGGATCGTAGAGCCGCCGAGTGATCCACTGGTCGCGCTCGTCCACGGGTTCGAGGAGGTAGAGCGGCGCGATGGCATAGCGCCCGACCTGCCACACGCAGCACTCGACCTCGCGCGCGCCCACCCGCACCCGCACGCGCACCCCGGTGTCCTTGAGGGGGCCCGGCGGATGGTCGCGCCAGGAATCGTGGGGATAGCCGTCGGGACCGATGCGCTGGACGGTATAGCCCTGCCGCCAGCGGAGGCCGATGCCCACCACGGAGAGGCCGAGATCGCCCGCGGACTTCATGAAATCTCCGGCGAGGATGCCGAGGCCGCCCGAATACGAGGGGAACTCCTCGTGGAGTCCATACTCCATCGAGAAGTAGGCCACGAGAGGCGTCACGAGAAAAGCATACGTCAAAAGGTAGTGCGGCCGCGAGCCTTCCCGCACGAGCCGGCTCCCCAGGGCGTGTGGGGCGTGGAGTATAATCCCGGCCATGACGACCACCCAGCTCACCTCAAAGCGCTATCCCGTCCCGGACCTGAGCCACGCCATCGAGTTCTGCTATCAGCAGGGCTGGACCGATGGCCTCCCCGTGGTGCCGCCCACCGAGGGCGCGGTGCGGGCGATGCTCGACGCGGCCGGCCTCGAGCCCGGCCAGGAGCTCTGCTTCATCACCAATCGCCAGGTGGCGGTGACCGCCGAGAAGGTCGCGGTCAACGCCGTCATGGCTGGCTGCCTCCCCGAGCACATGCCGGTGGTGGTGGCGGCGGTGGAGGGCCTGGGCGATCCCAAGTGGGGCTATCACGGTCCCGCCGCCTCCACGGGCGGGGCAGCCGTGCTCATGATCGTCAATGGCCCCATTGCAGCCCGCCTCGGCTTCAACTCGGGCGACAACCTCTTCGGGCCGGGCTGGCGCAGCAACGCCACCACGGGCCGCGCGGTGCGGCTGGTGATGCGCAACGTCATCGGCACCCTCCCTGGCGCGCTCGACCGGGGCACGGTGGCGCATCCGGGGAAGTACAGCTACGTGATCGCGGAGAACGAGGTGGAGAGCCCGTGGACGCCGCTCCACGTGCAGCGCGGCTTCAAGGCGGAGGAGAGCACGGTCACCGTCATGTCGGCGGAGGGGCCGCATCAGTTCTACAACCAGCTCTCCAGCACGGCCGAGGGCGTGCTCACCTCGCTCTGTGACGACATGCAGCACCACGCCAGCACCAACGGGCAGCCGCAGTACGTGGTCGTCCTCGCCGGCGAGCACATGCGCACCATCGCCGCCGCCGGCTGGTCCAAGGCGGACATCCAGGAATTCGTCTTCGAGCACACCCAGAACTCCGTCGCGCATCTCAAGCGCGTCCAGCGCCTGGCGGGCGCGATCACCCCGGCCGACGAGACCACCATGCGCCCCCTCGTGCCCAGCGCCGAGGACGTGCTGGTGGTGGCGGCGGGAGGCCGGGCCGGAGCGTTTTCCTGCTACATCCCCGGCTGGGCGGGCGGCAAGAAGTCGAGCCAGAGCGTCACGAAGCTCATTCGCGAGAGGAGGGCATGATGGCAGGTTTCGAGATCCTCGACCCCACCGTGGAGCCACGCAAGCAGCCGCTGACGTACGTACCGCGCCCCGATTCGCTCAAGGGCAAGCGCGTCGGCCTCGTGGAGAACACCAAGTTCAACTCGGACAAGCTCCTCGTCAAGATCGGCGACATCCTCAAGAGCGAGTACGGCGCCGCCGATTACACCATGTGGCGCAAGCACAACTCCAGCGTGCCCGCCCACCAGGAGATCCTCGACGAGGCGCGCCGCGGGGTGGACTGCGTCGTCGCCGGCATCGGCGACTGAGGGTCCTGCTCGTCGGGCAGTGTGCTCGACGGAATCCTCTTCGAGAAGCTCGGCGTTCCCGCCGTGTCTATCGTGACCGACGTCTTCGAGGCCACGGGCCATGCCATGGCCCAGAGCTGGGGCCTCCCCGACTACAAGTTCCTCGCCCTCCCGCATCCCATCGCCAACCTCACCGACGCCCAGCTCGATCAGCGGGCGCGGGAGATCATTCCCGACATCGTCAAGCTGCTGCTCCAGGGGCAGGAATAGCGATCGAGGGACCGATCCGCGCGGGGTGAGCGAGCGGGGCAACAATCCCCGGTCGAGCGCGAGGAGCGCTCGACCGGGGGAACCCGACCGCGACCCCCACAGCCAGATGCCTGCGGCCGTCGCCTATCGCCCGCCGTGGTGGTATCGGGGCAGGCATCTCCAGACCCTGTGGGGGCCGCTCCTGGGTCGCGGGCGCAGTCCGGCGCTCTGGCGCGAGCGCGTCGAGACGCCGGACGGCGACTTCCTCGATCTCGACTGGCTGGCCGGGCGCGAGCGCGGCGTGCCCCTCGTCGTCGTGCTCCACGGCCTCGAAGGCTCGGCGCGCTCCCACTACGCCGTGGGGCTGCTCCGCGGCCTGGATGCGATGGGCTGGCGCGGCCTCGTGGTCCACTTCCGCTCCTGCGGCGGCGAGGTGAATCGCTCGCGTCGCCTCTACCACTCCGGCGACACGGAGGACCTCGAGTTCGTGGTCGGCCGGCTCGTCGCGCGCGAGCCGCAGCTCCGGCTGGGTCTCGTGGGCATCTCGCTCGGCGGCAACGTCATCCTCAAGTGGCTGGGCGAGCTCGGCGAGGGGGTGCCCGCGCCGGTGGCCGCCGCGGTGGCCATCTCGACGCCGTTCAATCTCGCCGCGTCCGCCGCCGTGCTCGATCGCGGCCTCAACCGCCGCCTCTACACCGCGAACTTGCTCTCCACCATGAAGGCCAAGCTCGACCAGAAGGCGCATCTCTACCGCGGCCTTCTCGACCTGCCCGCGGCGCGCCGGGCGAGGACCTTTGCTGAGTACGATCGCCTCGTCACCGCGCCGCTCAACGGCTTCGCCGACGAGCGGGACTACTGGGCCCGCTCGAGCAGTGCACAATTCCTGTCGGGCATCCGCCGCCCCACCTTGCTCATCAACGCGCGGAACGACCCCTTCATGCCGGCCTCGGCCCTGCCGCGCGCCGAGGTGGCCGCCTCTCGCTGGCTCGAAGCCGACTTCGTCGAGCAGGGAGGCCACGCGGGGTTTCTCGAGGGATTCGGAGGACGCCCCTCTTGGGCCGAGGCCCGAGCGCTGGCCTTCCTTCGCTGCCATCTCTCCGCGGCCATCTGCTAGGATGACCGCCGTGTCGCTCCGGGATCTCTACGGCAATGCCGTGTCCTCCGGCTCGCGGCCCGCGGTAGACGCCTACGACCGCGGCGTGCGGGGCCTGCTCGGCTTCAGCGCCGACATCATCGACAGCTTCCGCGCCGCCCTCGCCGCCGATCCCGATTTCGTGCTCGCCCGCGCCGCCCTCGCCACCTCGCTCTTCCTCGCGGAGCAGATGAGCGAGGCACGGGCGGAGATGCAGCAGGCATCCGCGGCCGCCCCCGCGCTCCCCCCGCGAGAGCGGCGCCACGTGGACGCCCTCGCCCTGTGGGTCGCCGGCCGCTCTCACGAAGCCATTCCCCTCATCCAGGCCTGCCTCGCCGAGCATCCGCGCGACATGGTGCTCATGCAGCGGCTCTACTACATCTACTTCTGGCAGGGCCGCTCCGCGGAGATGCTGGAGCTGACCGAGTCGGTGCGTCACGCCCTCGCCGACGACGGGTTCATGTTGGGCTATCACGCCTTCGCCCTCGAGGAGAACCGGCGCTACGAGGAGGCCTTCCCCCTGGCCGAGCGCGCCATCGCCATGAATCACCGCGATGCGTGGGCCGTACACACCCTGGCGCACGTGCTCTACGAGCGCGGCGAGAACCTGCGCGGCATCGAGGCGCTGCCGCTGCACATCGATCCCTGCGATCACCTCGGGTACTTCAAGAACCACCTCCTGTGGCACCTCGCCCTCATGCACCTGGCCGAGGGTCGCTACGACGAGGTGAACGAGCTCTTCCAGCGCGTGTTCGGCGACATCGCCATCATCGTGGGCTCCGACCTCCAGGATTCGGTGGCCCTGGCCTGGCGTCTCGATCTCTACGGCCGGCCCGATCTCCGGCGCTGGACGCACCTGGGCGCCGCCGCCCGCGGCTGGCTCGAGGTGCCGCTGCTCCTCTTCCACGATCTCCACGTAGGCATGGCGCTCGCCGCCTCCGGCGACTGGAGCGCGGCGGAGACGCAGCTCGATCGCCTGCGCGAGCGAGGCAAGAAGTCCCGCACCTCCACGCTGCCCGAGGTGGTGGTGCCGCTCCTCGAGGGGCTCCACGCTTTCGCGCGCGGCGCCTACCCCGAGGCCGTCGCCAAGATCGCGCCGCTCGAGCCGCGCATCGTCGAGGTGGGGGGCAGCCACGCCCAGCGCGAGGTCTTCCACGACACTCTGCTCGAGGCCGCCCTGCGGGCGCGCCACCCGGAGCACGCCCGGCCCCTGCTCGAGCGACGGCAGGGGAAGCGGCCGAATCCCGGACGGCACTGGATGGAAGCGAGGCCATGATGGACTGGCAGCAGGTCGGCGACGAGGCAGTGACTCTCCTGCGCGACTACCTGCGCGTGAACACCACGAATCCGCCCGGCAACGAGACGGCGGGGGCGCGCTTCCTCGCCGAGGTCCTCGACGGCGCGGGGATCGCCAGCGAGACGGCGGAGTCCGCGCCGGGGCGCGGCAATCTCGTGGCGCGCCTGCGCGGCGACGGCTCCCAGGGCGGCATCGTCCTCCACCATCACATCGACGTGGTCTATGCCGACCAGCGCTACTGGACGGTGGATCCCTTCGGCGGCCTGCTCCGCGACGGCTACATCTACGGCCGCGGCGCCCTCGACATGAAGTCCACGGGGATCGTGCAGCTCGCGGCGTTGCTCGCCATCGCGCGCGCCCGCGTGCCCCTCACGCGCGATCTCATCTTCCTGGCCACCGCCGACGAGGAGGCGGGCAGCCGTTTCGGCGCCCAGTGGGTCGCCGACGAGCGGCGCGACTGGCTCGCGGGCGCGGAATACGCGCTGTCCGAGCTGGGGGCCATCGAGGCGGGACAGGACCGCGCGCCGTTCGGATCCATCGTGATCTCGGAGAAGACCGGGCTTCCCCTCCGCCTCACTGCGCGCAGCGAGCCCGGCCACGGCTCCATGCCCTGGCCAGACACGGCGCCGCATCGGCTCGTGCGCGCCCTCGGCCGACTTCTCGCCGCGGAGCGGCCGCTGCGCGTCCTCCCCGAGGTGCAGGAGTACTTCGCACAGATGGCCTCCGTCCTCCCGCCTTCGGAGGGAGCGGGCTACGACCGGCTCGAGGCGTCGCTGCGCGAGCCCGCCTTCCGGGCGCGCTTCCTCGGCAACCGCCATCACGCGGCGGTCGTGCGCACCACCTTCGCCATCAACATGCTCAAGGGCAGCGAGAAGCGCAACGTCATCCCCCCCGAGGCGGTGGCCGATCTCGACTGCCGCATGCTCGCGGGCGAGGATCCCGAGGAGATCATGGGCTGGATCCGCGAGGTAATCGCCGACCCCCACGTGGAGGTGAGCCTCACCGGCGTGGCCAAGGTCGCGAATCTCTCCCCGCCGGACACCGAGCTCTACAAGGCGCTCGCCGACGCCCTCCGGCGCCGCGCCCCCGGCACGGTGGTGGCGCCCGAGATCATGGTCGGCTTCACGGACAACTGGGTGTTCCGGCGCTGCGGCCTGCACGGCTACGGCTTCGGCCCCTTCGTGCTCGACCCCGTGGAGTGGAAGGGCATCCACGGCAACGACGAGCGCATCTCTGTGGAGAACATGCGCGCGGGCGCCCGCTGCTACACGGAGATGCTCCTAGCCATGGCCGTCGCCTGATGCCCCGCGCAGCCTTCAGCATCCGGCCGGGGACGCGGCGCGACGCAGCGGCCATCGTCACCCTCGTCCGCGAGCTGGCGCGCTACGAGCGGCTGCTTCCCGAGGTGCGCATCACTCCTGCCAACGTGCGGCGGCACGGCTTCGGCGCTCGGGCCTACTTCCAGACCCTCATCTGCCGCCGGGAGGGCAAGCCGGTGGGACTCGCTCTCTACTTCTTCACCTACTCGAGCTTCATGGGGAAACCGATCCTGTGGCTGGAGGACCTGGTGGTGCTGCCTCACGAGCGTGGTCACGGAGCGGGAAAGGCCATCCTCCAGGCGCTGGCCCGGATCGCCGTGAAGCGCGGGTGTGGCAGAATGGAGTGGTCCGTGCTCGACTGGAACGCCCCCGCCATCCGCTTCTATCGCCGGATCGGCGCCCAGCTCGACAAGGAATGGATCATCACGCGGCTCAAGGGCGCGCCGCTCAGGCGGCTGGCGCGCGCACGCTAAGCGGGGGCGGACCAGCCTGGTAGCGGAGGATGGGCCGTGTTCGGCGACTACGACGCGAAGAGCTTCTTCGACGAGGTGTTCGAGCCCGACGGCACGCCTCGTCCCCACTACGCCGACATCATCAAGCGCATCCGCTCGCTGTCGCCCGTGGAGTTCGGCCGCCGCCGCGCCCTCGCCGACCTGACCTTCCGCAACCAGGGGATCACCTTCACCGTCTACGGTGACGAGTCCGGTACGGAGCGGACCTTTCCCTTCGATCTCCTCCCCCGCGTGATCCCCGCCGACGAGTGGTCCACGATCGAGGCGGGGCTGGTCCAGCGCGTCCGCGCCCTCAACCTCTTCCTGCGCGACATCTACCACGAGGCCAAGATCCTCGACGACGGGGTGGTCCCCCGGCGGCTCGTCCTCGGCAATCCCGCCTTCCGGCGCGAGGTGCACGGCATCACGCTGCCCCACAACGTGTACACGCATGTGAGCGGCATCGACCTGATCCGCGACGAGGACGGCCGCTATCTCGTCCTCGAGGACAACCTGCGCACCCCGAGCGGGGTCAGCTACATGCTGGCCAACCGCATGGTCATGACCCGCACCTTCCCGCTGCTCTTCGAGGGCAGGGGTGTCCGGCCCGTGCAGCACTACACCACCGCGCTCCTCGAGATGCTGCGCAGCCTCTCCCCGCGCGATCTCCGGGAGCCGACCATCGTGGTCCTCACCCCCGGCCAGTACAACAGCGCCTACTTCGAGCACGCCTTCCTCGCCCAGCAGATGGGCATCGAGCTCTGCGAGGGACGTGACCTCTACGTGGAAGATCGCCGCGTGTGGATGCGGACGACGCAGGGCCGCCAGCAGGTGGACGTGATCTACCGCCGGATCGACGACGACTTCCTCGACCCCGCGGTCTTCCGCTCCGACTCCATGCTCGGGGTTCCCGGGCTCCTTCAGGTCTATCGCCAGGGCCGGGTCGCTCTCGCCAACGCCGTGGGCACCGGCGTGGCCGACGACAAGGCCATGTACAGCTACGTGCCGGCCATGATCCGCTACTACCTCGGCCAGGAGCCCATCCTCCCCAACGTGCCAACCCATCTCGGGGCGGACCCGGAAGGTCTCGCCTTCATGCTCGAGCACGCGGAGTCGCTGGTGATCAAGGCGGTGGGGCAGTCGGGTGGCTACGGCATGCTCATCGGCCCGGAGTCGACCCCGTCGCAGCGCGAGGCGTATCTGGAGCAGGTGCACGCCGATCCCGCGAGCTACATCGGCCAGCCCGTGATCGGCCTCGGACGTCATCCGTCGTTCTACTCGGACACGGGCTGCTTCGAGCCTTGCCATATCGACCTGCGGCCCTACGTGCTGGTGGGCGAGGACATCACGGTGGTGCCGGGTGGGCTCACCCGCGTCGCCCTCAAGCGCGGCTCGCTGGTGGTCAACTCGTCGCAGGGCGGCGGCTCCAAGGACACCTGGGTCCTCACGGAGAGCGGGCAGGCCTGATGCTGAGCCGCATCGCCGAGAACCTCTACTGGATCGGCCGCTACATCGAGCGGGTGGAGAACACCGCGCGCCTCCTCGACGTCAACTACCACGCCATCGTGGAGGCGCCCGTGGTCCCCGGGGCCAAGGGCATCGTGACCGAGCAGTGGGCGCCGCTCCTCGCCCTGACCGGCGACGAGGCGGCCTTCCGCGAGCACTTCGACCGCGCGGACGGCCGTACGGTGCCGGAGTGGCTCGCCTTCCATCCCCAGAACTCCTCGAGCATCCGCTCGAGTCTCACTCGGGCCCGCGAGGACGCGCGCGGCCTGCGCGACCGCATCAGCCTCGAGATGTGGGAGACGCTCAACCGCGCCTACCTCACCCTCTGCTTCTCCACCGAGCGCGTCCTCGACGAGGACGGCCTCCACGAGTATTGCGTCACCGCGCGCGAGGCGAGCCATCTCTTCCTGGGCATCGCGCACGCTACCCTCCCGCGCGACCTCGGCTGGTACTTCCTCCTCGCCGGCCAGCACCTCGAGCGCGCGGACAACCTGCTGCGGCTCCTCCAGGTGCGTCAGCGACAGGGGGCGGGCCTGGAGCCGGTGGCGCGTGGTCTCGAGAACCACCGCGGCATGGCATTGCTCAAGTCCGTCTCCGCCTACGAGGCCTTCCGCAAGCGGCACCATGTCGCCCTCGAGGGACGGCGCATTGCCGCCTTCCTCCTCCTCGATCCCGACTTCCCGCGGAGCGTGCGCCACAACCTCGCCGCGCTCCACTCGACCCTGGAAAGCATCGAGCGGCTAAATCCAGGCGTCTCCACCTCGGCCACGCGTCAGGCGGGCTGGCTCGCCGCGCGCCTCGAGTATCTCCCCGGGGTGGAGGCCATCCTCGACAGCCGCGAGCCGGGCATCGAGACGCTGCTCGAGGAAGTCGCCGCGATCTCCGACGCCATCAGCGCTACCTACTTCGGGGTAAAGGGCTCCCTCGAGGCGCCCACGGTGCCGGGGGAGGCGGCGTCATGACGGCGGGGGCCGGCGCGCCGGTGCACCTGAGCGTCGCGCACCTGACCGAGTATCGCTATCCCGAGCCGGCGTGGGATTCCTTCAACGAGGTGCGGCTCTTCCCGGTCGACGACCAGGGGCAGAGCCTCCTGTCCTTCGCCCTCGAGCTGACGCCCGACGCCACCGTCCGCAATCACGTGGACTACTACGGCAATCGCGTGCACCAGTTTCACATCCCGGAGTCGCATCGGCGACTGTCCATCCAGGCGCGCTCCACCGTGGTGACCTATCCGCGTCCCGCACCCATTCCCGTTGCCGCGGAGAGCCTCGTCGAGTTGCGCCCGCGCTCCTTCGACTTCCTCGCCCCCACGCGCCGCGTGCCCCTCGACCGCGACTGGGCCGCGGCCATGCAGGCGCCGCCGCTGTCCCCCGAGGGTGACGTCGTCGACTATCTCGGCCACGTCACGCGACACCTGCACGGCTTCTTCACCTACCGCCAGGACGTCACGGAGATCGACACCCCCCTCGCGGACTTCATCGAGGCGGGAGTGGGCGTGTGCCAGGACTACACCCACGCCATGCTCGCCCTCTGCCGCATGCTCGGCATCCCGTCCCGCTACGTGAGCGGCTACCTCGAGACCACGCCGGGGCGCACTCTCGGCTCGGACGCCTCGCACGCCTGGGTGGAAGCGTACCTGCCGGGCAGCGGCTGGGTCGGCTTCGATCCCACCAACGGCACGATGGTGGGACAGAGCTACGTGAAGGTGGGCCACGGACGCGACTACGACGACGTGCCGCCCGCGAAGGGGCTCCGCCGCGGCGGCGGGACGGAGAGCCTGCGCGTCGCCGTCAGCGTGCTGCGGACGCCCGGCGCGGACGCATCGGCTGCCTCGCGCGCCTAGAGGAGAGGGCCCGCATGGCGCTTCGTCACGTCGTCTCGAGCCTCACCCTCGAGCAGGCCATCG
>Ga0075435_100002238_pt1 | contig 12768 bp, 9 predicted proteins | sample RhiMethybrSRZTD4_FD_75302 | JGI IMG/M metagenome (GOLD analysis project Ga0075435, IMG submission 75302) | Populus rhizosphere microbial communities from Tennessee, USA - Rhizosphere MetaG P. TD hybrid SRZTD4 | ecosystem: Host-associated > Plants > Roots > Rhizosphere > Soil | place: USA...
CGGCGCGGAACGCTTTTCTAAAAACGTTGGCCGAATACGCGCGCAGCCTCGATTCAACTCGCCTGATTACCTCCGCGTCTGACAAGTGGCACTTCAAGGACCCGCAAACTGCCGAGTTGAACGACCCTCTGGGCGAGTTTCTCGACGTCATCGGACTAAATGAATACATCGGCTGGTATGGCGATCGAAAATCCGAAGATGCAGACCACATTCAATGGGCGTTCGCTTACAACAAACCGGTGATCGTGAGTGAATTTGGCGCCGACGCGTTGTACAACCTCCACGCTGATGCACAGACCAGGTTCACGGAGGAGTATCAGGCTAATCTCTACCAGCATCAGCTCGGGATGCTGTCGCGAATTCCGGCGCTGGCCGGGATGTCTCCGTGGATCTTGATGGACTTCCGCTCGCCTCGTCGGCCTCTGCCTGGGATTCAGGATTACTTTAACCGCAAAGGATTAATTTCCGATCGAGGACAAAGGAAGCAGGCCTTTTACCTTCTGCAGAAATTCTATCGGGACAAGGCAGCCCCGAAATGAGCCGCAACTTCGATTCAGAATTCCCAACCTGATCCGCTGCAATGCCTTCACTTGTATTATGAATAGACCGATCGAGGACAACGAAAGATGAAATATCGCAAGCTCGGCCGCACCGGATTTGACATCGGCGACATTGCTCACGGGCTCTGGGGAATGGGTGGTTGGAGTGGATCAAACGACCGTGACTCACTCGAAGCGTTACAGCTCGCCGTCGATCTCGGCTGTAATTTTTTTGATAGCGCGTGGGGCTATGGGGAGGGCAAGAGCGACGCTCTGCTGGGGCAGACCATCGCCAGCAACAAGAAAAAGCGTCTCTTCGCCGCGTCTAAGATTCCGCCAAAAAACCTGCAGTGGCCGGCATTGCCGAACTACAAGTACCACGATGTTTTTCCTCCCGACCATGTCTTCAAGTACGCCGACCTGATCCGGAAACAACTCGGCACCGATTCAATCGATGTCCTGCAATTCCATGTCTGGGATGACAGCTGGACCAATGAGCCAGATTTTCGCGACACAGTCGAAAAGCTGAAGAGTGATGGCACGATCCGCGCTTTTGGGTTGAGCCTGAATCGCTGGGAGCCGTGGAACGGGATCAAAGCCCTGCGCACCGGGCTTGTGGACGCGGTGCAAGTGATCTACAACATCTTCGATCAAGCTCCTGAGGACGAACTCTTTCCCGCCTGCCGGGAGTTGAATGTCGGCGTCATCGCCCGCGTGCCTCTGGACGAGGGTGGCCTGAGCGGCAAGCTGACCAAAGATACTAAATTTCCGAAAGATGACTGGCGCTCCGGATATTTCAATCCGGAAAATCTGGCGAACACGGTCGATCGTGCGGAAAAGCTCAAGAAAATACTTCCAACCGGAATGACGCTCGCGGAAATGGCTGTCCGCTTTGTCCTCTCCAATCCTGTGGTGAGTACGCAAATCATCGGCATGCGCAAGCTCGAGCACGTGCGTCAGAATATTTCGTTCAGCGACACGGGCAAGCTAAGTAGTGATTTGCTGCAGCTGTTGAAAGAACATCGCTGGGACCGGAAACCCGCGCCCTGGTCAGATTAGATTTGATGATGGAGTAACAGCAGCTTAGTGACGCTTGCCTTTGACCTTGGTGCCCTCCGGGTTAAGGCTTCCCTCGGCGGTGATGCGCGTGGCCTTGCAGACTTCTTTCGCCACTTTTAAAGCGGTGTCGCGCAGCGGCGCACCGTCCGCAATGATGGAGCTGGCAGCCAGGGTGAATTGAAGCGCGTCTTCTTGCCGGTCAAAATAAAGCACTACTTGACTCGCTGCCATGGCTGAAAAACCTCCAGGAACTTCTTTTCCGACATCATAGGCGGGATTTTGCGCCAAAGCGTGTACTGTTTAGGTGCCTGCCTGCGCAAAACTCAGCACCACCGGTCCGCTGCACCTTAGGAGCGAATACAGCCTACTGGGTAGAGCGGCTTGTTCCTGCCGGGTGTAGAAAGGGTGCGCCCGATTTTCGCTTGCTGCGCCAACTAGACGCGATCTGCGGTTCACACATCCAAAAGCAGTCACGAACTTTTATGGCCCGCTGCTCCATCACGTTGATTGCAGTCCTGTTTTCTGCGGCGCTGGCGTGCGCGCAGCAGGCTCCAGATTCAGGCCCGCTGTTCAGTTCCGATCTGATCGCTTGGTCGTCCATGCAGGAGCCCCAGCAGCCGGAACAGCAACCCGCGCACCAGCAACCGGCGCCTGATCCTAATCCGGAAACTAAGCCTCCTCAGAATCCAACTCCGGCTCAACCATCGTCCCCGTCGTCCCAGCACGCGAAAAACCCAGCGGACAATCAGGCCCCCACTGCCGAGACTTTCACCGGGACAATCAGCAAAGACACAGACAATTACGTGCTGAAGGTTTCGGAGACCGCCTCGTACAAGTTGGATAATCAGCAGCAGGTTCAAGAGTACGACGGACAACGTGTTCGCGTCACCGGAACGTTGGATTCATCGGTCAATCTTATCCACGTTGATCGCATCGAGCCCATTTCATAATCTGGAAGTTTTCCGCGACACCCGGCGCATCTATCTCCCTCTTAAATGTCGGGGCTGCTCTAAAAGAATTCCACAAATGAATCCGTAACTTCCGCGCCGGCGTTATTCGCAATCCGCATCGCCTGGCGCTCAACGTTCTTCATCAGGCCATCGAGGTAGTCCCGAGAATCCGAAACGCTGACGATACCAATCGTCGTCTGGTTCCATAGGCCGGACGCATCGAGCTCCGCGGTTGCGACATTGAAATGCGCGCGCAGCTTGTCCTTCAGGCTGCGCACCACTTGACGTTTATCTTTGAGGGATTGTGCGTGCTCGATACGGAGTTCGAGGGTGAGAAGAGCAACCATTTCTTCAGCTGCCAGCTTTCAGCAATCAGCTTTTCAGCAAGCAACTTCTGTCATCCTGAGCGGAGAACAATGATTCGCTTGCGAATCACTGTGCGGAGTCGAAGGACCTGCTGTTATCGTGTGCTTGCACCCAGGCGGAGAGGAATTTCAATAGACGCACAGTAAGAATGCCTTGCGGCGTGCGCAACACAGTAAACAAACAACAGGTCCTTCGACTCGAAGTTCTTCCCGGCCTGCCGGGAAGAACTCGCTTCGCTCAGGATGACAAAGTTAACGACACTAACTACGCCATCACTTCTGCCGCAACTCTCTCGGTCACGAAAGCCTCGATCACATCCCCGGCTTTGATATCGCCGTAGTTCGCGATTGAGATGCCGCACTCCATGCCATTGGTGACCTGGCTTGCGTCGTCTTTGAACCGGCGCAGCGAGCCAATCTTACCCTTGAAGACGACGACGTTGTCGCGCAAGAGTCGCACTTCGGAGTCGCGCTTGATCAGGCCATCCGACACGCGGCACCCTGCGACTGTACCCACCTTCGGGATCCGGAAGGTCTCGAGCACTTGCGCGCGGCCCTGATAGGTTTCCTTGATTGTGGGTTCGAGCAAGCCGGTCATGGCTCGCTTGATCTCATCCTGCAGTTCGTAAATGATCGAGTGCAGGCGGATATCCACTTTTTCCTGTTCCGCCAGTTCCTGCGCCTTGCGCTCCGGGCGCACACTGAAACCGATGATGATCGCGTTCGATGCCGACGCCAGCAGCACATCGCTTTCCGTGATCGCGCCCACGCCCGAGCGCAGTACCTTCAGGCGCACCTGCTCATTCGACATCTTCGAGATTAGATCGCTGATCACTTCCACCGAGCCTTGCACATCTCCCTTCAGGATGATGTTCAGCTCTTTCATGCCGGCGGTCTTCAGCTGTTCCGCGAGCCCTTCGAGCGATACCCGTGAGCTCTTCGCCAGCGTCGCTTCACGCGCCTTCTGCTCACGGTAATCGGAAATTCCGCGAGCTTTCTCGCGGTCCCCGACCACCAGGAATTGATCGCCCGCCTGCGGCAAACCTTCCATGCCGAGAATTTCAACCGGCGTCGAAGGCGGTGCTTCAGTCATCTGCTGCCCACGGTCGTCGAACATTGCTCGAACTTTTCCGTACACATTGCCTACAACGAAGTTGTCGCCCGTGCGCAGCGTACCGTTCTGCACCAGAACTGTCGCGACCGGACCTCGTCCACGATCCAGCTTGGCTTCGAGCACCACGCCTGCCGCGGGACGTTCGGCAACTGCCTTCAACTCTTGCAGGTCGGCGACCAGACAGATCATTTCCATCAGCAGATTGAGGTTGGTCTTCTGTTTTGCGGAGACGTCGACGAACACCGTGGTTCCGCCCCAATCCTCGGGCACAAGTCCGCGATCACCCAGCTGCTTCTTCACCCGATCGGGAAGTGCACCGGGCTTATCAATCTTGTTGACGGCGACGATAATCGGCACTTCGGCGGCGTGCGCGTGGTCAATAGCCTCAATCGTCTGCGGCATCACGCCATCGTCGGCAGCGACCACCAGCACCACGATGTCGGTTGCCTTCGCGCCTCGCGAACGCATTCGTGTAAAGGCCTCGTGGCCAGGCGTATCGAGGAACACAATCTGCCGCCCGTAAGCCGGCGAGTCCTTGTCCTGAATCGTGACTTTGTACGCGCCGATGTGCTGCGTAATTCCCCCCGCCTCACCTTCGGCAACGCTGGTTGAGCGGATCGAATCCAGCAACGTGGTCTTGCCGTGGTCTACATGTCCCATGATGGTGACGACCGGTGGACGTGGCTGGCCTTCGACGGCTGCGCCTTCTTCGCCTGCTGAGGTTTGGGCAATCTCTTTCGCAGTCTGCTCTTCGAAGCTGATGACGTTGGTCTCAGCGCCGAAAAAGCGCGCCATTTCGCTGGCCAGCTCGGCGTCGAGCGTCTGGTTGATGGTCGCGAACACACCGCGCGAGAGCAGGCGCGCAATCAAGTCCTTCGCGCGAATGCCGAGCTTCTCGGCAAGGTCTTTCACGCTGATGCCCTCGGTGATCGTGATGCTGCGCGTAATCGGCAGCGGCTCGTTCGAAAGCGAAAGCCGCGGCGGAGGCACGAAGCCCTTCATCGGGCCTTCTTTTATTCCTCGCGGAACGTATCGCTGGCCGGGCCTCCGAGAAGGACCTCCTGGACGGCTTCCGGGGCGCGTTGGACCCGGCGGCGGCAACCCTGGTCCCACGCCAATCGGGCGTGGACCGGCTGCGCCTTGCCTGGTCGGATGCATCGGGCGCCGCTCACCCGGCCGCAACGGCGGGCGCGGTCCAGTAGGAGCTGATGGCCGCGGTCGCTGGAAAATCGGCTGGCCCGGAATCGGTCGTCCTGGCGCAGGGCGGTTCGCTATTGGGCGATTCGCAATTGGCTGTCCACTCGCAATCGGCGGGGCTTTGTACACCGGACGCGGTCCGGTCTGGGGCACAATCATCCGCGGCCCAGGAGGCGCAGGCCGAGCAGGGGCAATTGGCTGTCGCTGAACAGGCGCTTGCGGTGCAGCCGATTGTGTCGCGCTGGGCTGAACCGCAGATGTCGGCGGCGGTGGAACCGGTGCAGTCGGAGGAGGAGTTGCAATCGTCGGCGCTGTCGGCTGCGTGCTTGCAGCTGGAGCACTCGGTCTTGGTGCAATTGGCGGAGTCACTACACGTGGTGGCGCGATGCTCGGCGGAGGCGCCGGCGCGGTCACAGCTGGCTTAGCAACTATCGCGGGAGCAGGCGGCTTTGCCAGCGGCGGCGCAGGCTTTGGCGTCGGTGGAGGAGTTTGCGCAGGGGCGGTGCCTTGTTGCTTCCCAATGATCGCCTTTAGTACATCTCCAGGTTTGGAGATGTGTGAAAGATCGATCTTTGTCTTGATTCCTTCAGGCTCAATGCGGCCGGAGCGGGCAGAATGCCTGGCCGAGCCGTGACCTTCGCTCGTCCCGCGCAAATGGGCGCGCACCTTCTCCGCCTCGTGATCCTCGAGCGAACTGGAATGGGTCTTCTTTTCCGTTACGCCGACTTCCTGTAAGACATCGAGGATAGCTTTGCTTTTAACTTCTAACTCCCTGGCCAGGTCGTTAATTCGAATCTTACTCATCCGCCTCTTATTTCCTCCGCAACCTTCCGCTAAGTCTTCATAGCAACCTCATGCTTTACTCTTTCTTCTCCGCTGGTTCAGTGCTTTCTTCTGCTATCACTTCAGAGCCTTCACCTTGTGGGGCTTCGTCAGCTTGCTCTGGCGCGGCCTCTTGCTGCTCCGGCTCCGCTTCCGCATCGGCCTTGATTTCCTCGACCGAATCTGGCTCGGCTTCAGCGCTCGCCTCTGCAGCAGGTTCCCCGCCTTCGTTCTCAGGCAACTCTACCGCGTCTATGCCTTCCAGGCTGGCGAAGTAATTATTGACCGCAACACTGATTTTTTCCACCGTCTTCGGCCCGATTCCTTCAATCGCCTCAAGCTGCTCGGGCGTCATATCTGCCAACGCTTCTACCGTTGTCACACCTGCAGCCTTCAGCTTCTCCACCAGGCCCTCGCCCAGTCCTTCGACGATTTCGAGGGGCGTAGCCGCAGCACTGGTGAGCTGCGACATCTGTTGCTCAACTTCCTGCCGCTTCTCTTCTTCACTCTTGATGTCAATTTTCCAGCCGAGCAGCTTGGCAGCCAGCCGGACGTTCTGGCCCTTCTTCCCGATAGCCAGAGAAAGCTGGCTGTCATCGACCACAACCTCTAAATGCTTGTCCATGGCATCAAGCACGCTCACCCGGCTGACCTTCGCGGGTTGCAGAGCTTTCTCGGCGAAGACCACAGGATCTTCGTGGTACTCGATGATGTCGATCTTTTCGCCCCGCAGCTCGCGGATGATCGACTGAACTCGCATGCCCTTCATGCCCACGCAGGCGCCGACCGCGTCGACTTCCTTGTCTTTGGACATGACCGCGATTTTCGTGCGCTCGCCGGATTCGCGGGCAATTGCCCGAATCACCACTGTCCCGTCGTAGATTTCCGGTACTTCGGTCTGGAACAAGTGCTGCACCAGCTCGGGCGCCGCGCGGGAAACGATGACCGCTTGTCCCTTCGAGGCCTTTTCCACTCGCGCGATCACTACCCGCACCCGCTCGCCGATGGCAAACGATTCCAGACGCGATTGCTCTTTCCGCGGAGCCTTGGCTTCTGCCTTGCCGATGTCGAAGATCACGTCCGGCCCTTCAATGCGCTTAACGCTCGCGTTCACGATCTCGCCCACGCGATTGATGTACTCGTTGTAAACCGTGTCGCGCTCGGCCTCGCGGACCTTCTGGAAAATGACTTGCTTTGCGAGCTGCGCCGCGATGCGCCCGAGAATTCCTTCGGTCGGCTTGGGAATCTGCAGCTCTCCGCCAACCTGCGCTTCGGGATCAGACTTTCGCGCTTCATCAATCGTGACCTGCAGAGTAGGATCTTCCACCTGCTCAGGCAATTCGACAATGGTCTTCACCGCAAACGCACGAATCTTGCCCGTGTCTTTGTCGAGCTGCGCTCGCAGATTCTCCTGGGTCTTGTAATACTTCCGCGTAGCCACAACGATGGCGTCTTCAACCGCGTTGACCACAATTTGCGGATCAATCCCCTTCTCTCTACTGAGAGCGTCGATCGTGTTATAGAGCTCGCTGGCCATAAGAATCAGCTATTAGCTGTTAGCTTTTAGCTGAACCACTTGGGGTCAAGCTAAGAGCTAAAGGCTAAGAGCTAAAAAGCTCATAATTCCGGTACTAAATTCGCCTTCTCCACATTCGCCAACTCAATGTCCAACTTGTGTGGCGCGGGCGCCTCGCCCGCGGTCCGTCGCGGGCGAAACTTCTTTCGTGCCTCTGACAAATCCAAAGTCAGGCGGCCCGATTCAAAATTCTCCAGGCGCCCTTCAAAATGCCGGTTGCCATTTACCGGATCTTTCGTCGTCAGTTTCACCCGGCTGCCCCGAAATCGCTCGAAGTCGGCCGCCCGTGACAACTTTCGATCCAGCCCCGGCGATGAAACTTCCAAAACGTAAGCTCCGCCCGGCATCGCGTCTTCCACGTCGAGGATGGTGCCGACCTCGCGGCTCAAGCTGGCGCAGTCCTCGTGCGTCACGCCGGCGGGCTTGTCGATAAAGATCCGCAGCATGCGCGATTTGCCTCCTCCGCGCAGCTCGATCTCTACCACCTCAACCCCCAGCGAGGCCGCAACGCGCTCCACAATTGCGCGTACGTGATCCAGATCAACCGCCATAGAAACAGGGACTTAGAGGCAACCTGGGCAACGAAAAAACCCGCACAACAAAAAATGGGCTTGCGCCCACTGGTGTGTTCCGCCAAATCCTGGTACTACACAACAGTTCCAGTGCTTAATATACGCCCGCCCTGAGCAAAAAACAAACCCAAGACCGTGCGTAAAATCGTGCGACTGAGTACGCCATCGCACATCGAATCTGCCGGAACTTTCTACCCCTTGGGTTGCAATCGAGCACGTCCCATCTGTCCCCATGCGCAAAGTGTTTGCTCAGGCAGTCGTGGTTCAAAGTCGTGCTTTCCGGTTAGCAACCCAAGACTCTAGCCGGAGCGCTTGCAGCCTGAGCGCAGCTTCTGTCGGGAACAACCGGAGGGCTAGATATCCAAATTCTTCACATCCAGCGCGTTCTCTTCGATGAACTTGCGGCGCGCTTCGACGTCTTCGCCCATCAGCGTGGTGAAGATGGTTTCGCACTCGGCGATGTCTTCGAGTTTCACCGAAAGCAGCGTGCGCCGCTCGGGATCCATGGTGGTTTCCCAGAGCTGCGGCGCAGTCATTTCGCCCAGCCCTTTGTAGCGCTGGACAGTGAATTCCTTTTTGCCTTCGCCCAGAACGTAGTCGAATAGCTCACGCGCAGTGGCTTTTTCGACTTCTTCCTTGACAGGCTTCTTGCTCGATTTCTTCGCGGACGCCTTTTCGGCATCCGCCGGGCGGGTCTGGAGACCTGCACCTACATGAGCATCGTTATCTTCGGCAGCGCCTTGCTCGTCAACGCCGGCGCCGTTGCCGCTGGCTGATCCCTTGGCAAGGGTTTCTACGATGAACGGCGGCTCCATATAAGGCTCAATCTGCTTGAACTTCGCGAGCATTTGCCGGTATTCAGGCGTCGATGCGAGTTCCCAATTGATGAGGTGCTCAGCCCCCTGAGAGTTCAGGTAGCGGACTTCCCACAGGTTGTGTTCTTCGTCGAAGCGGGCTTCGACTTCCTTGAACTGAAGTTCCTTCTGCAACTTCTTCAATTCCTTTTCGAGCTTCTCAATCTTTTTCGGCTGAGTCTTCTTGTCGCCTTCGAAATCGGTGCGCTTGGCGAGATCGAGCTTCGGCAGCAGATCAGTCACGCGCTCAGCACGAATGCGCTTATTCACCTTGTCGTAAAACGCCAGGTACTCGTTCAGCACGGTAATAAACTTCGCCAGCCCCGAGCCTTCCAGCTTGGCTGCGCCTTCGCCATAGCGGACGATCAAACCTTCGGCCGCGCGCTTCACCATGACTTTCACGAACTCGCGTTCGTCTTTGATGTACTGCTGCGATTTGCCCTTTTTGATGGAGAACAGCGGCGGCTGTGCGATGAAGACGTTGCCGCGCTTGATCAGGTCCTGCATGTGGCGGAAGAAGAACGTGAGCAGCAGCGTGCGAATATGGCTTCCGTCCACATCGGCATCGGTCATCAGGATGATCTTGCCGTAGCGCAGTTTCGCGGGATCAAAATCCTCTTTGGAAATGCCCGTGCCCAGCGCAGTAATCATGGCGCGAATTTCTTCGTGCGCCAGCATCTTGTCGTAGCGCGCCTTCTCGACGTTGAGAATTTTTCCTTTGAGCGGCAGGATGGCCTGGAAGCGGCGATCACGACCCTGCTTGGCGGTACCGCCGGCGGACTCGCCTTCGACCAGGAACAGTTCGCAGCGGTCTGGCTGCCGTTCGCTGCAATCCGCTAGTTTGCCGGGCAGGCCTCCGCCGTCAAGCGCGCCTTTTCTACGGGTAAGATCACGCGCTTTCCGCGCGGCCTCCCGCGCACGTGCAGCGTCAATCGCCTTGTTGATGATTTTTCGCGCGACTGGCGGGTTCTGCTCCAGATACGCGCCCAGTCGCTCATTCACAAACGCCTGCACAATTCCTGCTATATCGGAATTCAGCTTGCCCTTGGTTTGACCTTCGAACTGCGGCTGCGACAGCTTTACGCTGATCACCGCAACCAGGCCTTCGCGTACGTCGTCGCCAGTCAGATTTTCTTTCACATCTTTGAACAACCCCGTCTGCTGCCCGGCGTAATTGATGGTGCGGGTAAGCGAAGTACGGAATCCAGAAAGATGGGAGCCGCCGTCAACCGTGTTGATGTTGTTGGCAAAGCTGAAAACGCTCTCGGAGTAGCCATCGTTGTACTGAATGCCGATTTCCATGGCCACACCGTCGCGCTCGGCTTCCATGTAGATGGGCTTGTCGTGCAGCACCGTCTTTCCACGATTCAGGTGCTTGATAAATTCAGCGATGCCGCCGTTGTACTTGAATTCGGACGATTTCGCTTCGCCCGTCTTCGAATCGGTGGTGCGCTCGTCAGTGAGCGTGATCAGCAAGCCTTTATTGAGAAAAGCCAGTTCGCGAAGGCGCTGCGCCAGGGTGTCGTAGTTGTACTCCACGTTGCCAGTGAAGATGCTTCTGTCGGGCAGAAAGTGGACCTTGGTCCCGGTCTTGGCTTTCACCGCACCGGTTTTCTTCAGCTTGCTGGTGGGTTCGCCTTTCGAATAGGTCTGCTCCCAGGTGAAACCATCGCGCCAGATTTCCAATTCCAGTTCTTCACTCAGCGCATTGACGCAGGAAACGCCAACCCCGTGCAATCCGCCGGAAACTTTGTAGGTGGAGGAATCAAATTTTCCGCCCGCATGCAGCGTGGTCATTACCACTTGAGCCGCCGGAAGCTTTTCGCCATCTACCACCATGTCTCCCACTGGAATGCCCCGGCCGTTGTCGACAACCGTGATCGAATTATCAATATGAATGGTGACGTCGATTTTGTCGGCATGCCCGGCGAGCGCCTCGTCGACTGAGTTGTCCACGACTTCGTAAACCAGATGGTGCAGCCCCAGGTCGCCGGTCGAGCCGATATACATAGCCGGCCGCTTGCGGACAGCCTCCATCCCGCCGAGAACTTTGATCGAATCGGCCGTGTACTCGCCGTTGCCGTTCGCGGTGGCTTTGCCGTTTTTCGTTTTATTTTCCAGAATTGCTGCTGAATTAATCTCTTTGGTTGCCATTCAGAAGGAAGCCTGTCTTTTCTCCCACCCAGCCACGAAAACATCAGGGCGAGGTACTCGCGATTCACAATGCCCGAAAATGGGTCAAATTGCTGAAATTACGAATACTTACGAGCACCTGTGATACTTAGAATTATACCACGAAAATAGCTGTTTTTAGCGGGTAACCGGGAGCAATAAGTCCCATTTCTGCAGTGACTTTTAAGCTTCCTTAAACGCCAGTATTTCGCATCCGCCCTCGCGCAGCCGGACGTAGAAAGACCCGGCCGAAAGTACCAGGCCAGCTCTACCGACAGCAATCGGCAGTAGCTTAAGAGCTAAAGGGGTAATGGCAAAAACTGAGAGGATCTCCTGATAACATGGAAGTCATCCAATTATGAGTGTTCCTGTTTCCCAGATGTGGACGGTGGCCAGCTATGTGGTCGGGCAGAAGCTTGCCGGGCGCAAGCAATACCCGCTCGTCCTGATGCTTGAGCCTTTGTTTCGCTGCAATCTGGCTTGCGCCGGATGCGGCAAAATCCAATATCCCGCGCACATTTTGAAGCGCCAGCTCACGCCCGAAGAGTGTTTCAAAGCCGTGGACGAATGCGGCGCCCCTATGGTTTCGATCCCTGGTGGCGAGCCGCTGTTGCATCCGCAGATTGCCGAGATCGTCGAAGGCCTGGTCGCGCGCAAGAAATATATCTATCTGTGCAGTAACGCGCTGCTGTTAAAAGAAAAAATCCATCTCTTCAAGCCGTCGAAGTACTTGACCTTCAGCATTCATCTTGACGGCCAGCGCGAGCATCACGACATGTCGGTGTGCCTGGAGGGCGGCTACGACAAAGCGTTTGAAGGCGTGCGCGAGGCAGTCAATCGCGGCTTCCGTGTGACCACCAACACAACATTATTCGATGGCGCCGATCCCAAGAGCGTGCGCGCCTTCTTCGACGAAATGATGGAGCTCGGCGTCGAAGGCATGATGCTTTCGCCGGGATACTCCTACGACAAAGCTCCCGACCAGCAGCACTTTCTGGGTCGCGCCCGCACCCGCAAATTATTCCGCTCCATTTTGGCGAATCGGAAGAAGACCTGGCGCTTCAATCAGTCGGTTCTTTTCCTCGAGTTCCTGATGGGCAAACGCCATTACGCCTGCACCCCCTGGGGCATGCCGACCTATAACATCTTCGGCTGGCAGAAGCCTTGTTACCTGCTACAGGACGGCTACGCCGACTCATTCAAGGAATTGATCGAGACCACCGAATGGCAGAACTACGGCACCGAGTCGGGCAATCCGCGCTGCGCCAACTGCATGGTGCACAGCGGATACGAAGCGTCGGCAGTGAATGAAACTTTCGGCTCGCTACGCGGCTTTATGGATACGGTCAAGGCGACGTTGTTCAGCCGTTATGAGGATCCAGGCGCGGCGCGTCTGCTTGACGAATTGTCTTCGCCCGAACACGCCGGACCGCTGGTGCAGATCGAGTCGCAGTCGCTGGAAGAAACGCGAGCATAACGACTTTGTGTAGTGGCATTCGGTCGTGTAGGGGCGGTCGTCGACGCCGCCCGGTCGAGCGTAGCTCGACA
>Ga0075435_100002241_pt1 | contig 12756 bp, 9 predicted proteins | sample RhiMethybrSRZTD4_FD_75302 | JGI IMG/M metagenome (GOLD analysis project Ga0075435, IMG submission 75302) | Populus rhizosphere microbial communities from Tennessee, USA - Rhizosphere MetaG P. TD hybrid SRZTD4 | ecosystem: Host-associated > Plants > Roots > Rhizosphere > Soil | place: USA...
GAACTGCCGTTCTTCTCCTGACTTTCACCCACGGAAATCGGCGACATTGAATCACGGATGCGGCGGCGCGAGTATGCGCCCCAGCAGACCATCGTGCGTGAAAGCGGCCCGGGCCTCTCGCGCCTGAAGATCGATCCGCGCGTGCTCACGCACCGACCGCAACAAGATCATCGCGTTCGACGACATCCGCCGCGTCCTGAAGGGCGTGATGATCGAGCTCGCGGCGACGGCGCGTCGGGATTCATGAAGTGATGCGCTCAACTCCGAATTGCGCCAGCTCATCGTGAAGGGAATTCCCGCCGAAGAACGGCACGCGGCGGCCGTCGCCGGCGGCATGATCGACGTGAAACGGTATGCCGCGCTCGTCCTGGCGGAGGGGCTCACGTCCACCGAGGAAGTCACAAGCGTCATCGCGATGGGGGACTAGTCCGGGGACGTAAGACGTTTTACGCAGGACGTAATGGTGGCACCGGAAGTCGCCGAAATTCCGAACAAATCCCGCTACTCCGGGAGGGTACGTGGCTTGCGATTGATCCCGTCATTCGGGATCCCATTCTGGAGGCAGGCAATGAAAAAAGCTGGTACGGCAGTCGCGCTGGCTGTCGCGGGCGCGTTGGTGGCATGGAGCTGCGGTGGCGGGGGCGGCGGAAGCACCCAGCCGACGCCTTCCGGCGGCGGCAACACCTCGGCGGTCACCATCACGATCACCGGACAAGGGGGCAAGCTGGCGTTCTCGCCGAACCCGGCCACCGTCTCGCCGGGTCAGCTCGTGGTGTTCAAGAACAACGACGTCACGGCGCATCACATCATGCTGGACGACGGCACGGTGCAGACGCCGGACATCAACCCCGGGGCGACGAGCCCGGCGGTGGCCATGGGGACCAACGGGTCGCTCAGCTACCACTGCATCATTCACCCCGGCATGGTCGGCGGGTTCAACGGGACGTCGGGTGAGCCGCCGCCCAACTGCAACCAGGCTTACTGCGACTGATCCTGACGCGGGTCATTTCCGCGGGATCGGCGCGATGGCGTCGGTCAGCGGTCCGGCCAGTTCGTCGTAGACGCGGTGCAGGTACCAATCGACGAAGTAGATCTTGAACTGCTCGTTCAGCTTCGGATCGTCCTTCGTCATCGCCAGCATGTCGTCTTTCAGGCGCGGGAGCATCGCCTCCCGCGCCTGGTCCGCATCCAGGCCGCGCGACTTCGCCTCCTTGCCTTCCTTCAGCATCTCGCGCATCGCGTGCATCTGCGCGTGCAGCAGCGTCTCGTCGCGCAGCGGTTCGCCGTGGCCGGGCACCAGCACGGCCGCGTCGAGCGCGTCGATCTGCTCCAGCGTGTCGAGCCAGCCGGTCGGGTAGCTGCTCAGCGCGAACGAGATCGGGTTCACCAGCAGATCGCCGGTGACGACGATCTTGTCGGCCGGCAGGTAGAGGAACGAGTCCCCCGGCGTCACGGCGCGATCGTGGTGCCGCACCTGGATCTCGCGGTCGCCGAGGTGAATCACGAGCCGGTCCGTGTAGGTCGTGTTCGGCAGCACCAGGTGCGCGTTCTTCTTCTGCTCCAGGAAAAAGCGATCCTCTTCGAGCAGCGGCTGCAGCGCGCGGTCGGACTGCGCGCGCGTCTCGAGATCCTTGAGGTAGCCGGGCAGCTGTGACTCGAGGCCCGGTCGGTTGAACTCGATCGCCGGCCCCGCCATCATCTCGCGCGACTTCTCGTGCGCCACGACCTTCACGTCGGGGAACGCCTTCGTGTAGGTCTCGGTGCCGTACCAGTGATCCCAGTGCCAGTGCGAGTAGACGACGTAGCGCACCGGCTTCGGCGTGAGCTTGCGGATCTCGGCGAGGACCATCGCCGACGAAGCCGGGGTGCCGTTGGTGTCGAAGACCAGCACGCCGTCGTTCGACACGATGGCGATCGAGTTGCCGTCGAGCCCGACGTCGCCGTAGGGCTGCGAGATGAACAGGTAGACGCCTTTCGAGACTTCGATGGTCTTCGGCGCGGGCCGCACGTGCTCGGCGCACACGACGAGGCCGGCGACGGTGAACGCAAGCAGGATGGCGAGCGCGCGGCTGGGTCTCATCCCCACTTTATAATTCACGCATGCCGTTACTGATCACCGCGTGCGTGGCGTTCGTCACATTCCTGCAGGGGCAGTCGACCGCGAATGCGGTCCCGGGCGACCCCGCGGCGCGCGCCCGCGCGATCCTCGCGTCGTTCACCGCGAAGGACTTCTCGAAGATCGAGGCGCAGTTCGACGACAAGATGAAAGGCGCGCTGCCTTCCGGCCGGCTCGAAGCGCTGTGGGCGACGCTCCAGGGACAGGCCGGGGCGTTCAAGGGCTGCAGCGCCGACTCGCGGATCCGGACCATTGCCGACAAGACGATGGTGATCACCGCGTGCGACTTCGAACGGGCGAAAGTGGACGCACAGATCGCGTTCGACCAGTCCGGACGGATCAGCGGACTGGCCTTCCGTCCCGCCGGCGGGGGCGCCGCCGACACGCCGTACGCCTTGCCCTCGTACGCCAATTCATCCGCCTACGCCGAGGAGGACCTGACGATCGGCTCCAGCGAGTGGGCGCTGCCGGGGACGCTCGCCCTGCCCGCCGGCGCCGGTCCATTTCCCGCCGTGATCCTGGTGCACGGCTCCGGTCCGAACGATCGCGACGAGACGATCGGCGCGAACAAGCCGTTCAAGGATCTCGCGTCCGGCCTCGCCTCGCGCGGCATCGCCGTCCTGCGCTACGACAAGCGGACCAGGACGCACGCCGCCAGGGCGGCCGCGATCCCCGGGCTCACCGTCAAGGAGGAAGTGATCGACGACGTGCTCGAGGCGGCGAAGGTCCTGCGCGGCCGTCCGAAGATCGATCCGGCGCGCGTATTCGTGCTCGGCCACAGCCTCGGCGGCATGCTGATCCCGCGCATCGCCGCCGCCGATCCGAAGTTCGCCGGCTTCGTCGTCATGGCGGGGGCAGCGCGCCCGGTGGAGGACGCGATCGTCGCGCAGACGACTTACCTGGCGAATGCCGACGGCGCCGTCTCGCCGGAGGAGCAGAAGGGCATCGACGACGCCGTGAAGGTCGCCGCCGAGGTGAAGGCGCTCACACCGGAGGATGCGAGGGCCGGGAAGACGATCTTCGGTGTGCCCGCGGCCTACTGGATCGATCTGCGCGGCTACGACCCGCCGTCTGCGGCGAAGGCGATCGCGGCGCCGATGCTGGTGCTGCAGGGGGAGCGCGATTATCAGGTGACGATGGAGGAGTTCGCGCGGTGGAAGGGGGCGCTGGGGTCGCGGCGCGACGTCACGTTCCACAGCTATCCGGCGCTGAACCACCTGTTCATCGCCGGGACCGGGCCCAGCCGTCCCGCCGAGTACCAGGTCGCCGGCCACGTCGACGAAGCCGTCATCCGCGACATCGCCGCCTGGGTGCTGGGAGGCTTGGGGGTCAGGTCTGCAAAATGACGCTTCCCGGGGTCAGACCCCACAAAACCGCCGTTTTGCAGACCTGACCCCCAATTCCCCTCGGGGGTCAGGCCTGCAAAAGGGCAGTTCGCGGTGCCAGGTCAGTCGTCCCCGCGGAAGCGGCCGCGGGCCGACTTGGTCTGGCCGCGGCGCTTCTTGAAGTCCAGGCGGCGCTCCTTCGACGCGGCGGACGGCCGCGTCTTGCGGCGGCGCTTCGGGCGGACGAGCGCGCGCCGGATCAGATCGGCGAGGCGCTCGCGCGCCTCCTCGCGGTTCTGAGACTGCGTCCGGTGCTCGCGCGCGTCGATGACGAGGATCCCCTCGTCGGTCATGCGGCTGCCGGCCAGCGCGCGCAGGCGGTGGCGGACCTCGTCGGTCAGGGAAGGGGAGCCGTCAACGTCGAACCGCAGCTGCACGGCGGTGGCGACCTTGTTGACGTTCTGCCCGCCCGGCCCGGACGCGCGCACGAAGCGCTCCTCGACCTCCGAGTCGTCAATCGCGACAGCGTCGTTGATGATCAGCGGCATCTCTCGAGTCTCATCGACCCTCGGTTATCGGTCATCGGTCATCGATCATCGGTCATCCCACATTGCGCATGCCGGCGGCGATTCCGTTCACGGTGATCAGGAACGCCTGCCAGAGCGACGGATCGACGGTGTCGTCCCCACGCAGCCGCGACAGCAGCGCGATCTGGACGATGTTGATCGGATCCACATAGGGGTTTCTCACGTCGATCGACCGGCGCAGCACCGGATTATCGTCGAGCAGCGCGTCCGCCTCGAGCACCTCGAGCACGCCACGCCGGGCGCGATCGAGGCGCTGCCGGAGGTCGACCCCGATATCGCGCAGATCTTCCGGCACCAGCTCGCGATCGTAGGCCGAGGCGATCGCCGGGTCCGCCTCGGCCAGCGCCATCTCGATCAGCCGCAGCGTGGCGTCGAAAAACGGCCACTCGCGGGCCATCGCGCGCAACGGCGTCAGCTCCCCTCGCGCGATCGCGCCTTCGAGCGCCTCGCAGACGCCGAGCCACGACGGCAGCAGCAGGCGCGTCTGCGTCCACGCGAACACCCACGGGATCGCGCGCAAGGATGCGACGTCGGCCTGCGCGCCCCGTCGCGCCGGCCGGCTGCCGATCGGCATCAGGCCGAGCTCGTGCTCCGGCGTCGCGGCGTGGAAGTAGTCGAGAAAGCGCGGGTTCTCGTAGACGATGCTGCGATAGGTACGATGGGCGGCCGCGGCAAGGCGATCCATCGCCGCGCGCGAGTCCGCCGACACGGCGGCGGCGGGCGCCAGCGTGGCTTCGAGGACCGAGGTCAGGTAAACCTCGAAGCTGCGCACCGCGATCTCCGGCAGCCCCATCTGCGCCTCGATCATTTCTCCCTGCACCGTGACGCGCAGTCGTCCGTCGATCGACCCCGGCGGCTGCGATCGGATCGCGAGATGCGTCGGTCCGCCGCCGCGCCCGATGCTGCCGCCGCGCCCGTGAAAGATCGTCAGCGGCACGCCCGCGTCGCCGCACGCGGCGACGACCGCCTCCTGCGCCTTGTAGAGCTGCCAGTTCGCGGTGAGGCGTCCGCCGTCCTTCGCCGAGTCGGAGTAGCCGATCATCACCTCGACGCCGGCAGTGAATGCCGGGTCCGTCTCGACGGCCGCCGGTCGCGCCTTCAGACCCGCGAGCACCTCGCGCATCGTGTCGCCCGCGCGCTCCAGCGTCGCGACTTCCTCGAAGAGCGGCACGACGCGGAGTGACGACCCGAACGCCTGCTGCAGGTACTCGACGGCGAGAATGTCGGACGCGGCCTTCGTCATCGACACGACATACGCCCCGAGCGAATCCGCCGGGATCGCAGCGATCGTCTTGAACGTCGCGAGCACCTCGCGCACGCTCTCGTCCGCCCCGAGCTCCTCCGGGATGGGGATCCGCGCGTCGATCGCGCGGCGCAGGAACCGCACGCGTCCGGACTCGGACATCTGCAGGTACGATCCCGCGCCCTGGCGCTGAGCGATGACGTCCATCGCGGCGGCATGCCGTTCGGCGTGCTGGCGGATGTCGAGCCGCACCAGCGACCGCCCGAACGCCGCGACGCGCCGCAGCACGTCGGTGAGCCGTCCGTCGGCAAGCTCCCCCTGGCGCGTCTCGACGAGCGATCGGTGGCACAGCTCCAGCGTGCCGCGGATGTCGGCCTCGCCGGCGTCGGCGCGTTCCTCTCTCAGCTGTTCGGCGAGATTCCTCAGGACGGCGCGATACGGCTCCCGCGCTCCCCCGGCGCGCTCGCGAAGCTCGGACGAGGCATCCACCACCGACAGCTCGGCGCCGAGCGCTTCGATCTCGCGCCGATAGAGGCCCGTGGCGAGCGCGCGCGCGGTCCGGCACGCCTCGCGCGTGACCTCGGCGGTGATCGCAGGATTGCCGTCCCGGTCGCCGCCGATCCACGAGCCGAAGGTGATCGGCGCGGCGTCGAGCGGCAGACGACGGCCGGTCGCGCGCTGCAGCGCCGCATCGAGCGCGCGCAGACATCGAGGCAGCGCGTCCCAGACGACGGTCTCGATGACGCCGAGGCCGCTGCGGACCTCCTCGATCGGCGTCGGCCGTCGCGGCCGGATCTCCTCGGTCCCCCACATGGCGACGACTTCCCGCTGCAGGTCGGCAAGAGCCTGCTCGCGTTCCGGCGCCGTCGCGTCGGCGCGATCCCGGCGCGCCAGCGCATCGGCGATCCGGCGGTGTTTCTCGGCGAGCGTGCGGCGGGTGATCGCGGTGGGATGCGCGGTCAGCACCAGTTCGACGTGCAGCGCGGTCACCGCATCGGCGAGGCGATCGCGCGACGTCCCCTCGCCACGCAGGCGCGGCAGCACTTCGTCGAACGACCCGGGTTGCGGACGCGAGCCCGCCACGCGCAGGTACTCGCGGCGGCGGCGGATGCGGTGGTGCTGTTCGGCGATGTTGGCCAGCGTGAGGAAGTGCGAGAACGCGCGCGCCACCGGGACGGCGACGTCCAGCGGCAGCGGACGGAGCCGCCGCTCGAGCGGGACGGTTTCGTGCCCGACGCCCTCGCGCGCCGCCTTCGCCGCGCGCCGGACCTGCTCGACGGTCTCGAACACGGCGTGCCCTTCACGGGCCCGCAGCGTCGCCCCCAGCATCTCGCCGAGCAGCGACACGTCGTCGCGCAGGCGCTTGTGTGGATCGTCGTCTGCGCTCACGGCAGCAGGTGCTGGGCCTCCAGGAATCTCCGGATGGCGGGGAAGAACTGCGGGTCGCGCTCGCAGGCGTAGACGTGGCCGCCGCTGACCTCGACGAACTGCTTCGGCTGCGGCGCCGCGTCGAACAGGCGGCGTCCCTCGGCGAAGGGGACCACCGCGTCCTCCCGGCTGTGCAGGAAGAGCACCGGCGAGCCGATGCGATCGATCTTGTTGATCGACTCGAACGGATTGCGGATCAGCAGGCGGATGGGGAAGTACGGATACTGCTGCTGCCCGATGGCGACGATCGACGCCGGCGCTCCCTCGAGCACGACCGCCCCTTCCTGCACGTGGGACGCGAGATCCACGGCGACGGCCGAGCCCAGCGACCAGCCATAAATAATGATGCGCCGTGGATCGGCGCGCAGCTCGCGGCGCAGGTAGTCGTAAGCCGTCTGCGCGTCGGTCTCGATCCCCGGCTCGGTCGGCACGCCGTCGACGCCGCCGTAGCCGCGGTATTCCGGCGCCAGCACGTTGACGCCGAGCCGGGTCAGCCCCTCGTAGTGCAGGATGTTGAGGCGGCTGGCAATGGTCGAGGCGTTGCCGTGCAGGAAGATCACCCACGGCCGCTCGACCGCGGCTTCGTCGCTCGGGCCGCGCATCACGAAGGCGACCTGGCGGGGCCCTCCCGGCGCCTGCAGCGTGACCTGCTCGAACGGCGTCTTCGGCCGCAGCTCGCCCAGCAGCGGCGACGCACGGAAAATGAGCGAGGTCTCTTGCGCCACGAGCCACACCATGGCTCCGCCGTAGAGCACGACTGCGCCCGTCATCACGCCAATCACGATCCGTCGCAGCACCTGCGTTGCTCCTTCTCCTTGCTCCTTCGTATCCTTCGCCTTCCTTCGTATCCTTCCCGATGGTACCATCCGGCGCCATGGGGGATGTGCAATGAAGGTAGCCAAATTGTGCGCTGCGGCGGTAGCGCTGGCGATCGCGTTCGCCGGCCGGCCGGCCGCCAACGGCCAGCCGACCAAGCTGCTGCGGACGCCAACGGTGAGCGCGACGCAGATCGCGTTCGCCTACGCCAACAACATCTGGACCGTCGATCGCTCCGGCGGGACGGCGCGCCGGCTCACCAGCTTCCAGGGGTTGACCACCAATCCGCACTTCTCGCCTGACGGCGCCTGGATCGCCTTCAGCGGCGAGTATGCCGGCAACGTGGACGTCTACGTCGTCGCTGCCGAAGGGGGCGAGCCGAAGCGCCTGACCTGGCACCCGGGCGCCGACACGGTCCAGGGCTGGATGCCCGACGGCAAGTCGATCGTCTTCGCCTCGTCGCGCGCCACCGCGGCGCCGAGCGGCGCGCCGCGCTTCTGGACGGTGCCGGTCGGCGGCGGCGTCGAGCAGCCGATGGCGCTGCCGCGCGCCTACCAGGGGAAGATTTCGCCGAGCGGCACGCACGTCGCGTATCGCATGAACAACTCCTGGGACGACGAGCGGCGGAACTACCGCGGCGGACAGAACCGCCCGATCTGGATCGTCGATCTCAAGAGCTACGACCTCGTCTCGCCGCCGTGGACCGATTCGAAGGACATCGATCCGGTGTGGGTCGGCGACACCGTCTTCTTCCTCTCCGACCGCGACGGCGTGTCGAACGTGTGGAGCTTCGATCCGAAGGCCAAGAAGCTGGCGCAGGTGACGAAGTTCACCGACTTTGACGTGAAGGCGATCGACGCCGGCACCAACAGCGTGGTCTTCGAGCAGGCCGGCGTGATCCACGAGCTGGATGCGAAGTCGGGCAGGGACAAGGTCGTGCCGATCGTGGCCAGCGGCGACTTCCCCTGGATGATGCCGCGCTGGGAAGACGTGACCGCGCGGATGACCAATCTCGGCCTGTCGCCGACCGGCAAGCGCGTCGTGGTCGAGTCCCGCGGCGAGATCTTCACGATCCCGGCCGAGAAGGGGGACGTGCGCAACCTCACCAACTCCAGTGCCGCGGCCGACCGCGATCCGGCGTGGTCGCCCGACGGCAAGTACGTCTCGTACTTCAGCGACAAGTCGGGTGAGTACAAATTGATCATCGAAGCGCAGGACGGCCTCGGAGCGCCGCGCGAGATCACGCTGGAGAAGCCGACGCATTACTACACGGCGTCGTGGTCGCCCGACTCGAAGAAGCTGCTCTACACCGACACCAACCTCAATGTCTGGGTGATGGACATCGAGAGCGGCAAGGCGAAGATCGTCGGCCGCGATCCGTGGATGGTGCCGCAGCGGACGGTGAACCCGACGTGGAGCCCCGACTCGAAGTACGTCACCTACGCGGCGCACCTGAACACGCTCTACAAGGCGATCTTCATCAGCAACGTCGAGACCGGCGAGTCGAAGCAGGTGACCGACGGCCTTGCCGACGCGCTGTGGCCGGTGTTCGACGCGGGCGGCAAGTACCTGTGGTTCTTCGCCTCGACGGATTTCGGGCTGCGGTCGCAGTGGCTCGACATGACGTCGTACGACCACAACGAGAGCTTCGGCCTCTACATGGCGGTGCTGAAGAAGGGGGAGCCGAGCCCGCTGCTGCCCGAGAGCGACGAGGACACCGGCGTCACGTTCGCGCCCGGCCGCGGCGAACAGGGCGGGCAGGGTGGGCGCGGCGGTCGCGGACGCGGCGGCGCGCCGGGCGATACGGCCGACACCACCGCGGGCGGTGACACTCCGCAGGGCGCGGCGAATCCGAACCAGCCCGATCGCGCGCCGCGCGCGGCGGCGCCGGTGCAGATCGACTTCGACGGGCTGCCGCAGCGCATCCTGGCGATTCCGGGAATCCCGTCGCGCCAGTACACGCGATTGAAAGCCGGCGTCGCCGGCACCGTGTTCTACATGCAGAGCGCGGCGGCTGAGGATGACGGCGGCGGCGGACGCGGCGGTGCGGGCGGCGGCAGCACGATCGTGCGCTATCGCCTGAGCGATCGGCGCGCCTCGACGTTCGTGAGCGGCGCGGCCGACTACACCGTCAGCGCCGACGGCCACAAGCTGCTCTATCGCACCGGCGGCGGCGGTGGTGGCCGCGGCGGGCGCGGCGCGGCGGGCGGCGGCGCGGCCAACGCCAACCTGTTCCTGGTCGACGCGGATCGCAATCCGCCGCAGGCGGGGCAGGGACGCATCAACGCGACGCTGCGGATGTACCTGGAGCCGAAAGAGGAGTTCAAGCAGATCTTCACCGAGGGCTGGCGCAACCAGCGCGACTATCTCTACGTGCCGAACATGCACGGCTCGAACTGGCACGACATGCGCGAGATGTACGGCGGGCTGCTGCAGTACGTGAACCACCGCGCCGATCTCAACTACCTGCTCGACAACATGGGGGCGGAGATCGCCATCGGGCACTCGTACGTGCGCGGCGGCGACATGCCCGACGTGCCGGAGTCGATCGGCGGCTTGCTCGGCGCCGACTTCACGATCGAAGGCGGCCGCTACAAGATCGCGCGGATCTACGACACCGAGAGCTGGAACCCGGATCTGCGCGCGCCGCTGGCGGCGCCCGGCGTCGACGTCAAGGTCGGCGACTTCGTCGTCGCGATCAACGGCATCGAGCTGAAGGCGCCCGACAACATCTACCGCCTGCTCGACGGCACGGCCAACCGGCAGACGGTGCTGGCGATCAACAGCCAGCCGTCGATGGAAGGGGCGAAGCAGGTCACGGTCATTCCCGTGGCCAACGAGCAGACGCTGCGCACGCGCGCGTGGGTCGAGGCGAACCGCCGCCTCGTCGACAAGCTGTCGAACGGGCAGCTGGCCTACGTCTACCTGCCCAACACCGGTCAGCCCGGCTACACGAGCATGAACCGCTACTACTTCGCGCAGCAGGACAAGAGGGGAGCGGTCATCGACGAGCGCTTCAACGGCGGCGGCTCGGCCGCCGACTACATCATCGACATCCTGCAGCGCGACTTCGACGGCTACTTCAACAACGTCGCCGGCGACCGGGTGCCGTTCACCAGTCCGTCGGCCGGCATCTGGGGTCCGAAGGTGATGATCATCAACGAGATGGCCGGCTCCGGCGGCGACCTGATGCCGTACATGTTCCACCGCCGCAAGATCGGCCCGCTGGTCGGCAAGCGCACGTGGGGCGGCCTGGTGCACACGGCGGACACGCCGACGTTCGTCGACGGCGGATCGATGATCGCGCCGCGCGGCGGCTTCTTCGATCGCGACGGCAAGTGGGCGGTCGAGAACGAGGGGGTCCCGCCCGACATCGACGTCGAGAACTGGCCGAAGGAGGTCATCGCCGGCCACGACCCGCAGCTCGAGCGCGCGGTGCAGGAAGGGATGCGGCTGCTGAAGGAAAAGCCGGTCGAGCGCCTGATGAAGGAGCCGCCGCCGCCCACGCACGGCAAGCGCAAGGGCGGAGGATCGACGTCGCAGGACCGATGACCCGCCTTCGCCAAGGCTACGGCGGGGCAAGCCGATGACCGACGACCGATGACCGATGACCGATGCGTGGCTTCCGCCTTTAGGCGGAAGTCGCGAGGCTGATCCGGGATCGCGACGTATCTGCTCCATGTCGACACGAAATCGACGTGAAGCAGATCGTTGCGATCACGAGGGATCCTGGTCACCGGAAAAGTAAATCCCAAGACCGACGACCCCTTCACTGGTGGATTACATTACCTTCATCAGCCTTCTCTTGCTGGCCAGCTATTACTGGAGCGCCTGCGATCTCGCATGAGAGCGCGTGTTTGAGTTTCTGCTCGGGGTCCTGTTCGAATTCGTCGCGGAGACGCTGTTCGCGATCGCCGGCAGCGCGCTCGCGGAGGCGATGGGTGACGACAAGCAATCGAACCCGACGCTTGCGGGGATCGGGCATGTGCTCATGGGGATCGTGGCGGGCGCGATCAGCCTCATGCTTCTGCGCCGGCAACTGATAGCCGCGCCGCCGGTACCCGGAATCAGCCTGCTCGTGGCGCCTGTCTGCACAGGTCTCGCTCTCCGCGCCCTCGGCGACTGGTCCGTGCGGCGTGGTGCCGTCCGCAGTGCCTTGTTTACATTCCGCGGCGGCTTCTGGTTTGCGGCCGGGATGGCAGCGACCCGTTTCACCTATTTCTACTTCTTCGCAGGGTAGCGTCATCTTCGATCACCGGCACGCACGACGACAGAGCGCATGACACAGCGATCGACGCTGAAGGCGTACTTCGCGCTCGCCGCGGCCGTCGCCGGCATCGCGTGGTCGGCGATTCTGGTGCGGTGGGCCGGGGCACCGGGCGCCGTCTCGGGCTTCTATCGCGTGCTCGTCGCCGGCGCGGTGCTGATCCCGTGGCGGCTGATTCGCGGCAGTCGGCAGCGGATCAGTGCGCGCGCCGGCGCGGTCGCGGTGCTCGGCGGCGTGTTCTTCGCGCTCGACATCGCGCTGTGGAACACGTCGGTGATGCACACCGGCGCCGCGGTCGCCTCGATCCTCGGCAACAACACGCCGATCTTCGTGGGCGTGATGTCGTGGCTGGTCTTCCGGCGCCGCCCGCGCGGTTCGTTCTGGACCGGGCTGGCGCTGTCGCTCGCCGGCTGTCTCACGATCATGCTCGGGCCGGCCTCCGCCGGCTCAGCGCCGATCACGCTCTACGGCAACCTGCTCGCGCTGAGCGCCAGCGGCTTCTTCGCCGCGTATCTCGTCACCACCGAGCGCGTCCGTCCGTCGATGGACACGCTCACGTTCAATTCGCTGGCGATCGCCGGCAGTATCGCGACCCTGCTCGTGGTCTGCGTGCTGGCGCGGCTGCCGCTCGCCGGTTTCCCGCCGCGCGCGTGGGCGGCGATGGTCGCCCTCGGCCTGGTCTCGCAGCTGGCCGCCTACTACGCGCTGGTCTATGCCCTCGGCCATCTGCCGGCGACGATGACGTCCGTGGGTCTGCTCGCGCAGGTGCCGTGCACGGCGGTGCTGGCGATGCTGCTGCTGGGCGAGCCGCTCACGCCGCTCCAGATCGTCGGCGGCCTCATCGTGCTCGCCGGGATCTACGTCGTGAATGCGTATGGTGATCGGTAACCGGTAACCCGTAACCCGTAACCGGGAACGGGCAAGCGGTTGGGGGTCAGGTCTGCAAATCCGCAGTTCGCGGGGTCTGACCCCGG
>Ga0075435_100002245_pt1 | contig 12746 bp, 9 predicted proteins | sample RhiMethybrSRZTD4_FD_75302 | JGI IMG/M metagenome (GOLD analysis project Ga0075435, IMG submission 75302) | Populus rhizosphere microbial communities from Tennessee, USA - Rhizosphere MetaG P. TD hybrid SRZTD4 | ecosystem: Host-associated > Plants > Roots > Rhizosphere > Soil | place: USA...
CCCGACTTCAGGAGCTCGCAGTAGGCCGCCTCCGCGCAGGCGAGCTTGCCGGGGTCGTCGGGCCAGTAGGCGCCCGCGCGCTCGAAGAGGCCCGACATGTACATCTCGGGGATGCCGTGCTCCTCCCGGATGCCGCGATAGCTCGCCTCGAGGCAGGGGTGCGAGTGCACGTCGATCAGGCCCGGCATCACCATGAGGCCACGGCCGTCGATGGTCTCGTCCGCGCGGCCGGCGTAGTCGCGGCCGACGTGCACGAGGGTCTCGCCGTCCCACGCGACGTCGGCCCGCTCGAGGTAGGCGTGTCGCCCGTTCGTCGCGTCCCACGCCACCACCCAGTCCGCATTCTTCACGCACACCGTCTTGGTCGTCGTCCTGGTCGTCGTGTTCGTCATGGCCGCCTCCGATCGGGGAAGTCCGGCGCTCAGCGGTCCCGCAGGCGGGGGTTGAGCGCGTCGTTCAGGCCCTCGCCCACCAGGTTGAGGGCCAGCACGGTCAGCAGAATGGCGATCCCGGGGATCGCGGTCAGGTACCACTCGGTGCGCAGCATCTCGCGGCCGGCCCCGATCATCGAGCCCCAGCTCATGACGTTGGCGTCGCCCAGGCCCAGGAAGGCGAGGCCGGACTCGGTGAGGATGGCGGTCGCCACCATGATCGACGCGGTCACGATGATGGGCGCGAGCGCGTTGGGCAGGATCTGGCGGAAGATGATGCGCGCGTCGCCCATCCCGACCGCCCGGCAGCCCTGCACGAACTCGCGGTGGCGCAGGGCCAGGAACTCGGCCCGCACCAGCCGCGCCACCGAGGGCCAGGAGACCAGCGCGATGGCCAGGATGATCGAGCGGATCGACGGCCGCGCGATCACCACCACCACGATCACGAACACGAAGGGGGGGATGGTCTGGAAGGCCTCGGTGCCGCGCATCAGCACGTCGTCGAGCACCCCGCCGTAGTAGCCCGCGAGCGCGCCGATCAGGACCCCCACTCCGAGGGCGGCCGCGGTGGCCGCGCCCCCGATGGCGAGCGACACGCGCGCGCCGTGGCAGATGCCGGCCAGGAGGTCGCGGCCGAGCATGTCGGAGCCCAGCAGGTACTGGCGGTTCTCCCCCGGCCACTGCAGCGGCCGCGTCACCATCGAGAACGGGTCCTCGGGGAAGACGTAGGGCGCGCTCGCGGCCATGGCGAGCACGAGGGCGAAGACGGCGAGGCCGGCCGGCGCGGTCCAGCGGCGGCAGAAGCCCCGGGCGAGGCGGCGCCAGGCGCCCATCAGGCCAGCTCGATGCGCGGGTCGAGCACCGCGTAGAGGAGGTCGATCAGCAGGTTCACCGCGATCACCAGCAGCGAGCTCATGAGGAGGATGCCGAGCAGCAGGTTGTAGTCGCGCTGCTGCACCGCCTCGAAGGCCAGCCGCCCGAGGCCGGGCCAGCCGAACACGCTCTCCACCAGGACCGAGCCGCCCAGGAGCGAGCCGAGCTGCACCCCCACGACGGTGAGCAGCGGCAGCAGGGCGTTGCGCAGGGCGTGGCCGTAGATCACCCGCCGCTCGCTGATGCCCTTGGCCCGCGCGGTGCGCACGTAGTCGAGGCCCGACACCTCCAGCATCGAGGCGCGCATGAGCCGGGTGTAGATCGCGGCGTAGAAGAGGGCCAGCGAGGCCGCGGGCAGGATCAGGTGGTGGACGATGTCGAACAGCTTTGCCGGACCCGCGAGGCCGGCCCCGATCGTCATCATGCCCCCGGTGGGCAGCCAGCCGAGCTTCACCGAGAACAGCACGATCAGCATGAGCCCGATCCAGAAGGTGGGCGTCGCGTAGGAGAGCAGCACCATCACCCCGATGGCGCCGTCGACCGGGCGGTTCACGTGACGGGCCGCGGTGACCCCGAAGACCACGCCCAGGGCCACCGCGAGCGAGAGGCTCGAGCCCATCAGGATGAGGGTGGCGGGCAGGCGGTCGAGCATGAGGCGCAGCACGCTCGTGTTGTGGCGGAACGAGTAGCCGAGGTCGAGCGTGGCCACGCCCCACACGTAGCTGCCCAGCTGCGACATCAGCGGCCGGTCGAGGCCGAAGCGCTGGCGGAGCATCGCCACGTACTCGGGGGTGGCCGCACCCGCCTCGCCGGCCAGCACGTCCACGATGTCGCCGGGGGTGAGGTGGAGCACCAGGAAGTTCACCACCACGATCAGCAGCACGGTGGGCACCGCCTGGGCGAGGCGCCGCGCGAGGAATCGCGCGACGCCCGGCCGGGCCGCCATCAGGGCCGCGCCGCCCTACGGGAGAAGGTAGGTGTCGCGGAAGCTCCCGTAGGGGCCGTCGGCGCCCATGGTGTGGTTCATCAGCTTGCTGTTGTAGAGGGTCACGAACGACAGCTCCAGCAGGTTGAAGGTGGGCAGATCCTCCGCGATCAGCCGCTGGGCCCGGGCGAACAGCTCTTTGCGCTTGCCCTGGTCGTGCTCGGTCTGGGCCGCGCCGAAGGCCGCGTCCACGTCCTTGTTCTCGTAGCCGGCCGCGTTGGCGAAGGGAGTGCCCTTCTTGATGTTGCCGCTGATGTAGAGGCGCTGGACGCCGAGCGTCGGGTCCGGCAGCAGGTAGAGGTAGTTCTGGGTGAGATCGAACTCCCAGTTGTAGACCTGCCGGATGAAGGTCGCGATGTCGATGTTCTTGAGCTCGACCTCGATGCCCACCCGGCCCAGCGCCTGCTTGATGTACTCCGCGGTGCGCGGGATCTCCGGCTGCACCGGCGGGAAGGTGAGCGAGGTCTTGAAGCGCACGTTGCCCGCCCCGCGCTTGAGCCCGGCCTCGTCGAGGATCGCGTTGGCCTTCGCCACGTCGTAGGGGTACTGGGGCACGCCCTGGGTGGTGTAGAACGGCGACGACGAGACGATGGGCCCGGTGGCGGGCCTGGCGAAGCCGAACCAGATGTTGTCCGCGATGAACTTGCGGTCGAGCGCGTGCATGATGGCGTGCCGCACCCGCGGATCCTTGAGATGCTCCGCGCGCAGGTTCACCTCCATCATGTACATCGGCGCGAAGTACTCGTAGCCGCGGGTCTCCGCCTTCACGGTGGGTAGCGCGGTGAGGCGCTTCACGTCGGCGAGCGGGACGGGATTGAACACCCCGAGCTGCACCTCGCCCTTCTCCAGCGCCGCCGCCCGGGCCGCCGCGTCGGGGATGATCCGGATCACGATCGCGTCGAGGTAGGGCTTGCCCTTGTCCCAGTAGCTCGGGTTCTTCTCGAGCCGGATGTAGTCGCCCTTCTTCCACTCCTTGAACACGAAGGGCCCGGTGCCGATGGGGGTATTGGTGGCCGGATTGGTGGCGAAGTCCTTGCCCTCGTAGACGTGCTTCGGGAACACCTGCGACTCGTACGAGGAGAGCGCGGCCAGCAGCATCGGGGTGGCCTCGGACAGGCGCAGCACCACCGTGTTGGCGTCGGGGGTGTCGACGGTGGTGACCTTGGCGAAGGTCACGCGGCCGCGCGGGTGGAGCTTCTTCCAGACCTCCTCGAGGGAGAACTTGACATCGGCGGAGGTGAACGGCTTGCCGTCGTGCCAGGTGACTCCGCGGCGCAGCTTGAAGGTGTAGGTCTTGCCGTCCGGCGCCACCGTCCACGACTCGGCCAGCGCGGCCCGCGGCTTCAGGTCGAAGTCATAGTCGAGCAGACCCTCGTGGATCTTGGTCGAGACGGTGCCGATGAACGTGGAGGTGTTGACCCCGGAGACCAGCGTGGCCGGCTCCGCCCCCTGCACGATGGTGAGGGTGCCGCCCGCGCGCGGCTGGGACGCCGCGACGCCCGCTCCCGCGAGGAGTAAGCACACAGTGGCGAGCGCGGCGGTCAGTCGTGCCGGCATGGCGAGACGCGTCATGAGGAACCCCCTGTTCGATCGAGAGCGTGAATGCTTCGAGCCGCGTGCCATCCGCGGCATCCGCCCGGGAAGGATAGTCGACTTCGGCCCGTGCCGCCAGACCCGCGCGGCCCGGCCGGCCGCGGCGGAGGCGCCGCGCCGGCCCGGGAACGCCTAGGCGAGGAAGCGGATGGGGGCCGCGCGGTAGACCGGCCGGCCGCCCTGCACGACCTCGCGGCACGGGTTGTCCGCGATCGGGTAGGCGAGGGCTCCCGGCCGGTCCACGTCCCAGATCGCGAGGTCCGCGAGCTTGCCGACCTCGAGCGTGCCGCGGGAGTCGAGCACCCCGAGGGCGCGCGCCCCGTTGCGGGTGAAGCCGGCGAGGGCCTCCTCGGTGGTCAGCCCGAAGAGGCGGCAGGCCATGTTCATCATCATGGTGGGCGAGGTGGTGTGCGAGCTCACCGGGTTGCAGTTGGTGGCGAGCGCCATCGGCACCCCGTGCTTGCGCAGGAGCGCCACCGGCGGGCGCTGGGTCTCGCCCATCGTCCAGTGCGCGCCGGGCAGAAGCGTGGCCACCGTGCCCGCGGCCGCCATCGCCTGGATGGTGGGCTCGCCCGCGAACTCGAGGTGATCGGCGGAGAGCCCCTTGAACCTGGCCACCAGGTCCGCCGCGCGGTAGTCGCGGTACTGCTCGGCGTGGAGCTTCACCGGCAGGCGGTTGGCCTGCGCGGTCTCGAAGAGCCGGGTGATCTGGGCGTGGGTGAAGCCGGTGGTGTCGCAGAAGCCGTCGACCTGATCGACCAGCCCCTCCTTCACCGCGGCGGGCAGGACCTCCCGGCAGAGGTAGTCGACGTAGTCGTCGGGGCGGCCCCGGTACTCGGGCGCGATGCCGTGCGCGCCCAGGAACGTGGTCACGATGCGCACCGGCAGGTCACGCCCGAGACGGCGGCCGATGCGGAGGCAGCGCAGCTCGGTGTCGAGGTCGAGGCCGGCGCCCGACTTGCTCTCGAGCGTGGTCATGCCGGCCGCGATCAGCTTGGCGACCCGCGCGGCGGACGCGGCGTAGATCTGCTCGTCGCTGGCCCCGCGCGTCTGGCGCACGAGACCGCCCACGCCGCCGCCGGAGGCGATCATGTCCGCGCGGCTGCCGCCCTGGGTGAGCAGCTCGAAGTCGGCGAGCGAGTCGCCGTAGTAGACCGCGTGGTTGTGCGGATCGATCAGGCCGGGGGTGAGGAGACGGCCCTCGAGGTCGTGGACGGTCCGCGCGCACGCGGCGGGGGCGGCCGGCAGCGCGGAGGCCGCGCCCACCCACGCGATGCGCCCGTCCTGGGCCGCGAGGGCGCCCGCCTCGATGAGCCCGAAGGGCGAGCCGGTCGTCATCGTCGCGACCTTGCCGTTGTGCCAGAGGGCGTCCCACATGGGGCCCGCAGTCTAGCAGGTCACTCGTCGGCGGTCGGAGGTAAGATCGGGCTCAATGAGCACCTCCCAGGGGAGCACGGCCCGGCAGACGATCCCCGCGCGGCGGGGCGCGGCGGCCCGGGTGCCCGCGGGCCGGCACGTGCGGGTGATCAACACCCACGGCACCCAGGTGGTGGACACGTGGGCCTTCGCGGCGAGCGATCCCGCGGAGTGGATGTCGATGGAGGCGAGCCGGGCCGCGTTCCTGCGGCTGACGCCCGCCGTCGGCGATACCTTCCTCACCAACCAGCGGCGGCCGATCCTGACCCTGGTCGAGGACACCGCGGGCGGCGCGCACGACACGCTGATCGCCTGCTGCGACGCGCCCCGCTACGGGCTCCTGGGCGTGCAGGGCCACCACGACAACTGCCGCGACAACCTGCACGCGGCGCTCGGGGGGCTCGGGATCTCCATCCCGGCCACCCCGGCGCCGCTGAACCTCTTCATGAACATCCCGTGGACGAGCGACGGTCGCCTCGAGTGGGCCGAGCCGGTGTCGACGCCCGGGTCCTACGTGCGCCTGCGGGCGGAGATGGACCTGATCGTGGCGTTTTCCGCCTGCCCTCAGGACATCCTGCCGGTCAACGGCCGCACCGGCACCACCACCGAGGCGCACTTCAGCATCGAGTAGACGCCCTGGCCGTCGCGGCCTCAGCGCCGCTCGAGCTTCCGGACGTAGATCTCGTTGGCGACCACGCTGTTGGCGTCGATGCTGTCGGCGTAGATCACCGACGCCACGACCTCCGGGGCCTTCAGCTTGCCCTCGCCGTCCTCGATCTTCACCCGCTGGCTCTGGTGCACGGTGCCGCGGATGTCGTCGGCCTCGATCTTGTTGGCGTAGATCACGCCGGCGCGCACCATGCCGGCCTCGATCTTGTCGACCCGCAGGGACTGCGCGGGAGTCGGGGCCGGCGCCGGGGTCACGACGGTCACGCCGGCGGGCGGAGGCGGCGGCGCGTTCGGCGCCACCACGACGGCCGGCGTGTCGAAGCGCACGTGGTTCGCGGACACGACGGCGGCCGGGGCGATCAGGGCCGCCGCGCCGCCGGCCAGAGCGATCAATCGGGTCTTCTGACGCATGGGTCACTCTCCCTTCACGGTCGGGGATTCACGCGCGTCGCATCTCGTCGCGCGTTGAAGCAGGAGGGGAGCATCGCCGGTGCCAGTCGCGAAGCCGCCGCCAAACTACGCGTTCGGCCGATCCGGCGGCGGGATTCCGCAGTGGCCGGGAAGGATCGCCCGGGTAAGGCATACAGGTCGGCGTGATTCCGCGCGCTGGGCAATAACCTCCCAGCAGGAAAATGTCGGAATGTAAGACCTGACGGCCAGTGTCAGTACCTCCCGGTCGCTGAAAGGGTGCGTCCGAGGAGATGGACCGCGCCGTGTTCGGTCGTGCGCCGGACGTAGATCACCTGGCCGCGGGGCGACGCTTGGAGATCCAGGTGGCAGGTGGCCGCGACGGGGCGTCGGGGCGGCGCGCTGTCGATGCTGAGCGCGGCGCGGTGCCGCACGGCCGTGATGTAGCGGGCAGACTGCGCTTGCAGCGCCGCTACACTGTCGTAGGGAAAGCGCGGCCAGACTTTGGCCTGCCACCGGCCATTGAACGCTTCGATGGCGGCCTGCAGGCCGAGCTCCCGCGGTGGGGCGAAAACCGGGGTGAGGCCAAGCCCGAGGCACAGGCGCACCACGCGACCCACGGCATCACGATGTTGATGCGGGCCCTGGAAGATATTGTCGTTGTTGAACTGGACGTAGCGAGGCAGGCCGACCGCGCGCCAGTGCGCGAGCAACAGTTCCACGGCGCCTTTCGCGGTCACCTGCAGGACGGGCCAGGCCCCGACTATACCCCCGTGGAGGGAGATCACGGTCAGCACCTCGATGTGGGGGCCGCCGCCCCGCAGGTGCAAGCCCTCGATGATGTCGACGCTATCGAGTTCGACCTGACGCTGGGCGACCGCGGGCAAGTACCATCCCCGGGGCGGGGGAGGCCGGCGGATGCGGCGGCGGCCGTCGAGGGCGCCGCGCCGCTCGAGGATCCGCCCCAGCGTGCGCACGGCCGGCACGGCGAACTCGCTCTGCGTCAGCAGGGCTCGCCGGATCGCCGCGGCGCCGAATTCCCCGAGATCGCTCGTCGTCTGCAGTGCGTGCCGGCCGCGGAGTACGCGATCCTCGATGTCATGGGAGGTGGGCGGGTGTGATGCGGCCGCGCGGAGCGACCGGCCCAATCCACGTCATTCAGCGGCCGATGCCCCGCGCGAGCAACCCAGAGTTGCACGGTGGAAAGGCTGACGCCGGCCTTACGGGCCACCTGCCGGAGCGGCTGGCCGCGGTGCACTGCTGCGACGAGGTCCCGTCGCCGCCGCTCCCGCGCGCTTTTTGACCCATGCCGTCGCCTCCTCGTCGCTGTTTGCCACCATCATAGCGACCGGGAGGTACTGGCACTCCGCTGACCGGAAGGTACTGACACTTACCACCTGACCCCTAGACGAAGCGGGTTTCGCCGCTGCGGATGAAGTGGAGGGCGGCGCGGGTGGGGGCGCCGAGCTGGGCGCGCCAGTGGTCGGCGTAGGCGCGGATCTGGGGCGCGTAGCGGGACACGAGCGCGTCGATGCCGGCGGCGAGCTGGTCGGTCTTGTAGTCGATGATCGTCCAGCCGGTGCTCGTCCGGTACGCGAGGTCGACCACGCCGTGGAGCAGCCGCGGCGGCCCGTCGGGCGCGGGCACCGTCACCGCGAAGGGGACCTCGACCGCGCGCTCCTCGGCGGCGAGCGCCTCGCGCCAGAAGTCGGCCGCCATCACGCGCTCCACGGTGTCGAGCGCCTCCGGGATCACGCGCTGCAGCTCCGGGGTGTCGAACGCGAACCAGTTCGCCAGCCGCTCCAGGTGCGCGCGGTCACGCGGCCCCGGCAGCGCGTGCTCCAGCAGGAAGTGGATCAGGCTGCCCCACGCCATGCCGGTGTCGGGCTCGCGCGTCCGGCCCTCCTGGAGTGGATGTCCGTACGGACCGGCCCGGTGCGCGGTGCCGGTGACGGACTCCACCTGCCACGCCGGCGCGCGCAGCGGCGCCATGCGCGACTGCCGCGCGCTCTCGGCCGCCCCGCGCGCGCCCGCGCTCAGGTCCGGCTGGGCGAGCGGCAGGGGGATCGCCACCGGGGGGACCGCGAGCACCGGCACGCGGGCCAGGAAGGGATCGAGCTGCGCCCACGAGCGGGCCCGGCTCGCCTTCGCCGGGCGGCTGACCACCAGCAGGTCCCTCGCCCGGGTGGCGGCCACGTAGAGCAGCCGCCGGTGCTCGGCGGCCAGGTACTCGCGCTCCTCGTCCTGCAAATGCTCCCAGCCCTCGGGGCGCCCGAGCGGCTGCCGGCCGAAGTCGCCCTTGGGGCGCGTCAGCTCGAAGTAGCCGCGCGCGTGGAGCCCGTCGCGCACCACGCGCACGTCGACGGTGTCCGGCCAGCCGCGGCCGGGATCGGCCAGGAAGACCACCGGCGCCTCGAGCCCCTTGGCCTTGTGGAGGTTCATCAGGCGCACCACGTCGCGGCGTCCCGGCTCGAGCGGCACCGACTCCACCTCGGCGGACTCGAGGTCGTCGATCAGGGCCTCGGCGGCATCGGCCAGCGTGCCGCCCTCCTCGGTGATCTGGCGGATGCGATCGACCGCGTGCAGGAGATCGCCCGCCTCGGCGCCGCCCGGGCTGCCGGCGCTGGTCATGGCCAGGAGGCCGGTGGCTTCCAGCACGCGCTCCACCGCGGCGGGCGCGGGCAGCCGGCGCGTCCACTCGTACATGGACCGGAGCGCGCGCAGCCCCTCGCCGACCGGTCCCGGCGCCTCTCCCACGTCGGGCGCGGTGATCAGGAAGCCGCCGCCGGCCCGGCGATGGCGGAAGAGCTCGGCGTCGCTCAGGCCGAAGAGCGGCCCCCGCAGCACGCCCACCACCGCGGGGCCGTCGTCCGGATCGATCAGCGCGGCCAGGAGGTCGGCGAGCCCGGTCACCGCGGGGGACCGGGCGAAGGCGGCGCCGCCGCTCACCTCGACGGGCAGGTGCATCGCCTCCATCGCCTTCGTGTAGGTCGGCAGGGCCCTCCGCGCGCGCGTGAGCAGCAGGAAATCGCCGGGCGCGCGGCGCCGGGCGTCCACCTGCGCCCGGATGTAGCGCGCGATCGCGTCGGCCTCGAACTCGACCATCGCGTCGGCGCCGGTCACCGTCTCCGGGATCTCGAGCCGCCGCACGCCGAGCGCGGAGCCCTTGTCCTCGCGTCCGGCCTGGAGCGCGGCGAATGCGGGCTGCTGCGCGGTGGGCTCGGCCGGGAACAGGGCCCCGAAGGCGAGATTGGCCCACTCGCAGAGGGCGGGCACGGAGCGGAAGCACGCGGTGAGCGTGGCCACCTGGCCGCCGGAGGCCAGGATGCACGCGCGCACCCGCTGGTAGATGTCGATGTCGGCCCGCCGGAAGCGGTAGATCGACTGCTTGGGATCGCCGACCACGAAGAGGGCCCCGGGCCGCAGCGGCACCGCCGTCCAGTCCCGCTCCGCGCCGGGCGCGCCGGCCAGCAAGAGAATGACCTCCGCCTGGAGGGGATCGGTGTCCTGGAACTCGTCCACGAAGAGCCAGCGGTACTTGTCCTGGAGGGCCGCACGGACCGTCGGGTCGTCGCGCAGCAGGGCGGCCGCGTACTGGAGCAGATCGTTGTAGTTGAGGGTCACCGCGCGCCGCCGCGCCGCCGCGGCGTGCTCGCGCCCCTCGATCAGGAGGGTCACCGCGAGCCGGTAGACGTACCGGTACCACGCCTCCAGGAAGGGCAGCGCGACCTCGTGGAACTTCGCGTACGCGTCCTCGATGCGCGTCTTGGAGGTCTTCCCGGCCGGCCACCACTTCTGGACCACCACCGGCTGACCTCGCCACTCCGCGATCAGCTCGGCCACCACGCGCGGCTCGTCGAGGGACAGGACCCGCAGCCGCCGGGCGAAGTCGCGCATGCGCTTCTGCACCGCGCACGTGGTGTCGCGCGCCGGGCCGTCCGGCAGGAGCGCGGTGAGCGTGGCCCAGAAGGTCTCGAACGCGGCCCGCGCGGGCCCGGCGTCGGGCCGCGGCGCCTCTCCCACCGGGAACTCGACCTCCGCGTAGTTGCAGACGGTGGCGAAGGCGTGGTCGAGATCCACCGGCCGCACGCCGGCCTCCACCAGCTCGTGCAGGGCCGGGGAGCCCTGGGCGCGCTGCCGGTCGAGGTACTCTCGCCAGGCGTGACGGCGCTGGGCGACCTCGTCGATCTCGTCCAGCTCGCTGAAGCCGGGCGCGACGCCGGCCTCCACCGGTCGCTCCCGCAGCAGGTGGGCGCAGAAGGCGTGGATGGTTCCCGCGAAGAGATGCTCGAGCCGCCGGAGGGCCAGCCGCGCCCGGGTCTTCCGGCTCTCGTCCCGCTCCTCGACGAGCGTCCGCTCGAGGGTGAGCTGGAAGCGCCCGCGCAGCTCCGCGGCGGCCTTGCGCGTGAAGGTGACCGCCGCCATCTGCTCGACCTCGTAGCGCCCGGCCAGCACGCCGGCGGCCATCCGCTGGGCGAGGCACTCGGTCTTGCCGGACCCGGCGCCCGCCTCGACGAGCAGGTTGATGTCGAGGCGCTCGCGGATCAGGTCGCGTGCGGCCTGGTCCGGCGCGGCGGCCGGGCGCCTAGGCATGTCCCCCGAGCCTCCGGTAGGCGTCGAGGGCCGGATTGTCCGCCGCGAGCTTGGCCTTCGCCCGCTCCGCGGCGCGGCGGCCGCACGCGCGATCGAACTCGCAGTAACGGCAATCCTCGTCGAGGTCCGCGGAGTGGACGAAGGCTCCCCGCGCCAGCACGTCGAAGAGATCGCGGAGCACGACGGCCACCTGCGCCTGGGTCTCCGCGGGACGCACGAGGCGGTGGGCGCGGCCCCGCGCGGTCGGGAAGTAGTAGGAGCCGACCGCGCGAGCCTGGGCGTCGCGCTCGCGCAGGAGCTCGACCGCCACCAGGGCGTAGAGCGCGTGCTGGAGCTGCCGTCCGCCCGCGAAGGGCCCGTCGAGGCCGCCCGGCAGGCGCAGCATCCCCGTCTTGTAGTCCATCACCTCGTAGGTGCCGTCGACCAGCCGGTCGATGCGGTCGATGCGGCCGCGGAGGCGGAAGCGTAACCCCTCGCCCAGATCGAGGGTGACCGGCTCGCGCCGTCCGAGCGCCTCTCCCTCGGGGGCGCCGCCGAACGCGATCTCGAAGCCGAGGGGGCTGCGCCCGGCGTGGTCCTCCGCCTCGAAGCGGAGGAAGAGGGTCAGGTCGTTCTGCAGCTCGCGCGCCTCGCGGTCGAACACCCCGTCGGATGGGGGCGGCACCAGCGCCCGGTGCGCGGCGAGCGCCTGCTCGGCGAGCTCGCGCAGGCGTGGCCCGTGGCGCGCGGGGTCGGGCGTCTCCTGCCGGTCCCGGATCTCGCGCATGATCGCGGCGTAGAGCTCGTGCAGGATCGAGCCGCGGGTGAGCGGGTCGAGCCACACGTCGGGGTTCGGCTCCGCCTCGTCGATGGGATCGAGCCCGAGCCCGCGCTGGAGGAAGTAGCGGAACGGGCACTTGGCCAGCTCCTCGAGGCTGGTGGGCGAGACGGTGGCGCCCGAGGCGCGCGGGTCGAGCCGGGGACCCGCCTCCGGCACGAAGCCGTCGTACTCGGTGAACGTGTCGGAGTCGCGCGCCTCCTCCGCCACCGCGCCCTGGGCCAGGGCCGGGAAGCCCTCGCGCACCGCGGGGAGCGAGCCGGTGTCGGCTCCGCGCAGCCCGGCCAGCCACCAGCCCGCATCGCTCAGCGCCTCGGCGGGCGCGGCCGGCACCGCCGAGACCGGCTCGCCGAGGTGCTCCACCAGGCGCTCGTACGTCCACTCCGTGTCGGGCTGGAGCAGACGCACCGCCTGTAGCAGCACCCACGAGGGGAACGTCGTGCGTGCCCGGCGCAGGTCGCGGCAGGAGTAGCTGAGGCACACACGGCCGCCGAGGCTGCCGAGCCGCGAGACGATGCGGTAGAGCGCCTCGCTGGCCCGATCCTCCGAGGTGCGCAGCGCGGGGTCGGTGCCCCGGCGCTCGGCGTCGAGAAGCACCGGGTCCTCCACCAGCGCCGGGAACACCCCGCCCTCCTCGAGGCCGATGACGAAGGTCCGGGTCCGTCCCGCGTAGCCCGCGTCGGCCAGGGTGGTGACGTGCAGGTGCCCGGGCCGCGCGCGGTCGCCGCCGACCGTGATCCCGTCCAGGCGGCCGCGGATCAGGGCGAGGGCCTCGGAGGCCGGGCGCGTCAGGTCGCCGAGCGCGCGCAGGTCGCCGAGCGCCTCGGTGAGCCGCACGGTGGCCTCGCCGTCCAGCTCGCTGGTCTTGCGCGCGAAGGTCTTGACCAGCGCCACCGCCGCGTCGAGCCAGCGCCCCAGCGGCGCGGCCGGCTCCTCGGGCACCAGGGCCAGCAGCGCGTCG
>Ga0075435_100002246_pt1 | contig 12743 bp, 10 predicted proteins | sample RhiMethybrSRZTD4_FD_75302 | JGI IMG/M metagenome (GOLD analysis project Ga0075435, IMG submission 75302) | Populus rhizosphere microbial communities from Tennessee, USA - Rhizosphere MetaG P. TD hybrid SRZTD4 | ecosystem: Host-associated > Plants > Roots > Rhizosphere > Soil | place: USA...
GGCCCCCGCCTTCCGCCACGCGAGCAGCTCCTGCACCTGCACGCGGCAGTGCTCCCACACCGCGTCCCCGGATATGCCGGCCACCTCGCGCCCGGCGCCCGCGAAGGCGGGCGTGCCGTCGGGCTTGACCACGCGACGCTGGACTCCGTCCACGAGCACGAAGCCGTCGACCCGGCGGGCCAGCGCGGTGGCGACATCGTGGAGCGCGCGCGGGCTGCGGGTGGCGCCGAGCTTGGCGACCACGGGGCGCGTGCCCACCGCTCGGCGGATCTGGTCGAGCACGTGGACGGAGAGCGCCTGGTCCTCGAAGACCATCGCCGGATGATTCGCGGCGGCCGCGCCGACGTCCAGGTGCGCCTCGATCACGTCGGCGCCCGCCTCCGCCGCCCAGCGCGCCGCTTGCCCGTAGTCACGGGCGAGCTGCTCGCCGTCGCCCCCCGCGAGCGGCGTGCCAGCCACGCTCACGATCAGGAGCTGGGTTTTCCCGATCCTCGCGCGCGCCCGGGCGATGTCGGCGCGCCACTGCTCGGGCGACGCCGAGGCCTGGCCGAAGGACACCGCCCACGTGACGGAGGCGGGATCGAGGCGCCGGGGCGTCGGCTCGACCACCGCGGGATCGCCGAGCCGGCAGAAGAGCAGGTTGGGCGCCGGCGGGGCGGGGCGCTCGACCGTGCGCACCGTCCGGTAGGTCAGGATCCCGTAGCCGAGGCGCGCATAGGCCTGCACCCACTTCGCGGTGAGCAACGGCCCCGCCGCGATGCCCACGGGGCACTCCAGCGTGCGATCGAAGAGCCGGACGGGGACGTCGGGGAGCTTGCGGGGGCGAGGGGGCAGCGAGGGCGGGTGCGCCGCGTTCCAGGCGAACGAGCGGTTCAGTCGATAGGCGATCAGGACGTCGACTCCAGCGATGCGAAGCTCCATCGCTCGAGCGGGATCATGGAGGAGAGATCGGGCTCGAAGGGGCCTCCGTAGCCCGGCGCGCTGAGGGAGCCCACGCGCATGAAGCCGCTCTCGATGCGCAGGCGCGCCGAGCTGCCATCGCCGTGGTAGAGATCGCGATGGAGGCGCGTGGCGAGGTTGCGCTCCCGCGGCGAGCAGTGGGCGAGCCCCTTCACGTAATGATGGCCGTTGCGCTCCACGTGGGTGATGCCGAGGACCCGCACGGTGGCCAAATCCTGTTGCAGGGGAATCACGGCGAGGGTGGTGAGGTCCTCCGCGCTCATGAAGAGCTGGGTGCCCGGCTTGCGCCGGCGGTTCCAGCGCTCCACCAGCGAGCGGTTCATGAACGACTTGAAGATGCCCTTGCAGTTCTTGGTGCTGACCCCGCGGTAGCCGAGTTTCACCGCGGTCTTGAAGGCGTCGAGCTCGCCGTCGCTCTCGTCGATGACGAGGGGCAGGGCGATGGCCCCGAGACCGCGGGTGGCCGCGGGCTCCAGGGCCACCGCGCGGTCGAGGGGCTGCTCGATGAAGAGGATGGACTTCCGGAAGCGCGAGAGCGCGGAGGGGCGGCTCATCGCCTCCAGGAGCGCGGTGAAATCGTCGAGCGACTTGTACTGCTCGTTGCCGTCGAGGGAGACGACGTAGGGCTCCTTGATGAGACGGTCGAGGGTGGCGGCCACCGCGGTGAGCCGCGCCACGTCGTCGGCCAGCCGGCCGCCCACCTTGACCTTGAAGTAGCGCAGCCCGTAGGTGCGGATGCAGTCCTCGAGCGTCTGGGGCAGCCCGTCGCGCAGCCAGGCATCCGCGGGGACGTCGGCGGCGGTGATGGGATCGAGCAGGCCCACCGTGTGGCGCACGGCGAGGGTCTGCGGAGGGGTCCCGAGGGTCCAGCGCACGAAGTCGTCTTGCTCGAGCTCGCGGTGCACGGCGCCCGGCCGGATCTCCAGGAGATCGTGGCGCAGCAGACCCACGGCGTCGGCGCCCGCGAGCCGCGCCGCGGCGTCGGCGAGCGCCCGTTCGAAGAGCGAAGAACCGAAGGAGATGGTCAGGGCATTGAGGCGGAGGGTGGGGCCGACGCGGCGACACTCCGCGAAGGCGTCGAGCCAGATCTGGAAGACAGAGCGCGGCACCCGGGCCGCCTCCAGATAGGCCTCATACGCCATGCGGACGGCCACCAGTTCGTCCTTGACGTCGTCGTGGAAGGTCTTGGCGGGATCCTTGTCGAACCACTTGGGGGCGAGGTTGTCCCCCGCGTAGCCGCGGGCCCGCCGCCCGTCCGTCGCCTCCACCTCCACCGCCACGTGGAGGAGGGGGAAGCGCGTGAGCGTGACGATGCCGTACCGGAAAGGGAGCCTCGTCTCGAGGTTCCGGAGGTGAAAGGACGCGGCCTTGAGCGCCAGCCTTACCGGAATGCGGGCATGACCTCTTTGGCGATCAGTTCGAGCTCGCGCATGATGTGCCGGTGCGGCATGCCAGGGAAGAAGAGACGGCAGATGAGATGGGTCAGGCCGTACTCCTTCACGAACGGCGTGAGGGCCTTCCGCACCTGGTCGGGGCCTCCGATGAGGAAGCGGTTCTTCATGAGGCCGTCGAGATCGGTGGCGATGGAGGCGTCGATGAAGGGATGCCGCCAGCCTCCCGCGTACTCCTTGCGGTAGGAGACCATGATGTGACGCTCGGCCAGTTCGCGCGCCTCGGCGTCGGTGTCCGCGATGATCACGTCGCGGGTGAGCGGCCACTCCGAGGGCGGCGCCGTGCGTCCCACCGCCACGCGCTGGTCGAGGAACTGTCGCTTGCCCGCGAGGAGGCGGGCGAGGTCCGCGGTGGGGCCGGGGATCCAGTTGTCGGCCAGGGTGGCTGCGCGCTTGAGGGTGAGATCGCCCCAGCCTCCAATCCAGATGGGGGGATGGGGCTGGCGCACGGGCCGCGGCTCGAGGCGTCCTTCGAGCTGATAGTAGCGGCCCGCGAAGGAGACCGCGCCCTCCGCCCACAGCGCCTTGACGATGGCGAGCTGCTCCTCGAAACGGGCCCCGCGCTTCTCGAGCTCCGCGCCGTAGAGGGCGAACTCGTCGGGCTTGTAGCCGATGGCCGCCCCCAGCACGAAGCGGCCGTTGGACATGATGTCGAGGAGCGCGCCGTCCTCGGCGAGACGGACGGGGTGGTAGAAGGGCGCCACCAGGATGTCCGTGCCGAGGAGGACGCGCGAGGTGCGGGTGGCGAAGCCCGCGAGGACGGGCAGGGGCGAGGGCCAGTAGTGGTTGACCACCGAGTGGTGCTCTTCCATCCACACGGAGTCGAAGCCCAGCTCCTCGGCCCGCACGACCTCCTCGAGAGCGTCCCGGTAGTAGTGCCCGCCCTCGATGGGGATGAAGCCGACCTGCAGTCTCGCCACTAGTCGGAGGCGAGCTTGCCGTTCACGCCCCAGTCGGATTTCTCCACGTCCTGGAAGACGATGTGCACCTGCTCGGGCGTGGTCTTGCCGATGCGCACCATGGCCTCGGTGATGGCCGCGGTGATTTCGCGCTTCTGCTGCGGGGTGCGTCCGGCGTACCACTGCACGGTGATGTTGGGCATGGCGAGGGCTCCTTTCACTTGAGGCGGTGCATGTCGCTGGGGAAGTTGGAGGTGAAGGCGTAGGACTTGACGGTGCCGTCGGTGTTGAAGCGCACGGAGAGATCCTTCGTCTCCTCCGCGCCCCACCCGCGCTGGCCGAAGAACCACCGCCAGGTGGGATCGCCGCTGTCGATGCCGACCTGATAGGGCTCGCCGTACATGCGCTTGAGATCGTTCTTGTTGGTCTTGCCGATGGCGATGGCGCGCGGGTCCGGGGAGGGAAACTGCCGCCCGAAGGTGGTGGTGAAGCATCCGGCCGAGAGCGTCGCCAGCAGGAGCGGTGTCGCGAGGAGGGCCGAACGCATGCACGGATTATATCCCATGCCTCGTTTCCCATCGTGGCCGCGGCCGTCCGCTCGCGCGCGCCCCGCGTGCTAGGATACGCGCGTGGAGACGTTCACCCCCGAGGAACGCGCCGCCCTCGCCCCCTACGTCACGAATCTCGACGGGCCGGTGTTCGCGCTGGTGAACCTGCCCGAGGTGGTCAAGGGCGCGCTGTTCGCGCGCTACTCACGGTCGCCCAAGTCGCTCCGCCGACTCTTCCTCGACGAGTTCCGCGAGGAGGCCGCCGCGCCCGCCGCGCATCACATCGGCACCGCGCGGGCCGATCGGTTGTACGAGCGCGTCTTCTCGGAATACGGCGACGACTCCGTGGCCCAGCTGGGCGGGGTGCACCTCGCCTGCGAGGATGCCTCGAACATCCTCACCAAGGTGCTGGAGTGGGGCCGCCTCATGGCCTACCTCGAGCAGTCCACCCGCTACATCCCGTACACCGATCGCCCCGGGGGGCGCTGGCGCTACCACGTGCCTACCGAGCTCGACGGCCATCCCCTACGGGCGCGCTACGTGGAGACGCTCGACCGCGCCTTCGAGACCTACGTGCGCTGGATCGAGCCGCTGCTCCAGCACTGGACGGCGCGCCTCGCGCGGCCGGGGGGCATGGGCGATCCTGCCTGGCGCTCCACCATCCGCGCCAAGGCCCTCGACAGCCTGCGCGGGCTGCTCCCCGCGGCCACCCGGTCCAGCGTGGGTATCTTCGGCACCGGCCAGGGCTACGAGGCGCTGCTGCTCCGGATGCGCCGTCATCCGCTCGCCGAGGTGCGTGACTACGCGGACCGGATGCTCGTCGAGCTGCGCAAGGTCATCCCGGCCTTCCTGCAGCGCGTGGATCGCCCCGATCGCGGCCTAGTGTGGAGCGACTACCTCGCCGACGCGCGACGCGACACCGCCCGAATCGCGGATCGCCTCCTCGCCGAGCTCGAGCCGGAGCCGCGCGACGAGGTGACGCTGACCGACTTCGATCCCGACGGGGAGATCAAGGTGGTGGCCGCCGCCCTCTACGCTTCGTCACGGCTGCCCGACGACCAGCTCCTCGCGGTGGCGCGCAAGCTCGGGCCGGAGGAGCGCCGTCAGGTCCTGGAGGCGTACGCGGGCGCGCGCACCAACCGGCGACACAAGCCAGGGCGCGCCTTCGAGCGCACGTCGTATCGCTTCGACGTGCTCGGCGACTACGGCGCCTTTCGCGACCTGCAGCGCCACCGACTCCTCACGCTAGAGTGGCAGCCGCTGTCCACGCGGCACGGCTGGGTTTCCTCCGAGGAGATCGAGGCGGTGGGCGCGCTGCCCGACTGGCGCCGAGTCATGGAAGAGGCCGGCCAGCTCTACGAGGCCCTCGTGGCCGCCGGGCTCGCAGAGGTGGCGCCGTACGCGGTGAGCATGGCCTACCGCCTGCGCTACTACATGGAGCTCAATGCGCGCGAAGCCATGCACATGATCGAGCTCCGCACCACGCCCCAGGGGCACCCCTCGTATCGCCGGGTCTGCCAGGCCATGCACCGGCTCATCGTTACCCAGGCGGGCCATGGCGCCATCGCGGCCGCCATGCGCTTCGCGGATCTGTCCGAGGCGGAGGAAGGCCGTCTCGCCGCGGAGCAGGCTGCGGAGAAGCGGCGCGGCGCGAGCTAGCCTGGCCTATTCACGAAAATGCGGGGCGCGAGACGGCCGGGGCCCGTCGTCGGGGGAGGGGTGCGCTCATGCTGCGTCACCCGCTCGCGTGAATCGCAGCCCTGCGGCTGCGTGCAGGACGAGGGGGTCCCACTCCGCCTGAGCGCACCCCTCCCCCCGCCGCCACCCGCCCGGTCACACGTGGGGCACTCGCGAAGAGTGCGAGCTAGTTCCCGCCGATCGTCAGATGGGTGGCGGCGCCGTCCACCCGGATCAGCGCCTTGTTGGGCGTGATGGAGCCGAGCCCCGCGTTCTTGATCGCCGCGCCCGAGATGAGGACGTTGCCCGCCAGCGCTCCGCCCGTGAGGGCCACGGGAATGCCGCCGATGTTCACGAAGGCGAGCTGGTTCGACACGGACACCGTGTTGCCCGGGGTGCCGCCGAAAGCGATGAGAGCGCCGCGGATGTTCACGATGGCTCCGCCGCTCGCGAAGAGGAGCACGCCGTTGTTGATGGTGAGCGTGCTGCCGTTGGCGAGGGTGACGAAGTCGCCCGCCGTGCGCAGATAGCTGCCCCCAGCCACCGCGGCCAGCGCCGCGTTGTTGATGGTGAGACGGCTCTGGTCGAGGGAGACGAGGGTGGCGGTGGTGTCGAGCTTGGTCTTCGACGTGAGATCCAGGGTGTTGGCGCTCGTGGTGAACGCGGCGCCCTGGCCATTCGCGTCCGCGCGAAGTCGGAGCAGCGGGGCGGAGGCTTCGAGGAGGGCGACGTCCACGGTGACGGCCCGACCGGCGGTGACGCTCGTCCCCGCCATATCGAGCAGGACGCCGCCGGGTGCGAGCGGCCGCTCCGTGCCCACCACGAGGCCGCTCGTGGGATCGAGCGCGGAGGCCGTGCCGACCAGATGGACGATGGAGCCCGCGGTCGCGATCCGGTGCGTGCCGCCCGTGATCGACAGGAGCGGCGCGCTGGAGGCGGACTCCACGATGCGACCCTGTCCGGAGGTGAGCACGAAGTCGTCCGATGAGGTAATCGCGGCGTCGGAGGCCTCCAGCAGGCCGGCCTGGAGGTCGAGTCGCGACTGGCCGCCGACCACGAAGCCCTTGGTTCCCGGCGAGAGCACGAGGCTTCCGCCGCCCAGATGGGCGAGGGCGTGTCCCGTGGTGTCCGTGATCGACGCGGAGCCCGCGGCCTCGAGCAGCGCGCCGCCTCCGAGCAGCCCCACGCCGACCCTGGCGTGCGAGAAGTCGAGGAGCGAGGCCGCGCCGGCATTGATGAGGCTGCCTCCCGACACTTTCAGGAAGTGGTCCGGCACGAAGAGCGTGCCGCCGGAGAGGTGGGCGAAGCCGGCGCCCAGGCTGAGCTGCCCACCCGCTCCCACGCTCCCCGGGTTGAGCCCGATGACCGCGGCGTCGTGGATATCGAGGGCCGGACCGCCCAGGCCGATGGAGAGCGTCGCCGCCTTCACGCTCACGAGGTCGCCCAGGCCGGTGACGCCGCTTCCGTCCGATCTCAGGAGACTTCCGCCCAGCGTGGCGGTGGACCCCGAAGCGAAGCTGAAGCCGTTCGCTCCAGGACCGAGCAGCAAGAAGCCGCCGGTAAGGCTCACGAGGGGCGAGGCGCCCGAGGCCACCAGCGAGGAACCGGCCCGCGCGTCCAGGAGAGCGCTGCCGCGTACGGTGAAGGCGCTGTTGACGGCGTCGAGGAGCGCGCCGGTCAGGCTGAGCGCGCCTCCCTCGAGCCTGGCCAGAGTCTGCGCACTCACGAGACTCTCCTCGAGGCCCACGAAGGGGCGCGCCGTGGTGCTGGCGAGGCCGCCTGTCACGTCGAGCACGTCGCCTCCGATGGTGAGGGCGCTGCTCGCGGCGCGGAGCAGATCGGTGGAGAGGCTCTGCGTGGATGCCGGGGGGACGCGGTAGAGGTCGCCCGCGATGTTCGTGGTCTGGTTCGTGTAGGCGAAGAGCGGTGGCGGGTCGGAGGCCGGGCTCACGGAGGCGCCCGTGGTTGTCGGCGTGATGGGCGCCTTGCCGGGCGCCGTCGAGGCATCGGCGGGCGCGTCGAACCCCTTCTCTCCCGTCGATCCGCCCGGGCCGGTGATGACGCGAGCGAGCGCCGTGGCCCGAGTGAACTCACCGGAGGCCAGCGTCTTCATGGCGTCCAGATGCTGAGGCAGTGTCTGGTGGAGATCGCTCAGGAGCTGGCGGCGCGCGGTGTCGGTGAGGGTGACGGGCACGCCCACGCTCTGCCCGTTGATGGCGATGCTGGCGGGCGCCACCATTCTCACGGGCGGCACACCGGGATTGTTCCGCGGCGTGACGTCCACGTAGCCGGAGAGCACGTGGATGCGGCTCTGGGGCGGCGCTCCGGGCGGCACGGGAAGGTTCTCGGCGACGACCACGGTGCCGCGGATGGCCGCCACCGCGTTCTGGGTGCGGATCTCCACGATCTCGCCCGCGCGCATGCGCTGCCGCGCCACGCCGATGGCGATCTTGCCCACACCGAGATCCACCGTGGAGCGCCCGGCCTCCTCGGTGATCTCGAGCTCGGAGAGCTCGCGCACGGTGACCAGCGCCTTCTGATCGAGGAGGAGGCGGGCGAGCGAGTGCTCCGCGGTGCTGATGCGGTCTTTGAGGAAGACCTCGTCCTTGAACTTGAGGGGCAGGGACGGAGTCGTAGATCGGTTGACCGTGACCTGGCCCGAAACTGCCGTGACCACGCCAAGGCCGGTGGCGAGCGCCTCGGTCGCGGAGAGCATGGCCAGCAGCGTCGCAACGAGCGCCTGCCGCAGCATGCGAGCTCCCATCGTGTCCTCCTCGACTGCGGGCGCCAAAGCCAGGGGTCGGGCGTAGGCGTGGGGATTGCCGGCGGGTCTTTTCTTGCACCTCGCGTACCAGCGTCGAGCCGGCTCGTCAGTCGCCTAACTGATTGAAATGCCACGGGAGGAATTCCACTAAGGGATTGCCGGAGTCACGGCAATGGTCGGGTGGTGTCAGACGTGACGGAGCACTGTCATTGTATAGTCCCCTCATGAGCTTGCTGCCGGAGCAGGTCAAGGCCAGGGAATACCTGGATCAGCAGGGCAGCCGCCGAAGCGCCTCGCAGATCGCCGAGCGCGTGGCCGCCTCCTTCACGGCCATCGAGGAGTTCCTCGACGAGGTGAGCGAGACGGAGGCGCGGGCGCACGGACTACCGGGCGAGTGGAGCATCCAGGAAGTGGTGGATCACCTGGTCGTCACGCACGAGCCGAGCATCGTCGAGCTGCGAGAGCTGCTCGCCAACGAGAGCCCGGCTAACGGTCCCATCCCCGCCGCGCTCCAGTCTCCCGATCCCCTCGCCCGGCGCTGGCCGGACCTGCGGGATGCTCTCAAGCGAGTGCAGGCGGAAGCGGCCCGTGTGCTTCGCGCTGCGCCCGATCGGCCGACCGACGCGCGGGCCGAGGTGGTGATGGTGATCAACGTGAAGCGGGAGGACGGCTCGGTGGAGCCCGTGCACTGGATCGAGAAGCTCGACTGGAAGGCCTACGGCATCATCTTCCGCCTGCACGTGCTCGACCACTTGAATCAGGCGAAGAAGGTGCTCCGCGCCGTCCGCGGCGCCTGATCTCCCGCCGTCTAGCCGCGCGTCCTCGCGAACTCGTCCTTGGCCCGCCGGAGCTCCTCCGGCTTCGCCACCAGATCGAGGGCGGTGAGGGCGAGGGCCTTGGCGCCCGCGACCATGCCCGTGCGCGCCAGCGGCGACTTCGCCCACTCCGCGAACTCGCGCGAGTGCCCCGGGATGCCGTCGGGCGAGATGCGCATGTAGGGATGGATGGTGGGCAGGGCCTGGCTTACGTTGCCGCAGTCCGTGGAGCCGTAGCCCGCCTCACCGTCATCCGGGTCGACCGGGAAGTCGATCCGCTCGAGGTTCTTGCCGAAGAGCTCGGCCATGGTGAAGTTGGCCTTGAGCGGGTCGTGGATGGTCGGATCCGAGGTGACGGTGACCCGGCAGCCCGTGGCGGTGGCCGCGCCCTGCGCGCACGCCTCGAAGCGTCGCAGCAGCTCCTTGCAGTAGTCCTTGGTCGGCGCGCGCAGGTAGAACTCCGACGCGGTGTGCTCCGGGATGATGTTGGCCTGATCCCCGCCCTTGGTGATGATGCCGTGCACGCGCGCGTCGGGTCTGAGCTGCTGGCGCATCTGATCGAGCGAGACGAAGAGCTGGATCATGGCGTTGAGGGCGTTCACGCCGCTCCACGGCCAGGACGAGGCATGCGAGGCCTTGCCGAAGAACTCGCACTTCACCTTGATGATGCCGAGGGTCGGCCGCCACACCTGCGTGCCGCAGCGGCCGTGGATCATCATGGCCGCGTCCACGTCCGTGAAGACGCCCGCCTCCATGAGCTTGACCTTGCCCGCCCCGCCTTCCTCGGCGGGGGTGCCGATGACCTGGATGCGCCCAGCGAAGGGCAGGGTGCCGAGGGCGGCCGCGATGGCCGCGCCCGCGCCCGTGCCCGCGGTGGCGATGACGTTGTGGCCGCAGGCGTGCCCGATGTTCGGCAGGGCGTCGTACTCCGCCATGATGGCGATGGTCGGGCCCGCGGCCTTGCCCTCGATGGTGGCGCGGAAGGCGGTAGGTAGCCCGCCCACGCCGCGCTCCACGCGGGCGCCGTGCTTCTCCAGGAACGCGGTGAGCCAGCCCGCCGCCTTCTCCTCGTGGAAGCAGAGCTCCGGGGTGGCGTGGATCTGGTGCGAGATCGCCTCGAGATCGTCGGCGAGGCGGTCCACCGCCTCCGTGACCTTGGCCTTGGCCTGGTCGAGCGCGTCAGCGGTCATGCGAGTCTCCTGGCTCGAAGGGATGATCGATCGTCCACTGGAGCGCATCGGCCGCCCGCCCATCGTTGAGCCGGGCCCGCCGGCGGAGCTCCTCGATGACGCGTCGGCGCGCGGCCACCGGCCGGTTCTGGCCGAGCTTGAACTTGGCCCGGCAGGAGGTGATGCGGAGAGTGACGGCGGCCAGGTGGTTGAGCGCGCCCTTGTAGAGCGGATCGTCGACGGCGAGCGGCCGGTATCGTCCCTCGGGCTGATGCTTGGCGAGGAGGCGCTGCTGCTGCGCCATCACCAGCGCAGGATCCTCCGCCACCATGCCCGCGCATTCGAAGATCACGGTGCGGTGATACGAAGTGGCCGAGCCGCCGTACTCCGGATGGACCCAGTGCGAAGGAATGACCGCGAGAACCTCGTCCACCTCGAAGGCGCACCGGGCCCGCGCCTTCAGGTCGGTGATCTGCTCGTCCGTCCTTACCAGGTGGAGCTCGATGGTGGGCGGCGCGTACACGAAGTTGTAGAGGCCGAGGTGGGGCGTGTCGTCCTCGCCCAGGGTGATCAGACGCCCCATCTCCTGGGTGGCAATGAAGCGGTCAATCTCGTCCGCCGGGATCTTCGAGTAATAGTCGTGGAAGATCACGTGCGGCTGAACTCCTCCTTGGCCGCCTTCACGCGGGCGGGGTCGGCGAGCAGATCGTAGGTGGTGAGCGCCATGGTCTTGGCGGCGGCGACCATGCCGTGCCGGGCCAGCGGCTTCACGGCGGCCTCGGCGAACTCGCGCGTGTGAATGGCCATCCCCTCGGGGGCGATGCCGATCATGGGCTGGATGGTCGGCACGACCTGGCTCACGTTGCCCACGTCGGAGGAGCCCTTGCGGTCCGGGATGGGAGCGCCCTCGGCCAGGCCCACCGTGGTCATGTTCGCCGCGAAGAGATCCAGGAGCACCCGGCTCGACTTCATGGGCTCGTACACGCTGTCGTGCTGCGTCACCTTGAGGCTCACCCCCGCCGCCTTGGCCGCCCCTTCCGCGCAGGCGACCACGCGGCGGTAGAGATCCCACATCGCGTCGATGCGGGGAGCGCGCACGTAGAAGGTGGCGGAGGCGTACTCGGGGATGATGTTGGCGGCCGCGCCGCCGCTCGTGATGATGCCGTGGATGCGGCAGTTGGGACGCACCTGCTGGCGCAGCATGGCCACCGCGTTGTAGGTCTGCACGCAGGCGTCGAGGGCGTTGATGCCTTCCCACGGATCTGCGGAGGCGTGCGAGGCCTTGCCCGTGAACTCGAAGGTGGCGCGCGCGATGCCGAGCAGGTCCTGGTGCAGGAGCGTCCGGTCGAAGCCGTGGATCATCATGGCGGCGTCCACGTCCTTGAAGAGGCCGGCCGTGATGAGCTTGATCTTCCCGCCGCCGCCCTCCTCGGCCGGGGTACCGATGACATGGATGCGCCCCGTGGGAAGCTGGGTCCGCACGGCGGCCAGCGCGGCGCCCGCTCCGGCGCCCGAGGTGGCGATCACGTTGTGACCGCAGGCGTGGCCGATGCCGGGCAGAGCGTCGTACTCGCACAGAATGGCCACCGTCGGTCCCTCCCCCGTCTCGATGGTGGCGCGGAAGGCCGTGTCCACGCCGCCCGCGCCCGGCTCGACCTTGAAGCCCTGCCGGCCGAGGAACTCGCAGAGCCACGCGCAGGCCTGCGCTTCCTGATAGGCGAGCTCGGGGTGGTCGTGAATCTTGATGGAGAGCGCTTCCAGCTCGTCCGCGAGACGGTCCACCGCCTGCGAGATGGCATCCTTGACCGTGTTCATGCGAGCCTCCGAGTCGTGGGGAGAGTTCGGCCGTCGACGACGACGGGAGACTCTACCGCCGACCGACCGGGTTGTCGAGGACTAGAGACGGCGGGACTCGAAGCGGAGCGCTTCGCGCGCGGGCTCCGGCTCGCCGATGGGCAGGTCGATGGTGAAGAGGGCGCCGCCGCCGGGCCGGTTCTCCGCCCAGATGCGGCCGCCGTGCTCCGTCACGATGCTGTGCGCGACGGAGAGACCCAGCCCGCGCCCGTCGCCGGGCTGCTTGGTGGTGAAGAAGGGATTGAAGATCCGCGGCAGGTGCTCGGCGGGGATCCCCGGCCCGTCGTCGGCCACCTCGATGCGCACGCCGGAGTCGACCATGGTCGTGCTGATGCTGAGCACGCCGCCCGCGTGCGCCTCCACCATGGCGTGCTGGGCGTTCTGGATCACGTGGAGCAGCACCTCCTGCAGGTGATTGTGATCCGCCCAGATGTCGGGCACGGGCTCCAGGTTGGTCCGCACGGAGATGCCCTCGGCCTCGAGGCGCGCTTCCTCGAAGGCCACCACCTCGCGGATCTGCTCGGCGACCTGGCAGCGCGTCCGGCGCGGCGGCCGGTGCTCGGCGAAGAGGATGAGGTCGCGCACGATGGAGGCGGCGCGCTTGGC
>Ga0075435_100002248_pt1 | contig 12742 bp, 11 predicted proteins | sample RhiMethybrSRZTD4_FD_75302 | JGI IMG/M metagenome (GOLD analysis project Ga0075435, IMG submission 75302) | Populus rhizosphere microbial communities from Tennessee, USA - Rhizosphere MetaG P. TD hybrid SRZTD4 | ecosystem: Host-associated > Plants > Roots > Rhizosphere > Soil | place: USA...
GGCGCCCGGGTCTCTGCTAGACTATACGGTCTAGTCTAGTCCAGCCGGGGGATCCGTATGGCCGTCGCCCACCGCGAGCGCGTGCTGCGCGCCGCCACCAGCTCGTTCCTCGCGCGCGGCTACCGCTCGAGCGTCGACGACATCGCGCGCCGCGCCGGGGTGGCGAAGCAGACCGTCTATCACCATTTCCCCAGCAAGGACCTGCTGTTCAAGGCGGTGGCGCGCGAGCTGGCGGGCGCCGTGCTGGTCGAGCTCGAGGCGGCGCCGCGCGACCTGCGCGCGACGCTGCTGCGCTTCGCGCTGGCCTACCGCGAGCGCGCGCTCGGCCCGCAGGGCATCGCCACCTTCCGCATGCTGGTGCCGGAGGTGGTGCGCTTCCCGGTCCAGGCGCGCGCGCTGTACGCCGGCAGCGCCGGCGCGCTGGTGCAGCGCCTGGCGCAGGTGCTCGCCGAGGCGATGCAGGCCGGCCGCCTGCGCCGCGACGACCCGGAGTTCGCCGCCGAGCTGCTGCTCGGCATGCTGCTCGGCCAGGAGCGGATCAAGCGCCTGTTCGGCGTGCCGCGCGGCGCCGAATCCGAGGCGCGCCGCGCCGGCCGCATCGTCGATTGCTTCCTGAGGGCCTACCAATGCGCCGCGCACTGATCGGCGCCTGCGCGTTGGCGCTGGCCGCCTGCGGCCAGGGCGACGCGCGCCAGGGCGGCAAGGGCGGGCCGGCGAGCGCCGCCGTCCCGGTCAGCCTGCTCGCGGTGGCGCCGCGCGCCGTGCCGGTGGCCTTCGAGGCGGTCGGGCGCACCGAGGGCTCGCGCGAGGTGCAGGTGCGCGCGCGCGTCACCGGCATCCTCGAGCGCCAGCTCTACCGCGAGGGCGAGGCGGTGGCGGCGGGCGCGCCGCTGTTTCGCATCGACCGCGCGCCGTTCGAGATCGAGCTGGCGCAGGCGCGCGCCGCGCTGGCGCAGGAAGCCGCCAAGCAGGACCTGGCGCAGCAGGATCTCGAGCGCCTGAAGGGCCTCGCCGACCGGCGCGCCATCAGCCAGAAGGAGGCGGACCAGGCGGCCTCGGCGGCGCGCCAGGGCGTGGCCGCGGTGCAGATGGCCGAGGCGCGGGTGCGCCAGGCGGAGCTCAACCTTTCCTATACCGAGGTCACGGCGCCGATCGGCGGCATTACCGGGCGCGCGCAGCAGTCCATCGGCAGCCTGGTGTCCCCCGGCACCGACTCGGGCCTGCTGACCACGCTGACCCTCGGCAATCCGATCTGGGTGCGCTTCGCGCTGTCGGAGGCCGAGTTCGCGCGCCTGCGCGCGGCCGACCAGCGCGACGTGCAGGTGCGCCTGGAAACGGCCGATGGCCGGGAATTCCCGACGCCGGGCAAGCTGAATTTCTCCGGCTCGACGGTGGACCCGTCGACCGGCACGGTGCAGATGCGCGCCGAGGTCGCCAACCCGAAGCTCGGCCTGCTTCCCGGCCAGTTCGTGCGCGTGCGCGTGATCGCCGGCAGCCAGCAGGCGATGGTGGTGCCGCAGACCGCGGTGATGCAGAACGAGGGCGGCCGCTACGTCTGGGTGGCGCTTGCCGACGGCAAGGCGGTGCAGCGCCCGATCCGCGCCGGCAACTGGCTCGGCGGGGACTGGGTGGTGCTGGAAGGGCTGGCGCCGGGCGACCGCGTGGTGCTCGACAACCTGGTGCGCATGCGGCCGGGCGTCACGGTCGTCGCCAAGTGAGCAGGTTCTTCATCCACCGGCCGGTGTTCGCCGGCGTCATCGCCATCATCATCGTGCTGGCGGGGCTGCTGTCGGCGAAGCTGCTGGCGGTGGCGCAGTACCCGGAGATCGCGCCGCCGACGGTGCTGATCACCACCTCCTACCCCGGGGCCAGCGCCGAGACGCTGGCGCGCACGGTGGCGGCGCCGATCGAGGAGCAGCTCTCGGGCGTGGAGAAGCTCTCCTTCTTCAGCTCGACCTCGTCCTCCAACGGCACGCTGCAGATCACCGCCACCTTCGAGCCGGGCACCAACGTCGACCAGTCGGTGTTCAACGTCAACAACCGGGTGCAGATCGCGCTGCCGCGCCTGCCCGACGAGGTGCGGCGCAACGGCGTCATCGTGCAGAAGCGCTCCTTCGACATCCTGCTGGTGGTGTCGCTGGTGTCGCCCGACAACCGGCGCGACACGCTGTTCCTGTCGAACTACGCCTCGGTCAACATCGTCGACGAGCTGAAGCGCCTGCCGGGCATGGCCGATGTCTCCATCTTCGGCGCGCGCGACTTCTCGATGCGCGTCTGGATCGACCCGGAGAAGATGGCGCGCCTCGGCGTCACGCCCGCGGAGGTGGCGGCGGCGCTGCGCGCGCAGAACGCGCAGTACGCCGCCGGCCGCATCGGCACCGAGCCGGCGCCCGCCGGCCAGAAGTTCGTCTACACCGTCACCGCCACCGGTCGCCTCGTCGAACCGGAGGAATTTGGAGAAATCATCATCAGGGCAAATTCCGTAGGCGTGCTGCGGCTCAAGGATATCGCCCGCCTCGAGCTCGGCGCGCTCAACTACGACACCTCGAACACGCTCGACGGCCAGCCGACCATCGGCATGGCGACCTACCTGCAGCCGGGCGCCAACGCGCTCGAGGTCGCCGACCTGGTGCGCGCCAAGATGGACGAGCTGCGCGCCGGGTTTCCGCAGGGCGTCGACTACAAGATTCCCTTCGACACCACGCGCTTCGTCGACGCCTCGATCACCGAGGTGGTGAAGACCATCTTCGAGGCCGCGGCGCTGGTGCTGGCGGTGGTGTTCCTGTTCCTGCAGACCTGGCGCGCGACGCTGATCCCGATGATCGCGGTGCCGGTGTCGCTGATCGGCGCCTTCGCCGGGCTGTGGGCGGTGGGCTTCTCGATCAACACGCTCACGCTGTTCGCGATGGTGCTCGCCATCGGCATCGTGGTGGACGACGCCATCGTGGTGCTCGAGAACGTCGAGCGCCTGATGCGCGAGGAGCAGATGCCGCCGTTCGAGGCGGCGCTCGAGGCGATGCGCGAGGTCTCGGGCGCGGTGGTGGCCATCGTGCTGGTGCTGTGCGCCGTGTTCATCCCCGTGGCCTTCCTCGGCGGCATCGCCGGGCAGCTGTACCGCCAGTTCGCCGTGACGCTGACCTTCGCGGTCGTCATCTCCGGCTTCATGGCGCTGACGCTGACGCCGGCGCTGTGCGCCATCCTGATGAAGCTGGGGGACCACCATTCCCGCGCGTTCGACCCGTTCAACCGCGGCTTCGCCTGGCTGACGCGGTTCTTCCTGGACGCGGTGAGGCTGCTGCTGCGCCACCCCTGGGCCTCGCTGCTCGCATTCCTGCTCATCATTTTTCTGAACGTCTTCCTATTCCTGCGGGTGCCGAGCAGCTTCGTTCCCGCCGAGGACCAGGGCTACATCTTCGGCGCCGTGCAGCTGCCCGACGGCGCGACGCTCGAGCGCACGCGCGCCACTGCCGCCGAGCTCGGCAAGATCGCGCAGGCGCACCCCGGCGTGCAGAACACCATGGTGATCAACGGCTTCGACCTGCTGGGGGGCGGCAACAAGACCAACGCCGCGACCATGTTCATCCCGCTGAAGCACTGGGACCTGCGAAAGGATGCGCCGGCCGCGGCGGTGGCGCGCGACATCGCGCAAAAAGGCGCGGCGATGCGCGACGGCATGGTGATCGCCTTCAATCCGGCCGCGATCCGCGGCCTGGGCACCGCCGGCGGCCTGGAGCTGTACCTGCAGGCCCGCACCGACGCCAACCCGGCGCGCCTGTTCGAGGTGACGCAGGGCTTCCTCGCGTCGCTGCGCGAGCATCCCCAGCTCACCGCGGTCAATTCCTTCTTCCGGCCGACCGTGCCGCAGCTCAGGGTCGAGGTCGACCGCGAGAAGGCGATCGCGCTCGGCGTGCCGGTGCAGGACGTGTTCGACGCCCTGCAAAGCACCATGGCGGCGCTCTACGTCAACGACTTCAACAAGTTCGGGCGCACCTTCCGCGTGCAGATGCAGGCCGACGCGAAGTTCCGCGCGCAGCCGGAGGATCTCGGCGCCGTCTACGTGCGCTCGGCCAGCACGCGGGAGATGATTCCCCTCAAGGCGCTGATCCGCACCACCAACGTCATCGGCCCCGAGCAGCTGGAGCGCTTCAACGGCTTTCTTGCCGCGCGCGTGCTGGCCGCCGGCCGTCCAGGCGTTTCGTCGGGCGAGGCGATCCGCGCGGTGGAGCAGGTCGCCGCCGCGAGCCTCCCCGAGGGCTACCAGGTGGCCTGGGCCGGCCAGGCCTTCCAGGAAAAGCGCACCGGCCGCGCCTCGGCGATCGCCTTCGGGCTGGCGATCGTGATGGTGTTCCTGATCCTCGCCGCGCTCTACGAGCGCTGGCTGCTGCCCTTCGCGGTGGTGCTGTCGGTGCCCTTCGCGGTGCTGGGCGCGCTCGGCTTCGTCGCGGCGCGCGGCCTGGAGAACGACATCTACTTCCAGATCGGGCTGGTGGTGCTGATCGGCCTGGCGGCGAAGAACGCGATCCTGATCGTGGAATTCGCGCAGCAGGGCTTTTTGGATGGGAAAGCGGCGGCGGACGCCGCGCTGAACGCTGCGCGCCTGCGCTTCCGCCCGATCGTCATGACCTCGCTTGCGTTCGTGCTGGGCGTGCTGCCGCTGATGCTGTCGACCGGGGCGGGCGCCGCGGCGCGGCGCTCGATGGGCACCGGCGTGGTCGGCGGCATGCTCGCCGCGACCTTCGTCGCCACCATCTTCGTGCCCCTGTTCTTCGTCGTGGTGGCGCGCCAGAGCCGGAGAAAGCCCGCTTGAAGAAAATCCTTCTCCTCCTGGCGCTCGGCGGCTGCAGCGCTGTGGGCCCGGATTACCGGCGCCCGGCCGTCGAGCTGCCGGCGAGCTTTCCGGTGTCCACCTCGCAGGAGAATCCCACCGTCCAGGACGACTGGTGGAAACTGTACCGGGATCCCGTGCTGGACGAGCTGGTCGCGACGGTGCGCGCCAACAATGCCGACATCCGCCTCGCCGCGGCGCAGGTGCTGGAAATCGAGGCGGTGCTGCGCCAGGTCGACGCCGCGCGCCTGCCCGAGGTCTCTGGCGTCGCCTCGCGCTCGAACAGCCGCGTCACCGAGCGCTCCATCCCGCCGCCGCCGAAGCCGGTGAGCGGCTCGATCGTGCGCCCCGACGCGCGCCTGGCGCTGCAATCGAGCTTCGAGATCGATTTCTGGGGGCGCCTGTCGCGCTCGAGCGAGGCGGCGCGCGCCGCGCTGCTCGGCACGCGCTACGCGCGCGAGGTGGTGACGCTGAGCCAGGTCAGCCTCGCGGCGCAGGCCTATTTCAACCTGCGCTCGCTCGACGCGCAGCTCGCGGTGCTCGCCGAGACCATCCGCGCACGGCGCGACTCGGTGGACCTGGCCCGCGCGCGCCTCAACGCCGGCCTCGCCTCGGAGCTCGACGTGCACCAGGCGCAGGGCGCGCTGTCCGACGCGCTGGTGCAGCGGCGCGAGACCGGGCGCCTGCGCTCGCTCACCGAGCGCCAGATCGGCGGCCTTGCCGGGCGGCCCGGCACGCCGATCGCCGCAGGGGATCTGTTCACGCTGCCGGTGCCGCCGACGCCGCCGGCCGGCCTGCCGTCGCAGCTGCTCGAGCGGCGCCCGGATATCCGTGCCTCGGAGCAGGCGCTGGCCGGCGCCAACGCGCAGATCGGCGTGGCGAAGGCGGCGCTGTTCCCGACCATCACGCTCACCGGCGCCTACGGCTCGCAGAGCTCGGCGTTTTCCGACTTGCTGTCGAGCGGCACCACCATCTGGAGCATCGCGTTCGCCGCTACGCTGCCCATCTTCGACGCCGGGCGGCGCCAGGCCGCGGTCGGCCAGGCCGAGGCGCGGCGCACGCAGGCGCTCGCCGCCTACCAGAAATCGATCGAAGCCGGCTTTCGCGAGGTGGCCGACGCGCTGGTCAGCCTCGAGCAGTCGAGCGCGGCGGAGGCCGACCTCGCCGACCGCCTCGCCGCGGCGCGCGCGGCGCTGGCGCTGTCCAACGAGCGCTACCAGTCGGGCTATTCGCCCTACCTCGAGGTGCTCGATGCGCAGCGCACCGCCAACGACGCCGAGCTCGCCTTCGTGCGCAACCGCCAGGCGCGCCTGGCTTACAGCGTCGACCTGATGAAGGCGTTGGGCGGCGGATGGAGCGCCGAGGCTGGGCTAAACTCGGGGCTGCGCTGATCTGGTGCCGAGGAAGGGACTCGAACCCCCACAGTGTTGCCACCGCTAGGACCTGAACCTAGTGCGTCTACCAATTTCGCCACCTCGGCGTGGGAGCGGCATTCTAGTGTCTAGGCGATCCAAGTTCAAGATTCGGCCCGGCGATCCGCGGCGCGACATCCTGCACGCGCTCGAGCGCGCCGGCACGCCGCTCATGCCGCGCGAAATCTCGCAGCGGCTGCGCGTGGAAAAATCCGCGTGGCGCGCGTTCGAGGCGGCGCTCGCCGAGCTGGTGCGCTCGGGCGAGGTGATGAAGAACCGCGCCGGCGCGCTGCTGGTCGCCAAGCGCATCGCCCTGGTGTCCGGGCGGCTCGAAGGCCACCCCGACGGCCACGGCTTTCTCTATCCCGACGACGGCAGCCCGCAGGTGTTCCTGCCGCAGGCGGAGATGCGCCAGGCGATGCCGGGCGACCGCGCCTCGGTGCGCGTGGCCGGGCGCGACCACCGCGGCCGCCCGACCGGCAGCATCGTCGAGGTGCTGGAGCGCGCCAACCGCCGCATCGTCGGCCGGCTGCACACCGAGCACGGCGTCACCTTCCTCGTGCCCGAGGACCGGCGCATCGCGCACGACATCCTGGTGCCGCCGGCCGAAGTCGGGCGCGCCAAGCCGGGGCAGGTGGTCACGGTGGATCTCATCGCGCAGCCGAGCAAGCACGCGCAGCCGATCGGGCGCGTCGTCGAGGTGCTCGGCCACTATGCCGATCCCGGCATGGAAATCGAGATCGCGGTGCGCAAGTTCGCCCTGCCGCACGAGTTTTCCAGGAAGGCGCTTTCGCTCTCGGATGCATTTGCCGAGGAGCTCACCGACAAGGACATGCAGGGCAGGAAGGACCTGCGGCCGCTCGCCTTCGTCACCATCGACGGCGAGACCGCGCGCGACTTCGACGACGCGGTGTACTGCCGGCGCGAGGGCGCGGGCTTCCGCCTGTGGGTGGCGATCGCCGACGTCAGCCACTACGTGCGCCACGGCGACGCGCTCGACCTGGAAGCGCGCGAGCGCGGCACCTCGGTGTACTTCCCGCGCCGCGTGATCCCGATGCTGCCGGAGAAGCTCTCCAACGGCCTGTGCTCGCTCAATCCGAAGGTCGACCGCCTGGCGATGGTGTGCGAGATGGCGATCTCGGCGAAGGGCGAGGTGGCCCGCTTCGAGTTCTACCCCGCCGTGTTCCGTTCGCAGGAACGGCTGACCTATACCGAGGTCTGGTCGCGGCTGTCGAAGCACAAGGCCTCGCCGGACCTGCAGAACCTGCACGAGGTGTTCAAGGTCCTGCTGCGCGCGCGCACCGAGCGCGGCGCCATCGACTTCGAGACGGTCGAGACGCGCATGATCTTCGACGCCAAGGGCAAGATCGAGAAGATCGTGCCCGAGCCGAGGAACGACGCGCACCGCCTGATCGAGGAATGCATGCTGGCGGCGAACGTCTGCGCGGGGAATTTCCTCGCCGGCCACGAGCACGCGGCGCTGTACCGCATCCACGACGTGCCGGCGGTGGAGAAGGTCACGGCGCTGCGCGCCTTCCTCGCCGAGCTCGGCCTGCAGCTGCCCGGCGGCGAGATCCCGCGGCCGCGGGACTACGCGCAGCTGCTGGAGAAGATCCGCAAGCGGCCGGATTTCACGCTGCTGCAGACCATCCTGCTGCGCTCCCTCAAGCAGGCCATGTACAGCCCGGGCAACGTCGGCCACTTCGGCCTCGCCTTCGAGGCCTACGTGCACTTCACCTCGCCGATCCGGCGCTACCCGGACCTGCTCGTGCACCGCGCCATCAAGGCGGTGCTGCAGAAGACCAAATATGCGGGGATCGACTGGGAGGCGCTGGGCCGCCACTGCTCCGAGATGGAGCGGCGCGCCGACGACGCCAGCCGCGACGTCGAGAACTGGCTCAAGTGCTACTACATGCGCGACCTCGTCGGGCAGACCTTCGCCGGCACCATCACCGGCGTCACCGCCTTCGGCCTGTTCGTCACGCTGGACGAGTACTTCGTCGACGGCCTGGTGCACATCTCGGAGCTCGGCAAGGACTACTTCCAGTTCGACGCCGCGCGCCACCAGCTGCTCGGCGAGCGCACCAAGAAGCGCCACCGCCTCGCCGACCGCATGACCGTCAAGCTGGTGCGCGTCGACGTCGACCAGCGCAAGATCGACTTCGTCCCGGCATGAAGGAGCCGCGCGTCGTCTTCGGCTTCCACGCCGTCCTCGCGCGCCTGCGCGCGGATCCCAAGTCGGTGCTGGAGATATTCCTCGATGAAACGCGCAACGACGCGCGGGGAAAGGACCTGATTGCAACGGCGGAAAGGGCGGGCGTACGCCTGATGCGTGTTCCCACCAAGCGCCTGGACGGCTTCTACGGCGGCGGCCGCCACCAGGGCGTCGTCGCGCGGGTTGAACTCAGAGATCTTTCAAGGGATATTGATCAGGTATTGGAAGGCGTTGAGAAGCCCCTCCTTTTGGTTCTCGACGGCGTCACCGACCCCCACAACCTCGGCGCCTGCCTGCGCGTCGCCAACGCCGCCGGCGCCCATGCGGTCATCGCCCCCAAGGATCGCGCCTGCGGCATCACGCCCGCCGTCTCCAAGGTAGCAAGCGGTGCTGCGGAAGTGACGCCGTATCTCATGGTCACGAATTTAGCCAGGTGTATTTCTGATTTAAAAGAAAAAAACATTTGGGTGGTCGGCGCCGATGAACGCGCCGAAAAAACCGTCTACGAGACCGAATTGCCGGACTCGATCGCCTGGGTATTGGGCGCCGAAGGCGAGGGTATGCGCCGCCTGACGCGCGAGTCCTGCGACCTGCTGGCCCGCATCCCCATGAAAGGCGATGTGGAGAGCCTGAACGTTTCCGTCTCCGCGGGCGTCTGCCTGTTCGAATCGGTGCGCCGCCGACGGTGAACCGACTTCGCCCCGCGGCGGTCCAACCACAGGAGGTATCGACCATGAAGCGACTGAACTGGAGCATCCTCGCCGTAATGATGGCTTTCGTGCCGGCGCTGGCGCTGGCGCAGACCACGACGAAGGACGTCTCGAAGAAAACCGAAGAAGCATGGGACGACGTGAAGTCATACACGGTCGAACGGAAGAACGACGCCGTGGCATTGGGCAAGAAGCTGGTGCGCGACACCGACCGCGAGATCAAGGAACTTGACCGCAAGGCCGCCAAGGCGTCGGACGAGGCCAAGGCCCAGATCCGGAGCGACATGAAGGTGCTGAGGGCGAAGCGTGCCGCGGCCGCGAAGAAGCTCGACGAGATGGGCAAGGCGTCCGCAGAGGCCTGGGACAACGCGAAGAACGGCTTCGCCGACGCCTACAGGGACCTGCACCAGGCCTATTCCAGGGCGGTTGAAAAGCTGAAGTAGCTGCTATAATCCGCCCCCTTCCTGGTCTCACCGTACTCGCATGACGGTAGGCCCTCATCCAACCTGAGCCCATAGGAAAAGGAGTCAAATCGACATGCGGCATTACGAGATTGTTTTCATCGTCCATCCCGACCAGAGCGAGCAGGTGCCGCAGATGGTCGAGCGCTACAAGGGCGTCATCGCGCAGAAGAACGGCATCGTGCACCGGCTCGAAGACTGGGGCCGGCGCCAGCTTGCGTATCCGCTGCAGAAGATGCACAAGGCGCACTACGTCCTGATGAACATCGAGTGCGACAACGAGACGCTGGCCGAGCTCGAGCATTCGTTCAAGTTCAGCGACGCGGTGCTGCGCCACCTGATCGTGAAGATGCCCAAGGCGTGGACCGCGCCTTCTCCGATGATGAAGGAGGAGAAGTCGAAGTCGCTGATGGAGCGTGGCGGCGCGGGCGAAGCCCGGCCGGCCGACGCGCCTGTCGCGCCCGCCGCGCCCGCTGCGGCTGCCTGAACCAGGTTGAGGTCAGCGGAAAAATCACCGAGCTGGGCGCGTTGCGCTTCACGCCCGCCGGCATCCCGGTCGTCGAGTTCAAAGTGACGCACGAGTCCGAACAGGACGAAGCCGGGAAGAAGCGCAAGGTACAGGCCGAGATGCCCGCCATCGCGTTTGATGCGCAGGCCCGGCTGATCGCCGGCTCGAAGCTCGGCGTGGAGGCCCGGTTGCAGGGCTTCCTCGCCGCCAAGAGCAGGCGCTCGAGGAGACTGGTGCTGCACGTGAACCACATCGAATTCGCAGAAGGAGTCTGAAGATGCCCCCGCCGCGCAGAGGCAAAGGAAAAGGCAAAGGGAAGTTCGGCAAGGACAAGAAGGACAAGGGCCAGCGGGCGCTGTTCCGCCGGCGCAAGTTCTGCCGCTTCACGTCCGAGAAGGTCGAGTGGATCGACTACAAGGACATCGAGGTCCTGAAGGACTTCGTCAACGAGACCGGCAAGATCATCCCGGCGCGCATCACCGGGACGGCGGCCGGCTACCAGCGGCAGCTGACCGAAGCCATCAAGCGCGCGCGCTTCCTGGCGCTGCTGCCGTATACCGACCTGCACTGAGCTGAGGCGCCGACATGCAAGTGATCCTGATGGAGAAGGTGGCCAACCTCGGCGAGCTCGGCGACGTCGTCAAGGTGAAGGACGGCTTTGCCCGCAATTTCCTGATCCCGCACGGCAAGGCGAAGCGCGCCACGCCCGAGAACCTCAAGGCCTTCGAGTCGCGCCGCGCCGACCTGGAGAAGGCGCAGGCCGCAACGCTGGCCAAGGCGCAGGAGCGCGGCGCGAAGCTCGACGCCGTGACGCTGCAGGTGGTGCAGAAGGCCGGCCCCGACGGGCGGCTGTTCGGCTCGGTGACCAACTACGACATCGTCGAAGGGCTCAAGGCCCTCGGCCACGAGGTCGAGCGCGCCGGGATCCGCATGCCGCAGGGCCCGCTCAAGCAGGTGGGCGACTACCCGATCCAGATCCAGCTGCACACCGACGTGGTGGTGACGATCAAGGTCGCGGTGCTCGGCGAGAAGACGGGCACCCAGGCCGCCCCCTAGCGTCTCGATCTGTGGCGGGGAAAAGGGGCCGGCAACGGCCCCTTTTTTCTTGGTGTTGCGGAATTGCTGTCAAGAGATTTTCTTTTGACTTTTCCCGCCGGACGCACAGGTTGTCGACAGGCTATCCACAGCCAATCCACAGCGCGGTGTATCCTGATCCTTCACGTGATCAATTTCGCGGCACCTGGAGCCCTGAAATCCGCTTACAAGCTGCGCGTTTCGATGGTTCAACCCGAAATCCGCAGCGAAGTTCCTAATATTCGCCTCCGGGGAGAAACAGCCTAGATGGCCATCGCGCAGTCGGCGGCGTATCCAAGCGCGCGTCAGGAAAGCCCTGACCCGCAGCTCGTCGCCCTCAGGGTTCCGCCGCATTCCGTAGAGGCCGAGCAGTCGCTGCTCGGCGGCCTGCTGCTGGACAACGAGGCCTTCGACCGCATCGCCGACATGGTGGGCGCGGAGGACTTCTACCGCGACGACCACCGCCGCATCTTCCGCCACATCGCCCGGCTGATCGAGGCGACCAAGCCCGCCGACGTGGTGACGGTGGGCGAAGCGATCGAGGCGAGCGAGGACAAGGACAAGACCGGCGGCCCCTCCTATCTCGCGGCGCTGGCGCAGAACACGCCCAGCGCGCTCAACATCCGGCGCTACGCCGAGCTGGTGCGCGAGCGCTCGGTGCAGCGCCGCCTGGCGCAGATCGCCACCGAGATCGCCGACAGCGCGCTCAACTCGCAGGGCAAGGAGGTCGAGCAGCTGCTGGACGAGGCCGAGTCGCGCATCTTCCAGATCGCCGAGTCGCGCGCGCGGCGCGACACCGGGCTGCAGGAGATCAAGCCGGTGCTGGCGCGGGTGTTCGAGAAGGTCGACCACCTCTACCACCAGGAAAACGCCTCCAACATCACCGGCGTGCCGACCGGCTTCACCGACCTCGACAACATGACCGCCGGCCTGCAGGCGGGCGACCTGGTGATCGTCGCCGGCCGCCCCAGCATGGGCAAGACCGCCTTCGCGCTCAACATGGCCGAGCACGTCGCGGTGCACAACGGCCTGCCGGTGGCGGTGTTCAGCATGGAAATGAGCGCGGTGCAGCTCGCCATGCGCATGCTCGGCTCGATCGGCCAGGTCGACCAGCACAAGCTGCGCACCGGGCGCCTCAAGGACGACGAATGGGCGCGGCTCACCGAGGCGATGTCGAAGCTGCACGACGCGCCGATCTATATCGACGAGACCGGCGCGCTGACGGCGCTCGAGCTGCGCGCGCGCGCGCGGCGCCTGAAGCGCCAGTACAGCAAGCTCGGCCTGGTGGTGGTGGACTACCTGCAGCTGATGTCGGCCTCCAGCCAGGGCGAGAACCGCGCCACCGAGATTTCCGAGATTTCGCGCTCGCTGAAGGCGATGGCCAAGGAGCTCGACGTGCCGGTGGTGGCGCTGTCGCAGCTCAACCGCGCGGTGGACTCGCGCCCCGACCGGCGCCCGGTGATGTCCGACCTGCGCGAGTCGGGCGCCATCGAGCAGGACGCCGACGTCATCCTGTTCATCTACCGCGAGGTGGTCT
>Ga0075435_100002251_pt1 | contig 12739 bp, 9 predicted proteins | sample RhiMethybrSRZTD4_FD_75302 | JGI IMG/M metagenome (GOLD analysis project Ga0075435, IMG submission 75302) | Populus rhizosphere microbial communities from Tennessee, USA - Rhizosphere MetaG P. TD hybrid SRZTD4 | ecosystem: Host-associated > Plants > Roots > Rhizosphere > Soil | place: USA...
TGGAAGACGGTGCTCCTCGATCACTTCAGCTGCCAGGTCGCCGACTATCAGAAGGAAGCGGCGTATTACGCGGCGCTGATGAACTGGAAGATCCGCAGCGACGAGGGCAAGCAGGCCGTGCTCGACATCGGCGACTGGGGCGGCCTGGTGCTGCGCGGCGGATACGCGCCCCCGCCTCCGCCACCGCCTCCTGCTGACGCGCCCCCGGCCGGCGCCCCCGCCGGCGGCGGCCGTGGCGGCGGACGCGGCGGTCCGCGCGCGCCACGCCTGGCGCTGTTCGACAACTTCTGCTGGGGCATCGAGCCGTGGAACGCGAAGAAGGTGGAGGCCGAGCTGCGCAAGCGCGGGCTCGATCCCGTCGCCGACAACCAGGGCAAGGATTTCCAGAGCTTCCACGTCAAGGATCCCGACGGCTTCGATCTGCAGATCAGCAACGGCAGCCGGAAGAACCGGCGGCGCGAGCCCGCCAGCGGCAAGGTTGCAGCGGCGGCCCCGTTCGAGCCGACCAACTGGAAATCGATCTGGCTCGATCACATCTCGTTCGAAGTGACCAACTACAAGGAGTCGGTGGCGTTCTACACGGCGCTGCTCGGCTGGAAGCCCGGGACGGACGAAGGCAGCCAGAACCAGTGCGAGATCGGCGACGTCGGCGACGTGATCATCCGCCGCGGCAATCGCGGCGCCGCCGCGGGCAGCGCCCCGGCGGTGCGCCGCGCCGCCATCGGGCACATCGCCTTCGGCATCTCGCCGTTCGACCCCGATGACGTGCAGAAGGAGCTCGAGAAGCGCGGCCTGACCGCGCGCGTCGACACCGGCGGCCGCGGCGACATCCACACCGCGAACTACAAGAGCTACCACACGACGACGCCGAACGGGTTCGACCTGCAGATCAGCGCCACGACGCGCGCGACGCGCAGCGGCAGCACGATCACCGGCTGATGGCGCGACGCACCGGCGACGCCGCGATCCGCGATCACGTCGCGAGACTGCTCGACTGGGAAGACGCGCGCGTCGGCTTCGACAAGGCGGTCGCCGATGTTCCCGCGCACATGCGCGGCGTCGCGCCGCCCGGCCTGCCGCACTCCATCTGGCAGCTCGTCGAGCACATCCGCCTCGCGCAGCACGACATCCTCGACTTCTCGCGCAACCCGAAATACCAAGAGATGAAGTGGCCGGACGACTACTGGCCGGGATCGGCGGCGCCCGCTTCGGACGCCGCGTGGAAGAAGAGCCTCGCGCGCGTGCGCGCGGACCGGAAGGCGCTGCAGCAGATGGCTGCGGATCGATCGATCGATCTCAGCGCGAAGATTCCGCACGGCAGCGGCCAGACGGTCCTGCGCGAGCTGCTGCTGGTCGCCGATCACACGGCGTACCACGTCGGCCAGATCGTGCTGATCCGTCAGCTGCTGGGGATCTGGAAAGCCCGCTGAGCGTGTGTCAGTGGCTCGGTTCGCGGCGCGCGTAGGTCTGCGCGTCGGTCTTGCGCAGGATCCCGGCCTGCGTGAGGCTCGCGAGAATGCGCGCACAGGCCGCTTCGTCGACGCCGAGGAAGCGGCTCGCCTGCTTCAGCGAGAGCACCAGTCCAGGAAGTTCGCGAAACTCGGCAGTGATTCTGCGGACGATCGCTTCACGGCGGACCCAGTCGCGGCGCTCGTGGCCGGCTGGTAACTTCATCGCGACGGGACGGCCTTTGATATCGGTGAGGGAAGGAACCGGGGGACCCGAGAGTCTGGGCTGAGTCATCGCCACCTCCGGTCGTGCATGACGCCAGGGAGCTATACCCCATCATACTCCCGTCCTCAGCGGTTCTCCACAAGGGGCCGAAAAGGCTGGCCCGAGCCGTGGGAATGGCATTCCCGTCCCTGCCTTCGTCCCTCCATGATCGGTGGCATAATCCCGCTTTCACAGGGAGAGCACGCACCATGACATTACGCAGGCGCCTGACCGCGACGCTGGTCGCAACCCTGCTGGCGGCGACGACCGGGCTCGTTGCACAACAGCTGCAGTACCCCGTCACGAAGAAGGGCGATCAGGTCGACGATTACCACGGCACCAAGGTCGCCGACCCATATCGCTGGCTCGAGGACGACACGTCGGCAGGGACGGCCGCGTGGGTCGAAGCGGAGAACAAGGTCACGTTCCCCTACCTTGACGCGATCCCGTTCCGGAAGCAGCTGCAGGCGCGCGTCAAGGAGCTCAACGACTACGCGAAGTACTCGTCGCCGTCGCACAAGGGCCCCTACTACTTCTTCTTCAAGAACGACGGGCTGCAGAACCAGAGCGTGCTCTACATCCAGAAGGGGCTCGACGGCACGCCGCAGGCGCTGCTCGATCCGAACAGCTGGTCGGAGGACGGCACGGTACGCCTCGGCGCGTTCGCGCCGTCAGCCGACGCGAAGTACGCCGTCTACGGCATCTCGAAGAGCGGATCGGACTGGCAGCAGTACAAAGTGCTCGAGCTCGCGACCAGGAAGACGCTGTCCGACACGATCGACTGGGTGAAGGTCTCGGGCGTCGCGTGGCAGGCCGACGGCTTCTACTACAGCCGCTATCCCGAGCCGGCCAAGGGGCACGAGAAGGCCTCGATCAACGAAGACCATCGCGTCTACTTCCACAAGGTCGGCACGCCGCAGTCGCAGGATCGGCAGATCTACCAGGACGCGGCCAACCCGCAGCGCTTCCACACCGTCGACACCACCGACGACGAGCGCTTCGCGCTGCTGACGGTCTCGGATCGCGGCAAGGGCAAGGACGGCAACGCGCTCTTCGCGCGCGACCTGTCGCGCGGCCAGCGCGAGTTCAACCCGGTCATCCGCGACATCACCAACGACAGCTTCGGCGTGGTCGACAACGTCGCCGACAAGCTGCTGGTCGAGACCAACCGCAGCGCGCCGAACGGGCGCGTGGTGCTCGTCGATCCGCGCAAGCCGGAGGAGTCGAACTGGAAGACGGTCCTGCCCGAGCGCCCCGAGCCGCTGCAGAGCGTGACGACGGCGGGCGGCAGGATCTTCGCCACCTACCTGAAGGACGTGACGACGCGCGCGGATGTCTACGGGCTCGACGGCACGCTCGAGAACGAGATCGAGCTGCCCGGCCCCGGCACCGCCGGCGGCTTCGGCGGGCAGAAGAGCGACACCTTCGTCTTCTACACGTTCAACTCGCTCAACGTGCCGCCGACGATCTACCGCTACGACATCGCGACGAAGAAGAGCACGATCTTCCGGCAGCCCGAGGTGCCGGGCTACGACCCGACCGCCTACGAGACCGAGGCGACCTTCTACCCGAGCAAGGACGGCACGAAGATTCCGATCTTCCTGGTGCACAAGAAGGGGATCAAGAAGGACGGCTCGAACCCGACGCTGCTCTACGCCTACGGCGGCTTCAACATCGTCCAGTCGCCGACCTTCAGCGCGGCGCGGCTGGCGCTGCTCGAGCAGGGGTTCATCTACGCCAACGCCAACCTGCGCGGCGGCGGCGAGTACGGCGAGCAGTGGCACCAGCAGGGGATGAAGCTGAAGAAGCAGAACGTGTTCGACGACTTCATCGCCGCCGCCGACTGGCTGGTCGATCAGCAGTACACGTCACGAGACAAGCTGGCGGTCCAGGGCGGCTCGAACGGCGGCCTGTTGATCGGCGCGGTGATCAACCAGCGGCCGGATCTCTGCCGCGTCGCCATCCCGCAGGTGGGGGTGATGGACATGCTGCGGTTCCACAAGTTCACGATCGGCTGGAACTGGATCGCCGACTACGGGTCGAGCGACAACCCTGACGAGTTCAAGGCGCTCTACGCCTACTCGCCGCTGCACAACATCAAGGCGGGCGCGAAGTACCCGGCGACCCTGATCACCACCGCCGATCACGACGATCGCGTGGTGCCGGCGCACTCGTTCAAGTACGCCGCGACGCTGCAGGAGAAGGCCAGCCGGGACACGCCGATCCTGATCCGGATCGAGACGAAGTCGGGGCACGGCGCGAGCAGCCTGACCAAGTCGCTCGAGACGTCCGGCGACATCTACGCGTTCATCATGCACAACATGGGGCTGAAGCCGGCGCCGGTTGGAACGCGCTGATCGATTGACGATTGGCGATTGGCGATTGACGATTCACGGAGTGAGGATTGAGGGTTGACGATTTAACGATTGAGGATTGACGATTTAACGATTGAGAATTGACGGATTGACGGATTGACGAGTGAGGATTGACGAGTGCCGTCGGTAATCGGCAATCCGTGGGGCACTCGACAATCCGTGAATCGGCAGTCGTCAATCCGTGAATCGACACTCGTCAATCCTCAATCGCCAATCCGTGCGGCGGCCAGCCGCCGCACGGCCTCTCTCAGCTCGCCGTCGTTCAGCGACGCGAACCCGAAGCGCGCGAACGGCCGCGCCCGCCCGTCGAACGCGAAGCGGCGCGCGGTCAGGAACGCCACTCCCCGCGCCATCGCCCGCTGGGCCCAGGCCTCCGCGTCGAGCCCCGCCGCGACGCGCGCCCAGAACGCGACGCCGCCGGCCGGGACCGTGAACGTCAGCGCGTCCCCGAACTCGCGGCTGAGAAGCTCCGCCAGCAGATCCCGCCGCCGCTCGTAGATCCGCTTGACCCGGCGCACGTGGCGCTGCACTTCCGACTCGTCGAGCAGCTCCGCCAGCGCCGCCTCCATGGCCGCGTCGCCGTGGATGTCGAGGAACTCGCGATGCGCCGCCAGGCGATCCAGCGCCGCCGGCGGGGCGACGACGTAGCCCATGCGCAGCCCGGGGGCGAAGACCTTCGAGAACGTGCCGACGTAGACGACGACGCCGGCGCGATCGAGGCTGGCCAGCGGCATCACCGGCCGTCCGTCGTAATGAAACGCATCGTCATAGTCGTCTTCGACGACGATGAAGCGGTGCGCCGCGGCGAGCTCGAGGAGGCGCGCCCGGCGCGGCGCGCTCAGCGTGACGGTGGTCGGGAACTGGTGATGCGGCGTGACGTAGACCGCGGCGAGCCGGCGGGCCGCCGCCATCCGCGCCAGGGCGCCGACGTCGATCCCCTCGTCGTCCACGGGGACCGCGGCGAGCTTCGCGCCGGCGAGACGGAAGGTCTGCCACGCGTGCGGATAGCCTGGCGCTTCCACCGCGACGAGCTGTCCCGGCCGGAGCAGCGCCCGCGCCACGAGCGACAGCGCCATCTGGCTGCCGCGCGTGATCATGATCTCGGCGGCGGACGCGGTCATGCCGCGCGACACCGACAGCATCTGCGCGACTGCCTCGCGCAGCGCCGGGTGCCCTTTCGAGTCGCCGTAGGCGAGCAGGCCCCCGCCATGACGCCGCAGCACCCGGCGATACGCGCGGGCCAGCGGCTCGGTGCGCAGCAGGCGCGTGTCCGGTGAGCTGTTGAGCAGCAGCAGGCCGCGCCGCGGATCGGGCCAGCGCGTGACGCTCGGCGCCTCGGGAAGCGGATAGATCGGCGGCGGCATACCCCGGCCGGCGCGGACGCGCACCGGTCGTCCCGAGCGCGACTCGGGGATCTCGGCGCTGACCCACGCACCGCGCGCGCGCTGGCTGACGATCCATCCTTCCGCCGCAAGCTCTTCGTAGGCGGTCAGCACCGTGACGCGATTGACGCCCAGCGATCGCGCCAGCGTGCGGCTGCCGGGCAGCGGATCGCCCGCGGCGAGCCGGCCGCGGCAGATGTCGTCGGCGATGGCGTGGGCGATCTGCAGGAACAGCGGGCGATCGCCGTGCTTGTCGAGCGTCAGGCCGAATTCCCACCGCGGCCGCGTCACGCCGGGATCATAGGGGATCGGCGGCGCCGCCGCTCCGCGGCTCGTCACCAACTGGCCGTACCGCCTTGCACGAACTGGCGGTTGTGCTCGACCAGCGTCCAGCCGCTGAATGGAGCCATGCGTACCCTGTTGACCGCCATCGGTGTCGCCATTCTCCTGCTGGCCGCCGCGCCCGCGCGCGCGCAGTTCAAGAACGGCAACCAGACCGTGCTGCTCGACCTGCCGCGCGTCAGCCAGCGATCGGTGCTGACGCAGCGCATCGGCCTGACCGACGTCACCATCGTCTATCACCGGCCGCTCGTGGGCGGACGCACGATCTTCGGCGACGTCGTGTCCTACGGCCGCGTGTGGCGCGCCGGGGCCAACGACAACACGACCATCGAGTTCGCCGACCCCGTCAGCATCGAGGGGCACGCGCTGCCGGCCGGCCGCTACGGGCTGCACATGATCCCCGGCCCCTCGGAATGGACGATTGCGTTCTCCAGCAACTCGACGTCCTGGGGCAGCTTCTCCTACGACGCCAAGGAAGACGCGCTGCGCGTCACCGTCAAGCCGGTCAAGGGCGCCTTCACGGAGGCGCTGACCTACCAGTTCAACGACCTCAAGCAGGACGGCGCGACCATCGCGCTGGCCTGGGACACGCTCGTCATCCCCTTCGCGATGCGCGTCGACACGAAGGCGATCACGCTCGCCAGCCTGCGCCGCGAGATGCGCCACCTGCCAGGGTTCAAGGCCGAGACCTACTTCGAGGCGGCGATGTACTGCGTCGACAACGGCTTCAACTACGACGAGGCGCTCCAGTGGATCGACAAGGCGATCGCGATGGACGAAGGCTTCGACAACCTCGATCTCAAGGCACAGATCCTGGAGCGGCTCGGCCGGCGTGACGAGGCGGCGGCGATCGAAACGAAGGCGCTCAAAGTCGCGGCGCCCGAGCAGCTGTTCTCGTACGGCGAGCGCCTGCTGCGGGAAAAAGGGGCGGCGGAGGCGCGAACGTTCTTCACCCGCCTGACCGGCGAGCACCCGGAGGCGTGGATCAACTGGTACGGGCTGGCCAAGGCGCAGTCGGCGCTCGGCGATCGGGCCGCGGCGAAAAAGACCCTCGAAGACTCGGCCCCGTACGCGGTGCAGCCGCAGCAGAAGGCGGCGGTGAAGCGGCTGCTGGAACGCCTCGCCGCCGGCCAGGGCATCAGCTGACGAAGGGATTTCCGTGATGACCAACCTGAGGGTGGCGGCGCGGGCGCTGCGCCGGAACGCCGGGTTCTCGATCGGCGTGACGCTGATCATGGCGGTGGCGATCGGCGCCAACACCGCGATGTTCTCGGTGTACGACCGGCTCGTCCTGCACCCGGTCAGCATTCCCGATCCGTCGTCGCTCGTCGCGATCTGGTTCAACAACCCGCAACGGAACGTGCAGACGCCGTCCTGCTCGATTCCCCGCTACGAGGAACTGCGGGGGCGCACGCAGTCGTTCTCAGCGCTGGGCCTGTCGGCCTTCGACAACTTCACGCTGACCGGGAACGGGGAGCCGGCGCAGCTGAACGGGCTTCGCGTCAGCTCGACGTTCTTCCCGACGCTGGGAGTCCAGCCGCGCTCCGGCCGCAACTTCACGGCGCAGGAAGACGTGCCGAACGGGCCCGCCGTCGCGATCATCAGCCACGAGCTGTGGCAGTCGCAGCTCGGCGGGCGCCCGATCGTCGGGCAGACGATCCAGCTCAATGGGACGGCCTGGGAAGTGGTCGGCGTCATGCCGCCGAATCTCAGTGCGCCCTTCGGGCAGGTGCAGGTGTTCGCCCCGCGCGTCTTCGAGGTGGGCGGGCTGACCGCGGCGCAGATCCAGAGCGGCGCCACCTACGCGCAGCCGATTGCGCGGCTCAAGCCGGGCGTGTCGCTCGAGCAGGCGCGCGCCGAGCTCGTCGCGTTCAGCAACGGCTACCGCGAGCGTTATCCGTCGCGCCTCGACGCCAACAACATCAGCGAGCCGCGCCTGTTCGTCGCCTCGCTGGTCAGCGGCTTCGAGCCGACGATGTATACGCTGCTCGGCGCGGTGGCGTGCGTGCTGCTCATCGCCTGCGCCAACGTCGCCTCGCTCTTCCTCAGCCGGCTGCTGGCGCGGCGCAAGGAGATCGCGCTGCGGCTCTCCATCGGCGCGACGCGCGGCTCCATCGTCCGCCAATTCCTCGCCGAGAGCCTGCTGTTCTCGTCGGCCGGCGCGGTGCTCGGCACAACACTCGCGGTGTGGACGCTCTCGATCCTCCAGTCGGTCGTCAGCTCGCAGGTTCCCCCCAACACGGTGCTGGCGGTGAACTGGCGCGTCGTGCTCTTCACCGGCGCGATCACGGCGCTGAGCACGCTGCTCACGGGGCTGCTGCCGGCGGTTCAGGCGTCGCGCGCCGACCTCGCCGAACATCTGAAGGACAGCACACGCGGGACCTCCGGCGGCCACGGCCGGCGGTTCAGGCACGGCCTCATCGTCGCGGAAGTGATGCTCTCGGTCGTGCTGCTCGTCGGCGCGGCGCTGCTGCTGGCCAGCTTCGTCAAGCTGCAGAACACCGCGCCTGGGTTCGATCCGGGCGGGGCCGCGGCGGCATACATCGGTTTGGCGCCGGGCCGCTACGCCACCGCCGCGCAGCAGCTCGAGTTCTACGACCAGGTGTCTTCGCGGATGCGATCGCAGCCGGGCATTACCGGGGTCGCGATCGCGCTCAGCGCTCCGCTGTCGGGGTTCTCGCCGCGCACGACCTTCGCCGTCGCCGGGCAGCCGCTGCCGCCGCTCGCCGAGCGTCGGGTGGCGACGATGAACATCGTGAGCGACGACTACTTCGGCATGCTGCACATCCCGCTGGCGCAGGGACGCAGCTTCACCGCCGACGATCGCACGTCGGCGCCGCCGGTCTGCATCGTCAACGAAACGCTGGCGCAGCGCCTCTTCGCCGCGGACGGCACGGCGCTGGGGCACTCGCTGCTCCTCGGCCGCGACGGCACCACGCGGGCGGAGATCGTCGGCGTGATCCGTGACGTGAAGTCGGCCGGCCTCAACGTGCCCGCGCCGGACGAGCTCTACCTGCCGCTGCGGCAGACGTCGCGGCCGGGCATGTTTCTCATCGCGAGGACCAGCGGCGACGCGACGACGCTGCAGGCGGCGATGCGCTCGGCCGTCGCCACCGCGGACAAGGACCAGGCGATTTCGTTCTTCGCCACGCTCGACAGCAACGTGACGTCGAGCGTCGGCACGCAGAAGCTGGTGGCGACGCTGACCGGCATCTTCGCCGGGCTGGCGCTGGCGCTCGCGCTGATCGGGCTCTACTCGGTCCTCGCCTACGCGGTCTCGCAGCGCACGCCGGAGATCGGGATCCGGATGGCGCTGGGCGCGTCGCCGCGGCAGGTGATCGGGCTGGTGATGCGGCACGGGCTGACGCTCGTGAGCGTCGGCCTGGGTCTCGGGCTGCTCGGGGCCGCCGGCGTCAGCCGGCTGATTCGCCAGCTGCTCTTTGGCGTGCAGCCGCTCGACGCGGCGATTTACGGCGGGATTGCCGTCCTGTTCGCGCTCGTCGCGGCGCTGGCCTGCGTCGCCCCCTCGCTGCGCGCCTCGCGCATCGACCCCCTCACCGCATTCCGCACGGAGTGAAGCCACGGATAAACACAGATAAACACGGATTTGTTTTCCGTGTTTTTCCGTGTTCATCTGTGGCCCTTTTCCGTGTTCAACTGTGGCCTTGTTCGGTGTTCATCTGTGGCCACCGGGTCGGGTTACCATGGTGACGGAGGCCATCATGGCGCACGTGATCGGGAAACCAGCCCAGGACTTCCGCAATTATGAGGACGAGCCGACCGGCTACGTCCGTGAGTTTTATCGCAAGAACCACACGAACCAGACCGTCGACTTCGTCCGCCAGAAGAAAGCGCAGTACCTGACGCTGGACCGCGAGCGGATGACCGTGTGGGAGATGATGGATTACCTCAACGACATCGTCGACGAGAGCGATCCCGACACCACCTTCACGCAGACCGACCACGCGCTGCAGACGGCGGAGTCGGCGCGCCGCGCCAACCAGCCGCGATGGATGGTCGCCACCGGCCTGGTGCACGATCTGGGCAAGGTGCTGTGCAAGTTCGGTGAGCCGCAGTGGGCCGTCGTCGGCGACACCAATCCGGTGGGCTGCCGCTTCTCGCCGAAGATCGTGCACTCGGAGTTCTTCGAGCTGAACCCCGACGCGCAGCACCCGGTCTACTCGACCGAGACCGGCATGTACGAGCGCGGCTGCGGCCTGCGCAACATCGAGATGTCGTGGGGGCACGACGAGTACCTGTTCCACGTGATCAAGGATCGCCTGCCGGTCGAAGCGCAGTACATGATCCGCTTCCACTCGTTCTACTCGTGGCATCGCGAAGGCGAGTACGACTGGATGTGCGACGACCAGGATCGCGCGATGGTCAAGTGGGTGCGCGCGTTCAACCGCTACGACCTCTACTCGAAGGGGGACGAGCGGCCGAGGCTCGACGACCTGCGGCCGTATTACGAGGACCTGACGAAGGAGTTCTTCCCCGAGCCGCTCAACTGGTGAGCGCCGGGCTCACAGGACTTCGAAGCGTCTGGTCCGCGACCAGCGATACACCGAGAAATCCCGGTCGAACGTCGCGATGCGCCCTTCCTCGTGGAGCTCGGCGCAGCGAATCAGGCAGGCGTCGGCAAACGAGATCGGCCGATCGGCGTACTTCTTCATAATCGCTTCGAGCGTGGTCCAGTGGTCGTCCGCGGTGAAGGCGATTTCGTAGACGCCACGCCCGGCCAGCCGCAGGATTTCAGCCGGCCCGTCGCGGTGGACCTTCCGGATCAGGAAGCAGGCTTCGGCGAGTACCGCTTCGCAACTCCGCAGCGGCGGCGCGCAGTCGGCAAACAGCCGGCGTGCGCGATCGTGATTGGCGTCGTTGCGAGAGAGCAGGGCGACGAGCGGGCCGGTATCGAGCAGCACGCCGGGCTGGTTCATCCACCGAACCCGTCGAGATGTTTCCGCGACGTCGACAGGTCGCGCGGACCGCGGCGGAAGCGGCCGGCGCTGCGGCCTGCGAGATCGAGCGCGCTCCGACGGCGGCGCTCTTCGTGAACGACCAGCTCCAGTCCGCGCCGGACCAGCTGCGACTCGGTCTGCCCGGTCTTCTCTTTCAACGCGTCGAGTGCCGCCCTCGCGTCACGGTCGAGCCTGGCGTGGATGTACCGCTTCACCCGTTCACTGTAGCACAGCCATAGATACGTGTGCTACAGGCTGTGGTCCCGGGGCCGCGGCGAACCCGGATCAGCCCATTGCCGTGAGATCGTCGTCTTTCGTCTCGCGCGTCGAGAGCACGCCGATCAGCGTGAGCACGGCCGACAGCGTCAGGTAGTAGCCGACGTACTGGAGGCCGTAGCTCCGGGCCAGCCAGGTCGCCGCGTAGGGCGCCAGGGACGCGCCGAAGATCCCCGCCAGGTTGTAGGTGATCGAGTTGCCGGTGTAGCGCACGGCCGTCGGGAAGAGTTCCGACAGCGCGGTGCCGAGGGGGCCGTAGCTGAACCCGGTCAGCGCCATGCCGGTCGCCATCGCGAGCGTGGCCAGCGCCGCGCCCCCCTGCAGCCATCTCGCCAGCACGAAGCCGAAGACGCCCACGGCAATCGTGGTCCAGATGAGCGTGGCGCGCCGGCCGGCGCGATCCGCGAATATGCCTGACAGCGGAATGGTCGCGGCAAAGAACAGCACGCCGAACAACTGGATGAGCAGGAACTGCTGCCGCGTGTAGCCGAGCGCGGTGGTGCCCCAGTTCAGCGCGAACACCGTCATCAGGTAGAAGAGGACGAACGTCGACAGCGACATCAGGATGCCGCGGACCATCGCGCCGAAATGATCGCGGACGACGTTCCACATCGGCAGCGTGACGCGCTCGCGCCGCTGCACCGCTTCGGCGAAGACCGGCGTCTCGTGGATCTTGATACGCACGTAGAGGCCGACCAGGACGAGCACGGCGCTGGCGAGAAAGGGCACGCGCCAGCCGAACGAGAAGAACTGCTCGTCGGTCAGCCACGCCGACAACAGCAGGAAGATGCCGCCCGAGCAGATGAAGCCGACCGGCGCGCCCAGCTGCGGGAACATCCCGTACCAGCCGCGCTTGCCCGGCGGCGCGTTCTCGATCGCCAGCAGCACCGCCCCGCCCCACTCGCCGCCGAGGCCGATGCCCTGGCCGAAGCGGCACAGCGCGAGCAGCAGCGGCGCGGCGACGCCGATCGTCTCGTAGGTCGGCACCAGGCCGATTGCCACGGTCGACAGCCCCATCGTCAGCAGCGCCGCGACCAGCGTCGTCTTGCGGCCGACGCGATCGCCGAAGTGGCCGAAGATCGCCGACCCGATCGGGCGGGTGAAGAAGGCGATGGCGAAGGTCGCCAGCGAGGCGAGCGTCGCCGCGGCGGGGTCCGACGCGGGAAAGAACTTGCGGGGAAAGACCAGCACCGCGGCGGTCGCGTAGATGTAGAAGTCGAAGAATTCGATGGCCGTCCCGATGAGGCTGGCGAAGAGGACCTGGGCTGCGGTGTTGTGCCTGGTGGCGTCGGCGACGGGAGGGGGCATGTGGGCCAGCGGATTGTATCCGACGCGGCGCGGCTGCCGGGATCCCGTCAGCGACTGCGGTGCCTGGCCGTCAATCCGGCCATCGCTACTGGCGTAACCGTTGCACGAGGGGGACCGCCATGACGACATTCCTGCACGACGCCAGGTACGCCTGGCGCGTGCTGCGGAGGGCGCCGTTGACCAGCGGCGTCGCCGTCGTCACGCTGGCGCTCGGGATTGGCGCCGCCTCCGCGATCTTCGCCTTCGTCAACGCCACCCTGCTGACGCCGCCTGCCGGCGTCGCGGATCCTGGACGCCTCGTCACAATCGGCCGCACCTATGAGGGGGACGGCTTCGACAACTCGTCGTACCCGAACTATGCCGACCTGCGCGATCAGAACCGCGT
>Ga0075435_100002255_pt1 | contig 12730 bp, 9 predicted proteins | sample RhiMethybrSRZTD4_FD_75302 | JGI IMG/M metagenome (GOLD analysis project Ga0075435, IMG submission 75302) | Populus rhizosphere microbial communities from Tennessee, USA - Rhizosphere MetaG P. TD hybrid SRZTD4 | ecosystem: Host-associated > Plants > Roots > Rhizosphere > Soil | place: USA...
GAACAGCGCGTTGATCTGGAAGGTGCGGCCGAGTCCGCGCCTGACGCGCGCGGCCTGCGACAGTCGTGTCACGTCCTCGCCGCTGAGGAAGATCTGGCCGGCAGAGGGGGCGAGCCGCCCGGTGATCATGTTGACGAGCGTGGTCTTGCCGGCGCCGTTGGGGCCGATGAGCGCGTGACGGATGCCGGCCTCAAGCCGCAGATCCACGCGATCGGCCACGGTCAGCGCGCCGAAGCTCTTGCAGAGGGCGCGGGTCTCGAGCGCGACCGTCATGCCACGACTCGCCGGCGGCCGCGCGCGGCAAGCGCGTCGGCGATCCCGAGCAGCCCGCCGCGCGCGAAGAGGACGACGAGGACGAGGATCAGGCCGATGCCGAGGTACCAGTACTGCGGGAACTGCTTGGCTAGCACGTCCTGCGCGATGAGGTAGACGAGCGGGCCGACGAACGCCCCGTAGAGTCGACCCACCCCGCCGAGCACCAGCATCACGACCAGCTCGCCCGACGGCTCGAACCCGAGCACGTTGAGCCCCACGAACTGATTGGTCTGGGTGAGCAGCGCGCCGGCCACCCCGGCGATCGTCGCGGCGAGCGTGTAGGCGGTCAGCAGCCGCCGGTAAACCGGCGCACCGATCGCGTGCATGCGCACGGTGTTCTCGCGGATTCCGGTCAGCGCCGCGCCGAACGGCGAGTAGATGAGACGCCGCACCACCCACCAGAGGACGAACAGCACGAGCAGGCAATAGAGATATGCGGTCTTGCCGAAGAGATCGAAGCGGAACAGGCCGAGGATCGGCGCAATCGTCACGCCGCTCAGGCCGTCGGCGCCGCCGGTGACGGGGGTGGCCTTGTTCGCGATCTCGAGACACACGGCGGCGATGGCCAGCGTCAGCATCAGCTGGGTGAGGCCGCGCGTTCGCAGGATCACGGCACCCGTCGCGACGCCCAGCGCGGCGGCGGCGACGGCCGCGGCCACCAGCAAGACGAGGGGATCGTGCAACCCGACCCTCGCGGCGAGGATCCCGACCGTATACGCGCCGAGGCCGAAGAAGGCGCTGTGGCCGAGCGTCACGATGCCGGCGTAGCCGAGGATGAGGTCTAGGGAGAGCGCGAAGAGGATGTAGGTCAGGATGCGCGCGCCGAACAGCAGGTACTCCGGGAGCAGGAAAAAGACCGCCACCGCGGCGATCCACGGCAGCCATTCCGTCCAGCGGATGGTCGGGTCGGCGCCGTAGCCCGCGGAGCGTTTCACGCGCGCGCTCCGAAGAGACCGGCCGGGCGCCACAGCAGGAGCGCGATCGTCGCCGCGTAGATGAAGAAGGCGCCGAACTGGGGCAGCCAGTACTTGCAGGCGGTATCGCTGACCCCGATCAGCAGCGCGGCCACGAAGGGCCCGCGCAGGCTGCCCAGACCGCCGACCGACACGACGATCAGGAAGTAGACGAGGTGCTCGAACGGGTACGTCGGCTGGATGGCGATGATCTCCGCGCCGAGCGCGCCACCGAGCCCGGCCAGGCCGCTGCCGAGCGCGAAGGTCGCGGCGAACAGGCGCCGCGTGTTGATGCCGACCGACTGGGCCATCGCCCGGTTGTCGACCGCCGCTCGCACCATGGCGCCCCACAGCGTGCGCTCCACCGTGAACCACAGGACCGCGATCATCGCGGCGCTGAAGACGATGAGGAAGACGCGATAGGCGGGGAAATCCCTGCCGAGAAGACGGAGCTGGCCCTTCAGGGCGGCGGGCAAGTACACCGGCTGCTGGAGTGTTCCGAAAACGATCTGGGCAATGGCGACCGCCATGAAGATGAGCCCGATGGTGAAGAGCACCTGCTCGAGCTCGCTGGCCTCGTAGAGGCGCGAGTAAAGGCCGCGCTCGAGCACCACGCTCCCTGCGGCCACGAGGACGAAGGCGAGCGTAAGCGCGACGGGAAAGGGCAAGCCGAAGCGGCCGAGCGACGAGGTGAGGACGTAGCCCCCGGCCATCGCGAACACGCCGTGGGCGAGGTTCGTGAACCCCATCAGTCCCATGGTGACGGACAGCCCTACGGAAATGACGTAGAGGATCATCCCATAGGCCACGCCGTGGAAGGCGACGCTGATCAGCGACGAGACGAGGGCGTCCAGGCTACTTCTTCTTGTTGAATTCCTTCCAGGGATCCTTCAGCGCGGTGGCCAGCGTCTCGATCTCGACGTTGGCGAGCACGCCACCCACCTTGCGCACCTCGCGTAGGTACTCGTTCTGGATCACGTCGCGCGTCTCCGGGTCGATGGCGATCGGGCCCCGCGGGCTGTTCGGGTTCTTGTACTGCTTGAGCAGCGCCATCGTCTTGTCGGGATCGACCTTGCCATTCTGCTCACGGATGACGTGGAAGATCGCCTCCATGGCGTCGTAGGCGCCGACCACGAGGAACCCGGGGAAGAGCTTCTCGCCGTACTCCTTCTTGTAGGCGGCCACGAAGGCCTTGTTGGCCGGGCGGTCGGAGGCGGCCGAGTAGTGATGCACGGTGATGACGCCGAGCGCGACGTCTCCCATGCCCTGGAGCTCCTCGTCGGTGGTGAGGTCGCCCGGGCCGATGAACTTGATGCCGGCCTTGTCGAGGCCGAGGTCGCCATACGCCTTCATGATCGCCGTCGCCTGCTTGCCGGCGGGGATGAACGAGAACACGGCGTCCGGCTTGGCGTCCTTCACCCGCTGCATGTAGGGGACGAAGTCGGGGTTGGCGAGCGGGATCCGCACACTGGCGACGATCTCGCCGCCGCCTTCCTTGAAGCCCTTGATGAAGGCCTCCTCCGCCTCGTGGCCGGGCGCGAAGTCGCTCACGGCGGTGTACACGCGCTTGTACTTCTTGGCCGCCCACTGCCCGAGGGGATAGCTCGACTGCCACAGCGTGAACGAGACGCGCGCGAAGTACGGCGACATGTACGGGACGTCCACGCCGGCGGCGTTCGCGCTGATGAACGGCACCTTCGCCTCGGCGGTGAGCGGGGCGATGGCGCGCGCGTTCGGCGTCCAGATCACCCCGGTGATGAACTGTACCTTGTCGCGCACGATCAGCTCCTGCGCGACGCGCTTGGCATTGTCCGGATTCGGGCCCGTGTCGTCGCGCACGATCAGCTCCACCTTCACGCCGGGCGGCAGCTTGTCGCCGTTGAGCTTCATAAAGAGCTTGAGCCCCTTGTCGAGCTGGTCGCCCTGCGGGGCGCCGGGGCCGCTGTAGGTGCCGATGAACCCGACCTTGACCGTCTGCGCGTGCGCCGGCCCAAGCCACGCCAGCACCGCGGTGACGATCGTCACGCCAGTTGCCATCGCCTTCATCGCCTTGGTCATCGAGCCTCCCTTGCGACCAGGAGCTTATCACCCCGGTGGCCACGAGCCTCGCGCCGCGTCAGCAGGCCTTGCCCGGCGGTCAATCGCGAGAGTAGGCGAGGATCTTCAGGTACTCCTCGGGCTTGTACGTCCAGAACTGCGACACGTTCGGAAGCGTGTGGATGACGGTGTTCTGCACCTTGCCGTCGACACGGGCGATACTTCGGACGTAGATGTTCTTCGACGGGATGACCGTACTCGTCGAAGCTGACCGGGCCGCGAGGCGCGTCGATGAGCGTGACGCGGCGGAGCGCGCCCTCCCTAGCTTCGAGCGCCGCCTTCAGCGGGTCGACGATATAAAAGGCCTCCTCGGTCCCCCGCCGCCGGCGCGGGCGTCGACGGGTGCGGCGAGGGAACACCCACCGCGCCGGGAACACCCCTACCGCGGCCGAGGAAGCCGTCGTGAGCCGATTCATCAGGAGGGGAATTGTGGGTCAAGCACGGGCGCAGCGTCAAGCGCCGGGCAGCCGGGCCGCGGCGCCCTTTGCTATACTGCCGCCCGTTCCCATGCTGGAAGCCATGGAAATTCATGCGCGTATCTCGGCTCTGGGCTGGCCCGTGTGGTCAGGGGCGGCCGACCTGAGCGTGGCTGCCCTGGTCCATCCACAGGCGCCGATACTGGGCGACGTGGTCGGCAGCGACTATGCGTTCAAGCTCGGCGTGGACGACCCGGTGGCCGGGCTTCAGTGGCTCCCCCTGGATCCAGCGGTGCGCCGCCGCCTCGTGGTCGACCACAGGCGGGATCTGCTTCGCCTCCCCGTTGCCGCGCCCGCCTGAGCCGGGAAGACTGGACGCCTTTCCGCATGGACATCCGCCTCGCCGCTCAGACCGACCTCCCGGCCGTCCGGAAGCTCCTCGAGGCGCTCTACGTCGATAATCTCTCGGAGGCGGAGCGGGCGCAGGGCTTCTTGTCCGTGCGCTTCACGCTGGAGGATCTCGCGCAGATGGTCGTCGAGGCGGGGATTGTCATCGCCGCGGACGGCCCTCAGGTGCTGGGGGTCGTGTGCTCGTCGCCGTGGCGGGCGGGGGAGGGGCGCGGCGTCCTGGGCGCGATGTCCCGCGCGATCGAGATCACGAGCTTCGAAGGAGGGCCACTCGCCTCCCGCCGGCTCATCGTCTTCGGCCCCGCCGCGATGACTCCGGCTCACCGCGGACGTCACGTGTTGCGGGAGCTCTATGAGTCCCTGCGCCAGCATGTCGCGGGACGATGGGACACTGGCGTCGTCTTCGTGGCCCACGCCAATCCGCATTCGATGCGCGGCTGCGAGGCGTTCGGGATGAAGCGCATCGCCGATTTCGAGAACGAAGGCCGGGGCTACGCACTCCTGGTCTTCCCGATTTCCCCCGCCGGACCATGGCGTCCTGGCGGCTCGGCTTCGACATCGGACCGAGCCTAGCTGGAGACGCAGAGAGGTCGAGGAGAGGACACTGATGTGAATCGGCAAGGCACTGGTCAGTTCGGCTCGAATCCGCAGCTGGCCAGTAGCTTCGTCCAGGCGTGCGCGGAGGCACACAAGCCGTGACGCACCACGGGACCGGCAAGATCTGCTCGCTGCTCCCGAGCGCGACCGAGATCGTCTACGCACTCGGCCTGGGCGATCGACTGGTCGGCGTCACGCACGAGTGCGACTATCCGCCCGCGGCCCGGCAGCTACCCATCGTGACGCGCAGCGTCCTCGGCCACGAGATCCGGGATAGCCGGGACATTCACCGCCACATCGCCACCGCGCTCCACGAGGGAAGCAGCATCTACCTCCTCGACCAGCTCTTGCTGGAGCGTCTCGATCCCGAGTTGATCCTGACGCAGGAGCTGTGCGACGTCTGCGCGGTCTCGTACGAGGTCGTCGCGGAGGCCGTGGGGTGTCTTCGGGGCACGCGCCGGGTGCTCTCTCTCGAGCCCACGAGTCTCGGCGGCATCCTCGCGAGCATCGAGCAGGTGGCGGATGCCGCTGGCGTGCCCGACCGGGGCGCGGTGGTCGTTGACGCCCTTCGTCGACGGATCGAGGTGGTGACGGAGCAATTCCGTGCCGCGACGGCGCACCCGCGCGTCCTCGCCCTGGAGTGGCTCGATCCCCTGTTCGTCGCTGGCCACTGGGTGCCCGAGGCGGTCCGTCTTGTCGGCGGCCGGAACACCGCCGGTGTCGAAGGTCGTCCGTCGACACAAATTACGTGGCCTCAGGTCGTCGCGGGCGATCCCGAGATCATCGTGCTGATGCCCTGCGGCTTCACACTAGAGCACACCTTGGAGGAGGCCGCCAAGGTGCAGTTCATAGACGAGTGGAGGCGTCGAGCGGGAGGACATTGCCCTCCCGTGGTCGCGGTGAACGGCTCCACCTACTTCAATCGACCCGGCCCGAGAATCGTGGATGGACTCGAAATGCTCCGCGAGATCGTCCGGCCTGACTTGGGACGCTCTCAGTGGGAAGGGGTCGCTTGGTGTCGACTGCCGGGGAGCGGTGCCTAGGAGGAGATGGCCTGCCTGGGAGTCGTCACCGCGGTGGCCGGCTGGTGGTATCTTGCCATGACGGTCGCGACACGAAACACTCCGAGAAGGGCGACCAGCGCGATGACGTTCACCGCAAAGATGCGGCCTACGATCGGAAGTGCAAAGCTGCTCGCGCCTCCGAGCCCGGCCATCGCCAGGACGTAAACCGTCGTCTCGTAGACCGCAAAGGCGCCCACGAAGGCGCCCGCGGCTCTTCCGATCTCTCCACCCCGCCGAAGGTTCGAGGCGATCCGTTGCGCGACGAGGAGACTCAGGACCGCGGCCAGCCCGATGGCCACTCCCCAGGTGAAACTGTTCAGGGTCCGGGGGTATCCCAGGACGAAATAACCAATGAGCTGGTTGGCAAGCCACAAGGCCATCGTGACTCGAAGGGCATCACGCTTGGCCAACGTCAAGGCGGCCACGGCGACGAACGCCCCAAAAGGGATGGCGCATGCAAACACGAAGCTGAAGCCGCTGACGGCGAGGACGAGGAGGGCCAACCAGGCTTGAGAAGCCCAGGTGGTGGGTGCAGCGGCTCGCATCATTGGATGTCCTCCTCGACGGGTTTCCTGCCGAGCGGGCTTCACCTTATCGTGTTCGTTGCCTCCACGCAAGCAACCAGAACCGGCCCAAACGGCCGCGCCCGAAGTCAGTCGGTTGCGTCGACTCTCCCGACCCGGGGTCGCCGCCTGTCGATTCTGGATGGCACAGCGGCGCTTGCCAGGCGATGGCCATAGATCTCTCGCAGCGTCGGAGCACAGAGGGTGAGGACGGTCATCACGCCGAACGCGAAACCCGGCAGCGCCAGCATGGGCCCGGCGCCCCACCCGTCCACCAGACGGCCAGTGGCGAGGTTGCTGACGCCCATCACCCCGCCGGTCGACCCCCAGTACAATGCCATCACCCGACCGCGGACGTGATCGGGGATGGCGATCTGGAGCAACGTCGTCGCGAGCGCGATGAACATCGACTGTGTCAGACCGACAGCCGCCGCCGCGAGCAATGCACCGGGCCAGGAGACGGCGTAGGCCAGGGGCACCAGGGTCAGGCCGCTGAGAATGCTCGTCGCGAAGAATAGATACCCGCAGTGGACCCGTCGCGCGAAGCCGGCCAGCAGGAAGGCGCCAACGAGCGAGCCGCTGCCCATCGCCATCATGAGCAGGCTATAGGCCGTGCCGGATGCACCGAGCACATCGGACGCTCGCCGGGGCAGGGCAGCGTCGTAGCCCATCGTGAAGGCACAGTGAAGGAAGACGAGCGCGATCACCGAGCACACGACCGGGGCACGGAAGACGTAGCGCACGCCCTGAGCGAACTGCGCGAGCGGGTTGTGGTCCGAGCCGCTGCGCTGGTGCGGGACCTCGCCCAATACCACGATCGCGCAGAAGGCCAAGGCGAAGAGCGCGGCCGCGACGAGGAAGGCGCCGACGCCACCACCGACGTGGAGCAACGGCGCAGCCAGCAGCGGTCCCAGCAACCGCGCGCCGTTCAGATTTGCCTGGAGAAGGGAGACGGCGTTGAGCAGATCGCGCGCAGGGACAAGGCTCCCGAGCATCGCCTGCTCCATCGGCGTGCTCGACGAGCGGAACGCACCAAGGATGAAGGACAGCCCGACGAGCGGCCAGGCACTCTGGTGTCCGGCCCATGCGAACCAGGCGAGCCCGACGGCCGACAGCAGGCCGATCGCGTTCATGGTGAGCAACATCGCCCGCCGGTCGTAGCGGTCGGCCAAGACACCGGCGAAGGGAGTGATGATGAGCGACGGCAGAAGGGAAGCGAACACCACGAGGCCGACGGTGCTCGAGTGGTGGTGGAGGTCGAATGCCACCCAGCCGCACGCCGTGAGCGCGGTCATGTAGGCGACCCCCGACAGGATCGACGCCGCCCACAGCCACCGAAAACGCTTGTGCTGAACGGCGGAAAACATGCCCGCCCGATCTTCGCCTGTCACGACGTTTGACGGCATCCGCTATAGGCTGGGACCCCTTGCCCCAGGTGTCAAGCGGAGAACCCCGTCGTGTCTCGCAGGAGTCGGCGTGATCCTTGCGGAGTAGGACTCGATGCGGCACTTGAGAAGGAGCGGCAAGGTTTTGTCGGAGTCGCCGGGTTGCGACATGCCGCTCGAGGGTATTGATGGAATCCTTCCGCGCCGTGGTTACCCGATGCGGTAGCGCTCCAGCATGCCCTCGTCCAGCAGGATGCCGAAGCCCGCCTCGCTGCCCGCGTCGAACCAGCCGTCGCGGGGCGTGGGGCGGTTCGCCCACATGGTCTGCCAGACGGGATCGCGGGCGGGGTCGGCGAAGCATTCCACGTAGGTGCCGTGGCGGACGCCGGCGAGCAGGTGCCGGGCGATCTGCGATTCCTCGTGGTGCGCCATGTCCACGCCCGCCGCGGCGCAGAGCGCGGCGGCGCGACGCCACTCGGTGACGCCCCCGCCCTCGGAGGCGTCGAAGTTGACGAGGTCCACGGCGGCGGCGTCGAGCAACCGGCGCACGCCGTGGCTGGTGATTTCAGACTGGCCCGCGGTGACCGGAATGCGCGTGGCACGGCGGACCCGGGCCATCATGGCGGCGTCGTCGTGCCAGTGGCAGGGTTCCTCGAACCAGCGCAGGTCGAGCGGCTCAGCGAGGCGGGCGAAGCGGATGGCCTCTTCGGTGGACCAGCCGCGATTGGCGTCGACCATCAGGACGAAGTCCGGCCCCGCGGCCTTGCGTGCGGCGGTCACGCGCTCGAGGTCGGCCTCGGGAGCCAGCCCGCCGATCTTGAACTTGCACCCGGCCATCCCGGCCGCGCGATAGGCTTCCATCTCGCGTCCGATGTCGGCGAGCGTCTTGCCCTCCATGTAGTAGCCGCCGATCGAGATGATGGGCAGCCGCTCGCAGTAGCCGCCGAGCAGCGCACGCACGGGCTGACCCAGCGCCTTGCCCACCGCATCCCACACGGCGCAGTCGACGCAGGCGACGGCCTCCATCAGGAGTGGGCGGCTCATCCCCGCGGTGTGGGTGAGGGCGAAGCAGCGCTCCCAGATACGCTCGCCCTCCATGATCGAGAGCCCGGTAACCTGCGGCGCCAGCACGTCACGCACGAGGTGCGCGATCTCGGGTCCGTGGGTGCGGTTGTCGCCGTTGTAGACCTGGCCGACCAGGCCGTCGGCGGTGCGGAGCCGCGTCACCACCGTGGAGCGCTTGAGGACGGAATAGGTGCTGCCGCCGAAGTTCCGGGTCAGCGGAATGTCGATCGCGATCGCCTCGATGGAGTGGATCTTTCCCGCGCTCAGAGGTCGTGCTCCATTGTCGGGTGGTTGCCTGGTCGCCGCATCTCGATGAGGCGATCGACCGCCGACCCACACGGTAGCGCCGGATCGACGCGGCGTCCAGATCGCGGCCGCGGGCGCTGGATCTGGGGACAGGGCTGCTGCGGGGCGGGGCAGCGGGACGGTGGAGGTGGCTGTGGATCCGCCCCGCGGCCATGGATCACCGCGGGGCGACGCCGCGTGTTTTAGTCCCGTCGCATCTCCCGAAGCGCCGTCACGCGAACTTGCATAAATTAAGGCTGTGATTAGTGAGTTCGTAGAAGGGGCGGCTTTCGACCTGGGCCGTTTGGGCGTGGCAGGCGACCCGCGCGGAGAGCCCGGCGCATGAGCGCGCCTGAGCCGATCGAGCTCGCCAGCCCGTCGGGGCTGACCGTCCGGGTGAACGCGAACGGCTCGATCCACCGCATCGACCATCGTGGCGTGATCGTGAACCCCTTCCTGGGCAACGAGATCGAGGGGGGTCCGGCCAACCTCTTCCTGCGCCGGCGCGGAGCGCGCATCGAATGGACGCCGCTCCTGGGCCCCTGCAGCCCCGGCGCCGTCCGGCTCGATGCCCACGGCTTCGAGGTGGCCGGCGAGTGGGAGGCGCTGCGCTTCCGGGTGTCGCTGCGGCTGGCGACGTCCGCCCCGGCCTGGTTCTGGCACGTCGCCCTCGAGAACGCCGGCCCTCGCGACGTGGCGATCGACCTGCTCTACGCGCAGGACCTGGCCCTCGCCGACTACGGCGGCGTGCGGCGCAACGAGTACTACATCAGCCAATACGTCGATCACACGCCGCTGGTGCATCCCGGGCACGGCGTGATGATCGCCGCGCGACAGAATCTCTCGATCGGCGGCCGCCATCCGTGGGCGCTCGTCGGTTCGCTCGCGAGGGCGTCGAGCTTCTGCACCGACGCGCTCCAGCTCCACGGCCTCGCCACGCGCGCGGGCGAGGCGCCCGTCGGTCTCGAAGCCGAAAGCCTGCCGGGCGTGCGCCGCCAGCACGAGCACGCGCTGGCGGTGCTCCAGGACGCGCCGGTGCGGCTCGATCCCGACGCGCGCGCCACGCTGGGCTTCTTCGGGTGGCTCGAGCCCGATCATCCGGGCCCCAGCGGGCCGGGCGACCTGGCGTTCGCCGATCGTGCGCTGGCGCTCCCCGAGACCGCAGCCCCGCCGCCCTCTCCCGGCCCGGGTGTGGCGCCGGCGGCGACGCTGTTCAGCGCGCGTCCGTTCCTCGCGGTCTCCGAGCTCGATGACGCGGAGCTGACGGCGTTCGGAGGCGAAGAGCGGCGCGCGGTCGAGCAGGAGGGCGATCGTCTGCTCTCGTTCTTCGCCGGCGCCGACACCCATGTGGTGTTGCCGGCCAAGGAGCGCGCCAGCCTGCGGCCCCACGGCCAGATCCTCCGCACCGGCGACCGCCTCGAACCCGAGGAGGCGTCACTCACGACCACCGTGTGGATGGGGGGCGTCTTCCACTCTATGGTGACGCAGGGTCACGTCAGCATCAACCGGTTCCTCTCCACGACGCACTCCTATCTCGGACTCTTCCGCTCGCACGGGCAACGGATCTTCGTCGACATGGACGGTGGCTGGCAGCTGCTCGGCCCGCCTTCGGCGTTCGCGATGACCCCGAGCGGGGCCCGCTGGCTCTACAAGCACGCCGGCGGCCTGCTCGAGGTACGGAGCTGGGCGGCCGTGGATCGCCACGAACTGTGGCTGTCCGCGCACGTTCTTGCCGGGCCGCCGCGTCGGTTCCTGATCTCGAACCACGTGGCGCTGAACGGCGACGACGGGGCGCACGCGCGGCCGGCCCGCTCGGCGCGCGATGCGCGCGGAGTGCGCGTCGCCACCGTGCCCGACACCGACGTCGGGCGGCGCTTCCCGGAGGGCGGCTTCCGCATCGACGCGGCGGACGGCACCGCCTTCGAGCAGGTGGGCGGCGACGAGCTGCTCTTCGCCGATGGCCGCTCGCGCGACCAGCCCTTCGTGGTGCTGATCACTGCGCCGAGCCCGACGCTGGGGTTGCGCATCACCGGCCAGCTCGTGATGCCGGCGCCGATGGCCGCTCCGCGCGCGCCGGATGATCAGTCCGTGGCCGACGATGCCGGCGCCCGACGCTTCTGGCGGTCGGTCAACGGCTCGCTCGCGCTGGAGACGCCGGCCGCCCCGGACGTCACCCACCTCGATGCGATGCTGCCGTGGTTCGTCCACGACGCGTGGATCCACCATCTCGCGCCGCGCGGGCTCGAGCAGTACTCGGGCGGAGGCTGGGGGACGCGCGATGTGTGTCAGGGTCCCGTCGAGCTGTTGCTCGCGCTGGGTCAGATCGAGCCGATTCGCGACATCCTGCGACACGTGTTCCGCAACCAGAACCCCGACGGCGACTGGCCCCAGTGGTTCATGTTCTTCGAGCGCGAGCGCACCATCCGCGCCGGCGACTCGCATGGCGACATCGTCTTCTGGCCGCTGCTCGCCCTCGCCCAGTACCTGCTCGTCTCGGACGACGCCGCGCTGCTCGACGAGGAGCTGCCGTTTTTCCATCCCGACGGAGAGGCGAAAGCCGAGCGCGGCACCGTCGTCGCGCACGTCGAGCGTGCCCTCGCGCTGATCGCCGGGCGCGTCGTGCCGGGGACGCGGCTGATCGCCTATGGCCACGGCGACTGGAACGACTCGCTCCAGCCGGTGGACCAGGCCCTGGCCGCGCGGCTTTGCAGCGCCTGGACCGTCACCCTGCACTACCAGACGCTCGCGACCCTGGCCAAGGCGTTGCGCCATGTGGGCCGCGACGCGCTCGCCGCCCCGGTCGACGCCGCCTGCGAAGGCGTCCACGCCGACTTCCAGCGACTGCTCATCGTCGACGGTGTCGTCATGGGGCTCGCGTACTTCCGAGACGACGGCCGCATCGACCCGTGGCTGCACCCCAACGACCGCGAGACCGGCATCCATTACAGCCTGCTGCCGATGGTCCACGGGATCCTCGCCAACCTGTTCACGCGCGAGCAGGCCGAGCGACACGTCGCGGAGATCCGTCGCCATCTGCTCGCCGCCGACGGCGCCCGGCTCTTCGATCGACCGCTGCCGTACCACGGCGGTCAGCAACGACGCTTCCAGCGTGCGGAGTCGAGCCCGTTCTTCGGCCGCGAGATCGGCCTCCTCTACACGCACGCTCACCTGCGGTATGCGGAGGCGATGGCGCACCTCGGCGACGCCGACGCCTTCTTCCAGGCGCTTCGCCAGGCGAACCCGGCGGGGTTGCGCGGGCCCGTGCCGAGCGCGCGGCTACGCCAATCCAACTGCTACACCTCGAGCTCGGACGCGGAGTTCGCCGATCGGTACGACGCCTCCGCGCGCTACGACGCGGTGCGGACCGGGGCCGTGGGCATGGAGGGCGGCTGGCGTGTCTACTCGAGCGGCGCGGGCATCAGCGTGCGGCTCGTGCGCGAGCGCCTCCTCGGCCTGCGCCTGCGCCGCTCCTCGATCGGCATCGACCCCGTGCTCCCGCGCGCCCTCGACGGGCTCACCGCGCGTGTCGAGATCGCCGGTCGCGCCGTCGAGCTGAGCTACCGCGTCGGCCCGCGCGGGCAC
>Ga0075435_100002262_pt1 | contig 12717 bp, 13 predicted proteins | sample RhiMethybrSRZTD4_FD_75302 | JGI IMG/M metagenome (GOLD analysis project Ga0075435, IMG submission 75302) | Populus rhizosphere microbial communities from Tennessee, USA - Rhizosphere MetaG P. TD hybrid SRZTD4 | ecosystem: Host-associated > Plants > Roots > Rhizosphere > Soil | place: USA...
CTCTTCCGCGAGGCGCCGGCATCCTTCGCACCCAGCCGCTTCGGCAACGTCATCGGCCAGCTTCAGGACACCTTCGTGGTGTCGGCCAGCGACGAGGAGGTCTTCTTCATCGACCAGCACGTGGCCCACGAGCGCGTGCTCTTCGAGCAGCTCAAGCGCGACCTCGCCTCGGGCCCGCTCGCCTCCCAGGCGCTCCTCTTTCCGCAGTCGCTCGAGCTCGGCCCGGGCAAGTCGAGCCTCCTCGCAGAATGGCGCTGCGATCTGGAATCGCTCGGCTTCGCCCTCGAGGACTTCGGCGGCCGGAGCGTCCTGCTCCGCGCCGTCCCGAGCCTCCTCAAGGCGGAGGAGCCGCGCCGGCTCATCGAGGGACTGCTCGACGAGGTCGGCACGCCGGCCCCTGCCTCCGCGTCGCCCATCGTCGACCGGGCCCTCGCCTTCGTCGCCTGCCGGGCCGCCGTGAAGGCGCACGCGCCGCTCCAGCGTGAGGAGATGGCGCGGCTCCTCGCCGATCTCTCGGCCACGGAGACGCCATACTTCTGTCCCCACGGCCGCCCCATCGTCTCGCGCCTCTCCCTCAGGGAGATCAAGCGCGAGCTCCGGCGCACATGGTGACGCCGCCGCCGCTGCTCGTAGTCTGCGGCCCCACCGGGGTGGGCAAGACGCAGGTGGCCGTGCACCTCGCCGCGCGCCTCGCCATCGAGGTGGTGAGCGCGGACTCGCGCCAGGTCTATCGCGGCATGGACGTGGCCACGGGCAAGCCGACGCCCGCCCAGCGCGCCGCGGTGCCGCACCACCTCCTCGATCTGATCGAGCCAAGCGAGCGCTATCACGCCGCGCGCTTCCGGCGTGAGGCGATGGCGTGCATCGACGCCATCCGCGAGCGCGGCCAGCTCCCCGTGGTCGTGGGGGGCACCGGCCTCTACATCCGCGCCCTGCTGAGAGGCCTCGATCCGGCGCCGCCCGCCGACCCGGGGCTGCGGGCTCGTCTGGAGGCGGTGGCGGCGGGCGCGGGCGTGCCCGCCCTCCACGCGCGGCTGGCCAGCCTCGATCGCGAGGCGGCGACCCGCCTCCATCCCAACGACCGCGTGCGGATCATCCGAGCCATCGAGAAGCACGAGCTCGGCGCACGAAGCCCGGAGCCCGGCGGGAGCTGGACCTCGGCCGTGCCGCCGTGGCGGGTCCTCCTCGTCGGCCTGAGCCAGGAGCGGGGCGCCCTCAACCGGCGCCTCGAGGAACGCGCGCACGGGATGCTCTCCGGTGGGATGATGGTCGAGGTGGGGCGACTCCTGGAGGCCGGCTACGACGAGACGGCGCCCGGCATGGCGGGCATCGGCTACCGGCAATTCCTCGATGTGCTGCGCGGGCGACTGACGGAGGCGCAGGCCCTTGCCCTGATGGTGCGCGACACCCGTCGCTACGCCAAGCGGCAGATGACGTGGTTCGCGCGCGAGCCGGGCATCCAGTGGCTCGACGTAGACGAGACGGGCGGGCCCGAGGGCGCCGCCGAGCGCATCGCGAAGCAGATCGCACGGGAGGGATGGACCGCGTGAGGAAGAGAGAACGCGCGCTGCTGGCCGCCGCGCGAATGGTCAACACTATCGAAGGGGGGAGATGGATCGAGTGAGGAAACGGGAACGCGCGCTGCTAGTCACCGCGCGGATCGTCAACACCATCGGACGGGAGGGATCGATCGAGTGAGGAAACGGGAACGCGCGCTGCTAGCCGCTCTCCGGCTGCCGCGGCAGCGCCGCTTCGAGGTGGAAGAGTCGCTCGACGAGCTGGGCCGCCTTGCCGAATCGGCGGGCGCGGAGGTGGTGGGCCGGGTCACCCAGGAGCGCCGGGCTCCCACGCCTCAGCTCTACTTCGGCAAGGGCAAGGTGGACGAGCTCAAGGCGTCCTCGGAGCGCGAGGGCGCCAACCTCATGATCTCCGACGATCCGCTCTCGCCCGTCCAGGAGCGCAACCTCGGCGGCTCGCTCGGCCTCAAGGTCATCGACCGCACCGCGCTCATCCTCGACATCTTCGCCCAGCGCGCGCGCACCATGGAGGGCAAGCTCCAGGTCGAGCTGGCCCAGCTCTCCTACCTCCTCCCGCGCCTCGTGGGGCAGTGGAAGCATCTCGAGCGCCTGGGCGGCGGCATCGGCACCCGGGGGCCCGGCGAGACCCAGCTCGAGTCCGATCGCCGGATGATCCGCCACCGCATCGAGAAGATCCGCGGGGAGCTCGGGCGCGTGCGCGTGCACCGCCGGCTCCTCCGCGACCGGCGCAAGGCGGCGGGCGTGCCCGTGGTCGCCCTCGTGGGCTACACCAACGCGGGCAAGACCACCCTGCTCAATCATCTGACGGGCGCGGAGCACACCGCGGCCGACCGGCTCTTCGTGACGCTCGATCCGGCGGCCCGCGTGGTGTCGCGCCCCTCGCGCGCTCCGTTCATCCTCACCGACACCGTGGGCTTCATCCGCAAGCTGCCCCATCAGCTCGTGGCCGCCTTCAAGGCGACCCTGGAGGAGCTGGAGGAGGCGGACGTGCTGCTGCACGTGGTGGACGCAAGCCACCCCGGGCTCGACGAGCAGATGGAGGCAGTGGAGTCGCTCCTCGGCGAGCTGGAGCTCGGCGAGCGGCCGACCATCGTCGCCCTGAACAAGGTCGACCGTCTCGACGCCGACGCCGCGCTGGGCGCCCTCGTGGACCGCTTCGACGCCGTCGCCGTCTCCGCCCGGACGGGAGAGGGGATGGACGCGCTCCTCGACCGCATCGAGCGGGCGCTCCGGCCCGGCGTGGAGCGCGTGAGGCTCCGCATCCCGTATCGCGAAGGCACCGCGCTCGCCCAGTGCTACGAGCGGGGCCGCGTGCTCTCGCGCTCCGACGAGGTGGACGGCATCGTCCTCGAGGTCGAGCTCCCGCGCCGCCTCCTGGGCCCCCTCAAGCCCTACCAGCTGGCCGACTGAGCCGTTCAGGTTTCATTCCGTCGCGTCGGCGGCCGGTGATAGACTTGGGCCTCGTCCGCAACGGATGACCTCATGGGACTGGCCAACTGGCTGACAACGCTTCGGATCCTGCTCATTCCGGTGTTCGTGACGCTGCTCGTCTACCGGAAGGCGGGCTGGGCCTTCGCCGTGTTCTGCGCGGCGAGCCTCACCGACATGCTCGACGGCTACATCGCGCGCACGCGGGGCACGCAGAGCCGGCTCGGCGCCTTCCTCGACCCCGTGGCCGACAAGCTCCTCATCTCCTCGGCCTTCGTCACCCTCACCTATCTCAAGGTGATCCCCTTCTGGATCGCCGCGGTGGTGGTGAGCCGCGATCTCATCCTGAGCGTGGGCGTGCTCGTCATCCACGTGGCGGGCGGCACCGTGCATCCCACGCCGAGCCTGCTCGGCAAGGCCTCTACGGTGTTCCAGATGGCCACCGTGCTGTCCGCCATGCTCGCCTACTACTTCCGCACCCTCTTGTTCCTGCCGAGGACGGCGGCCTGGGTCACCGCGTTCTTCACGGTGGGCTCCGGGCTCCAGTACCTCGTGCAGGGATTGAACCAGCTCAACCCGCCCGGCGCCCTCACCGAGCACGATCATTCGAGCGATCTCGAGCATGACCGCCTGCGCTAGCCCCGCGTCCGCCGGGGTGGTGGTGGCCGCGGTGCGGGAGCGCTCGCCAGCCGCCCGCGCCGCCCTCCGTCCCGGCGACCGCATCGTGGCCATCAACGGCCAGACCCTGCGCGACGTCATCGACTTCCACTTCCACGCAGGCCAGGAGCGGCTCCGGCTCTCCCTGGAGCGCGAGGGCCGGAAGCGCGCGGCGGTGCTCCGGCGGACGGGGCCCGACCTCGGCCTCGAGCTCGAGGCGCCGCGGCCGGGGGAGATCGACACGTGCAGCAACAAGTGCGTGTTCTGCTTCATCCATCAGCTGCCGCGCGGCATGCGCCGGAGCCTCTACGTCAAGGACGACGACTTCCGCCTCTCCTTCCTCCACGGCAACTACATCACCCTCACCGATCTCGGGGAGCACGAGCTCACGCGCATCGAGGCGCAGCGGCTCTCGCCCCTCTACGTCTCCGTGCACGCCACCGATCCCGAGCTGCGCCATCGTCTCCTCGGCCAGCCCCGTGTGCGCCGCGAGCTCCTGCCCATCATGGAGCGACTGGCCAAGGCGGGCATCGTCATGCACACGCAGATCGTTCTCGTGCCGGAGTGGAACGACGGCGCGGCCCTCGAGCGCTCCGTGCGCGAGCTCGCGCATCTGCATCCCGGGGTGGCCACGGTGGCCGTGGTGCCCGTGGGGCTCACGCGCCACCGCGAGCGGCTGCCGCAGCTCCGCACCCACACCGCGGAGGAGGCGCGCGGGCTGGTCGCCGCCATCGCGGGCTGGCAGCGCGAGCTCCTCGGCACGCTGAGCACGCGCTTCGTGTGGGCCTCTGACGAGGTCTACCTCCACGCGGGCCTCCCGCTGCCTCCCGCCGCCTCTTACGAGGGCTTCCCCGTCATCGAGGACGGCGTGGGCCTCGTGCGCCGCTTCTCCGACGGCTTCGCCGCGGCCCGTCGCCGCCTCGCCTGGCCGCTCCCACGGAAGCGTCACGTGACGGTGGTGACGGGTACCCTCTTCGCTCCGCGCATGCGCGCCCTCCTCGATGCCGTGCACACGGACAATCTCGCGATCTCCGTGGCGCCGGTGGCCAACGACTGGTTCGGCCACGGGATCGGCGTGGCGGGCCTGCTCACCGGGCAGGACATCCAGTCGCAGCTCGCGGGCCGCGCGCTCGGCGACGAGGTGCTCGTGCCCCAGGTCGCGTTGAGCGAGAAGGCGGGTGTGTTCCTCGACGATCTCGCCCTCGAGGACGTCAGCGCCTGCCTCGGCGTACCCGTGCGCGCGGTGGAGCCGTCGGCGGGGGCTCTCGTCACCGCCCTCCTCGGCCGCTGAGCGTGCCGCGCCACCCATGATTCGCCCGATCATCGCGCTCGTGGGTCGGCCCAACGTCGGCAAGTCCACCCTCTTCAACCGCCTGGTCGGCCGCCGCCGCTCCATCGTGCACGACGTGCCGGGGGTGACGCGCGATCGCCTGTACGGCACCGCCACTTTCGAACGCTGGCAGGCGACCGTGGTGGATACCGGTGGCTTCGATCCCGGGGCGGAATCGAACCTGATCGCATCCGTCCGGGACCAGGTGATGACGGCCATCGACGAGGCCGACCTCGTGGTCTTCGTGGTCGACGGGCGCGCGGGCCTGACCTCGCTCGACGAGGAGATCGCGCGCATCCTCCGCCGCAGCCAGCGGCCCGTGCTCGTGGCCGTGAACAAGATCGACGGCGCGGGCCAGGAGGCGCTGGGCGCAGACTTCTACCGCCTGGGCTTTCCCACCGTCCTCGATCTCTCCGCCGAGCACGGCCGCGGGGTGGCCGAGCTGCTGGAGGCGGCGCGCGGCCTCGCTCCCGCGCCGGTAATCGACACGAAGGGCGAGGGGACGCGCGTGGCCATCATCGGCCGGCCCAACGTGGGCAAGTCCTCGCTGGTCAATGCCGTGCTCGGGGAGGAGCGCGTGCTCGTGCACGACGCGCCGGGCACCACGCGCGATGCCGTCGACACTCCACTGACCTTCCGCGACCGGCCCTACCTGCTCATCGACACCGCCGGCATCCGCCGCAAGGGGCGCGTGTCGGAGACCCTCGAGAAGCTCGCGGTGGTCATGGCCCTCAAGAGCCTGGAGCGCTGCGACGTGGCCGTGCTCGTGCTCGACGCCTCCGAAGGCGTGACGGCCCAGGACGCCCACATCGCGGGCTACGCGCACGACGCGGGGCGCGCCATCGTGCTCGCCGTGAACAAGTGGGACCTCGTGCCGTCCGGGCTCGTGGGCCGCGCCGACGTGACCGCGCAGATCCACGAGCGGTTGCCCTTCCTCGACTACGCGCCAGTGTGCTTCACCTCCGCGGTGACCAAGCTCGGCCTGCCCGATCTCTTCGACACCGTGGACCACGTGGCGGCGGAGGGGCGCAAGCGGCTGCCCTCCGGGGATCTCATCACGATCTTCCGCCAGGCCGTCGAGCGGCGGCCGATAACCTCCGGCGGCATGCCCCTGCGCATCCAGAGCGTGCAGCAGGTCGCGGTGTCGCCGCCAACCTTCGCCGTCAAGGTGAACTGGGCGGGCAAGCTCCACTTCTCCTTCGAGCGCTACCTGATCAACTCGCTCCGCCACGCCGCCGGCTTCGCCGGATCGCCCATCCGTCTGCTCGTGCGGCGGGCACCCGCCAAGCGGAAGGGGTCGGGCGGGCCTCGCCCCAACCAGCGCGAGACCCGGCGGAGACCCTGAGCGAAACTAGCCTAAGTAGGCAGAACCCCTAGCCAAAACGATTGGTGCACCCGTGGGTCTGTGCTAACATGGCGCGGGTTTGGATGTCAGTACCCGCGAGGGCCCATGCCGACCGACCAGGATCCCGAAGAGTTTATTGAAGAGGACGAGCGGGACGAGATGGCCCGGCGGAGCATCTTCTCCGCGGGGTGGTTCCGAGCGCTCCTCGTCCTCACGGTGCTGGCCATCGTTGTCGTGGTGTCCCTGCCATACCTGCTCAACTGGCTCGAGCCGACCCCCGGGCCGCCGACGCGACCACAGCCGAAGGTAACCGAGCAGGCTCCGCCTCCAGTGAGCACGCCACCGGCCGCTCCCGCTCCGGCGCCCTCCGAGGTAAAGCCTTCGACGCCTCCGGCGGCACCCGCGCCCACCGCGCCAGCTCCGGCCGCCAAGAGCGAGGCGCCGCCTGCCGCGCCGGCTCCGCCCGCTGCGCCAGCACCGGCCGAGCCGCCAAAGACCGCGCAGGCGCCCGCTCCCGCGACGCCCGCCGATCGTCCCCTGGGAACGGCGCCACCGCCGTCGGCGCCGGCTCCGAGCACACCCGCGGCCAAGCCCGCGCCAGCGGCAAAGGCGGAGACACCGAAGGCTGAGATGAAGGCCAGCGCCAAGCGGAGCGCTCCCGCGGAGGGCGGCGCCTCGAGCGGCGGGTACTGGGTCCAGGTGGGCGCCTTCGTCGAGGAGAAGAACGCCGAGGCCCTCTCGAAGCAGCTCAAGGGGGAGAACTTCCCGGTGACGATCAGCCGCATCTCGCGCGGAGGCAGCGCGGCTGCTCCCACGGCGGCGGCGCCGGCCAAGCCGGCGGATTCCGGAGGGCAGAACCAGCTCTTCATCACCGGCTCCACCGCCGACGCGGTGAACGCGGCGCTCAAGGGCAAGGGCACGGCGCAGCCGGTGAAGGGCGGGCTCGTCGTCAATCCCTCCTACGATCTCGAGACGGCCATGTCGCTCTCCTCCGCCTTGAAGAAGGAAGGCTTCAAGGTCGTGATCAGGCGCGCCAAGGCCACGCCGGCCGCGGCGCCCGCCCCGAGCGGGGAAGGCGGCGGAACGGTCTATCACGTCGTCCGCGTGGGCGGCTATCCCGATCGCGCCAAGGCGCTACAGGTGCGCACTGAGCTCGAGGCGAAGGGACATCCGGGCTTTCTCGCCCAGGGCGCCGCCCGCTGATGAGGGACACCCGAGGCGATTCACAGTCGATGCGGCGACCGATCCGGACCGAGGGGAGGTGACAGCGCTGACGAAGAACGATCTGATCAATGCGGTAGCGGCCCACGGGCTGTCGAAGCGGCAGTCGGCCTCCGTGGTGGAATCGCTGTTCGACATCATCTTCCGCTGCTTCGAGAAGAGCGAGGACGTGAAGATCGTCGGCTTCGGACACTTCCGCATCCGGCGCAAGGCTTCACGGCGCGGACGCAATCCCCAGACCGGGGACAGCATCGAGATCACCGCACGCAAGGTGCTGACGTTCAAGCCGAGCAAGGGTCTCAAGCAACGGATCAACCAGCAGACGACGACGTGAGGTCGACGGCGTGAGCGGCGGCGGCCCGGCGGAGAGCGGGGAAGGGCAGGACGACGTGGCGATCCCGGACAAGCTCTACTACCGGATCGGCGAAGTCGAGGCCCTCACGGAGGTGCCCGCCTATGTCCTGCGCTACTGGGAGTCGGAGTTCCGTCTCCTCCGGCCGAAGAAGAATCCCGCGGGCCAGCGCCTCTACCGGCGGCGCGATCTCGATCTGGTCCTGCGCATCAAGACCCTGCTCTACGACGAGCGGCTCACCCTCGAGGGCGCGAAAAAGCGACTCCTCATCGAGAGCCGCGGCCCCGCCCAGCTCGACCTGGGCGTGCGCAGCACGGCGCTCGAAGGGGCGCTGCGCCGTCTGCGCGATCAGCTGCGCGCGCTCCGGGACCGCCTGAACCCTCCGAAAAGCTGACGCCGTATTGTCTTTCGCGTCATCCCTCCGTACAATGACGCCTTGGGTCGGGGCGTGGCGCAGCCCGGTAGCGCACTTGACTGGGGGTCAAGGGGTCGCAGGTTCAAATCCTGTCGCCCCGACCATTTTTGAAGGAGCGACCATGGCAGATTCTCGGATCTGCCATCTCTTTTTTTCGACGAACGGTGAGCGGCGATGCCGGCGGTGATCCTGGTCACCAACGACGACGGCGTGCACGCGGCGGGGCTGGCCGCGCTCGCGGCCGCCCTCGAGGACCTGGGCGACGTGTACGTGGTCGCCCCCGATCGTGAGCAGAGCGCGGTCGGGCACGCGCTGACCCTCCATCGCCCCCTCCGCGTCACCCAGATCAGTGAGCGCCGTTTCGCGGTCAACGGCACCCCGTCGGATTGCGTGAACCTCGCCGTGCTTGGTCTCCTCCCCGAGCGGCCCGTGCTCGTCGCCTCGGGCATCAATCACGGCTCGAACCTCGGCGACGACGTGACGTACTCGGGCACGGTCTCCGCCGCCATGGAGGGCACGCTGCTGGGGGTGCCGTCCATGGCCGTGTCGCGAGGCGACGCGGCCGACACGGGCTTCGAGAGCGCGGGCGCGGTGGCGCGGCTGGTGGCAAGCCGCGTGCTGGTGGAAGGGCTGCCCGCCAAGACGCTCCTGAACGTGAACGTGCCGTCGGGCCCGGCGAGCGGCATCACGATGACACGGCTCGGCCATCGCGTGTACCGGGAGAAGGTAGTGCGGGAGACGGATCCTCGCGGGGTGCCCTACTACTGGATCGGAGCGGGGCCTCCCGAATGGAACGAGGACCAGGGTTCGGACATGGCTGCGGTGAATCGCGGACTGGCCAGCGTGACGCCATTGCACCTCGACCTGACGCACTACGGAGCCCTCGAGCGCATGGCCGACTGGGAGTCGGGCCTCAACTCGCTGCTGAAGAAGCGGCCGCGGTGATCGAAGCGCGGCGCAAGCCGGGCGCAGTGGCCATGGGCGAGCAGCGATACGGGAGAGAGCGCGAGCGCATGGTCGCCGAGCAGCTCGTGAAGCGGGGCATCGCAGACCCCGCGGTGCTGGAGGCGATGCGGAGCGTGCCGCGGCACCTCTTCGTGGACGAGGCGCTGCGCGATCGCGCCTACGGCGATCATCCGCTCCCCATCGGGGAGGCGCAGACCATCTCGCAGCCCTTCATGGTGGCGCGCATGACCGAGCTGCTACGCCTCACCGGAGGCGAGAAGGTGCTGGAGATCGGGACGGGCAGCGGCTACCAAGCCGCCGTCCTCTCCCGCCTGGCGGCGCGCGTGTGCACCATCGAGCGGATTCCCAAGCTCGCGGCGCGCGCACGACAGACCCTGGAGTCGATCGGGGCGAGCAACGTGTGGGTGCGTGCAGCCGACGGCACCATGGGCTGGGCCGACGAGGCGCCGTTCGATCGCATCGTGGTGGCGGCGGGCGGACCCAGCGTGCCGCCGCCCCTCGTGGATCAGCTGGCCGAGGGCGGCCGGCTCGTGATGCCCGTGGGGCCGGAGGACGCGCAACGGCTCAAAATCCTGGACAAGCAGGGCGGACAGACGCGGGAGAGCGAGGACTCGAGCTGCGTGTTCGTGAAGTTGATCGGCAAGTACGCGTGGGAAGCGTAGAATGGCGTCAGGGACGGGGCGTAGCGCAGCTTGGTAGCGCGCCTGCTTCGGGAGCAGGAGGTCGCTGGTTCAAATCCAGTCGCCCCGACCATTTTTCACCCGTACCGCATGCCATGAGCAAGCCCCGGCCGCAGAGTGCAGCGGAGATCATCGTGGGGGGACATGTGCAGGGTGTGGGATATCGGAACTTCGCGCAGCGAAAGGCCGCGCAGCTCGGGCTGCGGGGCTACGTGATGAACCTCAGGGACGGGAGGGTTCGCCTGCGCGTGGAGGGGAGCCGCGAGGTGATCGAAGAGCTCGCGCGCGATCTTCACAAGGGCCATCCGCTCGCCCACGTCGAGACCCTGTCGGTGGCCTGGCGTCCGCCCACCGGGCGCTTCACGTCCTTCGAGGTGCGCTTCGCGGAGTTCGATTCGTGAAGCGACCGCGCTGCCGGCAGGCCATCGGGCTGGGCCTGCTCCTCCCGGGACTCTTCCTCGCTCACCCCGGCCTGCCCGAGGCGACAGCGGCTCCGCCCAAAAAAGCCTCGCCGCGGCCCCACACCCCGCCGAAGACGCATCCCATGTCGAAGACGCATCCCCTGCCGGAGCGGAAGGCGCGCGAGAGCAAGCCCGCCGCTCCCGTGGGCCGCACCGTGCACGTGGTGCGCTCCGGCGAGAGCCTGAGCCGCATCGCCGCTCGCCACGGCGTGAGCCGGAAAGCCCTCATCGATACCAACCATCTCGCGCGTCCCGAGCAGCTCAGAGTCGGCCAGCGCCTCGTGGTGCCGAGCGCGAAGATGGCGGCGAACGAGAAGCCCGTGCGACTGATCGATGCCGTGCTCGCCAACGGCGACGTGCTCCTCGTGCGGGCGGGGCCGCGCCGCGTCCCCACGCACTTCTACATGGCCGAGCCGGGTCTCGAGAACGGGATCGAGTTCGTGTGGCCCGTGGAGGGCCAGGTCGTCTCTCCCTTCGGGCGCCGTCGGCTCGGCTGGCACGCGGGCATGGACATCAAGGCGGAAATCGGGGCGCCCATCCTCGCCGCCGCTCCCGGCACGGTGATCTCGAGCGGCCAGGAGCGAGCATACGGTCGGGTGATCCGGGTGGAGCACGAGGGCGGCTTCGTGACGGTCTACGCGCACAACCTGGAGAACCTGGTCGAGGTGGGTGACCGCGTGTCGACGGGCACCATCATCGGGACCGTGGGGCGCTCCGGCCGCGCCACGGGTCCGCATCTGCACTTCGAGATCCGCCACGACGGCATGGTCTACAACCCCATCCATCTCCTGCCCACGCGCGAGGTGGTCGACGTGAAGGTGGACGAGGCGCCGGACATGCCCACGCATTCGGCGCGCGTGCACCCGATGGACAGCGACGAGGATGAGTGAGCCCCAGGCCGACACCCTCGACCTGGAGGACCGCGGCGAGCCCCTCGAGACGCTCCTCGAACGCGATCCCCTCGAGCTGGCCGGCGACAAGGACAAGCCGGACGCCGCCGCTCGTGGCCGCGAGCTCCTCGGCATCTACCTCAGCGACATCGCCAAGGTACCTCTCCTCACGCCAGATGAGGAGCAGGAGCTTGCCCGGCGCGTTCAGAAGGGCGATGCGGAGGCCGAGCGGCGCCTCACCGAGGCCAATCTGCGCCTCGTGGTGCGGGTTGCCCGGCGCTATCTGAATCGCGGCCTGTCCCTCCTCGATCTCATCGAGGAGGGCAATCTCGGCCTTCTCCACGCCGTGAAGAAATTCCGGCCCGGGCGAGGCACGCGCTTCTCCACGTACGCGGTGTGGTGGATTCGCCAGTCTCTCTCGCGCGCCCTCGCCAACCAGGCGCGCACCATCCGCCTCCCCGTGCACGTCGAGCTGCTCCTCGGCCGCTTCAGCAAGAAGAAGTCGGAGCTGACCCAGCTCCTCGGCCGCGTCCCCACCACCGAGGAGATCGCCAAGGCCCTCGATCATCCTCTGGAGGAGATCGAGCACATCGAGCGCATGAGCCAGCGCCCCGTCTCCCTCGACGCGCCGCCCGTCCCCGGCGGCACCGGCTCCGTGGAGGACGCGGTGGCGGACACCGAGCCACCGCCGGGGGCGGGGCTGGCCGCCGCCCTCCAGGCGAGGGAGGACCTGGCCGAAGTGCTCCGCGATCTGCCCGACTCGGAGCGCAACGTCCTTGGCTGGCGCTTCGGCCTCACTGGCGAGGAGCCCATGACCCTCGAGGCCATCGGCCGCAAGCTCGGCGTGACGCGCGAGCGCGTCCGCCAGATCGAGTCCGCCGCCCTGGAGCGCCTCCGCCGCCTCATGGCCGCGCGCGGGATGGAGGCGCAGGACCTCTTCTGAGCAGGACACGCATCGACAACCTACCCGGTCACGCGCTAAGGGCGCAGGACGGATTGTTGGGCGGCTGCCATCTCCCTACGTATCCGAGATCGGTCTCGGCACCCTACTGACCACGTGACAATTCGCCTTTACCCAGACGTCAATATTGTTCACCTGCTCCGAAACCGCTGGGCCCCTGTGGAGTTTGACCGGAGAGCGCAGACGCGAGGAGTCACTCTCGCGGTGGGAATGCATGTTGTCTATGAGCTCGCGCGAGGATTCTTGAGAGGGTTGCGCCAGAACGAGGTGCGCAAAGGCTGTCACTTTCTCTCGGAGATCCGTAGTGTCGAGTATCTCCCTCCTGTTCAGGATGTGATCCGCGCAGAGCTCTCTGAGGCTGGCTTGGGCGTGCCAGTCATTACTGTCCTGTCTCCTATCAACCAATCCGCGACCCGCCTTGAGCTAACACGACTCGCGAACGGCTACGGCGATCAGGCCGCGACATTCATCGG
>Ga0075435_100002263_pt1 | contig 12717 bp, 14 predicted proteins | sample RhiMethybrSRZTD4_FD_75302 | JGI IMG/M metagenome (GOLD analysis project Ga0075435, IMG submission 75302) | Populus rhizosphere microbial communities from Tennessee, USA - Rhizosphere MetaG P. TD hybrid SRZTD4 | ecosystem: Host-associated > Plants > Roots > Rhizosphere > Soil | place: USA...
TCTGGAATTGAGATCATGGTAGTGTCCTTACGTTTGTGTTTGTGTTTGTGTTTGTGTTTGTGTTTGTGTTTGTGTGGCTACTTGCTGTTTAGCTGAGCGTTCAGATAGGTTACGAAACTGGGATGGTCGCGCTGTTCTTGGGTGCGGTTCGTGGCCCATACCTCATACAGGAGTGAGACGAGCTTGGGATCGGCATGGGCAAAGCACGGCGCTGTGAGTGACAAGAAGGATGAGCGGATGCGATGCAGCGTTGGCGTACCGCAGCATGGGCAGATGGTGGGGGGCTTGGTGTTAGTGACGCAGATAGCGTCAATGCACCATGTCTGGCCGCAGGCGTGGCACAGGTGAGTGGGATTAGTCGGCATGATTACAAGACCCTCCGTACGAGATAGACTACGGTGATAGCGGTGGCCTGGCCGAGGAGGAAGATGATTGTATCGTGCATGGCAGCTAGCCTTTCGTACCGTTTGCGCTATCCGCTGCAACGTGGCACTACGGGTGCCGGACGTGGTACATAGCAGCATGTGGCCCCACGAGAGCGGGGCTTGTGCCTTGTGTTAGCGTGCTTCGATTGTGTACAGATGCGAGAAGTACCGACCTGATGACCCTCCGAAACCGTTAGGCGAGCGGTAGCCAGTGTAGTCTTCAACGTAGTCAGGCGAGATGACCTGGTTGCGGCTTGCGCGCTTGGTTACGCTGTAGCCTTGGCGCTTGAGTTCAGATGCGCGCGCGTCGCGCGTGGCACGGTTTACGTAGTGTTCTAGTAGAAGCATGGTGTCTAGTGTCTCCTATCGGCAGTTGTCTAGGGCAGCAACCGTGAGCACGAATGCCCACAGCGTGATTGTGAGAGCAAGGTAGATTAGCATGGGGTGTGGGTTTAGACTAGGGTGTAGCCAGCAGCTTCTGCGGCGAGCGCATCGGCAAGCGGGCATACCCAGATGTAGCCATCGTCACCTAGCACGATAGCTAGGCACATACGAGCGCGTTCCATGAAGCGCTCGGCATTGGTGAGGGTGCGGAACCGTCCGAGGATTTTGATAGACATGGCAGCTAGCCTTCCGTCAGATACCCCGTTTGTCACACGTACGGTACGTGTGTCCAGCACCACCGGCGCGGAGGTGGGGATGTGGTGCCATGGTGGGCGCTCGTTTGGTGTGCGAGCGCCCGTGTGTGGGCTAGGCGCCTTTGGCTTGGGCGGCCAGCTTAGCCTTGTGTTCCTTCAGAAGCTGTGCGATGAGGGCCTGACGGTCCTTACGCTGCTGGACCTGGGCGGCTTTGCGCTCTTCCTCGGTGTTGTACTTCTGGCGAGCGGATGTTGCGGGTTCGATGGTGATACCCAGGTGTTGCGCTAGCACGGTCCGGATGTACCCCGAGAGCGATTGCTCGGTGCCAGCGGCCTTGCGGAGCGCTTCAAGAAGGGGCGGCGTCATGGTCACGGCTACGTAACGCGGGTCTTTCTCCGCTTGGGCTTGGCCGTTTTGGGCGGCTTTGTCGGTCGCGGAAGCGGTTTGTGCAGGCATTATAATGCCCTCCTATATAAGATGTATCCCGTTGGTCGTAACACACAGCGTGTTACGTGCAGCGCTACCACGTGCAGGTGGGACGTAGCGCCATGTGCTAGCTGGTGGCTAGCGTGTGGTGTGGATGGGCTGCCATGCGTCATCTAGCAATCGGTACCCGTAGGGCGGATGTGCGAGCGCATCCTCACGCGTGCGGTGCATAGTGAGCGTTTGCTCGGATGGCGTTTCCCACACGTAATAGGTATCACGTGTGTAGAAGTCGACGCATGGTATGAGCAACGCTACGGGGCGGCGAACGTTGGTGTAGTGTAGTGGGCAGGGATGCATTGTTTCGTGGCTCCTAAACGTGCTCGGGCTGCCAAGCCCGGCGACAATGCTCTGTGCACCGTAGGGTAGGATGGCTGCCTACCCTATGTCTGTGCTAGCCACGCAAGCTAGACACCTGCCACCGTTGTTTGCATGCCATGGTGGGGAGTCGATTTGGTGGGCATGCGTCGCATTCGCATGCTCGGTAGGTACGATCTAGACCGTGTGTGGCTAGTGTAGGCCACACGTACTCACCTAGCTGGGCTATCCGCTCCATGTTCCCCGCTAGGCGCGAGCACGCTGTCATACGCAGCGTCCATACCCGTCCGTTACGGCAGGGGCATACTGAGCCCTGTCACCGGCTAGTGCCTATTCATGATGGCTGCCACCGGGAGGTCCGTCCCGGCTGCGCCCCTACACCCGCCCCCGCGCTTCAATCAACATGTGTTCATTCTAGCAGACATCGTGCGTGGTGACCCCCTTAGCGCGCGTGTGTACATTAGAAAGCATACACGGTATAGTGTAGCTACAACGTGACAAAGCATGCAAGCACACTCAACTCCCAGCACTAATACTACCACAAATGCTGCCCCTTGTCAAGACCTCGCCACCAGCTTTTGCACCATCCTCTCCACCTGGTATACTAGACGTAGCGCCACACAACGTAAGCTCCTCATTAGCCCCCCAAGCAACCTTACATTCATGCTAAGCTACCCCACCCAGCCGTACCCAGCAGACGCATACACTAACTACCCCCCCAATCGTCCCATCTCGGGTATCGTCTTGCATCACAGCGCTGGCACTTCCTTAGTGCCTCCAGAGCGCGGGCGTAGCTGGCACTTCATGATCGACAGCTCTTCCCAAGCAACCATCTACCAGACTATCCCCATCCGATTCGCAGCACATCATGTCGCAAACACAGACAGGTGGCGCCCCGATTGGGTCGCCAAACCTCCCCGCCCTCTCACAAGCGACATGAATTACTGCAGCATCGGTATCGAGATCGTGTACGCGCCACAGCCCCCATACAACCAAGTGCCATCCGCGATGCAGGTCCGGCGGGCAGCAGAGCTGATAGACGACATCTATAGCTCCTTCCCGTATCTCCCAATCGTGGGACATGGAGAAGTCGATACCACCAAGTGGCCTACAGAGCCACACCTGTTTCCTTGGGACGAGTACTTCACGCCCCGAGACCCTAAGCTCGGCCGGTTCCTGCTTCCTCTTGATGAAAGCCAACCAATGCCATCACCGATATCCGTCTCGGATTTCAAAGCGTACCTAGAGCAGCTTGGTACACAGGTCAATCCGGACACTGCCATCTTCAAGCGAGCACACCTCGCCTACGAGCGTGGCGAGACCCGCGGGCCGGCCATCAGTGATGAGTACTCTGCTACTAGCCCGCCACCGCAATCCGCCCCTCAGATACGCCAGCGCTTCACCGCAGGGACAGCCTACTACGACCCTGCAACAGGCGCTTGCGATTGGGTCGAAGTGAACATCGACAGTAACTAGGGCCGCCCCTACTACCCAGCAAGGACACGCTGCACCCATGACTCTCCTCTCCATCATAGTCGTTGTCATCGTCCTCATCATAGTGTTCTGGCTCGCGGATCGCTACGTGGCCCCATTGCTACCCCCGCCTTGGGGCCGCGTAGTGCTTGCGATCATTGCCATTATCGTCATCATCTGGCTCTTGTCACTCGCAGGCATCCTCCCAGCTCTCAACACGCGCGTAACGTAGAGAACGAGAACGAGAACATAGAAGCGTACTTTTCCATATGGAAATGTTGCCAGGCCGTTTTGACGCACGGACTGCCATCGGTTACTTGATAGCCGCTGGTGGTAACTCAGTGCTCGCGGCCCAGCGTGCGTCGCGTGATTACCCGCACGCAGGCATTAACGAGGCGCTTCTGCTCACTACGGTCGCTGCAGACCCATCTTCTACCGATCTTCTCGCCGGACAGGTGCGAGTTCTCGCCTTATTGACCACTTTGGACGCTTTTCGCCTCACACACGCCTCTTATCTCGAGAAACTGCCCAATCTGTCCCCCAAAGACACTGCACACACCTACACGCGCTTGCTTGAGGCGTTGTCGAGCATTATCAACCCAAATAACCTCCCTCCCAACCCGAACTCAACCTCTCCCTACGCTCAAGGAGGCCCGCTGGATTCTGTGTTAGCGTTGATCCCTCCCGAAGCACGCGATGCGGTGCAGTACTTCCTGCAGCGCCCGCTGACACCAGACTCCAGCGCGCCAGACGCTTCGAACGAAGGTTCCAAGGCTCGCGGGCACTCAAGCCCTCCGCCCACCACAAGCCGGCAGGGCATAGCCCCCGCCCCCACGCGTGACAAGGCGATTTCCGAAAGTGAGCTAGAGGCAGGCTCAACGGAACTTACAGAGGCTGAGGATAGCGAAAGCGAAAGCGAAAGCGAAGAGCCTCAGCTGCTCCACGAGTTCAGAAGTTATGGCCGTTAGCTCGCCACACGCGCCGCCGCTTGCGCTAGATGAGGAAGGGCTGCGCCACGCAGAGACGCTAGCGCGCCTATTGCGGCGTGATGAGCCTGTGGCTGCTGCGGCGCTCGTGGACGAAGGCAAGCCGCCTATTGGCGTGATCGAGTGGGGTGAGAAGAACTTCTGGATACCGCCGCCCGAGGGTGTAGGCAAGCCTCGCTTACTGCGGTTTCTGCCGCATCAGAAAGTCATCCTGGGGATGTTCTTCGACCCCGCAGTGGCGGAGGCCTTGGTAGGCTCGCAGAGCTTCCAGACACTGGTGTACTCTACGGTGAAGAAAAGTGGCAAGACCGCTATCGCTGCGCTCGTGTCACGGTGGGTCACGGAGACCTGGGGTTCCCACGCTGAAGTGTACTCCCTGGCGAACGATCTCGAGCAGGCTCGTGGCCGCATATATGCCGCGGCGCTGGCATCCATTGAGCTTGATCCTCGTCATAAGCGCGCCGATAAGGGCATACCTGGGGAGTGGCGTATCATCGAGCGTGAAGCGCGCTTCCTGCCCACGTATAGCACCATGCGTGCGGTCTCCGCCGACTATAAGGGTGAGGCTGGCTCCAACCCTGTGGCGACATTTTGGAGTGAGCTCTGGGGTTACTCTAGTGAGGCGTCGCAGAGGTTGTGGGAAGAGTTAACCCCAGTGCCCACTCGCCCGAGGTCCATCAGATACGTTGAGACATATGCTGGCTATGAGGGCGAGTCCTCGATCCTGAACGATCTGGAGGATCGCCTCAAAGACCCCGCGCAGAGCAAGCGTCTTACGTATGACGAGGTGCGTGACCTGGGCTACGTCTGGCCCATCGCCTGGAGGGACCAGGCGGTGCCCTTCTTCTACCATAGGGCGTCGCGCACGTTCGCGTACTGGGACAGTGGCGTCGAAGCGCGCCGTATGCCGTGGCAGACGCCTGAGTACTACGAAGCGCAAGCTGCTGACCTGCGCGAGAGTGCGTTCAAGCGGCTGCACCTGAATGTGCGCGTCTCGCCTGTAGACGACTTCATCCCAATCGAGTGGTGGGATCGCCTACGGGAAGACAGTCTGCCGCCGCTCACGCATGAGACGCCAATCGTGATCGGTGCTGACGCCTCTGTGAGTGCCGATAATACAGCTATCGTAGCAGTCTCGCGTGACCCAAGGAACCCAGAGCATGTCTTACAGCGATTTTGCGAAGTGTGGAGTCCGTCGCCTGGGCGCCCGTTGGATTATTCCGTCACTATCGAGCCCGCTCTCCGCAAGCTCTGCACTGGGCACATTCATCCACGCTCGGAAGATTGCAAGTCCCACAGCAAGGTTAGCATTCTGGGCGAGTGTGTGCCGTCCAAACCATATAACGTCGTTGAGATCGCATACGACGAGTACCAGCTGCATGATCTCATGACACGCCTCCGTAACGAGGGCGTGGCGTGGTGCCGCAAGTTCGGACAGCAAGCAGACCGTGCTGTTGCTGATAAAGCGCTTCATGACATGATCCGTGACCAGACCATCCATCACCCAGGTAATAGCGAGATGCGTGATGGCATACGATCATGCGGTGCGAAGATACCTCCTGATGACAACACTCGGCTGCGTCTTGTGAAGAAGTCCAAGACTGCTAAGATCGACCCTGTGGTTGCACTCTCTATGGCATCGCACGAGTGCAAGCGCCTGAACCTGTGAATGCATCACCCCCACCATGTACGAAAGCAACGGCGACGACCTTCCCGATAAAGTGCGTCAGAGGTACGCTCAGATGGGGCTCGCGCTCTTGTTGACGTTCTTGGCTGGCGTGTGCGTTGGATTGTTAACTGGTGCCTACCACTGATATCCCGAACCCGCCTACTAAGGTAATCGAGCAGAACCCTAACGGCTCGTTCCCATACAACGGGCCGGTGCCTTCGTCTGCCCTGATTATCCAGGTAGCGAGTGCGGCTGATACCATCGTCGGCTGGGGGATCGATCCTCGAACCCGTGACGCTCAGCTACGCGCGTTCTGGCCGACTGAGTACCTGTTCTCGGGCGCTCTGTTCACCGTCGTATCAAGATACGTAGCGTTCGAGTGGTCGCTCAAAGGCCCGCCGAGGACCGTGGGTATTGCTCAGGACGTGCTGAACAGCGTGCAGTTCGGCAAGGGCTGGGAAGCGCTGGTTACCCCTGTCCTGATTGATATGTTCACGCAGGACAACGGCGCTTTCATGGAGGTCGTGCGCACAGATGACGATCCAAGAGCTCCGGTGGTGTCTCTTAATCATCTGGATGCTCATCGCTGCATCCGTACTGGACGTGTTAACGCTCCTGTACATTACATCGACCTGAACGGGCGCACGCACGAGCTTAAGTGGTACAATGTGATCGAGCTCACGGAGATGCCTTCTCCCATCGAGGAGGCGAGGGGCATGCAGTACTGCGCGCTCACGCGTGCGCTACGCGCAGCTCAGATCCTCCGTGACATCTGCGTGGTCCGGCAGGAAAAGGCTTCGGGACGCTTCACACGCCAGGTGCATCTCGTGGGTGGTGTGCAAACCCGCGTGATCGAAGATGCGATGACGCAGAAGCAGTTCGAGGCCGACGTGCAGGGCCTCACGAGATACATCCAGAGCACCATAGTCGCAGCGCTCGACCCCACAGCTCGCGTGACGAAGGAAACTATCGACCTCGCTAGCATCCCTGATGACTACGACGAGGAGAAGGCGCAGCGCAGCTACATGATGGCGCTGGCGATGGTGTTCGGTATCGACTTCCAGGACTTGTCGCCCCTACCTGGCGGAGGGCTGGGGTCAGGCAGCCAAAGCAAGGTGCTCAACATGAAGTCGCGTGGCAAAGGCCCGCGACTGTTCATGAACAAGCTCGCCAGGCTGTTCAACTTTCACGGGCTGCTGCCCCCTACCGTGACCTTTGAGTTCGGTAGGCACGATGCTGCCGATCAGATGGAGCAGGTAGAGCTGAGGCGTACCCGTGCGCTGGAGCGTGAGATACGAGTGCGCTCAGGGGAGATCACAACCGAAGTCGCGCGTCAGCTCGCGGTGGACGACGGTGACTTAGACGAGCGCTACCTCATCATGATGCGTGAGGAGAACGCAACGAACGAAGTGATCGCTACGCCTACGGAGCCGCTTCTGAACGATGCGTCTGGCGTGAAGCCTGGCATGCCCGGCCCGAAGGAGCCTCCGCAATCCGCGCAGCCTGGGTTTGGTGGTGCGGTGCCGCGGCCTGCAAACAGCAACGACAAGCGGCCGCAGAGCCCTGCAACCAACCAAGGCCGCACGCCTGGCGGGACGAGAGGCAACTAATATGGCTATCGGTGACAGTGGCCGTCTGCGCGTACAGTTCAACGCGATCAGCCCGAAGAAGCTGGGGCCGCTCCTGACGCCTCAGCTTGCTGACCATCTCGTGCTGGCTGTGTTGGGGTACGCTGATGAAGTGATAGATCGTGTACGGAAGTACCCGCCGATCCCCCCTACCTCGCGCTATCAGCGTACACAGACGTACTTCGATAGCTGGACACGTCGGCCTGTGCGCTCACACGACGCTATAGCCATCCGTATCAACAGTGATGCTGTAGACAAGTATGGGTCGCATTATTCAGGTCTTGTGGGTGGCGACCCTCAGTGGCCCATTCACGCTCAGCATGGCTGGAAAGGCCTCCAGACGACAATCTATCAGATGGGTGGGCACGAGCGCGTACGACGCATCACTCAGGCCATCATTACAAGGGAAACAGCCAATGCCATACAGTAGCACGTCTGAGCTCCCTGCGTACGTCAAGAAGCTGCCCGACACCAAGCAGCGCCAGTGGATGCATGTCTTCAACTCCTGCATGAAAGATGGAGGCGACGATAGCAAGTGCTTCGCAATGGCAAACGGCGTGGTGAAGAAGGAGATAGCAGACTTCGAGCTTCCGCCGTCCGCTCACGGGCCGTCAGCAGAGTTTGCTGACCCTCAATCGGAGCTCATAGCGATTGCCGAGAAGCAGTATCAGTACGTCGAGAGCTACGACTACGCGAGCCGCCAGCTATCGCAGCAGGAAGCTGACTACAGTCCGGTGGGTGGCGATGGCACAGAGGCGTGTTCCAACTGCCGCTTCTTCATCAGCCCAGCACGCTGCGCTATCGTGTCCGGCGAGATTGCGCCGAACGGGGTGAGCGATTACTGGCAAGCGACCCCGACGTACGAACCTTCTCCGCTGCCAGTCATCATCGTCGGCAATGATACCGTGACGAAATCTAGCTCTGATCCCGCGGGCACTAGTGATGCGATGAGTGAAGGTACCAAGCTCCAGAGGGCTGGCATGTCGCGCAGCTCGTTTGCCTATGTGGATAGCGGCGGCGGTAAGCACTTGCCCATCCACGACGCTGCCCATGTACGCAACGCACTCGCGCGATTCAATCAGACTCATTTTGAGAGTGATGGTGCCAAGAAGCGTGCATACCGGAAGATCTTAGCTGCTGCTCGCCGGTTCGGTGTGGACGTTAGCAAGAAGGCGCTTGGTGATGGGGGGCCAAGCTTTGCGTCCCGAGCACTAAAGGCGTTGGGGCTTCGCCTCAACCCCCCGCGTGAAAAGGCGATTTCTGATTTACACTGTAGCGTGTCTGACGTCTTGGGCGGTGAAGCGCTGCAGGTCGTCAAGCAAGCTGACGGCCAGTTACGCTGGTTTGCAAGGTATAGCAACGCGTGGGAGGACCGTGACAAGGAGCTTATTACTGAGGCAGCTCACAAGGAGTACATCGAGTGGGCTGACAGCACGAAGAACTACCCCGAGCTGTGGCTGTGGCACACGGCCGGAACGCGCTTCGGTGAGGCCGACTGGCTAGACTTCACAGAGGGCTTCACGCATGCGTCAGGCCTGATTGACGACAACCCACAGGCAAAGGCTGTGGTGAAGGCGCTTGCGGCTGCGGCTGAGAGTGGCGCCGAGCTTGGCGTAAGTCACGGCTTTATGTCACTGCAAACAGGAAAATACATCACTAAGTACCGCGACTTCGAGGTTTCGGTGTTACCCATCGAGCGAGCCGCGGTGTGGACGACTGACTTTAACGTGTTAGGTAAGGAGACCATGATGGGGTTCACTGCGGAGAAGCGCAAGTTCCTCGTTGACGCGCTTGGCGAGGATACAGTCACGAAGCTGGAGGACGCCACGAAGGGCGTCTCCGGTCAGCTTAAGCAGCTCGGCATCGAGTACAAGTCGGCCGAGGAGCAAGAGCAGACCAGCGAGAAGGCGGTTGTGGCGGTGCTAGCTGAGCAGGTAGCGGAACTGACCGGGGCGGTGGGGGCGCTTGCCCAGAAGATCACGGCTTCAGAAGCGGCTGCCGCTACGGCTCAGAAGGCCGCGACCGATGCCAACGCTGCGGTGCAAGAGGTCAAGAAGAGCGACGACGAGAAGATCGAAGACGCCTTCTTGGCTAAGGTCGCCAAGGCGGTGGGTGTGCTTGGAACTGGCGTCCGGCCCACGGCGTCTGCCGAGAACGTCGTGAGTACGGATGGTGCGAAAGAGGCGAGTGGGGCGAACGGAAGCGGAGACTTCCTGCTCGACATGACTAGCGCGCAGATCGCTAACGTGTTCAGTGGCGCTGCGGCGGTAGCACCAGGCGCGGCTGTGGCGGCTGCACGACCTGCAGCTGTGGTGTCAGTAGACGGCCAGAACCAGTAGTAGTAAGGCAAGGGCGAGGGGCCTTGCTGCACTGTTAGTGAAACAATACAGGAAGGACGGCAATGTATCCAGCTACGTGGCAGCCTAATCCGGCTGCCGATCAAGGCATCCTCGCTGCGCTTAGCACTGCGTTAAACGACGCTATGGCTAAGCAGGGGACGAAGGCGACTTCGTCAACTCCCAGCTCGCCGTACATGCATGGCCCAAACGGGCTGTGGTCGTATCCTGGCCTGGAGCGGCCCGTTATCAGCACGCGGGTCATCCCCACTGGGCTGGCTGCGCGGCTGCCTGCGCGTGCAAGCAACGTGCAGAACCCACTGTACCCGTACCTGACTGGGTTCACGAACCCCGCTCAGACGCAGCCTAATGGTGTGTGCGATGATGCGCCTGAGCCTGGTACGATGAAGAACTGCTTCCAGACGGCTACCTGGGGGCGGTACTCGTACCAGACCCGCGTGATCGACCTCACTAGGCTGGGGCAGATCATCAACCGTAGTGAGTTCACGGACTTCGTGATCTGGAACGACCCACTTGGCAGTCAGGGCTCGAACGCTATCACGAACCCTGCGGCTGGCCCCTCGTCGCTTAACCTCAACAACGAGGTCAGCTCCAGGTTCGCTGAAGTGGCGGTCATGTTCCAGAACAAGCTGGGCAAGCAAATCTGGGAAGGCAACCCAGCGAACAGCACTGCTGGTGGCGGGTATGCGGAGTTCCCTGGCCTGGAGCTGCTGATCCGCACTGGCATCAAGGATGCCGTGACTGGTCAGACCTGCCCCTCGCTGGACTCGCTGACCGTCAACTACAACTACCGCAACGTCAGCAACACTACCCAGAACCCGACTGATAACAACATCGTCAACGTGGTCACATACACGTATCGGATGCTCAAGAACCTGGCTCAGCGCACAGGCCTTAATCCAGTCAAGTGGATCATCGCCATGCGCGAGCCGCTGTTCTACGAGCTCACAGCACAGTGGCCCTGCAACTACCTTACATATCGCTGTATCACCTTGAATGGCGTGGCGAACATGGACGTTGGTGACGCCATCGCCATGCGCGATGCGATGCGTCAGGGGCGCTACCTGGTGATCGACGGCGAGCAGGTCGAGGTCGTCATTGATGATGCGATGGTGGAGGAGACGAACACCACCAGCAACCGCGTGAATAACACCTGCTTCGCCTCTGACATCAAGTTCCTCCCGCTGACCGTGCAGGGCAACAAGGCCGTGCTGTTCTGGGAGTACTTCGACTGGCGTGGGCCTGGTGCTGCGCTGTCGGCCGAAGTCACGGGTAGCTCGCCGCTGATGACCAACTACTACTGGACCGATGGCGGCCAGTACATCTGGCACCTGAAGCCGCCGGCTAACTGGTGCTTGCAGTGGATCGGGCTGGTCAAGCCGCGGATGGTCCTGCTCACGCCGCACTTGGCAGCGACCATCAACAACGTGCAGTACTGCCCGCTCATGCACCCTCGCGACAGCTACCCCAACGATCCATACTTCGTGGATGGTGGGGCTACATCCCGCAATACAGCGCCGTCGCTGTTCCCATCCTGGTAGCCGATGGGCGCCGGCTAGGTTTGTTACACCTTCAGGCGTACATTTCCAAACGGAAATGTACGCCTGGATACAAGCGTCTGGTGACAAGAGGGGTCTATGTTCACTGGAAACGTGCTCATCACAGGGGGAGCTGGTTTTCTGGGCCGTGCGATCATGCACCAAGCGCGGGTCGAGGCGTGGCCGTGTAGGTTCATCGTGTACTCGCGTGATGAACAGAAGCACTACGCGGCTCGCTTCAAGTACCCAGACGCTCGATACGTTGTCGGGGATGTCCTGGACACAGGGCGTCTCCATCTGCTGATGAGCACGTGTGACTACGTGATCCACGCCGCCGCAATCAAGTACATTCCTGAGTGCGAGGCTCAGCCAAGCGAGGCGCTTCGTGTGAACGTCGATGGCACCCGAAGCGTCATGGATGCTGCGCGTGCTTCAGGCGTGAAGCGTGTCGTGGTAATCTCGACCGACAAGGCAGCAGGGCCAATCAACACCTACGGCATGACGAAAGCACTGTGCGAGCGTCTGGTGTGGGAGACGGCTGATCTGCCAAGCCTGGCATGCACAGAGTTCGTCGCGTGCCGCTACGGAAACGTGATCGGCTCGACTGGCAGTGTGTGGCACGTGTTCAAGGATCAGAGTAAGCGCGACGGCTTCCTCTCCGTGACTGATCCGCTCATGACACGTTTCTTCATGCCGGCTCAAGATGCGGTAAAGCTTATCGTGGCCTCGTTAGACGCGCCGGCTGGTACGGTGGTGTTACCAGAGCCGTCGGCAGTGCTGATGCAAGACCTGGCCGATCATCTCACGGAGGCGTGGGACCTTGGACCGTTCAAGTGTGTGGGTAGGCGCCCTGGCGAGAAGCGCCACGAGCAGATGGTTACAGACGTGGAGCGTGTGCGCCTGGAGCGTTATTACGGCTACTATGTGATGTACCCGCCTACGCACGAGGAGGGGCTTGAGGTATCAACATATGATGGCAGGTTCAACTCGGATCTCGCCCCGCAGATGGCGCCGTACGATTTTGCTGTCGCTGCGATAGCGAGCGAGGCAATCTGATGGCCCAGATCAGCGTAGTCATCCCGGTCGGGCCGAGCGAGGCGAACCAGCGCTGGCTGCCGGAGGCTATCGCATCCGTAGTAGCGCAGACCGTACCGGCGACAATCGTGCTTGTGGATGACATGGCTGGGATCAGGCCTGCACA
>Ga0075435_100002267_pt1 | contig 12708 bp, 9 predicted proteins | sample RhiMethybrSRZTD4_FD_75302 | JGI IMG/M metagenome (GOLD analysis project Ga0075435, IMG submission 75302) | Populus rhizosphere microbial communities from Tennessee, USA - Rhizosphere MetaG P. TD hybrid SRZTD4 | ecosystem: Host-associated > Plants > Roots > Rhizosphere > Soil | place: USA...
CCAAATCGCGCCACATTGCGAAGCATACGTCGGTACTGACGTTTCGGAAATATCTTTGGATCAACTTCGCCGGGCTGTGAGCGAATACTTGCCGCAACTCCCGGCTGACGCTTTGCTTCACAAAGAGGCGAATGACTTTGACGGCTTGAAGAGTTTTGACGGGATCATTCTGAATTCGGTTGTTCAGTATTTTCCTGGCATCGAATATCTGGTGCGAGTACTGGAGAAGGCTGTAAATGCACTGGATCGGGAAGGTTTTATCTACGTCGGAGATGTGCGGAGCATGCCGTTGTTGGAAACGGCGCGAACGTCGATAGAATTCAGTCGTGCCTCATCGTCCCTATCGCTTGATAAGTTGCGGCAGCATGTGCAAAAGGCGGTGAACGAGGAAAAAGAGCTTGTGATCGATCCAAGGTTCTTCTTTGCTCTTAAGAAACATCTGCCACGTATCTCCAGAGTAGAGGTCATGCCGAAACGCGGTCGCCATCGCAATGAATTGACCGGGTTCCGATATCAGGTCGTGATTCACGTGACGGCGAACGAGCACGAGACCGAAGAACTTGACTGGCGTGACTGGCGAAAAGAGCCCGTCAGTTTGGCTGACCTGCGTAGTCGCTTGATCCATGAGAAGCCAGAGAGGGTTGCGTTCACTGATGTTGCTAATGCTCGTCTGGCTACGGAGGTTCAAACTGTTGCCGCGCTGTCTCAAAGCGATGGCGCGATGATGGTCGGAGAGTTCAAAGAAGTCTTCTCTGGCAGCGACTCCAGCGGCATAGATCCGGAAGACCTCTGGCAATTGAACTCTGAATTGCCTTACTCGGTACAACTGAGTTGGGCACGTCATGATAAAGAAGGCCGCTACGACTTCGTTATGAGGCGTCATGATTCGACCCAATCAGAATCGTTGGCCCCCTTTCCGGAGCCCGAGATCAATCATAAATCCTGGAACGACTATGCAAACGATCCGGTTGGTGACAGATACGGCAGTATCTTCGCGCGAGAGTTGCAGGAGACTTTGAAGAAAAAGTTGCCGGAGTACATGATACCTGGTCACTTCATGATACTGGAAAAGTTGCCCCTCACGCCTAGTGGTAAGTTGGACCGCCGGAAATTGCCACAACCAGAGAGCTCACGTCCCGAGTTGGCTGAGCGATATGTTGCGCCGCGCACAGAAGTGGAAGAGTTGCTGACCCGGATCTGGTCGGAGTTGTTGCATGTGGAACGAGTTGGCATTCACGACAACTTCTTCAAACTGGGCGGTCACTCGCTGCTCGTCCCCAGAATTCTAGTCAAAGTGCAGGAACTCTTCAGTGTCACTCTGCCCATGCGTCTGGTTTTGCAGTCTCCGACTGTTGCCGGCATGGCCCAGGCGATAGACTTGATCCGCTCAGGAGCTGAGATCCCAAGTCTTGCATTTGCAAATGTAATTGACTTGAAAGCAGAAGCCGAACTGGATCAGGATATTTATCCCGTTGACGCGGTGCCCGCGGGTTCTGTCCCAGAGAAGATATTGCTTACTGGCGCTACCGGCTTCCTCGGCACGTTCCTGCTTCACGACTTGTTGCAGCAGACAAACGCCAGAGTGTTTTGTCTCGTACGTGGCAGCGACCGTCGCGACATCGCACGAAAGCTGGAAGCGGCGCTTCAGGACAAACTCCTTTGGAATGAAAGCCTAAGGTCGAGAATTGAGCCGGTGTTAGGAGATCTATCGGAACCGCTCCTGGGACTTTCGCCCGTCCAGTTCGAAGAACTATCGAAAGAAATCGATCTGATCTACCACAACGGAGCAGTCGTTAATTTCAGCTATCCTTATGCCGAGCTTAAGGCGCCAAACGTTCTCGGCACGAAAGAAGTACTCAAACTCGCCTGTCGAACGAAAGTTAAACCAGTCCACTTTATTTCTACCGTCGGAGTCTTATCTCCGCGCGATGCTGACGCGAATCTTTTAGGCGAGGACGTCAATCCGGAACATTTCGAAGATCTCACCAGCGGTTACTCGCAAAGCAAATGGGTTGCGGAGAGGTTGGTCAAGACGGCGGGCTCGAGAGGGCTTCCGATTTGTATTTATAGACCAGGATTAATTGCCGGAGACAGCCGAACCGGTGTTTCCAACCTGAACGACTTTGCTTGCCGGTACATAAAAGGTTGCATTCAGCTAGGCCGGATTCCCGAAGGCGAGGAAGACTTAGATATTGTGCCGGTAGATTTTGTTAGCCAGGCGATCGTTCATCTGTCGTTGCAAAAGGAATCTGCCGGCAAAGTATTCCACCTGGTTAATCCTCAACCGCTGGACGGCCGTCGCCTGGACCAATGGTTCACCTCACTCAAATATGGCCTACAGAAGATTCCCTACAGTCAATGGCGCAGCGCACTGGAAGCTTCGCCGGACAATCCTTTGTACACTCTTTTGCCCATCATGCCGGAGTTGCAGGATCAGGAGCGAATGATGATTCCGGGAAAAGTCCCCGGAAGAGTGCAAATACGATACGACAGCCGAAACACTCTGGATATGCTCAGGGCAACACGCGTCTCGTGCCCGCCTGTGGATACAAACCTGCTCAACAAATACATCTCTTATTTAGATAGCAGCGGCTTTTTATCTAGTGCCAGTCCTCGATGGTCGTGAACTCCAGATGAGTATAAAGACAACAAATCAATGGATAACTATCTTCGACCCTTCTCCTTCAGCTCGTCTGCGGCTGTTCTGTTTCCCGTTTGCGGGTGGTGCGGCAGTCGCCTTTCGCAATTGGTCCAAGGATCTGTCAAGAGAAGTTGAGGTCTGCCCCGTGCAACTGCCGGGTAGAGGGACGAGGTTAAGAGAAGCCTGTTTTACGCGCGTGCAACCTTTGGTTGAAACTATGGCCCAGGGACTACTTCCTTATCTTGACAGGCCGTTCGCTTTTTTCGGTCACAGCTTTGGAGCCTTTGTCAGTTTCGAATTGACTCGCTACTTGCGGAGACATCACAAGAAGCAGCCGCTTCATTTGTTTGTTTCCGGCTGCCGGGCGCCTCAGTTACCGAACCCGAACCCCGACAGATATAACCTTCCGGACCCTGTCTTAGCGAGTCTCCTCGGCCAATTTGAGGGAACGCCTCGCGAGATTCTGGAACAACCTGAAATCATGGCTTTAATGCTTCCCATCCTGCGAGCAGACTTCGAAGCTCACGAAACGTATCGCTGTCTTGATGAGCCGCCTTTGAATTGTCCTATCTCTGCTTATGGTGGAACTAATGATCCGGAGGTAAGTCTCGTTCAGCTCGAAGGCTGGCGAGAGCAAACCAGTGCTGCTTTCTCGTTTCAACTCTTTCACGGCGGCCATTTCTTTATCAATTCCTGCCAGCCGCTCGTACTCAGAGCGCTTTGGACGGAATTAAGGCAGTTGCTGGCAAAGTCCTGATTTATTATGTGCTTTTTTGTGGCTAAATCGACCCTGTTAGATGATGGTCCAGCGCTGTTTCGAGCTTTTCAGCGGGAAGGTTTATCCGCTGTCGCGATAACGTAATCCGAGTCCGCTATGATCGTTTTAGTCATGCTGCGTTCGGGTTTAGCCATCATGCTTTGACAGAGACGTCTGAAAAGAGGATTTACTCGCTGTTTAATGTCGGAATCGTGAACGCGTCGTGCAAGATAACTCATGAATGGCTCAAAGACTTCTTCGCGAATTGTTTCGACTCGAGCGTTGACGAAACCGGCCTCCTCCATTTTCCGGGCATAACCCGGTCTCGCATAAATGTTCTCGACAGGTGTTGGCATCACCTGGCGGCTGATGCCGACAACAAACTCCATTGCCCGACGCTTTAGTGTTCTGTCTTTGCGCTTTAACGGTACAGCATGAGGTAAAGCAATTAGATCGGCAGTCACCAGCCGTCCACCCGGACGTAAGACGCGGAATGCCTCATTGAAAAATGCCTCACGAGTATTGAAATGAAAGGCACTCTCCACGGCCGCGACTTTATCAAAACTCTCCGATTCAAAAGGAAGGTTGGTTGCAGAACCCACTCGAAACTCGAGGCGTTCTTCCAGTCGTCGTTCGGCTGCTTGCGTCCGTGCAAAGTCTACTTGCGAAGGTGCAATATTCAATCCAATGATCCGTGTGGGCGAAAATCGTTGTAACCAAAACACATCCTGATCGCCCATGCCGCAGCCCGCGTCAAGGATAATGTCTGATGGATTGAACTCACCTGCTTCGCCGACGAGATTTGCAAGCGCTTCACATGCAGCGTCTAAAGTATCTGGAGAATCTTTCCAATAACCGAGGTTTAGAAAATGGCTGTGTTCGGTGAAATAGTTGTGGGAACACGCATCATACAGCGTGCGCACGCGCCGCTCGGAACCCACAAACAGGAGGGAGACAAGTAAGAAATCTTCTTTTAGCCACCGCCGCCAAATTGCCATTGAGATCCTTGTCTATTCATCAACAGATCGGTGCTTGCATCGTGAAAATACCGCATGGCGTCAAAGCGGTAAAGCAGATCTGCGACCCGATTCTGGCTACGCATGAATATTACTCTTCGCGTAGTTCGCATTTGCGGATTGTCAGTACTCCCAGTTGCGTATAGTATGCTCCGGATGGGAACAAAGCCGCGCTACCGGCCCAAAAACCTCGGGCGAAAACTGTTTCAAATTAGAAACACCCTTGGGCTGTCGCAATCGCAAATGGTGCGATGTCTAGGAGCAGACGAATCGTTCTCTCCGGCGAGGATTTCCGAATACGAATTAGGAATCCGAGAGCCATCTCTTTGGATCCTGCTGGCCTACGGTCGCGCAGCGCGGGTCCACCTCGAAACCATCATCGACGATGATCTCACTCTTCCTGAAAAGATTCCCAGCACCTTCGACTATCGCCAGGCGAAACGTAAGGCGTGAAAAAAAGCGAGGACGCTATTGACCTATCAGACAATTGCGAGTAGCATTCACCACACTCACTTGAGAGTGAAGTGAGGGTTTGCTATTCCAGTTGAGGTGGTAGTCATGTGTCTCCCAATAAATTTAGCTGTTTTCTGTGCGCCGGAGTCTATGGAAAGCCTTGTGATTCGTGGACAAACGGTGATTTTGGATCGAGCTCTTGCCAGGCTCTTTAATGTCTCCATTAAAGTGCTGAAAGAAAGCGTCAGGCGGAACCGTAAGCGCTTTCCGCCTGATTTCGTGTTTCAGTTGACGATCGAAGAGGTTAGGGCGCTGGATGTGGTGAAGCGGTCAGGTTTGACGTCACAACGAAAACACATAAGACGTCGACCCTACGCATTCACCGAAGTCGGCATTTTGATGCTGTCCAGCGTTCTTAAGAGTGAGCGCGCGATACAAGCGAACATTCAGATAATACGCGCTTTTATTCATCACGCTACGAAAAAGCACATCAGTCAAAAACGATTTAGTAGCGCTTCGTGTGCGTTTTGTGCCTCTTTGCGGCTTTAATGGACCATCTGATCGCTGAGTGATTCTTCGTTGCCGATGCTAAGGGCGAGGGCGCGGATGGCGGTGCGTGCGTCGTGCTGTTGTTCCTCGCTCAAAAGGGACCAGGCAAGAGCGATGGGACACTCCGCATCGTGAGTCAAAGCTTTATGACAAACCGGGCAACTGTCGAGCGACAACTCGAGCAACACGTAGAGCTTCGCCAGCAACATGACGATGAGCTCAGCGCGCTTCCTCTGCTCGTCTGATTCGAACATGTCCTGAGAAAAAGATTAATACTGTAGCGTGTTTTCCCACTTGACTCGCTTCAGCAGAGCAAAGTCGGAAAGCATCTTGCCGGCGCCGAGCACGACTGAAGTCAGCGGATCATCAGCAACAAAAACGGGTAGACCAGTTTCCGTGCGTAGACGCTTGTCGAGATTCGCAAGCAACGCTCCACCGCCAGTTAGCACTACACCGCGATCGATAATATCTGCTGAAAGCTCGGGCGGCGTGCGTTCCAGTGCCACGCGCACTGCATCAACAATCGCACTCACAGCCGGATCGAGCGCCTGTCGCACTTCCTCGTCCGTAACTGTAATCGTTTGCGGTATGCCTTCGACGAGATTGCGCCCGCGCACGTCCATGCTCAGCGGCTTATCGAGCGGGAACGCGCTACCGAGCTGGATCTTGATCTCTTCCGCAGTGCGTTCGCCAATTAAAAGGTTGTACTTGCGCTTCACATAATCGGCCACAGCGTTGTCCATCGCGTCGCCTGCAGTGCGCACCGCCCGCGCGTAGACGATTCCACCAAGGCTGATCACGGCGATATCGGTCGTGCCGCCGCCAATATCAACGACGATATTTCCCTGCGGCTCGGTGATCGGCAATCCGGCGCCAATAGCAGCCGCGACGGCCTCTTCAACCAGATAAACCTCCGATGCTTTGGCGCGATAGGCCGAATCCTCGACCGCGCGCCGTTCGACCTGCGTAATCTCGCTCGGAATTCCGATCACAACGCGCGGGCTCACCCACGTGCGACCGTTGTGCGCCTTGCGGATAAAGTGCTGGAGCATCTTCTCGGTTACTTCGAAATTGGCGATTACTCCGTCTCTCATCGGCCGGATGGCAACGATGTTGCCCGGCGTCCGGCCCAGCATCTCTTTCGCGTCCTTGCCCACTGCTTCAACCTGATTGGTTACCTTATTAATGGCGACGATAGATGGTTCGCTGAGCACAACGCCGCGTCCTTTGGCATAAACGAGGGTGTTGGCGGTGCCGAGGTCGATGGCCAGGTCGTTGGATCGGAGGCCGGAGAGCAGAGGAAAAGACATAATAACACCTCGAATTTAATTGGTTTTGACGAGCCGCTTCTGTTGAGAAGATCTTGGGAGGGCAATCCCGAACAACGATCCTTGTCGGGGACAACAAAGACAAACAGAATTTAATTCCTTGAGATTGAGGTGTCAAGAGGAATTTTTAGCCGCAGATGAACGCGGATAACGCGGATCAGATTTGCCGATCCGCGTTATCCGCGTTCATCTGCGGCTAAAAAATCAGTATTGCCAGTTGACAGTCACGAACCCAGTGCCGCTTGTCGGCACCGTGTACTGGTGATTACTCCCAGCTTCCCACGTCACTGCGCCATTTGCCGCGATTTTAATGAACTTAAACTGGATTGTTTGCCCGGCCGGAACGCTGGCCACCAGGAACCAGTTCGGATAATTCGGCGTCAACATCGGGCCCACTGCGTCGTCCCAGGTCGTTGACCAGTTACCGAGCTCGACCGTGTTGCCGGTCAGAAATATGTAGTCGCCTACTTGAGTCGGCGTCGCATTGTTGACCGTGAACGTGATGGGAATCAGCTTGGCTGTTAACACCGTGTACTGGATCGAGTTGGATACCTGGCCGCCTGAGTTGGTAACAGTAACGCTGTAGTTGCCGTTCGTAACCGACGGCGTGGTGACAGTGATCTGAGTCGGCGTCCAGGAATTGACAGTTGCTGTGGTCGTGCCGAACTTGACGGTGCCGGTTGTCGACCCGAAATTTTTGCCGGCAATGACAACCTTCACACCCGACTGTCCAGCAGTCGGTCCAATCGAGCCAACTTCTGGCGCCGCCGCGCCCTCGGTAAATTGCCACACTGAGACAGTGTGCGCCAGAAGATTGAAACTCGTCACAGGGTTATTGCCGCCGGAGCCGCTACTAACAACGATCGATAGCCCACCCAAAAGATTTGTTAAATAGTCGGAATAGCTGCCCGCCGGAAGTGACGTGTTTAGCCCACTGATGTTGTAGCTGGTCGTCTCGTTTTTATTGATCGCGACCAACACGACATTGCCGAAAAACTTCCGCTCGTAGATGTAGACGTCACTGTTGATCCAGCGTTGGCCCATCGAGCCATACGCGACCGCCGGATTGTTGTGACGCAGTGTCGACAGCTTGTTAACGAGTTGATAGGCAGTCGTGGTCGTGCTGAAGTTTGACATCATCGGTCGATTGTAAGGATCAGTGCCGCCGCCGGTGTCGTTGTGCAGATATTGTTCGGTGCCGTAGTAGATGCACGGAATGCCGCGGCTGGTGAGTGTGAACGCCATCGCTTCGTGCAGACGGTTGTTGTTATTGTTAATCGAGAGGAAGCGTGCCATGTCGTGATTATCGATGAAGGTTACCAGGTCTTCCTTCCAGGTGAAGTTGTTTCCTTCGGTCGCGATCACCGAATCAATGTCGGAAAAATTGGTATTAGAGCCGAAGACGTTTCGAATCGCGGTGTTCAGCGGAAAGTCGAGCATCGAGATGCCACTCTTATTGGCGAACTTGTAGGAATCGTGATACAGCGGATCGGAAGTGTTCCCCTGAAACCACTCCCCAAAGAGAAAGCTGTCGCCATACGTATAGATGGAATTGGCAAAGCTGTACTCCCAACCCCAGTTCACGTGTTTGATCGCATCGATGCGAAAACCGTCGACGCCGTGTTGTTGAAATAACTGCGCGGCGGCTTTGAGGTAGGCATCCATCGTCGCGTGTTCCTGATTGATGTCAGCCAGGTCGAAGAGGGTGTAATACTGCACTTGATAGCGATCGTCCCACCCACTGCCCGAGATGTTCGGATTGTGATGGAAATAGCCGTTTGTATCGTTAGTAAAATTGCCGAGAAATGAGCCGTTGTCGTAGAGCGCGCCAAACTCGCCGGCATTGTCCTGCGTCGAATGATTTGGCGCGAAGTCGACGATGATTTTGATTCCGTTTTGGTGGGCCGCAGTGACGAGATTGTCGAACTCGGTCCACGTGTTACTCGCGTTGCCGAAATGTTCTTCAATGCGTTTGAAATCGCGGGCCTGGTAACCGTGGTACGAAGCGGTAGGATTACCGTTGCCGTCCGGAATGTTGGTGTTGAGATTGTCGACCGGTGGTGAAATCCAGATCGCGGTCACTCCCATACCCGCGAGATACGACATTTTCTGTTGAATGCCGGCCAGATCTCCGCCCCAGTAGAGGCGCCAGTTTGTTTTGGTCGCATCGTAAAGACCTGAGCTCTGCGCGGGGTTGTTGTTTAAGCTGCTACCGTCGAAGAAACGATCGGTGATTATTTGATAGATGACTTCGCGTTTGAAATCGGCAGCCGAAGTTGTTTTGATCGGCGCGAGTAGAATTGAGAAGAGAAGCGAGAATACGAAAAGTTTTCGTGTGAGCCTTAGCATGAGAAAGACCTCCGCCGAAACTCTATACAGGATCTATAGGATTGTCCATGATTTTGATCACTCGTGAACGATGGCAGACGAGGAAACAGACATTCTGATCATTGGTGCGGGCGCGGCGGGGCTTGCTGCGGCGCGCGAGCTGAGTATTGCGCAACTCAAAGTGATCGTGCTCGAAGCGCGCGATCGCATCGGTGGACGCATCAACACGCACCTCGATCGTTTTCCGATTGAGCTCGGCGCCGAATTTGTTCATGGCAAACCACCGGAAACGCTGACGATTGTCGAACGCGCGCATCTCACGCTACAAAAAATCCCAAACCTCCATTGGCACGTTCATGATGGCATACTCACGAAGTCAGGAGAGTTCTGGTCCAAAGTCGAAAAGCTAACAGAAGAAATGAGTGAGTACACCGGTCCGGACCAGGCCTTCTCCGAGTTTCTCGACGATTACAGTCGAAAGACACAGATCGAAGACATCCGGTCAATAGCTACGCTCTACGTCGAGGGCTTTCACGCTGCGCACGCGGACAACATCAGTGTCCATGGTCTCAATAAGACGAACCAAGCCGCGGAGAAGATCGAAGACGACAAGCAGTTTCGCATTCAGGAAGGCTACAACCGGTTAGCACAAACGCTGCACGACGATGCAGTTGTTCACGGTGCGAGTTTTCACTTGAACGCGGCGGTTGATGAAGTGAATTGGAAACGCGACCAGGTGGACGTGTTAACGACGGCAGGCAAACGATTCAAGGCGCGCCGCCTCCTGATCACACTGCCGTTGCCACTATTGCAACGCCGCGATGAAGTGCGATTTAACCCGTCACTCGCTGAGACGCAAAATGCCGCGAACAAGCTGGCGATGGGCCACGTGATCAAAGTCTTACTGCGTTTTCGTGAGCCCTTTTGGAAAGACTTACGCGTGCTAGGCGAACACGATTCGACTACCGGCTTGAAGGACTTGACATACACTCACTCGCCTGACGAATCGCTGCCGACCTGGTGGACGCAGTTTCCAGTCATTACGCCATTGCTCGCCGGCTGGGCCGGCGGCACACGCGCGGAGAGATTATCGGGCGAGAGTGACGACGCATTGTTGGACCATGCGCTCGAGTCGCTAACGCACATTTTCCAGACTTCAAAAGCGACTCTTGAGGAAATGTTAGAGGAGTTTTACACACACAACTGGCAGCGCGATCCATTCTCGCATGGCGCCTACAGTTATATTCCCATTCACGGAACGGACGCGCCGTCGCAATTGGCCCAACCTTTAGAAGACACTCTGTTCTTTGCAGGAGAGGCGACTAATACAGAAGGACATCAGGGGACGGTCCACGGCGCGATTGCTACCGGCTTGCGTGCTGCTCGTGAAATTAGCCGCGGATTTCGCGGATGAATGCGGCTCAGATTGTCAATCAAACACGATTTAGTTAGCATCCGAGCATTATGACCACCACTTCCGAAACACTCTCAGGCGAGCAGATTGTTGAGCTCTGCCGGCGTCACACACTCTTTGAATGGTCCGCGCAAGCTGCGGTTGATCCGATTCCGGTTGCGCGTTCCAAGGGAGTTTACTTCTGGACGCCCGAAGGCAAACGCTTCATCGATTTCAACAGTCAGTTGATGTGCGTCAACATCGGCCACGGCGACGAGCGCGTGATTCATGCGATTCAAGAGCAGGCCGCAACGCTGGCTTATGCGAATCCGTTTATGGCCACCGAAGTACGCGCACGTCTGGGCGCCAAACTTGCCGAATTAACGCCTGGTGACATTGATGCGTTCTTCTTCACAAACGGCGGCGCCGAAGCAAACGAAAACGCGATTCGCATCGCGCGACTCTACAGCGGGCGCCACAAAATCGGCGCGCGTTATCGCGCTTATCACGGCGGAACAGCAGGCGCGCTGACCATCACCGGTGATCCGCGTCGTTGGGCCGCTGAACCTGGAATTCCCGGCGTCTTTCGGATTCCAGATTATTATCACGGCATTCAAAAGGGTTGGGACACAACCGAAGACGTACTCGCGCGCACGGAGGAAGTGCTCGAGTTGGAGGGACCGAAGACTGTCGCCGCGATCATTGTCGAACCGGTCGTTGGGACCAACGGCATCCTGATTCCGCCTGACGGTTACATGCAAGGACTGCGCGAGCTTTGCGATAAGTACGGCATTCTCTTGATCGCCGACGAAGTGATGGCCGGTTTTGGTCGTACCGGCGAGTGGTTCTCGGTCGATCACTGGAAGGTTAAGCCCGATCTGATAACGATGGCGAAAGGTTTGACGAGCGCGTACGTGCAGCTCGGGGCCGTGGGCATGCGACGCCAGATTGCCGATCACTTTCAGAAGAATGTTTTTTACGGTGGACTTACTTACAACAGTCACCCGCTCGCTTGCGCCGCCGCACTCGCGACAATTGCCGTTTATGAAGAAGACAATTTGATAGAAAACGCGCGGCGCATGGGAACTGTGATGCGTGGTCTACTCGAGGATCTCGAGGGCCGGCATCCGTCGGTTGGCGCCACACGCAATATCGGACTGTTTGGCATTGTGGAGTTGGTGAGAGATCGTGAGACGCGTGAGCCGCTGGCGCCGTTCAACGGATCGTCGCCGGAGATGCAGGAGCTTGGAAAGTTCTTCCGGCAGCAAGGGCTTTACACTTTTGTGCGGTGGAACACGTTTTTCACCAATCCGCCGCTGTGCATCACTGAAGCTGAGTTGCGCGAAGCCTTCGCGATCATCGACAGAGGCCTCGAGATCACGGATAAAGCTGTTTCTTAGCCACAAAAAGTCACAAGAAGTTTTTTGTGTTTCTTTGTGTTTATCTGGTTGTCAGCGCCTTCGCGCGCAGCGCCGCAGTCTCTTCCGAGATTCGATAACGCAAAAACACACCCACACCACCGACTCGGTCGAGCCTTGTGCTGTCTTCAATGAAAGTCACCTTTGCCGACGACAGCACGTTCGCTCTTCTCACCAACTCGTCCGCAACCGTTCGTTGGTCCAACGTCGCCGGCGGCGTCTCATCGACTGCATAAAGCTCCAACACTTTTCTGACCTCTTCCTCGTCGAACTGAATGCTCTCAGCCCGCGCGGCGATCAACATCTCTTCGACCTGTCCATTTGATAAAGCAGCTAGCGTTTCAGGAACACCGGCGACGCCGAGATCATCTGCGCGGTACTCGTTCAGCAGTCGCTCGACTTTTTCCATATCGGTCAGCGAATCGTGTCGGCGAAAAGCTGTCAATGACTCATCAAGCAATTCATGTTCAGGCGTGTTGATACCAAGACTCAATGCGTCGATAACCTTGTCTGAAATCTCCTTAGACATTTGATCGCGAAGCAGCGGAATCACTGTTTCCTCATCGCCGGCGAGTATGATGTGTTCGATACCTTCATTCCGCACGATCTTCTCCAGCATCTCCACGACTTCCTTCGCATGCTGCGTGTGATAATTCTGTTCGTGTCGCTGATATCTCGCTTGCGACCAGCCACCAACCTTCGTGTGTTTTGTCTTTACGTTTTCCAATGCTTGCCGATCGACCGCACGTCCCGCCGCGAAGACGAAGATCTGCGCGCGATTCGTATCGGCCAGTACGACCGCATAGCGCCGGTATTGATCGATCA
>Ga0075435_100002270_pt1 | contig 12697 bp, 10 predicted proteins | sample RhiMethybrSRZTD4_FD_75302 | JGI IMG/M metagenome (GOLD analysis project Ga0075435, IMG submission 75302) | Populus rhizosphere microbial communities from Tennessee, USA - Rhizosphere MetaG P. TD hybrid SRZTD4 | ecosystem: Host-associated > Plants > Roots > Rhizosphere > Soil | place: USA...
CATCACCCTGAAGTGGCCGCCGACCGAGAAGTTCGCCAGCGCGCGCGACGCAGTCGAATGGAATGCCCGAGGTCCGGATCGTCGCGCCGACTTGAAGCATCGGCCCGCGACGAGATGAGCAGCGTATGGAGACCGTGCGCGTCCTTGATTCGATCGCTGATCACCTGCGTGGTCCTGATGCTCGAGTCGGCCAGCGCCAGCCCGCCGCCGACTCGCCACTTTGGATTGAGCTCGTAGCCGATTGCAGCGGCAGAGACGCTCTGGTGCAGTCCCGAATCGGCCGAGCGCCCGGAATAGCGGTTGACCGCTCCGACTGCATGGATTTTCACGTCGGGCCGCCCTTTCAGGTCGGCGCGCGGCCGGTGCGGTCGTCGAAGATCGAGCCCGTGCCGGCGTTCGGTGTCTCACCGCCGTGACAACGCGATTATGCTGGCGCCGTGCTGCCGATGCGCCACGCTGTCCGCGCGCTGTGGACACGGCTCCAGCTGTCGCTTGTCGCCGTCGCGCTGCTCGCGCTCGGCATTGGCGCGAACACGACGCTGTTCGCGCTGGCCGATGCTGTGATGTTCCGGCCGTTCCCCTTCGCGGACCAGGACCGGCTGATTATCGGCGGCGGCATGCAGGCCGGCCGGCGCGCCGAGATTGCGTACCCCGATTTCGTCGACTGGCGAGCCCGGGCGAGCAGCTTCGACGACCTCGCAGCCATGGGGTCGTCGAACTGGACTGCCACGTTGCAGGCCGAAGAGCCTGTGCCGGCGGAGTATCGCGCCGTCTCCGGCAACTTCTTCGACCTGCTCGGCGCCCGGGCGGCACTCGGCCGCACGCTGAAATCGTCTGACGACCACCGGGGCGTCGCGCCCGTCGTCGTCCTGAGCCACGGGTTCTGGCAGCGACAGTTTGGCGGCGATCCGCGCGCGATTGGGCGTTCGGTTCGCTTCGGGCGCCGCCCTTACACGATCGTCGGCGTGATGCCGCCGGGCTTTACCTATCCCGGACGGCCCGATGTCTGGGTCGCGATCGTGCCGGCCGTCGAACGGTTCCCCATTCCCGGCGAGCCCGATTTCGTCGACAACCGCGATGTCAGCGTCCTGCTGGTCGTCGGCCGGCTGAAGGCTGGCGTTCCGATCGAGGCGGCACAATCGGACGTCGAGCGGATCGTGCGCGAGCTTGCGGCGACCTACGGACGGACGAGCCGTATGGCGTCGACCCTGGCGCCGCTTGTCGACGATGCGATCGGATCAGCGCGGGTTCGTCTGTGGGCCCTGCTCGCGGCAGTGGCGCTCCTGCTGACCGCCGCCGCCGCCAACGTCGCCGGCCTGTTGCTGGTGCAGATGTCGGCGCGGCGGCGCGAGTTCGCGATCCGGCTGGCCCTCGGCGCGTCGATCGGCGCGATTGCGCGCGAGCTGCTGTGCGAGGCGGCGCTGCTGACCACGATCGCGAGCAGCGCTGCGTTCGCTGCCGCACGCGCCGCGCTGCCGCTGCTCCTGGCGATCGTTCCGCAGGATCTTCCGCGAGTCGAACAGGCGGTGATCGGCGGGCGCGCGCTCGTCTACACGGTGGCGGTGGGCGCGTTCGTGGCCGTAGTGTGCGTGCTCCTGCCGCTGCTGTCGCTGCGCGGTTCGCGGCTCGAGCCGCTGCTTCGGGATGGCGGCCGCAGCGCCACTGGGAGCCGACAGAACCGGCGAACGCGCCGGATGCTCGTCGTCGCGGAGATCGCGATTGCCGTCGTCATTCTGACCGGCGCGGCGCTGCTGTATCGCAGCGTCGCCAGCCTGACCCGTCTCGATCTCGGCTTTGTGGCCGATCGGCTCGTCGCGCTCGAGGTCCACGCGCCGTCGGTGCAGACAGCCGACAGGACGAAGGAGCATCAGTTCTACACGCGCGTCATCGAAGCGCTTCGCGCGCTGCCGTCCGTCGAATCAGCGGCTGGCGCCGCCGGTCGTCCGTTAAAAGGCCCGACCGGCCTCGACTCGTCCTGGCAGCGCGACGGCCAGGACATCGACGAGGCGAAGCGCAATCCGTGGGTGAACCTCGAGACGGTGACGCCGGATTACTTCGCCACCATGGGCATCCGGCTGCTCGAGGGCCGAACCTTCACCGACGACGATCGGCTGGAGACCGCGCCGGTAGTTGTCGTCGGCGAGACGTTCGCGCGCCGGACGTGGCCCGGCACCTCAGCCGTCGGCAAGCGCTTGCGCGGTCATGGCTTCGACGAAAAACGCACGGTTCCGCCGTGGTGGACCGTCGTCGGCGTCGTCGCCGACGTGCGCTACCGCGATCTGCGCTCGCCGTCGCTCGACGTCTACGTGCCGTACGATCAGGCGGAGTTCTCGATCGGCGACGTCGTGGTCCGCACGCGCGGACCGGCGCAGGCGGCTATCGCCGCGATTCGCGCGCGGGTGCGCTCGCTGAACCCCGACGGTGCGATCCGTATCGCGCTGCTGCGCGACGAAATCGCGCGCGAGCAGACGCCCTGGCGCGCGAACCTGCTCTTCTTCGCGTTCTTTGCGGCGCTCACCGCGTTCATCGCGATCGTCGGCCTCTACGGCCTGATCGCGTCGCTGGTGGCGGAGCAGGGTTACGAGTTCGGCATCAGGTTGGCGCTGGGCGCCACTGCCGGGCGCGTCGCCAGCGAGGTGCTCGCCGCGGCGGGACGCACCGCGCTCGTCGGCGCCGGCCTCGGCCTTGTCGCTGCCGCGGCCGCGGGTCGTGTCGTGCAGGCCATGCTGTTCGGCGTGAGCCCGCTCGACGCCGTGGCGGTCGTCGCCGCTCCGGCCGTGATTCTCATCCTCGCGGTCACGGCGTCGGTCATCCCGGCGTGGCGCGCGGCTCGCGTCGACCCGATCATCGCGCTGCGAGCCGAGTGATCTTTCACGGGCGGCGACATTGGGCGACCCGGTCGCTAGCTTTTCGTAAACAGGGTCTTTCTCACGATCCACGTGTACGCACTCAACCGCGGAGACAGTGCATGTTGAAATCCCGGCCAATCGTCGCGTTCGTCGCGACGACCGATCCCAAGCGCGCGAAAGCCTTCTATGCGAAGACACTGGGACTCCGCGTGGTCAGCGAGGATGGGTTTGCGGTGGCGTTCAACGCCGGCGGCACGATGCTCAGAGTGACCGTCGTGAACACGTTCCAGCCAGCGGGTTACACGGTTCTCGGCTGGATCGTGCCGGACATCGCGAAAGCCGCGCGCGGCCTCGTGAAGCGCGGCGTCAGGTTCCAGCGCTACGATGGGATGTCGCAGGACGATCTCGGGATCTGGGCTTCTCCAAGCGGCGCGCGTGTCGCGTGGTTCACCGATCCCGAGGGCAACACGCTGTCGTTGACCGAGCTCGAACGCCCCTTGAGGAGCAAGGGAAACGGTAAACGAAGCCGCCGGAAGAAATGAGCCGAGATCGTCAGCAGTGTGTGTCGCATCGAAGCCCACCTGTTTGAAACGTGAAGAGCCTATCGAGTTGGGTGGACAGCAAGCCCGACATCTTCCTGACGTTTGCGTCAGGACCGCCGGTCAAGCGACATCAGAGCCGCCAGGCGTACTGAAGCTTCACCAGCAACTGGTTCGAATCCAGCCGCCAGCGTTCCAGCACGGACCGCACGTTGTGGTTGTAGACGACAAAGAAATCAGCCTCAGGGCGGAAGGTCCAGCGGAGCCGCGTGTTCGTCCCGACCGATTCACTATCGGTGTCGTACTGGATGTAGCTCGAGACCGATAGGTCGGGAGAGACGTTGATCCGCAGGCGTGTGCCGGCGATGGTCTGAAGGAAATCGCCGGTCGCGAGTCGTCCGAGGTTGCGCTCGCCGGAGAATTCGACGGTTACGATCGGCTTCGGATTCCACGCGCCGGTCCACTGATACTGATCCAGCGTCCCGTTATAAAAGTCGCCGAACCACCACGTCAGTTGCGTGTAGAAGCGGCGCTTCTGCGCGGTGCCGGCTTCGAGCCGGTACCGCATCCACTCGTACGAGCCTGGCGGGATGACCACGCCGGTCGCGATCTGGAAGGGGTCGACGAGCCGCTCGCCGACGGGAACCGCGTTGAACTCGAAGCGATCGCCGCTGCGGAACCGCCAGTTGATCGGCGCCCAGAACACACGGTAGCTCTCCCAGCGTCCGGAGAGATCGGTCGCGAGCGATGGCTCGAACTCGAAGAACATCTGCTGAATCGGACCGCCTCCCAACCGCGGACTGAAATCCGCCGCCGCATTCCACAATTGGACGGCGGCGCGCGGCACGAACCCGATCGACGGATCGAAGTCCCGCCCAATGCGCTTATAGGTGACGGCCATGTCGACGAGATCGTTCGGATAGTCGACCTTGAATCCTGCCGCGGTCGCGTCCGCTCCGAGGTCCTCGCGGCCGGTCGCGAGCCCCCATGCGCCGACGAGGAAGTTCTTGTCGCCGCGAAACGTCGACGTCGCGTATGTGAAATCGCCGCCACCCAACCAGCTGCCGCTCCGTCCGCGCGGATCGCCCACCGTCGCGATCGCGCCAACCCACGACTCGCGCCACAGGTTGTGCTTCAGCCGGCCCACGGCCATGAACGTGTGGTCGTCGATGACGCCCTCGCGCGGCCGCGTTCCAACCGCGACGCCACCGAAATTGGTGTTCCCGATACGGCCGTTTACCTTTCCGCCGGCCAGGATTGGCACTTCGAACCCGTCGATCAGCCCGATACGGCGACTGAAGTACGGAATCACATCCTGGTTCAGTCCAAGACCGAACGAGAAGATGTCATCGCCTTCGATGAAAAAGGTGCGTTTCTCCGGGAAGAACAACGGAAACCGCGTCAGGTTCGTGCGCCTGGTGTCGACTTCGGTTTCGGCAAAGTCAGTGTTCACGGTACCCGACGCCAGGACATTTGCGCCGATCCGCTGGCTGATGTCCAGGCTCGGTTGAAAGTCGCCTTCCGCAGCTGCATCGGGCGCCGGCACGCCGCCGCCGCTCGTCACCGCGGGTCTGATCGTCAGCCCGGCGCCAAGGTCGAAGTCCGGAAGGCCCGTCAACACGCCGGCCTGGCTGGTTTGGGTCACCTGGTACTGGCGATTTGGGGACGCCCATCGATCGGTTTCGAGGCGGCGCTGAATCCGGCGCTGGACGTTGAACTGCCACTCGTGGAGTCCCGGCTTGAACGCGACGGTCAGAGCCGGAATGCGAATCTCGGCGCTCCATCCAGTCGGGATCCGCGCCGTGGCGGCTTCCCAAATTCCATCCCAGTCGGCGTTGACGCTATCGCCACCCGGATTGATTAATCCGTCGTAGCGCGCGCCGGTCGGATTGACCGCGAACACGTATCCCGATCGTCCGTCGGCGAAGGGCCCCAGGACGATGCGAATGTGATCTTCCGAGTCCAGCACGGCGTCGCGCTGCACGCTGAAGCTGACGATTCGACTCGGATCCGGCTCCTCGCACACGATCCCGATCACGATCGAACGCCGATCGGCGAGCACCTGCACACGCGTGCGCGCGGTCGGCGCTGCTCCTTCGATTGGATCGGTCTGGCGGAAGTCGTCGATCGCCTCTGCCGATTCCCACGCCGTTTCCGTCAGCTGCCCGTCGATGACGATCTTCGATGACAGCGACGCGGCGCGCAGCGCCGGCGGTCCGCCTTGTGCGAACACGGCGCGTGCCGTGGCAAAGATCAGGAGGAGAGAGACACCGGCGGTGAGCGCCTGGAGCGCGTTGAACACGTGCCTCGACTCGACGTTCCAGTCGCTCGAACGGACTACCGCGACGACGTGGCGGCGCCGTGCTTCCCGAGCTCGTTGACCGCGGCCTTGAATCCCGTCACCAGTTTCTCGGCCGGACCGGTCCCCCAGTAGTGAAGGAAGACGATCATCGGCCGGTCTGCCGTCATGTGGTGATGAATGGCGACCACGTCGAGACCGTTCTTGCGGAGCGCTTTCAGCACCGGCGTCACTTCGCTTTCGAGCATCGCCACGTCGCCGGCGATCGCCGCTTTGTCGTTGGTCCCGGTCACTGCCGCCCAGGTGTTCAGGCCCATGCGCGCGTTGATCGGCGCACCCATCTCGACGACTTTCAGATCGTTGCGCGGCAGCGTGAACTTGTAGACGGCTCCAGTCTGCTCGCCCTGCGCACCGACGATTTCGACCAGCTTCGCGGTGTTCAGGGTACTCGGCGGCGGTGTCGCGGCGGGTGCCGGCGCCGCGGAACTCCCGGTCGACTTGCCGATCAGCGCAAGCGCGGGCTTCAGTTTCTGCGCGAGGTCGGCGGCCGCGCCGTGGCCGTGCACGTGCATGTAGTACATCCGCGGCTCGTCCCAGAAGAAGTGGTTGTGCAGCGCCGTCACGTCGAACCCGTTATCGAGCAGCGCCGACATCACGGGATTGACTTCATCCTGCAGGAGCACCAGATCGCCCATCACGATCTGGTGTCCGCCGTCTCCCTTCGTCATCGCGACCCAGCCGCCGAACCCGAACGGGGTTGGCGTGGACACGCCCGCAACCGTCACCTTGACGTCGTTGCGCGGGATGTTCACCTTCAGCACGTTGTCTTTGAAATCGCCCTGTTTCCCGAGCGTCGAGAGGACCTGCTGGTATTCCGCAGGGACTTCCTGGGCGTGCGCTGGCATCGGGGTTGCCGCCACGGCCGCGGCCACCAGCGAAACGGCGAGACATGATTTGAGCATCATTGCGTTCTCTCCCACACAGTGCGTCCTGCCCATTGTCTGACACGACGAGGATGCTCGGCGAGTCTGACAGAAAGATCAGGTATTCGTCAGTTCCGGTCGAGGTCTCGACCCCTACCATGGCTGTCGGGAGGCGTTTCATGAGCGCTCGCGACTTTCTGACCAGCGTCGGCGTCATCGTCACGGTGATGGCGATCGGCGCGCTGATCGAAACCGTTGTGCCGATGTTCCTCGCAGACGTGCCGAAGCACGGCCGCCGGTCGGCGAATCTCTGGCTGACGGCCACCTCGTTTGTCTCCAACTGGCTGCTCGCCTCAGTGGCCGCCATCGCGGCCCTTACCCTGAGGCCGGCAGGTGCGATGGCCCAGCTGCAGTGGCCGCTCTGGCTGCAAGTCGGCACGGGAATCGTGGTCCTCGACTTCTCGGTTGGCTACCTGTCGCATCGCCTGATGCACATGTGGCCAGCGATGTGGCGGTTCCATCAGATCCACCACAGTGATGACTTCGTCGACGTCACCACGACCTACCGGACACATCCTGTCGAAACCGCTTGGCGGTTCCTGTTCGCGATCGTGCCCATCTGGGTACTTGGGCTGCCGGCACAGGCCGTCGTCATTCAACGGCTCCTGCAGGCGACAAACGGCGTTATCGAACATGCCAACATCAGGCTGTGGGCCCCGGTCGACCGTATTCTCTCGCTGCTCTGGGTGACACCGAACGTCCATAAGATTCACCACTCCCGCGAGATTTCCGAAGCCAACTCGAACTACGCGAATCTGCTGACCATCTACGATCGCGTGCTGGGGACGTACACGGCGTCAGACCGCGCTCGTTCGATCGTCTACGGCCTCGACGATGCCGAACGGCTGGCGACAGGTTCGTACGCGACGCTGCTGACACGGCCATTCCGCCCGGCGGACCGAGCGGAGCCCGCTCCTGACACAAAAATCAGAATCGAAGCAACTGCGGACCGCTAACATGCCCGATGGTGCGCGTCCTCATCGTCGAAGACGAACGGAAGCTGGCGCAGGTCCTGTCCTCAGCGCTCCAGGCGGAGCATTACGACGTCGTTGTCGCGGCGACGGGTGAGGACGGATTTTTCCGCGCGAATGCCGAACTGTTCGATCTCGTCGTGCTCGACTTGATGCTCCCCGGGCGCAGTGGACTGGAGATCCTGCAGACGCTCCGCCGGCGACACATCGATGCACCCGTGCTCATTCTGACGGCGCGCGACGGCGTCGATGATCGCGTCCTTGGATTGGATCTGGGCGCGGACGATTACCTGGTCAAACCGTTCGCACTGCCCGAGTTGCTGGCGCGGATTCGGGCGCTGCTGCGGCGGGGGCGTCCGGCAGACGTGCTGCGCCTCAAGGTGGCCGACCTGGAACTCGATCTCGTGTCGCGGCGTGTGGCCCGAGGCGATCGGCTGATCGATCTCACCGGTCGCGAGTTCGAGCTGCTCGAGTACCTGCTGCGCCACCAGGGACACCTCGTCTCGCGCGAAATGTTGGCCCGGGACGTTTGGAAGGAGCCGCGCCGCGCCACGCCGCTCGATAATGTCATCGACGTGCAGATGACCCGCCTTCGCCGGAAAGTCGACAACGATGGCGCGATGCGCCTCATTCACACGGTCCGCGGTGTGGGGTTCGTCGTCCGGGAAGGCGAACCGTGAGGCGGTGGTGGTCGACGGCGTCGATTCGCGTGCGTCTCACCGCGTGGTACAGCGCGGTGTTGACGCTGATGCTCATCGTCTATGCGTCGGCGACGTTTGTCGCCGTTCGACACGAGTTTTACGAGCAACTCGAGCAAGAGGGGCAGGTCGAGGCGGCGCGGTCGCCGGCAACCGCCGAGCAGCGGGTCGAGCAGCAGCTCGGGGAGATCCTGGTCGTTCTGGTCCTGGGTCTGCCGGTCATCGTCGTTCTCGCCGGCGTCGGCGGATACGTGCTCGCTCGCCGCGCGTTGTCGCCGATCGACCAGCTTGCGGTCGACGCGCGCCGGATCACCGCCGAACGGCTCCATGAGCGGCTGTCGGTCGCGAACGCGCACGACGAGATCGGGCGGCTCGCTGCGGTGATCAATGACGCCTTCGCGCGCCTCGAGTCGTCGTTCGATCAGCTGCGCCGATTCACGGCCGATGCTTCGCACGAGCTTCGCACGCCTTTGGCGGTCATCCGCGGCATTGGCGAACTGGGCCTCGGCGAGACCCGGAGCGCGGCAGAATACAAGGAAGCGATCGGGTCGATGCTGGAGGAGGTGGATCGGCTCACGCGGATGGTCGACACACTGCTGCGGCTCTCCCGCGGAGATGCCGGCACCGTTCGACTGTCGCCTCAGCCCCTGGACCTCGCCGAGCTCGCGCGCGACGTCGCGACGTCGATGGCGATACTCGCCGAGGAACGGCGCCAGCGCCTCGACGTGGAAGCGCCCGCCGCGGTGCCGGTGGTCGCCGATCGACTCGTGCTGCGAGATGCGATCAGTAACCTGGTCGACAACGCCATCAAATACGGACCATCTGCGTCCAGGATTGTCGTTGCGGCGAACGGCGAGGCCAGGCAGGCAGTCCTGACCGTCACTGACGAAGGTCCCGGCATTTCGGCCGAGCATCGCGCCAGGATCTTCGACCGGTTCTACCGTGTCGACGAAGGACGCTCGAGAGAAATGGGAGGCACCGGCCTTGGTCTCGCGATCGCGAAGTGGGCGGTGGAAGCGAACGGCGGGCAGATGACGCTCGACAACACGCAGCGCGGATCGACCTTTCGGATCGTGCTGCCGCGAACAAGCTGAATCAATAGGGACGGCCGTCGCATGCGTATCGGGTGCGTCGTACTGGGATTCGTTTTCGTGACGGTGAACGCGGGTGCCGTGGCCGGGCCGATGGTCTTTGTCCGGGCAATCGAGTTGCCGCGCGTCGAGGGACGGATCGATCATCTTGCCTTCGACGCGGCGACCGGCCGGATCTACGTCGCCGCGCTCGGCAATAACAGCGTCGAGGTGCTGGACGTCGGCACGGCGTCGCATTTGAAGAGCCTGACGGGATTTCGCGAACCTCAAGGCATCGCCGTTATCCCTGAGATCAAGTTGGTCGCCGTGGCAAACGGTCAAGGCGATGGTCTGCAGCTGATTGGTGCCGACGATTACCGCGCCGGCGCCATGATTCGCCTGGGTGACGACGCGGACAACGTCCGATACGACGCGTCGGCAAAGCGTGTGTACGTCGGATTCGGCGGCGGCGCGCTTGCGGCGATTGATCCGGCAACAGCAAGAGTGATCGGTGAAACACGACTCGCCGGGCACCCCGAGTCGTTTCAGCTCGAACGCGGCGGCTCCCGCGCGTTCGTCAACGTGCCAGGCGCAGCGCAGATCGCCGTCGTCGATCGCAGTTCGATGAAGCTGACCGCCACATGGGCCGTGTCCTCGGCGAGCGCCAACTATCCGATGGCGCTCGACGAGGCCAACCATCGAGTATTCGTCGGCTGCCGCCGACCTGCGAAGGCACTGGTATTCGACACGAACAGCGGCACGCAAACAGCGTCGTTCGACATTGTCGGCGACACCGACGATTTGTTTTACGATGCCGACCGAAAACGCGTCTACGTCACCGGCGGCGAAGGCTACCTCGATGTTGTGCAGGATGAAGGCGCGAACAGATTCGGCCGGCTTGCGCATATCCCTACTGCGCCTGGCGCGCGGACGTCGTTGTTCGTTGCCGATGAGGGGCGGTTGTATCTCGCGGTGCCGCACCGCGGGAGCCAGAAAGCCGAAGTTCGCGTCTTCGAGGCGCGCTAGGAGTCGCCGATGGTTTTCGTCATTGCAGCGCTCGTGTTCGGGCTCGTTCAATCAACCACACCGTCACCGGCCGTGGTCTTCGTCTGCGAACATGGCGCGGCGAAGAGCGTCATCGCGACCGCATACTTCAACAAGCTGGCGGCTCAGCGGGGTCTCCCGTATCGCGCGACGTTCCGCGGCACTGCGCCCCAGGACGATCTGTCCGCACGCGCCGTGGCGGGATTGAAGGCTGATGGTCTGGCCATCCCTGCGGGGAAGCCGGCGGCAATTTCCGAAGCTGATGTCACGGCCGCGACGCACATCTTCGCGATCGGCTGCACGCTGCCAACGGCCGCGGCCACGTCGGGCAAGGCGGCGGACTGGACTGACGTGCCCGACGATCAGGGCTATGCGCCGATGCGCGATGCGATCGTGCGGCACGTGACGGCGCTTCTGGACGATCTCGAGAAACACCGTAAGTGATTTCACAAACCACTCGGCCGAGCCCTTATGCAGATATGTCCACCATCAGATTCCAGGCCAGACGCTGCCGGTACGTGAAGCCGGCGGCGTTCGGCTGGTTGACGAAGCCGCTGCCGATCGCCGCCTGGTTGATGTTCCTCACGATGTTGAGACGTCGTCCCTTCGAGCCGACGTAGCCGATCTGCACGATCGCATTGTGGCCGAGCGTCTTCTCGACGTTCACGTTGTAGCTGGTCACGTAGGCAGGCTTGAAGTCCGGACTCACCGAGAACAGGTTGATGACGTTGTTGCCGGAAATCGAGATGTTCGCCGGAAAGATCGGCTGATTCGGCACGATCGTGTACCCGTTCCGGGTGAACTGGTAAACCGGCTTCGAACCGGCCGGGTTCGGCTCGACGCCGATCGCGCCGTTGTTCGCCAGCGTCGCCTGATCGAGCAACGGCGAGATCGCCGGCGTGTCGTAGAAGAGCCCAAGACCGCCGCGCACCACGAGAGAAACGGCGCGCCCGAGAGATCGGCGCCGCTGACGCCGGTATTGAAGCCGAGGCTCACCGGGTTGAAGCTGCTGTTGGCGTCGGAAAACGTCTGGTTGAGGTGGTTCACGCCGAACAGAATCTGGTTGGTGAGCGTCGGCTTCAGAATCGCGTTGTGCACCACCGAGTAGTTCTGCACTTTGATGGGTCCGACCTGGAAGTCTGGTAGGCAGTCGACGGCATGGTCGTCAGCGCCTGGTTGCCAATCTCGAACCCCTGGTGCTCGTAGGTGGTGAAGAAGAAGGTCCGGTCCTTTTGGACGGGACCGCCGACCGAGAAGCCGAAGTGCTCGTTGCGTGCGACTGGGTCGGAGCGAGAAGTCGACCTACCGGTCGCCGCCGTGCACGTCCAGCACGCGACGCCCGCCACGCGCCAAGCCGCGGCGGTCCTCGCCACATCGCCGATTCTCGGCGGCTGCCTGAAACGGCGCCACCGCGAACTCGCGTCTATCCGAGTTCCATAACAGATCAAAACGGCAGGTCGGACACCGGTACGTCACCCGGTCTCGTGGCGCGTATTCGTAGTGCTTGATGGTCTCGCGGCACAGTGGGCACGTCCATGCAGGAGGGGCAGGCGTCATCATTCAATCGCCGGGCGAAGCATCGGAAGATCGTAGTGGCGGCAGCGCCTCATCATGGCCTGTCAAGCGGCGGCGCCGCATGCGGGGCGCCGACACGCCCCGCCGCGGTCTTCGGAACAGATCACATGGTGTCGACGATGGCCAGCACGTGCGGACCCGACGGCACGTCAGAACGTCAGGCGCAAGCCAATCTGTCCTGTCCTCGTCGACGCCACGCTCGTAATCTGGCCGAACGTGGGCGACGTGACCGTGGTGTTGGGATTGTTGTATTGCGCCCAGTTGAAGACGTTGAACGACTCGAAGCGGATCTGAAGCGTCGACTGGCCGTTCAGCTTGAACGCCTTCGCAACAGTGAGGTCCACACGCCGGCGGCCCGGCCCGCGCACCTGAGAGGAGTTCTGGTTGCCCGGCCGGATCGTCGCCTTCGTCGTCGGTGAGGTGGGGACCAGCGTGTAGGCGTTGCGATCGAGGTACTGCAGCGTGTCGCGCCAGTTGTCGAACACCTGGTTGCCGCCGTTGTAATCGGGGCGGCTGTTTGCAATGCCCGACGCCTGAGTGATTCGCAGCGGTTCGCCGGTTCGGAAGTTGAGGACGCTGGACAGCTGCCACCCTCCCAGCACGCTGCCCACCACGCCCTGGCGGTTGGCCAGCCACGGGACGTCGTAGACGATCGTGCCGGTGACGCGA
>Ga0075435_100002271_pt1 | contig 12694 bp, 15 predicted proteins | sample RhiMethybrSRZTD4_FD_75302 | JGI IMG/M metagenome (GOLD analysis project Ga0075435, IMG submission 75302) | Populus rhizosphere microbial communities from Tennessee, USA - Rhizosphere MetaG P. TD hybrid SRZTD4 | ecosystem: Host-associated > Plants > Roots > Rhizosphere > Soil | place: USA...
CCGGATCGGCTGCCAGGCACGCGTCGCCCGGATCGAGCATGGCGAAGCACACGTGGGCGACGCCCTCCTTGCCGCCCAGGAGCGGCAGCACCTCGGTGTCGGGATCGAGCTCCACCCCGAACCGGCGCACGTAGAAGGTCGCCACGGCCTCGCGGAACTCGGCCAGCCCGCGGTTCGACGGGTAGCGGTGGTTCTCGGGCCGCGCCACCTGGCGCTGCGCCTCGGCGACGACCGCTTCCGGCGTGGGCACGTCGGGATCGCCGATGCCGAGCGAGATGACCTCGATCCCGGCCTTGCGGCGCTCCTCGATCTTGCGCTCGAGCTCGGCGAAGAGGTACGGCGGCAGCGACTGCACGCGGGCGGCTGGGCGCATCGGCTAGAGCTCCTCGAGGGCGGCGGTGAAGGCGGGCGAGAACTCGCCCCGGTGGACCCGCTGCACGGGGCCGGTCAGGCGCACGTGCAGGTTCTCGTCGACGGCGACGACCAGCTCCCCGCCGTCGGTGTGCACGGTGACCGGGCTCTCGGCCCGCCTGGCCACGACCGCGGCGACGGCGGCGGCGCTCGACCCGGAGCCGGACGAGAGCGTCTCCCCCGCCCCGCGCTCCCAGACGCGCATGCGGATGTCGTGGCCGCCGAGCGGCTTGTAGAACTCCACGTTCGTGCGGTTCGGGAACCAGCGGTGGGTCTCGATCGGCGCCCCCACGGCGGCCAGGTCGAGGCCGTCCACGCCCTCGCTCTCGATCACGCAATGCGGGTTCCCGAGCGTCACGAACTGGTAGATCGGCGCCGGCGGGTCGCCCCCGTCCGGGCGGTGATCCGGCCCCTCCAGGCCCGCCGTGCCGGCGTCGACGGTCACGCTGCCGCCGTCGACCGTCCCGGCGACGGTGCCCTTCGGGGTCTCGAGCGTCACCTCGGTGCGCCCGTCCCGGTCGGCCACGTAGCCGACGGCGATGCGGCTGCCGTTCCCGGAGAACTCGGCGTCGCTGCCGTCCGGGTTCAGGATCTGGACACGCACGTGCCCCGGCCCGACCGTGTCCAGCACAAGGATGCCGTCGCTGCCGGCCCCCAGGTCGGCGTGGCAGATGCGCTGCACGCGCCGCGGCGTCAGCGCCGCCGGGACATCGCCGCGCTCGATCACCAGGTACGCGTTCCCGGCCGCCTGCCACTTCTCGAACCGCATCGGCGCGGAGGATATCGGCATGTGTTTTCCCGGGCGCCGCCGTGGGTAGATCGTAATACGATATAAACCACCAGGAAAGGAGCAACATGAGCACCGTCCGGCACGAAAACGTGCGGACCGAGCCCCGGAACGGCGACGCGGGCGCACTCAGGTCATGGGACGGGATCCCGGCGAGGATCTTCCTCCAGCCCGTTGCGGCCCCGAGTGTCCTGGGCCTCTTCGGCTTCGGCGCAGCCACCTTCATGGTGGCGGCGAACCTGGCCGGGTGGTACGGGAGCACCACCACGTCGCCGCTCTTCCTGTTCCCATTCGCCGCCATCCTCGGCGGCGTTGCCCAGTTCACCGCTGGGATGTGGGCGTACCGGGCACGTGACGCGCTCGCGACCGCGATGCACGGCACGTGGGGGTCGTTCTGGATCGCGTACGGGATCTTCTGGTTCCTCGTCGCGAACCACACGATCACGCCGCCGACGGGGAGCACCTTCGTGCCCCTCGGGTACTGGTTCATCGTCCTGGCGGCGATCACGCTCAGCGGAACGCTGGCGGCCCTGACCGAGAGCCTCTCGCTGTTCGCCGTTCTCGGCACCCTGACAGCAGGGTCGGTACTCCTCGCGATCAGCTATCTGATCGGGTCGAGCACCCTGCTCACGTGGGGCGGCTGGGTCCTCGTCGTCTCCGCCATCCTGGCCTGGTACACCGCCACGGCCATGATGCTCGCGGCGACGTCCGGACGCATCGTGCTGCCGCTGTTCAAGTGGTCGAAGGCGGCCAACAAGCCCGGCGGCGCGCCGCTCGTCCCCGTGCAGTACGCGGACGGCGAGCCCGGCGTGAAGATGGGCCAGTAGCGGTACCAGCGGGATGAGGGCTGCGGGGCCGTGGGTCGGCCCCGCAGCCGTCCGCTCACCCGAGAGACCTGGAGGTATTTGCGAATGCCAGGCTGGTTCGTTCGTCGGGTGGCGGTTCGGGCGGCTGCTGGGAGCGGGCGTCGAGGCGCGGCTTGCGCTCCGCCTCCCCGAGCGCGTCGACGTCGACATCCACGAGGTGATGACCCTCGTGGGCGGCGGCTGTCCGGCGGCGCTCGCGGCCCGGATCGCCGAGCCACCCGAGCGCTAATGCGTGCCGGCGGCCGCGCCGAGCAGGACGATCGCCGCCAGCACGGCGCAGACGAGCCCGAAGCCGATCACGATCGGCCATGTCGCCGGCAGCCCGCCCACCAGCGCGAGCCCGGCGATCAGCGCGATCCCGATCAAGCGCATGCGGCTGATGGCGTGCGGCCGCGCGTCCAGCAGCCGGGCGCCGAGCCGGTCGGCCAGGAGCAGGGCCGAGCCGAGCGTGCCCAGGAGCAGCACCGCCACGACGACCGACCCGATCATCCAGATCGCCCAGCCGGTCACGTCGCCCCAGGCGATGCCGATGAGGACGGCCACCGCCGCCGTCACCGGCGTGGCCGCCGCCAGGATCACCAGCGCGTCGCGGGCCTCGCGGACGGCGTCGTGCTCGCGCCGCCCGCCCATCTAGAGCGCGGCCTCGATCTCGGCTGCCACGGCCGCGGGCTCGCGGTCGGCGTCCACCAGCCGTAGGCCGGGCAGGCGCCGCATCCAGGTGCGCTGGCGCTTGGCGTAGCGGCGCGTGCGCACGACCAGGCGCCGCTCGGCCTCGGCCCGGTCGATCCGGCCCTCGAGGAGATCGGTCACATCCTGCAGGCCGTGGATCCGCTCGGCAGTGAGCGAGAACGGGCCGGTCGCGCGGGCGGCGCGCACCTCCTCGACGACGCCGCCGGCGAACATCGCCCGGGTGCGGCGCTCGATCCGCGCCGCCACGGCGGCGGCGGGGACGTCGAGCCCGATCAGCGTCGTCGGGTGGCGGGCGTCGTCGGCCCACAGGCTGTCGCGGTCGGGGGCCAGGCTCGATCCGGCCGCATGCAGCTCGAGCGCCCGCACCACCCGCCGGCGGTCGTGCGGATGCACCGCAACGGCAGCCGCCGGGTCGGCGGCGACGAGGCGGGCGTGGGCCGCCTCCGGGCCCTGGCCGTCGTACAGCTCCTCGAAGCGGGCCCGCTCCGCCTCGGGCACCTGGGGCGGCAGCGGCATCTCCGCCAGCGCGGCGCGCAGATAAAGCCCGCTCCCGCCGCAGACGACCGGCATGCGGCCGCGGGCGACGATGGCGTCGATGGCCGCGTGCGCGAGGCCGGCGTACTCGGCGACCGAGCCCGCGTGCTCGGTCCCCCACTCCCCCACCAGGTGATGCGGTGCGCGCGCGAGATCCGCGGCGTCCGGCTGGTTCGTCAGGATCGGCAGGCCGCGGTAGAGCTGCATCGCATCGCAGGAGACGATCTCGCCGCCGATGCGCTCGGCCAGGGCGATCGCGACCGCGCTCTTGCCCGACGCCGTCGGCCCGAAGATGGCCACGACCCCCATGGGCGCCTCTACGCGGCGACGGGGGCGGCCAGCTGCCCCGCGAGCGTCTGCGAGGTCGACGCCGTGATGCGCACGTCCACCAGCTCGCCGGCCGCGGCGTCGCCGCCGAAGTTGACCGCCTTGTTCGTGCGCGTCCGTCCGCGCAGGACCGAGGGGTCGGTGCGGCTCGGCCCCTCGACGAGCACCTGCTGCACGGTGCCCACGAGGGCGGCGTTGCGACGGGCGGCATGCTCCTGGACGAGGTCGACCAGGCGCTGGATCCGCTCCTTCTTCACCTCGTCGGGCACCTGGTCGTCCATCCGGGCGGCGTCGGTGCCGCGGCGCGGCGAGTAGACGAACGTGAACGCATGGTCGTAGCCGACCTCGTCGACCAGCGTGAGCGTTTCGTCGAACTCCGCGTCGGTCTCGCCGGGGTAGCCGACGATGATGTCGGTCGTGAGGGCGATGTTCGGGATGCGCTCGCGGATCCGTTCGACGAGCGCGAGATAGCGCTCGCGCGAGTAGGTGCGCCGCATCGCCTTCAGCACCCGGGTCGACCCCGACTGCACCGGCAGATGCAGGTGCTCGCACACTGCCCGCGACTCGGCCATCGCCGCGATGACGTCGTCGCGCATGTCCTTGGGGTGCGGGCTCGTGAAGCGGATCCGCTCGATGCCGGGGACGGCGTCGAGGGCGCGCAGGAGCGCCGCGAAGCCGGTCGTCACGGCCGGCCGCAGGTCGCGGCCGTACGAGTTCACGTTCTGGCCGAGCAGGGTCAGCTCGCAGACGCCGTCGGCGGCCAGGATCGACGCCTCGCGCACCAGGTCATCGGGGTGGCGGCTGTGCTCGCGCCCGCGGACGCTCGGCACGATGCAGTAGGCGCAGTTGCAGTTGCAGCCGGTCGAGATCTGCAGCCAGGCCTGGTGCGCGCGGTCGCGCTTCAGCGGCAGATCGCCGGCGAAGCTGTCGAAGGTCGAGAAGTGGCCGCGCGGGATCTCGCCCCCGGCCTGGATGAAGTCACCCAGGCGGTGGATGTTGCCGGGCCCGAAGGCCAGGTCGACGAACGGGAACTGGTCGAAGAGCTCGTCCTTCATCGACTCCGACCAGCAGCCGCCGACGACGACCACCTTGCCCGGATCGCGCTGCTTGGCCGCGCGCGCGTCCATCAGGTGCGCGACGAGGCGCTCGTCGGCCTTCTCCCGGATCGTGCAGGTGTTGAAGACGAGGAAGTCGGCGTCGTCCGGCGTCGCCGCCTCGCCCAGCCCGACCGACTCGAGCAGGCCCTTGATCCGCTCGGAGTCGTGCACGTTCATCTGACAGCCGAAGGTCGTGACGTGGTAGCGGCGCATCCCGCCCGAACTGTACCGGTGGCGTCCTTTAGAGTGGCGGCATGACGACACCGGATTCTCGCGCCGTCATCCTCGAGCCGGGCGGCGGCGAGCGCATCACCGTCGGGGCGTCGACCCTCTCGATCAAGGCCGAGACGGCCACCACGGGCGGCACCGTCTTCATGAGCGAGACCGAGCTCGAGCCGGGCTTCCCCGGCCCGCCGCCGCATGTCCACGACCGCCTGCACGACATGTTCTACGTCCTCGAGGGCGTCCTCACCTTCGTCGTCGACGGCGAGACGATCGACGCGCGGCCGGGTACGTTCGTGTGCGTCCCGCCCGGCACCGTGCACACCTTCACGAACCGCAGCGGCGCACCCGTGCGGTTCCTCAACCTGAACACGCCGGCCGGGTTCGAGGGCTACATGCGCGAGCTGGGCGAGGCGTTCTCGGGCGGCGGTGCCCCGCCGACACCGGCGGAGATGGGCGCGATCGCGTCGCGCTACGACTTCCGGCCCGCGCCGTCGCCGGAGAGCTAGCGGCCCTCCCAGGTGGCGGTGACCGGCGGCGGATCGGTCAGGGTCTGCAGTACGACGCAGTAGCGCTCGGTGCGCCGGCGTAGTCCGTCGAGCTGCTCCTCGGTCGCGTCCGGAGCGTCGATGTCGAAGGCGAGGCGGATGTCCGTGAACCCGACCGGCACCTCGCGGTCGACGCCGAGCGTGCCCCGCAGGTCGAGATCGCCCTCGACGGTGACGCCGATGCCGCGCACCTCGAGGCCCATCGCCGTCGCCACCATCTGGCACGTGATCTGGGCGCACGCGGCCAGGGCCCCGAGCAGCATGTCGCCCGAGCAGGCGCCGGTGCCCGCGCCGCCGACGCCACCGTGCGCCTGGGCCTCGTGGATCGCCCGGCCGAGGTCGACCGAGCACGCGATCGGCTCGTCTCCCTGCCCGCCCCGGGCGACGAGCGTGATCCTGCCACTTCCCGGATCGGCCCTGTACCCCGCCTTCAGTGGCTCCTGCACGGCTCGAAGATCCATCCCCGCTCCTTTCCGCCTCGAGGCTATCGTGAACGCGATGGATGTGCGCCTCGAGCTCGTCCAGGGGGACATCACCATGGTCGCCGCCGACGCGATCGTGAACGCCGCGAACAGCGGCCTGCGCGGCGGCGGCGGCGTCGACGGAGCCATCCATCGCGCCGGCGGGCCGGCGATCATGGAGGAATGCCGCCGCCTGGGCGGCTGCCCCACCGGCGATGCGAAGGCCACCGGCGCCGGAAACCTGCCGGCCCGGCACGTCATCCACGCCGTCGGACCGGTCTGGGAGGGCGGAGGCGCGGGCGAGCCGGAACTGCTCGCCTCGGCCCACCGCCGCAGCATCGAGGTGGCCGACGGTCTCGGCTGCGAGTCGGTCGCCTTCCCGGCCATCTCGACAGGCATCTACGGCTACCCGGTCGACCGCGCCGCCCGGGTCGCACTCCCGGCCGCGGTGGCCGCCGCGGAGGCGGCCGACCATGTCAACCGCGTCGTCTTCGTGCTCTTCTCGGACGCCGACCTGGCGGCCTTCCGGGCCGCCGCCTCAGAGCTCCAGCTCGAGCACGGCGACTGAGCGCTCGCCCGCCGCGAACGCGTGGCTGCGGCGGTCGATCTCGCGCATGCCGACCGCCTCGTAGAGCCCGCGCGTGGCCGCGTCGTCCGCGATCGCCGCCGCCCGCACCCGCGTCCAGCCCTGCGTGCGGCCCAGGTCGAGCAGGCCGAGCACCGCCTCGCGGCCGTAGCCCCGGCGCTGGTGGTCGCCGTGCACCATCACCAGGCCGATCCAGGGACTGTCGTCCTCGGGATTGCGGTCCAGCCAGTCGATCACGCCGACGCAGGTGCCGCCCTCGCGCAGGAAGAGCCCCGCCGTGTGCCGGGCCTCGTCGAGCTCCGACATCCACAGGTCGCGCTCGAGCATTCCCCGGTCGTAGTGCCCCGCCTCGCCCGCGGAGCCCTCGGTGATCGCGGTGACCTGCGGGTTCGAGAGGTACACCGCCAGCAGGCCGTCGATGTCGGCCTCCTCCACCCCGCGCACGTCCAGCCGCTCGGTCGCGTACATCGCCGATCTACCGGCTGAGCACCCGGGCGGCCTGGTCGCAGACCGCCTCCGCCACGGCCGCCAGCGCCTGCGCGTCGACGATCAGCTGCACCGCGACACCGCTGCGGGTCGGCTCGCGCGTCTGGGCGCGGCCGGCGTCGACCCAGATGCCGATCCCCACCTCGTCGATCGCGCGCGGCACGCTCGGCGGCGCGAGATCGAGCCCGAACACCTCGTCGGCGGGGACGAAGTGGCCGAAGCCGTCGGCGGCGGCGTCGAGCAGCGCGTGGCCGAGGGCGAAGAGCTCGGCGGGCGTGAGCTCGGCGTCGGGCACGTGGGCGACGGCGGCGCCGCCCGCGTGCAGCGTGAGCGAGTACGGGACCGAGTCGGCGAACGGCTCGGCGGTGATCACGAGCTCGACGCTGATGCCCGAGACGTCCTGCTCGGTGTCGCAGAGACGGATCCTCATTTCGCCCGCCGGCGTCGCTTGCGGGGCAGCGAGAGCGTGAACGTCGAGCCCTGGCCGGGCTCGCTCTCGACCGAGAGCCGGCCGCCGAGGGCGGTCGCGAGCTCGCGGGCGATGGACAGGCCGAGGCCGGTGCCGCCCTCGCCGCGGCGGCTGTAGAACGGGTGGAAGACCGCCTCGCGCTCGGCCGGCGAGATGCCCCGGCCCGTGTCGGAGACGCTGATCGCCGCGACGCCGTTCGAGGTCGAGCAGCCGAGCTGCACGGTGCCGCCGCGCGGCGTCCAGCGGAAGGCGTTGTCGAGCAGGTTGTTCACGATCTGGAGCACGCGGTCGCCGTCGGTGATGATCGTCGGCGCCTGGTCGATCGGCGTGTGGAAGATCACGTCGTTCGTGCGTGCCTTCTCCCGGAACGAGGCCGCCGCCCGCTCAAGCAGGGCGGCCAGTCCGACCTCCTCGCTCACCACCCGGAACTGGTGCGCCTCGAGGCGGGTGAGGTCGAGCAGGTCGCCGACCAGCCGGTCGAGCCGGCGCACCTCCTCGTTCACGGCGGTCAGCGACTCGTCGAGATCGTCCGGCCCGACGACGCCCTCGGCCAGCGCCTGGACGTGGCCGGAGATGGCGGTGAGCGGCGTACGCAGCTCGTGCGTCACCCGCATCAGGAAGTTGCGCTCGAGCTCATCGACCTCGCGCAGGCGGTCGACCATGCCCTGGAACCGCGTCGCCAGCTGGCCGAGCTCGTCGTCGGACGTGCGCTTGCCGATGACGTTCACGTCCAGGTCGCCGCGCGCAACCTTGTCGGCGGCGCTGCCGAGCACGCGCAGCGGGTGGGTGATGCGCCGCGCGACGTAGGTGGCCAGGATGATGGCGACGATCAGGCCGACAGCGACGCCGGCCGCGACCAGGCCGATCACGTTCTTCCACGCGTTGTTCACGTCGGCGAGCGGCTTCGCTAGGACGACGGCGCCGATCGGCTGCGGTCCGCTGAAGATGGGCGCCCCCACGCCGATGTAGGTCGCCCCGCCCGAGGAGAACTGGTAGACGGGCCGCGCGTTTCGGCCCAGCGTCGAGTAATCCAGGTGGATTTTCGCGTTCGGGAGCGCATTCGGCGCGTTCGGGAACAGCACTGGGCCGAACTGGTACAGCTTCGCGTCGCTGACGCCCTCGAACTCCGTCTTCGTGATCTTCGGCGGCGGCGTCTTGCCCTGGGGGAACGAGCGCTGGAAGGCCCGCTCGTAGTAGGTCGCGACCCCCGAGACCTGCTTGCGCAGCTCCGCCTCGGTCTGGTCGCGGTTGTACGACTGGTACAGGCTGACCACGACGACCGCAGCCGTGACGGTGGCCAGGACGAGCGTGCCCGCGAAGAGGAAGGCGAGTCGTGCCCTAAGTGACTGCAGCATCGTCAGCGACCTTGTAGCCCACGCCCCACACGGTGGCGACCGGGCAGTCATCGCCGAGCTTGCGCCGTAGCTGGCGCACGTGCACGTCAACGGTACGGGTGTCCCCCGCGAAGGTGTATCCCCACACGCGCTCGAGCAGCTGGTCTCGCGTCAGCACCAGCCCGCGGTGGTCGAGCAGCTCCCAGAGGAGGTCGAACTCCTTCGGTGCGAGCTGGACCTGCCGGCCCGACACCGTCACCTCGCGGCGGCCCGCGTCGATGCGCAGGTTGCCGTGCTCCATCGCCGCCTCCTGCGGCCGCGAGGAGCGCGCCGTCTGGCTCGACCGGCGCAGGATGGACTTGATTCGCGCAACCAGCTCGCGCGGATTGAACGGCTTGGTCAGATAGTCGTCTGCGCCCACCTCGAGCCCGACGATCTTGTCGACGTCGTCGTCGCGCGCCGTCAGCATCAGGATGGGCACGTCGGAGGTCGAGCGGATCTGCCGGCAGACCTCCAGGCCGTCGATGTCCGGCAGCATCAGATCGAGCACGACCAGGTCGGGCTTGGTGCTGTCGGCCTTCTGCAACGCCTCGGTCCCGTCGCGGGCGATGTCCACCTGGTACCGCGCGTTCTTCAGGTACATCGCGACGAATGAGGCAATGTTGCGCTCATCCTCGACGACGAGGATCTTCTCGGCCATTGTCGTAGCCTACAGCCTGCCCAGGCCGGAGCCTAGAACTGCAGTCGCGTGTTGATCCCGGGCCAGCTGTGCTTGTGGCCGTTGATGGTGTACGTGCCGGAGCCGCCGATCGTGCCGCTCCCGTCGAACACGCCGGAGACGCAGATCCCCGAGCCCTGGAGCTTGATCCAGAACTTGGTGCTCGCCGAGACGGTCATCGTCTTCGTCGACCAGACCTTCCAGCCGTCCCGTCCCAGGTACTTCCAGTGCAGGCCCGAGCCGTGCACCCAGTTTCTGGGGCTCGAGCGGCCGGTGCGGTCGCGCATCCAGATCGTGCCGCTGGAGATCGTTCCCCACTCGGCGCCGTTGGCGACGATGCTGACCCAGCCCTTGCCGTTGGCGCTGAAGCTCGAGCAGCTGCTGCTGCAGGACTTGGCGAGCATGGTTGCGCCCGAGGCGGGCGCGGCGGCCGCGAGCGCGGCGATGAGGACGGTGATGAAGGCAATCTTTCGCATGCGACGTGTATCGGCGCCCGCCGGGCCGACTCCAGTAAGCCTTCTGTAAACCCGAAGAAGTGCAAGGCCTACTTGGCGATCTCGGTGGCCCTCGACTCGCGGATGACAGTCACCTTGATCTGGCCCGGGTACTCGAGCTGATCCTCGATCTCGCGGGCGATCTGGTGGCTGAGGAGCGCGGCGGTGTCGTCGTCGACCTCCTCGGGCTTCACCATCACCCGGATCTCGCGGCCCGCCTGCATCGCGTAGCAGCGCTCGACGCCGTCCTTGGCCGTCGCGATCTTCTCGAGCGCCTCGAGCCGCTTGATGTAATGCTCGAGGCTCTCGCCGCGGCCGCCGGGGCGGGAGGCGGAGACGGCGTCGGCGGCGATCACGAGCACCGACTCGACGGTCTGCGGCTCGACGTCGTGGTGGTGCGCCTCGATCGCGTGGCAGACGCTCGGCGACTCGCGATACTTCTTGGCCATCTGGGCCGAGATCACCGCGTGCGGGCCCTCCACTTCGTGGGTGACGGCCTTGCCGATGTCGTGCAGCAGGGCGGCCCGTCGGGCGGTCTTCTGGCTCGCGCCCAGCTCGGCCGCCATGATCGAGGCCAGGTGGGCGCACTCGACCGAGTGCTTGAGCACGTTCTGGCCGTAGCTCGTGCGATACCGCAGCCGGCCGAGGATCTTCACGAGCTCGGGATGCAGGCCGTGCACGTTGGCCTCGAAGCAGGCCTGCTCGCCGGCCTGGACGATCTGCTGCTCGATCTGGGCCTTGGACTGGTAGTAGGTCTCCTCGATCCGCGACGGATGGATGCGGCCGTCGGCGATCAGGCTTTCAATCGTCAGGCGGGCGACCTCGCGGCGGACGCCGTCGAAGGCGGAGAGCACGACCGCCTGGGGCGTGTCGTCGATGATGACATCGACGCCCGTCAGGTTCTCGAGCGCGCGGATGTTGCGGCCCTCGCGGCCGATGATGCGGCCCTTGAGGTCGTCGGAGGGCAGCTGGACGACCGACACCGTCGTCTCGGCGGTGTGGCCGGACGCCGTGCGCTGGATGGCGACCGAGAGGATGTTGCGGGCGCGCTTGTCGGCGTCGAGCCGGGCCTCCTCCTCGATCTGGCGCACCAGCTTGGCCATGTCGGTGCGGGCCTCCTGCTCGACGCGCTGGAGCAGCGTCGCCCGGCCGTCGGCCGCGGTCATCCCGGCGATCCGCTCGAGCCCGGCCAGCTCGGCGTCGCGGGCGGCCTTCAGCTCCTCCTGGAGCGCCTTGGCGTGCACCTCCCGATCGGCGATCGACTGGTCGCGCCGGGCCAGCTCCTCGGCCCTCGCCTCGACCTGGGTCTGGAGCGCCGAGAGGCGCTCCTCCGCCTTGATCATCTCCGCCCGCCGCTCGGCCAGGTCGCGCTCCTGCTCGGTGCGCTGGGCGAGGAGCTCCTCGCGCGCCGCCACCTGAGCCTCCTTCAGCTGCGCCCCGGCCTGGCGCTCGGCGTCCTCGAGTATCCGTTGCGCCTGACGCTCGGCCTCGGCGATCCGGGGACGCCGGCGCCGGTTCTCCACGGCGTAACCGGCGCCCACGCCGAGAACCAGCGCGAGCGCGATCAGCACAGCCTCCACCGCGTCTCCTTATGTGCGTGGCGGGCGCCGATCGGCGCCCGCCGTCATCGAATCAGGTATGCGCGCCCGGCTGCCACCGCGCATCGGGGCGTGCCGAGGCTCGCACCCGCTCCGCGTGGGCGAAGGTGAAGCGCGAACTGATCGAAGACGTTACCCGGTGCAACCGACCCGCCCTTCGGCAGGAGAGGTACGAAACGGCGGCAGAGATGCCGGACTCGACATGGATCGTAGTCGAGGGACCGTTGATTGGGCAACGGCTGGCAGCGCTAGGCGTCCGCGTCGAGCCCGAGCACGGCTGCCACCGTGTCGGCGTCGAACCCGCGCCGGTGCAGGAACGCGGCCGCCCGGCGCAGCTCGGCCGGGTCTCGCGCGTCGGGGGCTCCGCGGGAGCGCAGCGCCTGCCGCGCCCGCTCGGCCTCGTCGCCGGCGGTCGTCTCGGCGACGGCGCGAGCATCGCGGGAGACGCGCAGGCGCTCGAGGTCGGCATCGACGCGCAAACGGCCGTAGGCGTGCGCCCGCCGGCTCGACACGACCGCGGCGGCCAGGACGCCGTCGTCGACCGCGCCGATGGCCGAGAGCCGCTCGAGCACGGCGGCCGTTGTCGTCTCGGTGAGACCCCACTCCCCCATCCGGAGCCGAAGCTCGGCCCGCGACCGGGGACGGATCGCGATCAGCCGCAGAGCCCGCCGCTCGGCCGCGTCGGCCCGTGCGGCGTCGCGCAGCGCGTCGCAGGCGGGCGGGTCGAGCTCGTCGCCGACCGCTAACCGGTGCGCGGCCACCCGGCGGTCGTGGACGCGGACGCGCTCGCCCGAGCCGAGCATGACCTCGACCGTCGGGTCACCCGGCCGGGGCCGGCGCAGCCCGGCGACCGTCTCGGAGCCGGGCTGCGTCTCCTCCACGATCTGTGGCTACTCGACCGGGGAGAGCGAGGCGCCGTTCTTGGCGGCCTCGTCGTCGTCCTCTGCCCCGGCGTCACCGGAGGTGGGCAGCTTCACCGGCGCGGCGTCCGCGCCCTTGCGGGTGGGCACGACGGTGTCGGGCACGGCCGCCTGGATGCCCTCGAGCAGCTTCTCGGTGACGTCGG
>Ga0075435_100002277_pt1 | contig 12670 bp, 12 predicted proteins | sample RhiMethybrSRZTD4_FD_75302 | JGI IMG/M metagenome (GOLD analysis project Ga0075435, IMG submission 75302) | Populus rhizosphere microbial communities from Tennessee, USA - Rhizosphere MetaG P. TD hybrid SRZTD4 | ecosystem: Host-associated > Plants > Roots > Rhizosphere > Soil | place: USA...
GGGGTTTGCCCTGAGCTGGACACGACTATTCAGATCGGCCCGACCGGTCGTAAGCTCCTGCCCTTGACACCCGTCGCTGATCTGTCGCGGACAACCTGACTCCGCGTCAGTTACCTCTGCCAAGTGGGCTCAGATGCCCGGTTAGGCTCGAACTCGTGGCGCCAACGTCTCGTACCCAGCCCGAGCAGCACGCGCCACCGGTGCAATGGTTGCGAGTCAAATACGCCAAGCGCGGCCGTGCTCGTTTCACAAGCCATCGGGACTTCGCGCGCGCCTTCGAGAGGTCGCTGCGCCGGGCCGGGGTCCCCATGGCGTATTCCTCGGGATTCTCGCCGCACCCACGAATCTCGTACGGGAACGCAGCTCCGACCGGGGCCGCGAGCGAGGCCGAGTATCTGGAGATCGGGCTGGTTGCGGCATGCGATCCGGGCAACGTACGCGGCGCACTCGATGCCGCGCTGCCCGCTGGGCTCGACGTACTTGATGTCGTCGTGTCGCGCCATGGAGCATTGGCCACCGAGTTGATGGCGTCATCCTGGCAGGTCGACCTGCCGAGCCGGCCCGTGGCCACTCTCAAGACGGCAGTCGAGACCTTCCTCGCGAAGGACAGGGTATTGGTCCAGCGGATGACCAAGAACGGGCTGCGCGAGTTCGACGCTCGCGCGGCGGTGATCGTGCTTGACGTCGAAGATGGTCGGCTGACGATGACCTTGACCCATCAGACACCGCTGGTCCGGCCCGACGACGTACTGGCCGGTCTCTTGGTGGCCAGTCCGGACTTCACACCGGTCGACCCGCCGATCCTGACTCGGCTTGCCCAGGGCCGGTTCGATCCGCAGTCAGGAATTATTACCGAGCCCGGTCGTTAGGCAGCGCCGTCGCGGCGCTCGACACCTGGATCCTGTGTGCCGTGTGTGATACTGGAGGCGGTTCGGACGCTAACTGGCGTCCAGCCTCGATGGCAGACACGCGCGACGTGACAGGTCGCGCCAGCAGGTGGAAGCCGATCTTCCACCGCGACGAGCAGGGCTCAGAGTGGACGCAGCCAATGCTTGACCGCGGGAGGTCGGACTCACCACATCGGTATCGCAAGCTTCCGCAGCTCGGCCGTGCGCCGGTGCCGCGAACGAGAAAGTGCGCAGTATGCGCCACAGAGGAGTTTCATGCTCGACCCTGACGAGCCAGACACACATACCCAAAACACGATCGAATCTCCAGTTCAGCACGCTCCACGTCGTAGGCGCGCGGCCAGCCGAGCAGCTGGCCCACCGTCGTCGGCGCCGGACGCCCCCCAGATCGAGCGTGTAAACGACCGTCGCGCGCAAGCGAACGAGGACGCTTTGGCCGACGATGCTTCGCCAGCGGAGGCCACGGCGCGAGCAAACCTTGAGTCCGAGAGCGGTGCCGCGCCCGCAGCCGAGCCCGAGGTCGCGGTACAAGCCGAAGCTCCATCCGCGGCCGAGGCTGAGCGGCCAGCTGAGGTCGCAGCGCCAGCCGCGAAGGCCGCCAGGAAGGCCGCGACCCGGCGTACGACCAAGAAGGCGCCTGAAGAACCTGCACCCGAGAGATCGCCTGAAGAGGTCGCCAGCGAGGGCGAGGTGACCGTAAAGCCCCCGCGCAAGCGGACAGCCAAGAAGGCCCCAGTCATGGCTGTCGAAGCACCTGTTACCGACGAGGCTTCAGACCATCCCAAAGAGCAAGAAGACGCGCCGCCGCCGACCGAGATCGAGCCACCTTCAGAGACCGAGGTAGCCGATGACGCGTCTCGAGACGAGCGGGCCGAAGTGATCGCCTCGCGTGGAGAGGGCTTGCCGGATTCAGTCGAGGAGGCCGGGGCCGAGGAAGGAGCGGCCGAGGGCGAGGCGGGCGAGGGCCGTCGTCGCCGTCGCCGCCGCGGAGGCCGCCGACGTCGACGCACCGGCGGCGAGGATGCCACGTCCGCCGAGGCTGAGGAGTCTGAGGAAGACGAACCGGCAGACGTCAGTGGGGACTTGGATACCAACGGGGAGGGCCCCCGCAGACGACGTCGGCGTCGTCGTCGCAGGGGAGAGGAAGCCAACGCAGCCCCTGATGACCCGACGGACACCATCGTGCGGGTCCGCGAACCACGCCAGGCGGCCAGCACCGAGGTCGTGGGGATCGACGGGTCGACCCGGATGGAGGCCAAGAGGCAGCGCCGCCGGGAGGGTCGGGAGTCGGGTCGACGGCGTACGCCCGTGCTGAGCGAGGCAGAGTTTCTCGCCAGGCGCGAATCGGTGGTTCGCAAGATGATCATCAGGCAACGCGACAATCTGGCCCAGATCGCGGTGCTGGAGGACGACATCCTGGTCGAGCATTATGTCGACCGTGCGTCCGCCGCCTCGTTGATCGGGAATGTCTATCTTGGTCGCGTCCAAAACGTGCTCCCGTCCATGGAGGCGGCTTTCGTGGATATCGGCCGTGGCCGCAATGGAGTGATCTACGCCGGAGAGATCGACTGGGATTACTTCGGAGCCGAGGGCCAGAATCGCAAGGTCGAAAAGGTACTCAAATCAGGTCAGACGATCTTGGTTCAGGTCACGAAGGACCCGGTCGGCGCAAAAGGGGCACGCCTCACCAACCACGTGTCAATTCCGGGCCGGTACATCGTCTATGCGCCGGGCGGCCACCTCTCGGGCATCTCGCGAAAGCTGCCCGAGGGCGAACGCAAGCGACTCAAGGACATCCTTTCAGCGCTGGTCGGCGACTCAGCCAGCGTCATCGTCCGCACGGCTGCCGAGGGGGCAAGCGAGGAGGAGCTGATACGCGATGTCAACCGACTGAAGGCGCAGTGGGAAGACATCGAGCGGAAAGTCGCTGCCGGCAACGCACCGCAGCTGCTCTATGCCGAGCCCGACCTCACCGTGCGCATAGTTCGGGATCTTTTCACCGAGGACTTCTCCGAGTTGATCATCTCGGGCAACGGGGGGATCACCGACGCGTACGACTCCGTGGAAGCCTATGTCTCCCACGTTGCGCCCCACCTGAAGGATCGGCTGAGGCGTTGGGAGAGTGATCATGATCTCTTCGCTGAGTACCGGCTGGACGAGCAGATTGCGAAAGCTCTAGAGCGCAAGGTATTCCTACCTTCGGGTGGGTCGCTGATCATCGACCGCACGGAGGCGATGACAGTGATCGACGTCAATACCGGGAAGTTCACCGGGACTGGCGGCAACCTGGAGTCCACGGTCACCAGCAACAACTTGGAAGCTGCTGAGGAGATCGTGCGGCAGCTGCGATTGCGTGATATCGGCGGCATCATCGTGATCGATTTCATCGACATGGTGCTGCCCAGCAACCGAGAGCTACTGCTGCGCCGGCTTGTCGAGTGCCTGGGGCGGGATCGGACTCGGCACCAAGTTGCCGAGATCACCAGCCTCGGTCTGGTGCAAATGACCCGCAAGCGGATCGGCACTGGGCTGCTGGAAGCCTTCACCACCGAGTGCCCCCGTTGCCACGGCCGCGGCTACGAGCTGCATGACCTGCCGGTGGAGTCGCAGAAGCATTCAGACGGTGGAGCCCGCGATTCGCGTCCCCGGGATCGTCGGTCCAGCGCCTCCGCTGGCTCGGAAAACGCGAGCGCGAACGCGATCTCGGCCAGCGCAGCGGATGACAGCTCCGACGCGCCGGCGGAGGAGCGACCCGCGGCCCGCAGTCGGCGGAGTGGACGCAGCCGCCGTAGTGCAACAAGTACCGAACAGAATGCGGTCGAGCCACAGCACGAGCCGGCAGGGGTCAGCTGATCATCAGCGCTATCACTGGCCAGCCCGAGCCTCTCGTGGTGGCCATCGTCGGGGCCGGCCCTGCGGGGATCTATGCGGCAGAGGCCCTGAGTCAGCAGACCGATATCCCGGTCGAGATCGCAGTCATCGACCGCATTCCCGTACCGTTCGGTCTGGTCCGCTACGGCGTAGCGCCGGATCATCACTCGATCCGATCTATCCGAAACACGCTGGAGCGCACGCTCGAGAAATCAAACGTCCGCTTCTACGGCGATGTGACTATCGGCGCAGACCTGAGCATTGCCGAGCTTCGGGAGTCTGTCGACGCCGTGATCTATGCGTACGGGGCAGGGACCGACAGACGGCTGGAGATTCCCGGCGAACACCTCCGTGGCAGCTTTGCCGCGTTCGAGTTGGTGGCGTGGTACTGCGGCAATCCCGACGTACATCCTGATCCCGACCAGTCCCGCATCGGTGATCATCTCGTGGCCACCGAGATCGATGAATTGATCACCAGCTCTCAGCACGCCGTAGTGGTCGGCATAGGCAATGTAGCGCTCGACGTGGCGCGCATTTTGATCAAGTCAGTTGATCAGCTCACTGACACCGACATGCCTGAGGAAGTGTTGGAATCCCTTTCTCGCAAGACCATCACCGACGTTCATGTGCTCGGTCGTCGCGGACCCGCGTATACCGCTTTCACCACCAAGGAGCTTCGCGAGATGGGCCAGATCGACGGCGTGGACGTCATCGTCGACCCCGCGGACCTCGAGCTGGATCCCTCCAGCCAGGCAGTCGTACAGCAAAACAAGGTCGCGGCCCGCAACCTAGTGGTGCTCCAAGAATGGGCAGCACGGCCGCTGAGCGGCGTCTCGAGGCGAATCACCTTTCACTTCTGGAGCAGACCGACGATGATCATCGGCAATGATCGTGTGACTGCTGTCGAAGTCGAGCGAACCATGATCGATTCCGACGGACTTGTTGTCGGTATTGGCGGCCCACAGAGGCTGGCTGCTGATCTTCTGGTGCGTTCGGTCGGCTACCGCGGCCTGCCCCTGGCTGAGGTTCCCTTCGACGAGAGGACCGCTCGAGTGCCGCATGCTGAGGGGCGGGTTATCCGCGATGGTGGATTTTCTCCAGACGAGTACGTCACCGGCTGGATCAAAAGGGGGCCGACTGGGGTCATCGGCACGAACAAGTCCGACGCTGTGGAGACGGTGACCTCGCTGTTAGCCGATGTGCACGATGGTGCGGTCAAGCCTCATGGGCGGTCAGGGCAGCTGGATCGGCTGCTCACGCAACGGGGGATCCGTGCGCTCGGCATGTCGGCGTGGCATCGGATCGACGCAGCCGAGGTGGAGCTGGGTACCAAGCATGGGCGGCTGCGCACCACGCTCGCGCACCGTCGTGAGCTGTTGGCAGCTGCCGAGGGTCGGCAAGTTGCGGATGTAGCCGGTGGTCAGCGGCCAGAATGAGCCATGTGACGTCAGACGAGGAGAACCCTCGCCGATTCGGAGACCCGAGCAGCGGTGTGTGGTGTCAAGACGCGAGCCCGGGAATGGTCGCCCGGTTAGCTCGCCTCGGATTCGACTGGGTGTGCCTCGACCTGCAACACGGCGGGTATTCCCGCAGTGAGATCGTCGAGGTGGCCCGCAGCTACCCCGTAGGGCATGCCGAGCTTGTGGCGCGCGTCGCTTCCTGTGACTTCGCAGCCATCGGCGCAGCGCTCGATGCGGGAGCCAGGGCAGTGATCGTCCCTCAAATAGAGTCCGCAGCCGAAGCCGGGCGTGCGGTTGCCGCAACTTTCTACCCACCGGTCGGCGAACGCAGTATGGGCCCGCTCACCCGCATCTGGGACGGTATGACGCTGACCGCGGAAGAGGCCAACGTCAGCATTCGCTGCGCAGTGATGATCGAGTCTGCCGCCGCGCTTTCCCGCGTGGAGGAGATTGCCGCAGTGGACGGTGTTGATCAGCTCTTCGTCGGGCCGTACGACCTCTCACTCTCGCTGGGCACAACAGTGCAGGCGTTGCTCGATGATGACTCGGTAGACAGCCCTCTGAAGCGAATCGTGCAGAGCGCGGCGGCGTACGGGCGAACAGTGGGTGGCTTCGCCGGAACCCCAGACCTTGCTGATCGTTTCCGAGAGCGCGGCATCACCTGCGTCGCCGTGGCCACCGACCTATGGATCACGGCTGCGGGCGGACGCGCTGCCCTCAGCTCAGGCTGACGTCTCGAGCTAATCCAATTGGTGGCGTTCAAGGGCGCGGGCGGCCCACGACAGCTGAGCTGATCACCGCAGCTGATACGTCGCGATCATCACGCCTTTGGTAGTCGTCACGCTGTCAACCAGTTCGAAGTCGACGCCAGGCCCCTGCTCGTCGAAGAGGCGGCGACCTTCGCCTAGCACCAGCGGATGGATCAGCAGCACATATCGGTCGATCAGGTTTGCCGCAAGTAGCGACCTCACCAGCTGCGCGCTGCCAACGATTGCCAGGTCGGGTCCAGGCTCGGTCTTGAGGTCGGCGATGCTGACCGCCGGATCGCCCGGAAGCAGGATCGAGTTCTGCCAGGGGAGCGGCTCGGAGAGCGTTGTGGAGACGACATACTTCCTCGCTTGGTTCAGGTACGGGGTGAACGGGTTGTCGGTCTGCCGTGGCCAGTAGCCGTAGAAATCCTCATACGTCCGCCGCCCGAAGAGCATCGCGCCTGATGCGGCCATGCCCTGACCCATCCGCTGTGCCATGACCTCGTCGTTGTAGGGCACGGCCCATCCGCCACGATCGAAGCCGCCTCGGGTGTCCTCGTCCGGTCTACCCGGAGCCTGAATCACACCGTCCAGCGAGATGTTCAGAGTGGTGGTAATACTGCGCACAACGTCCTCCTCGATCAATGAACGTATCTATGCCACGGCGGCGGCAAGCGGTTTGACCCGGTTGGGAGCCGCCGCGTAACCTTGACCCTCGGTGCGCACGCTTCGGCGCGCTTTGTGTGCCCTCAAACCCTTGTGTTGCACACCACCCAATCAGACGACGAGAGAGAGCAGGTCAGGCGTGTACGCGATCGTGCGGAGTGGCGGCCGCCAGCACAAGGTCGCTGTCGGCGATGTCCTCGAGATTGACCGCCTCGAGAGTGCGGCCGGTTCCAGTGTCAGCCTGAAACCCCTGCTGCTCGTCGATGGCGAGGCTGTTACATCCGATGCGTCCGCGCTCGGATCAGCATCGGTGACTGCCGAGGTGCTTGCTGAGACCAAGGGTCCGAAAATCCGCATCTTGAAGTTCAAGAACAAGACCGGCTACCGCAAGCGCCAGGGGCATCGCCAGCGGTACACCAAGATCAAGATCACCGATATCAAGAGCTGAGGCGACGATATGGCACACAAAAAGGGTGCGTCTTCGACGCGAAACGGCCGGGACTCCAATGCTCAACGGCTCGGTGTCAAGCGATTCGGTGGCGAGCTGGTGAATGCCGGCGAAATCATCGTGAGGCAGCGCGGCACCCATTTTCACCCTGGCGACGGTGTTGGCCGTGGTCGTGATGACACTTTGTTCGCCCTGGTCGCGGGCCATGTTGAGTTTGGAACGCGGCGCGGCCGCCGGGTTGTCAATGTGACACAGAGCGCGTCGGATTCTGCGTCCACTTTTTCAGAGCCGGCCGAGGCCACCTCGGCGCAGTAATCAAGCACAACAGAGCCGAAAGGGTGGTCCAACGTCTGGGCCGCCCTTTGTTCGTTTCTGACCACGTGAGAGGAGGCTTCCGTTATGGCGATTCCGACCTTCGTGGACGAGGTCACGCTGCACGTCTACGGCGGGCACGGCGGTAATGGCTGCGCCTCCATTCATCGTGAGAAGTTCAAGCCACTCGGCGGCCCCGATGGCGGCAACGGTGGCGACGGCGGCTCAGTGATTCTTCGTGTCGATCACGGCCTGACCACCCTGGTTGGCTACCATCGGCAAGCTCATTGGCGAGCAACGAGTGGCCAGCAGGGTCGGGGCGACCATCAAAACGGCGCCCGTGGCGAGGACGTCATCATGTCGGTGCCAAACGGCACGGTGGTCATCGATGCTGCAACCGGTGAGCAGATTGCAGACCTGACAGGCGAAGGCGCCGATATCGTCGCCGCGCAAGGTGGTCGTGGCGGTCTTGGCAACGCAGCACTGGCTTCGCCTGCGCGGAAAGCCCCTGGCTTCGCTCTGCTGGGTGAGGAGGGTGAGAGTCGGATGATCACCCTTGAGTTGAAGGTTGTCGCCGACGTCGGACTCGTGGGTTTCCCCAGCGCCGGAAAATCCTCGCTGGTAGCCGCCATCTCCCGCGCTCGGCCGAAGATCGCCGACTATCCGTTCACAACGCTGGTGCCCAACCTTGGCGTCGTCGTGGCCGGCGATGTCAGCTTCACGGTCGCTGACGTGCCGGGCCTGATTGCAGGCGCGAGCGAGGGGCGTGGGCTCGGGTTCGACTTCTTGCGGCACATCGAGCGTTGCGCCGCAATCGTTCATGTGATCGACTGCGCCACCTACCACCCCGGCCGAGACCCGATAACCGATCTTGATGTCATCGAGGCCGAACTCGAAGCGCACGGGGGACTGGAGGATCGGCCGCGGCTCGTCGCGCTGAACAAGATCGACATTCCAGATGCTCAGCAAGTTGCGGAGCTCGCCATCGGGGAGCTGCGAGACCGTGGATTGCAGGTCTTCCCGATCTCAACCAGGAGCGGGCAAGGCCTCCACGAGTTGATCTACGCAATGGCTCGACTGATCACGGCCCGACGTGCTGCCGAACCACCACCACCGCCGACCCGAATCATCATCCGGCCCAAGCCGATCGATGATCAGACTGAGTTCACCGTGGAGCGCGAGGGTGAGCTGTGGCGGGTACGCGGGAACAAGCCAGAACGATGGGTCCGGCAGACCGACTTCTCCAACGCCGAGGCTGTCGGGTATCTCGCAGACCGGCTGAACCGTATCGGCATCGAAGATCAGCTGCTGGAGCTTGGCGCTCAGCCCGGAGACGGCGTCGCCATCGGAGCTGCGAACGCGGTGATCTTCGACTTCGCGCCGCAGGTCGACATCGGTGCAGAGATCCTCAGCCCGCGCGGCCAAGATCAGCGGTTGGCGGCGGAACGACCTGCTGCGCAGCGGCGCCGGGAAAAGGATCGGGCATATCACACGTCCGAGGAGCAAGACGAGGCCTCCGCTGAGGCTCCTTCGACCAGCTCAGGACGCAACGAGCAGGACCCGGGGCACGACGATGCGTGACGAAATCGCCGGCGCCCGGCGGGTAGTCGTCAAGGTGGGATCGTCGTCACTGACGACCACCGAGGGCGGCATCGACCCGCAACGGATCAAGCAGCTGGTCCGCGTTCTGGCACACGCGCGACTGGCCAGCCGCGAGATCGTCCTCGTCTCATCCGGTGCTATCGCCGCCGGACTCTCGCCCCTCGGACACAAGATCCGGCCGCGCGACCTCGCCAATCAGCAGGCGGCGGCCTCGGTCGGTCAAGGCCTGCTGATGGGTCATTACACGCGGCTGTTCGATGCGTACGGGCTCAGAGTCGGTCAGGTGCTGCTCACCGCCGACGACGTCACCCGCCATTCTCACTACCGCAACGCCTACCGAACCTTCGGCCGCTTGCTGGAACTCGGGGTAGTTCCGATCGTCAATGAGAACGACACGGTTGCCACGCATGAGATCAGGTTTGGCGACAATGATCGGCTTGCCGCGCTGGTGGCTCACTTGGTCCATGCCGACGCTCTGGTGCTGCTCAGCGACGTGGCGGCGCTCTACAGCATGAATCCGGCCAAGCCGGAGGCGCGCAAGATCAGCGATGTGTGGGGTGAGGCTGATCTCATCGGTATCGATATCGACGCGCGCAGTACTGCCGTCGGCACCGGCGGCATGGTGACCAAGATCGATGCGGCGCGGATTGCTACCTCTGCCGGGATTCCGGTGGTCCTCACTACCGCGGAGCAGGCTGATGCGGCGCTGGCAGGTGAGGACGTCGGCACACTGTTCCATCCCACGGGCCGACGGCGGCCGACCCGATTGTTGTGGCTGCGCCATGCCAGCGACGCTCGCGGCACCCTCGTACTCGATGCGGGGGCTGTCCGGGCGTTGACCCAGCGCAACGCGTCGCTGCTCCCGGCCGGCATTACTGCCGTGCGCGGGCAGTTCTCCTCAGGCGAGCCGGTTGAACTCGTCGGGCCAGATGGGCTCGTTGTCGCTCGTGGGCTCGTCAACTACGACTCCGACGAGCTGCCTGCCCTCCTCGGCCGCAGTACCCGCGATCTCGCTGCTGAACTCGGTGCCGGCTATGACCGTACGGTGGTGCATCGTGACGCCCTCGTCGTCATCGAGAATGCCGTGACCAGCGCCTAAAGCGGAAGCGCCTCTCGCGAGCGTCGGGAATCGCGGCGGATTCAACGCGCGATGCGCGAGCAGCTCCCAAAACCGTCACTGGCGTGCGGCACGATGGTCTCCATCATGAGCGCACTCTTCTTTGACCAATTCGACAGCCAGGTTGGCGTGATAGGTATCCTCGCCGGGCCCGCAGGCGTACGCGAGATTGGGTGGCGGCTGCGGCCAGGAAGCGCATCGACCGAACCGGACGAGATGGTGCAAAGAGCACTCGGACAGCTCCGGGAGTACTTCGCCGGCCAGCGCCGAGAGTTCTCGCTTCCACTCGACCTACCTCCGATGGAGCCTGTGACCGAGGCAGTCCTGCGAGCGCTCAGGACGGTCGGTTACGGCAAGACGATCACGTACGGCGAACTGGCCGAGCTGAGCGGGACCGGAGTACCGGCGCGTGCGATCGGGGAGATCATGGCCGCTAATCCGTTGCCCATCATCATCCCTTGTCATCGCGTGGTAGCTAGCGATGGACTCGGCGGGTACTCCGGCGGCGACCCCGGCCACCACCTCGAGACCAAGCGCTGGCTGTTGGAGAACGAGGGCGCGCTGCCACCGGCGCTGGTCTAGCTTCTTGCCACGGATAAATTCGTGACATGGCGACTACGGCGTCCAAGACCGGCTGTTGTGTCGTCGGGGGCGGCCCAGCCGGCTTGATACTTGGCCTCATCTTGGCTCGCGCAGGCGTACGAACTACCGTCCTCGAAAAGCATGCCGACTTTCTCCGAGACTTTCGGGGCGACACCGTGCACGCCTCCACGCTGACGCTGCTGGACGAGCTCGGCCTCGGGGAGCAGTTCGCCGCGCTGCCTCCGCGATGGCTGGAGAAGCTCAGCGTCCAGATGGACTCCGGCATCTACGCTGTTGCCGACCTGACCCGGCTGCCGGGCCACCATCAACACATTGCCTTCGTACCGCAATGGGATTTTCTCAATGTGGTGGCCGACGCCAGCCGCCAAGAGCCGAGCTACGAGTTGATCATGGAGGCTGAGGTCACTGATTTGCTGTGGGACGGGCAGCTGGTAACCGGCGTGAGGTATCGCCGGGATGGCGAAGACCACCTGCTGGAAGCTGATCTTGTCGTCGGGTGCGACGGACGCTTCTCCGTCTCAGCCGAGCGAGCCGGCCTGCGGTTGCGCACGTTCGGCGTACCGATGGATGTGCTGTGGTTCCGGCTGCCCAGGTTTGACACCGACCCCGAGGGTGCCCTCGGCCGCATCTCCCGATCGAATTTTTTGATCATGATCGATCGCGGCGACTACTTCCAGATCGGCTTCGTGATCAGGAAGGGCTCGATCACGACCCTGCGTGATCATGGAATTGCGGCTTTCAGACAGCGGCTGCGAGACGTCGTTCCGTGGCTGGGAGATCGGGTCGATCTGCTCCAATCTTTCGACGACATAAGGCTGCTCAACGTTATTCTCAGCCGGCTGCCACGTTGGTATCGCCCTGGGCTGCTCTGCATCGGAGATGCCGCTCACGCCATGTCGCCGGTCGGTGGGGTGGGAATCAACCTTGCCGTTCAAGATGCTGTGGCTGCTGGCCGGATTCTCGCGCAATCGTTGCCGCTGGGTCGGGTGCCAACCACAGTCCTGCGTAGGGTTCAGCGGCGACGTTGGCTTCCGACTGTCATTACTCAGACATTTCAGCGGCTCGCGCATCGGGTCGTTGTGGCGGCGAGCATTGCGGAGGATGAAGCAGGGCCGCGGCCGACGATAGCTCCCGTGCCGCTCAGAATGATGCAACGCTTTCCGCTCCTGCAAGCGATTCCTGGTTACTTCATCGGGATTGGCTTGCTGCCCGAGCATGCACCGGACTTCGCTCGAGGTCGAGTGGCGGCGCACCCGTAGATCTGTCAGCTCGAAACCGTCAGACCACGCACGTGTGTGGTGATCGTCTCGCGCCAGATGTGATCGCACTCCTCAGACGACCCGAGCACTCCGCGAAGCTCCAATGAGGTGAGGCCGTGAACGATGGCCCAAAGTCCTTGAAACACTTCATGATCATCGACCGCGTGCAACTGGCCGGCAAGGATTGCCCGCCGGAGGGTGTCTTGTACGCGACCGATCGTGCGCTGGACCTGCTGGGGATAGTCGACGTCCGCCGAAGTGGGAGCCGAAGTGGGAGCCGCAGTCGGCGTGTAGAGCATTTCGTACAGGTCCGCCTGCTCCCGTGCCGCAGATCGATATGCCAGCGCCAGGGGCAACAGCTCGCCGATCGGGTCGTCGGTCACCGGAACTGCCTCGTGGTGCCGGACCATCGCATCGGCACTGCGCGCGCAGAGCACGGCAATCAGCTCTGGCAGTCCGCTGAACAGACTGTAGATCGCCCGGGTAGTCACTCCCGCCTCAGCCGCAAGTCCGCGGACCGTCAGCGCGCTGACTCCTCCTCGTCGGATGATCCCACCCGCAACGCGGAGCAGATGCTCACGGGTTTCGTCATTGTGCTGCCGTGGTCGCCCCATGCTAGACACAATAACGCAACGATGTTACGTTACATTGATACGAAATGCTGGGCTGCGAGCG
>Ga0075435_100002281_pt1 | contig 12665 bp, 7 predicted proteins | sample RhiMethybrSRZTD4_FD_75302 | JGI IMG/M metagenome (GOLD analysis project Ga0075435, IMG submission 75302) | Populus rhizosphere microbial communities from Tennessee, USA - Rhizosphere MetaG P. TD hybrid SRZTD4 | ecosystem: Host-associated > Plants > Roots > Rhizosphere > Soil | place: USA...
CACTACGTCAACGCGGGCCACAACGCCCCCATGGTCTTCCGTCCGCGCGCGGATGGCGTCGACCTCCTGCGCGTCGACGGCGGCGGGCCGGTCATCGGCCTCCTTCCCGCCGCGGCCTACCAGCAGTTCGCGATCGACCTGCGACCGGGCGATCTCCTCGTCGGCTACACCGACGGAGTCAGCGAAGCGATGAATCCCGACGACGAGGAGTGGGGGGAAGAGCGGATGGCGGAGGCCGTGCGCACCACCTGCCTCGGCCTGCATCCGAAAGAAGTCGTGGACCGGCTGATGGCGGCCGCGGACGCCTTCGCCCACGGGGCCAAGCAGCACGACGACATGACCCTGGTGGTGGTCCGGGTGGTGTGATCCGTCTCCGTGCCCGTCTCCGTTCCCGTCCGTTTGGCCATCCGCGCTCCGGTTCGTGATCCCTCTCACTCCTGGCCGTTCGCCGGGCACGTACGTGAATCCCAGGAGGCGCAAGATGCTGGCCTGGCTCAACTGCCTGTTCCGCGGGTTCCACGTGCCGGAGCGCCAGTTCGTGGGCGGCTTCCGTTGTGCCGAGTGCGGACGCGCGGGGGCGGACCTCGAGGAGATGGGCTTCGAGAACTTCGGCTACGCGCCGGCGCTGCGCCGGGCGATGGTGCGGCGCGAGGTGTTCAGGGGCTGAAGGCTCGGCCGGCTCAGGCGCCGACCGGGACCTTCTTCGGCTCCGCGGCCGCGACCTCGCGGCCGCGCGGGACCTCCGGCGTGCCCAGTCCCAGGATCCCCTTCTCCAGCCACTCGTGGCGTCCCTCCAGGACGTCCACGCCCGCGCGATAGAGCTGCACGTCGTCGTTGTCCCACAGCGCGTCGAACAGCCGCTGCACGCGGCGGCGGGACATGCGGCAGAAGAGATCGGCCAGGCGCCGCGCTTCCGCTGCTTCCGGCCGCTGCTTCTCGGCCAGGGCGCGCGCGCGCGCGACGGTGGCCGCCGTCGCGAACAGCTCGTTGGCCACGTCCACCAGGCGGAACAGGAAGGCCTGCTTGTTCTGCAGCTTGGCCTGGTAGCGCAACATGCCGTGGAAGCTCGCGCGGGCCAGCTTGCGCGCGCTGCGCTCGACGAAACGCAGGTGCGTGGCCAGGGGGCCGAACTCCGAGTAGCGCGGCCACCGTCCCCAGCCCAGCCAACGCGTCGGGTACCAGCCGGCGTAGAAGGCACCCATCTTCGGGAGCGCGGCCAGCTTGGCGGACAGGCCCTTGTCGGGGTCGATCATGGCCCCCGCCACCTCGAGGTGCTTGTCCACCATCTCGCGGGCCATGAAGAGGTGCATGATCTCGGAGGAGCCCTCGAAGATCTTGTTGATGCGGTAGTCGCGCATCATGCGCTCGACGCCGATGGGCTGCTCCCCGCGCTCGGCGAGGCTCTTCTCCGTCTCGTAGCCGCGCCCGCCGCGGATCTGCATCGTGTCGTCCACGATCTCCCACGTGCGGTCGGTGTTCCATTCCTTGGCCGCGGCCGCTTCCAGGCGGATGTCGTAGCCGCCGCGGTCCGCCATCTCGGTGGCGAGGGCGGCGATGGCCTCCATCGCGAACGTGTGGGCGGCCATGGACGAGATCTTGTGCGCGATGGCCTCGTGCTTGCCCACGGGCTTGCCCCACTGCACGCGCTCCGCCGCCCACTTCCGGCAGATCTCCAGGCAGAGCTTGGCCGTGCCCACGGAGCCGTTGGGGATGGAGAGGCGGCCGTCGTTGAGGGTGGTGAGAGCGATCTTGAGCCCGCGCCCTTCCTGGCCGATCAGGTTCTCCACGGGGACCACGACGTCCTTGAAGCTGATGACGCCGTTGGCGAGCGCGCGCAGGCCCATGAAGTGCGAGCGGTGCTCGACCTTCACGCCCGCCCAGGCCGTCTCCACCACGAAGGCGGAGATCTTCCGGGTCTTGGGATCGACGGCCATCACCACCAGCAGCTTCGCAATCGTGCCGTTGGTGCACCACAGCTTGGTGCCGTTGAGGACGTAGGCGGCGCCGTCCGCGGTCTTCTCGGCCGTCGTCGAGAGCCGGGCGGGATCGGAGCCGACGCCTGTTTCCGTGAGCGCAAACGCGGAGATCTCGCCCCGCGCGCAGCGGGGCAGGTACTTCTTCTTGAGCTCCGGGCTGCCGAAGAGCTTCAGGGGCTGGGGCACGCCGATGGACTGGTGCGCGGAGAGGAGGGCCACGATGTTGCCGTCCACCGAGCCCAGGAGCTGCATGACCTTCTGGTACTCACCGTTCGTGAACCCGAGCCCGCCGTACTCCTTCGGGATCTTCATGCCGAAGGCGCCCATCTTCCGCAGGTGCTCGATCGCCGCCTCCGGGTATTCGCCGGTGGCGTCGATCTCCACGGAGTCCACGTCCTCGCGGAGGAAGCGCTTCATCTCGTCGTAGAACGCGGTGAACTCCGGGCGCTCGGAGCCCGGCAACGGATAGGGATGGACGAGGTCGAGCCGGAAGTTCCCCAGGAACAGCTCGCGCATGAAGCTGGGTTGATGCCATTCCTGCTGGCGCGAAGCCTCCGCGACCTTCAGGGACTCCCGTTCGGTGACTTCGGGATTGGCAGGGGCCATTGCAGCGCCTCCGTTAAATGAACCGTGGTTCAGTTATAGCGCGATTTCGGATTCCTTGCAAGGCCATTCGCTGATGGCCGACCGACCTGACCACAACCTCCATTTTGCTAGCCCCGGCCGATCGATCTTCTTATTCCGTTACGAGTTCCTGGAACCGCGGATCCTCCCGCAGCGAAGCGAACTCCGGCTCGATGCGGGCGCGGGCCACGTTGAACCGCCGCCGCATCCGCACGGCCCGTCCCAGGCTGCTCAGCGCCTGCTCGGGCTCGCCGCGCAGGGCGTGGATCCCGGCCACGTAGAAGCGGGTGTAGGGGTCGTCGGCCCCCAGGCGAAGCCTTTCCTCGAACAGGGACAGGGCGGTCTGGAACGCGGCCCGCGCCTCCTCGTGCTCGCCGAGGTGGAGGTGCGCGGAGCCGATGCGCTGGTGCAGCTCGATCGTCGTCCGGCTGCGCAGGGCGTGGTCGCCGCTCTCGAGGAAGCGCCGCTCGCGCTCGAGGTGCTCCAGGGCCTCCCGATGGCGTCCTTGCAAGGCGGCCAGGTGGCCGAGCCGCATGTACGCCCCCACGATCACGACGCCGTCGCGCCCGGACTGCATCTTCTCCTGCAGCACCACCGCCTGGCGGGCGGCGGCCTCGCCGCGCGCGAAGTCGCGCCGCAGGGCCGCGCAGTGCGAGAGCTGGAGGGCGGACCAGCCCGCCTGCGGGTTGAGGCGGAGGACGGTCTCGTATTCGGCGGCGGCGCGGTCGAAATCGGCACGCCCGATGAAGAACGCGCGGGCCAGCGCCCCGTGGGACGGTGCGTCCGCGGGATCCAGGGCCAGCGCGCGCTGCACGGCCTCGATTCCTTCCTCCTCGCGCCCCAGCGCGGTCAAGGAAGAGCCGAGCTCCTTCCAGGCCACCACCAGGTCGGGGGCGAGCTCGATGGCGCGGCGGAAGGACTCGATGGCGCGCTCGTGCAGCTCCGGCGCCATGAGGTAGGCGGCCTTGACGTCCCAGGTCGAACCGAGCTGCAGATGGGCGCGCGCGTAGCCGGGGTCCAGGGCGACCGCGCGCTCGAAGAACAGCACGGCCCGGTCCAGGGCCTCGTAGCTCTCGATGCGCAGGTTCAGCATGCCCTTGGCGAAGGCCTCGTAGGCCTCCACGACGTGGGTCTCTTCCGCGCCGCGCGCGCGGGGGGTGAGGCGGAGGCGCAGGCCCGAGGAGAGCTCGCTCACCAGGCGGTCCTGCAGGTCGAAGATCTGCCCGATGCCGCCGTCCACCTTCGCCGTGTGCACCACGGTGCCCGTCTCCACCTCCGTCACGCGGGCGGTGACGCGGACGGTGTCGCCCAGGCGCTGGTAGCCGCCGGTGACGACCCAGCGCGCGCCCAGCTCGCGCGCCGCGCGCGTGGCCTGGGCCTCGTCGTCGGGCGCGCCCGTCGATCCCATCTTGCGCACCGCCTCCCACACGCGCTCGCGCCCGACCACGGTCAGGCCCTCCACGCACTTGAGGTCGGCGGTCACCGTCTCCGCGATGCCCGTCCCCAGCCAGTCGTCCTCCGGGCTGCCCGTGATGTTGGTGAGGCTCATGACCGCCACCACGGGGGAGGCGGGCGCGAGCCCCAGACGGGAGGCCGCGCCGCCGATGGCGTCGAGGTCGCGGGACAACTCGCGCAGCGACTGGTAGCGCTGCTCGCGGTCCTTGGCCAGCATGCGGCGCAGGATGCGCTGCAGCTCCGCGCCGCCGCTGCCCGCGCGCGGCACCGCCGCCGCCGGCTCGCGGTGCAGGATCCCGTCGATGACCTGCACCGCGTTGTCCCCGGGGAAGGGGAGGGCGCCCGTGACCAGCTCGTAGAAGACGACGCCCAGGGAGAAGATGTCCGTGCGCGCGTCGAGGTCGCGCCCCAGGGCCTGCTCCGGCGACATGTAGGAGACGGTGCCCACCAGGCCGCGGCCGGCCGCCTCCTGGGGGGCGCGGCTCCAGGTGCTCGCGGTGTCGTCGGTGCGCGGAGAGTACTGGGCCAGGCCGAAGTCGAGGACCTTGACCCGGCGGCTCTCCGTCACCATCACGTTCGAGGACTTGACGTCGCGGTGCACGACCCCGCGGTCATGGGCCTCGGCCAGGGCCTCCGCGACCTGGCGCACCAGCGCCACCGCCTCCTGCAGGTCCAGGGGATGGGCGCGGACGAACTGGGAGAGGGTCTGTCCGGGCACGTACTCCATGGCGATGAAGCTGCGCCGCCCGTCCTCCGCGTCCATCTCGTCGATCTCGTAGATGACGGCGATGTTCGGGTGATTCAGGGTGGAGGCGACGCGAGCCTCGCGCAGCAGCCGGTTGCGGGCGCCCTCGTCTCCGCCGCTGCGCAGCATCTTGAGCGCGACCTGCCGGTGCAGCCGCAGGTCCTCCGCGAGGTACACCTCGCCCATGCCTCCGCCGCCGAGGCGCTGCAGGATGCGGTAGTGGGACGCCGTCTCGCTGGCGATCGCGCTCTCCGTCCCGCTCATTATGCGGCCGGCCCGGCGCTATACTCGCCCCACGCAGCCGGGTGGGGGGTCCTCCGGCTCCGCGTCCGGAGGGATCGTGCACGAGCACGCACGGGCGGCCCCCATCGCTGTGGCCGCCTTCGGCCTGCTCGTGCCGAGCCCCGCCGCGACCCACGCGACTCCGCGCGCCGACGACGTGATGACCTACGTGCATCATCCGCCGGAATCCCCGCGCGACGTCCGCTACGTCTACCAGTGGCAGGTGCTGCGTACCGCCCTCGAGAAGACGACGCGGGAATGGGGTCCCTACCGCATGGTGACCTCCGAGGTGATGACCGAGCGGCGGCAGGCCTACGAGCTCCGGAATGCCACCGGGAAGCTCACGGTGATGTACCTCGGCAGCACGCCCGAGTTCGAGCGGGAGCTCCTGCCCGTCCGCATCCCGGTGGATCGCAATCTCGGTGGCTACGGCATCTTCCTCATCCGGGCCGGGGAGCAGGCCCGCTTCGATGCCATACGCAACCTGGCCGATCTCAAGACGTTCACCTACGGGCAGGGGCTGGGCTGGATCGACGTCGAGATCCTGAAGTCGAACGGATTCCACGTCGTGACCGGATCCAGCTACGACGGGCTCTTCGAGATGCTCGTCAACCGCCGGTTCGACGTGTTCCTCCGGTCGGCGGTGGAGATCCTCGACGAGTACGACCAGCGACAGCCCGAGATGCGCGACCTGCGCATCGAGGACAGCCTGATCCTGTACTATCCGTGGCCCATGTACTTCTGGTTCGCCCAGACCCCGGAGGGCCGCCGCCTGGCGGAGCGGACGGAAGCGGGCATGCGCCTCATGCTGGCAGACGGCAGCTACGACGAGATCTTCGCCCGGTTCCAGAGATCGAAGATCGAGCGCCTCCATCTCAAGACCCGGACCACCTACCGGATCGAGAACCCCTTCCTCGGCCCCGAGACGCCGCTCGCGGACAAGCGGCTCTGGTTCGACCCCCGGACCTACCGCTAGCTCGATCGAGCACGCATGAACGCCCGCCGCCCTTCGGTCGCCGTCGTGGTCGTGGCCGCCCTCCTCGGAGTGGCCACCCTGCTCCTGGTCGCGGCGGGCGCAACCAACTACGGCACGTACCGGGCGCACGGCCAGGGCGCGCTCCGGCGTGACCTCGCCACCGAGGCCGATCAGCTCGCGGTCGGCCTGGCCCTGCCCGTGTGGAACATCGATCGCCCGGGGATCGACCGCGTCCTCGCCGCGGAGGAGGCTGACCGCTCCGTGTTCGGGGTGCGTCTGGAGGCGGCGGGCAAGAGCCACGCCTGGGTTCGCGACAGCCAGTGGCAGATGGTGCCCGCCCGCGTCCCCTTCCCGACGGCGGGCCTCCTCGAGGAGGAGCGAGAGGTCACGTTCGCGGGAGAGAAGCTCGGGTCCTTCAAGATCTACGCGACGACGCTCTTCCTCGATCAGGACCTGGGCCGGATGCGAAGGATGATCGTCATTCGGATCGTCGCCTTCGACGCGCTCCTCGTGCTCTCCCTGTATCTCCTCCTGCGGCGCGCGGTGCTCAAGCCGCTCACGGACATCGAGCGCTTCGCCACCGCGGTGAGCGCGGATGACGGCGGGCACGCCGCCGCGATCTCGCTGTCGGCGGGAGCGGCTCGGGAGCTGGCCGGCCTGCGCGACTCGATCGAGAAAATGGTGCGCCTCGTCGAAGAACGCTACGAGGCGGTGCGCGCTTCGGCGAAGAAGTATCGCGACATCGTGGACTTCTCCCCCATCGGCATCGTCCGCGCTCAGCCCGGCGGAGCGATCATCACGGCCAATCAGGCCCTGGCCCGCATCCTCGGCTTTGCGGATGTCGAGGAGCTCCTGCCCTTCAAGACCACCGACTTCTTCGCCGATCCGGAGGACCGGGCTCGTCTCCTCGCGCGATACACGGTGATGGGCTACACCGAGCGCCTCGAGCTCCGCCTCAAGCGGCGGGATGGCACGCCGTTCTGGGCGGAAGTGGCCTCGCGACTCGTGAGCGACGAGGCGGGGCGGCCCGTCTACTACGAGAGCTTCGTGCAGGACGTCACCGCCCGGAAGGAAGCGGAGGACGCGTTACGCGGCTCCGAGGAGCGCTACCGGCTGCTCTTCGAGGGCAATCCGATCCCCATGCTCGTCTACGACCTGGAAACGCTGGAGCTGCTGGCCGCGAACCGGGCGGCGGTGGATCAGTACGGCTACACCCGCGAGGAGCTCCTGCGGCTCAGCGTCACCGATCTCACCCTCCCCGGAGACCCGGACCTCGCCCCCTTCCTGGTCACCCGCTTCGATCCCCGTCCCCAGATCAAACATGTCGGGCCCCGGCGTCAGCGCCTGAAGGACGGGAGCGCCCTCCACGTCGACATGACCAGCCTCACCATCGTGTTCGAGGGCCGCTCGGCGCGGCTCCTGCTCTGCCGGGACACGACGGCGGAGACCGAGGCGCAGATGGAGCAGGAGCGGCTGCAGGAATCGCTTCGGCGCAGCGAGAGCATGGCCGCCATGGGCGCCCTGGTCGCGGGCGTGGCCCACGAGGTGCGCAACCCGCTGTTCAGCATCTCCGCCACCGTCGATGCGCTGGAGGCGGACCTGCGCGATCGGCCCGACTTCATGGAGCTCGCGGGTCTCCTGCGCTCGCAGGTGGGCCGGCTCACCCAGTTGATGCGGGACCTCCTCGACTACGGCAAGCCCGCGGAGCTGAGCCTGGCCGCGGTGCAGCCGGGCGATCCCGTGCGCGTGGCCGTGCGCTCCTGCGCCGCCCTGGCGCGCGGCAAGGAGGTCGAGCTGAGCGTCCAGGTCGCCGCGGGTTTGCCCGCGCTCGCCCTCGACGCCGGGCGGATGGAGCAGGTCCTCGAGAACCTGCTGGCCAACGCCGTCCAGCATGCTCCGCGCGGGACGGGCGTGCGGCTGACCGCCGATCTCGCCGACGGAGGGGAGGCGGTGATGTACCGCGTCGAGGACGAAGGGCCGGGGGTTGCGACCGTCGACCTGGAGCGGCTCTTCGAGCCGTTCTTCAGCCGGCGGCAAGGGGGTACCGGCCTCGGCCTCCCGATCGTGCAGCGCATCGTGGACGCCCACGGCGGGGTGGTCCGGGCGGCGAACCGGTCCCAGGGCGGCGCCGTCTTCACCGTGACCCTGCCCGTCCCGACCCCGGAGGTGCTGAACGCGCTGCGCGACCGTCCGGCGTCGAGTGGCCCGGGCAAGTCGACGGCAGAGCGCGGCAGGACCGCCTGACCAGGGCAAACCAAGCGCAGAGCGAGGCGCCGCCGCCCGTTGGCGGCGGCGATCTCGCGAGGGGGTGGTCGCAAGTGCCCCCCCTGACTTGAGAAGTTTGGTGAGTACCCCCCTGACTGAAAAAGCTATGACACATCACCCCCTTGCAAGGCCGGCCGCCCTGCGGCATATTGGGACCCGACATCCGGAGCGGCCCGCCTCATGCAGGCCCGGCAACCTGGGGGGACATCCCAAGGTGCCGTTCTTCCCGGCGCAACGGGAAGGAGATGCGGCCCCTCGTACAGGGGCAACGAAGTGTCCGGCGCGGTGGCCCCGCGCTCTCCGGGTGTATTCGAGAGGGTTGGACATGCCCATCGAGACACCCGCGGAAAGTACCCGCGGCGCACTCTCTCCGGCGGAGCAAGCCCAAGGCGATCCCGATCATCACCTCTGGCGCAACGGACGCCTGTGGTGGATCGCCTTCACCGTCCATCTGCCGGGCTGGCAGAAGGAGCGGGTGCGGGTGTCGCTTCACACCGCGGACGTCGTGGAGGCGCGACGCCGCCGGGACGAACTGCTCAGCCGGTATCCCGAGGAGCGCGGCTGCGCGCTCTCGCTCCGCATCGGGGCCCGCGCCACGCGCGGGACGCGCCGTTCCTCGTCCATGCGTTCGCCCGTCGCGGCCTGAGCCGCGGCAGGCCGGGGACATCCCGGAGGGCTCGCGTCAGGGATTGGCTTCGCGCACGCAGCGCAGGCCGATGAAGTCGCGGCTCTCCGGGCCCTCGTACCATCGGCTGCGGATGGACGCGCGCAGGAACGCGGGCTTGTTCACCCACGCCCCGCCGCGCAGGACCCGCCGCTGGCGTCCTTCGCCCGCCTCGTCACGCCAGACATCCTGGGTCCACTCCCAGACGTTCCCGGCCATGTCGTAGAGGCCGTAGCCGTTGGCAGCGTAGGCGGCGACCTTCTCCGGTCCGGTGTCGCGGCAGTCCTTCTCGTCGTCGAAGCGTGCGCCGTTGGGAGCGCCGGGCCGGCAGACGGGCTCGTCCTTGCCCCAGGGGTAGTACCAGTCGGCGTGCCCTCCGCGATCGGCCCACTCCCATTCACCCTCCGTGGGAAGCCGGCCTCCGGCCCAGGCACAATACGCACCCGCGGTCTCCCAGGGCACGTTCACGATAGGAAGCTCGTCGCGCTCCCAGCCCTTGTTGAACGAAGGCGCCTTCGGCATCTCGCGCCCCGTGGCCGCGGCGAAGCGCTTGTAGGCGGCGACGGGGACCTCGGTGCGGCCCATCCAGAAACCGTTGGGGATGGTCACGTCCTGGTAGGGCAGCGTGGCGGGATCGCAGTTCGCATCCCCGGGCGTGCACCCCATCGGGTAGCGGCCGGGGGGGACCCACGCATAGTCGAGCTCGTCGACGGGGTTCGACCAGGTCTGGCCGGGGCGGGCCTCGTCGCGGCGGGGGGCGGGAGCGGAGCCGTTGCCGCGGCCGCGGGAGAGCACCGCGGCCCCGAGCAGTCCGGCCACCACCAGAGCCCCACCGACGAGGAGGGCGCGCTCACCACGGCGGCGGACCCGGAAGGTCTTCTTGCGCACGACCCAGTCCTGCTTCGGCCTCTCGCTGTAGGCGATCCCGGGCGGATCGGCGACGCGCGTCGTGTGCTCCTCGGAAGTCCCCCCGTCCGCGGGGTGCTCAGATGGACCCTCGACGGCAGGTCCCGCGACCAGCTCGCGCATCGGCTCCAGGACCTCGCGGATCGACCGCATCGTGGTGCGGACGTGGGGATCGGGGTCCGTCGCGCGCCAGATCTCCTCGCGCAGCGCCTGCGGGAATCCCGGGCCGACGTCGAGCTTGCCGTGCTGGAGCTTGCGCGCGCCCACCGCCGCCGCCACCGCGGCCGGCGTCAGTCCCGACGCCACCGCGAAGGGTCGCTGGCCGGTCAGCGTCTCGTGCAGGCACTGCCCGAACGCGTAGACGTCGAGCGCCCTCGGGTCGCTCTTCTCGCCGCGGAAGATCTCCGGAGGCAGGTACGAGAAGGTCCCGACGTGGCCGGAGGCGGTCAGCGCTTCCCACGACTGGGCCATGGCGATGCCGAAGTCCACCAGCTTCACTCCGCCGCCCGGGGTCAGGATGATGTTCGCGGGCTTGACGTCGCGGTGGAAGATGCCGGCGGCGTGCGCGTGCTCGAGCGCGGAGGCCAGCGGCGCGAACGCGGAGAGGGCCTCCGTGATCGGCAAGGGTCCCCGTTGGAGGCGCGCCTTCAGGGTCTGGCCGTGAGCCAGCTCCATAGCCAGGTACGGAAGCCCGACAGCGGAGTCCTGGCCGACGGCCATGACGCGCACGATGGCGGGATGGCCGAGGGTGCTGAGGGCCTCGGCCTCCCGGATGAACCGCACGCGCGCCTCGCCGTCCGCGCTGGGCTTGAGGATCTTGAGCGCGGCGACCACGCGGTCGCTCATCATCGAGTGCACGCGGTAGACCGCGCCCATTCCGCCCTCGCCGAGGCGGTCCTCGACCACCCAGTCGCCGACGCGGTCCCCTCTGCTCAGCACTCCTTCACGGGCCCGGTGCGGGCGGGGAAGGGGACGGCGCTTCGGAGGGCGGCGGCGGCGGCGTGGTGGTCGTCGGAGGCCGGGGCGTCGTGGCCACCGGCGGGCGCGGCGTCGTGGGCGGAGGTGATGGACGTGGCGAGACGGCCGCCGCCGGGGCGGCGGAGCCGGCGCCCGGCACGGGTGACGCGGGCGGGGCCGCAGAGGGCGGTCGCACCGACGGCGGCGGCGTGGCCAGCACGGGCGAGACGACGGTGATCGGCGCCTTGCCTCCCGGCGTTCCCGGCGCGGGCGACCCCGTCGCTCCCGGCGTCGCGGGCGCTCCCGGTTGCGCGGGCGCCGCGGGCTTGGGCGTGATGTAGCCCAGCGACTGCGCGGCGGCCAGGATCTCCATCGCCGCGGGACCGGACACGCGCGCGCCCAGGCCACCGCGCGGGACCACGACCGCGGTCACGATGCGATGCGGGGTGATGGCCTGGTCGGGCTCGGCGTGTTCGTCTTCCGCGATGCCGAGGAACCACGAGTTCGGCGGGCCCCACTCGTTGTAGGGCACGCCGAACACGATCTCGTCCTTGGTGCCGATGGCGTCCGCGGTGCCCGTCTTGCCGTAGAGCCGCATGCCGGGCGGCTTCTGCAATCCGCGCGCGGTTCCGGCCAGCACCACCTGCTCCATCCCGGAGAGGATGGGCACGGCGAGGTCGGGCTCGGCCAGGATCTTGCGCTCCTCGCAGGGCGCGCTCAGGTCCATGCCCGGGCCGCACTTCCGGTAGATGCCGCCGCTGGCCACGGTGCCGCCGACGCGCGCGAGCTGGGAGACGCTGAGCAGGGCCGCCGCCTGGCCGAACGCGGTCTCCGCGAGCTCGCGGCTGCCCGCCTTGCCCGGGCTGATGACCTTGCCGTTCCACCCGATCTCGACCCCGTCCTTCACGAGGTTGATGAAGGCATCCGGGCCCAGGGCGAGCCCGAGCTGCCCGAAGTACACGTTGCAGCTCACGGCGAGGCCCTTGATGTAGTCGATGTTCCCGTGGATGGGATCTTCGGGATGGTCGTGGATCGGCTTGTACCAGCCGGGCCGCGAGAAATAGGGGCCCTGAGCATCGCGCTGCAGGCAGCCGAAGATCGGGCCCGTCTTGGCCACGCGCTGCGTGGCCTTGCCCAGCAGCCCCGCCCGCGCCGCCGCCAGCGACGTGACGACCTTCGCCACCGATCCGGCCTGGAACACGCCGTACACGCCCGTCTTGTCCCGCCAGGGCCCGTAGACGCCGGTGAACTTCTTGTCCTTGACCGGGAAGTCGGGGTCGGTCAGGCGCCGCATGAACTTCTCGCTGCCCGGATCGAAGTCCGGCCACTGCGCGCGCGCGAGGACCTGGCCCGTGTCTGCATCGAGCACCACCGCCGCTCCCGCCTTGCCCTTCTTCGAGGCCTCCTTGAGGATTCCCGACACCTGCGTCTGCAGCTTCGCGTCGATGGTGATGCGCGTGGTGCGCGAAGGGATGTCGCCGTAGAGCTTGTCGAGGGTCTCCCGGCTCGCGCGCATGTACGGGAGCAGCGGCCGGAAGTCCGGGGAAGCCAGGGCGAGCAGCCGGACCTCGTCGCCCTCGGCCATCTTCACGGCCTTGTCGTGGTCCTCCGGCAGTGGCTCTCGTGACTTCACGACGAACAGGAAGCGCTCGCCGCCCTCGGGCTTCTCGGCCATCCACACCGCCGGGCCGTCGTCGAGGTCGGGGTAGCCGCGCAGCTTGCCGTCGAGTTGGCGCTCCAGCATCCACTCCGGTCGCAGCACGATCGCCTCCGGCGGGCCCAGCAGCGTGCCCATGGCGTCGCCGAGCGGATACG
>Ga0075435_100002285_pt1 | contig 12655 bp, 8 predicted proteins | sample RhiMethybrSRZTD4_FD_75302 | JGI IMG/M metagenome (GOLD analysis project Ga0075435, IMG submission 75302) | Populus rhizosphere microbial communities from Tennessee, USA - Rhizosphere MetaG P. TD hybrid SRZTD4 | ecosystem: Host-associated > Plants > Roots > Rhizosphere > Soil | place: USA...
AACACGCTCGACCTGCCTCGATTCGACCGCCGGGTCGATCGCGAGCGTCTCGATTGCCGACCCGTCGCTGTCGACGACGAACCGGTTGACGCCGACCACCGTCGCCTGACCGCTGTCGACGGCGAGCTGCGCGCGATAGGCGGATTCCTGGACGTCACGTTGAATGAGGCCGCTCTCGATCGCCGCCAGCGTGCCGCCGGCGCGATCGATGCGGTCCAGGATCGCGACGGCGCCCCGCTCGATGTCGTTGGTCAGCGTCTCGATCGCGTATGAACCGGCAACTGGATCGACGGTGTTGGCGACGCCGCTCTCGGCGGCGATGATCTGCTGGGTGCGGAGCGCGATCCGCGCCGATTCCTCGGTCGGCAGCGCGAGCGCCTCGTCGCGACCGTTGCAATGCAGCGACTGCGTGCCGCCGAGCACGGCGGCGAGCGCCTGCAGCGCAACCCGCACGATATTGTTGTCCGGCTGCTGCGCGGTGAGCGTGCTGCCGGCCGTCTGGGTGTGAAACCGCAGCTGCTGCGCGCGCGGGTTGGTCGCGCCGAAGCGATCGCGCATCACACGGGCCCACAGGCGCCGCGCGGCGCGGAACTTCGCGATCTCCCCGATAAAGTCGTTGTGCGCGTTGAAGAAGAACGACAGCCGCTGGCCAAACTGGTTGACGTCGAGTCCCGCGTCGATCGCCGCCTCGACGTAGGCGATGGCATCGGCGAACGTGAAGGCGACCTCCTGCACGGCCGTCGATCCGGCTTCGCGAATGTGGTACCCGCTGATGGAAATCGTGTTCCAGTTCGGCAGCTCGCGCGAGCAGAACGCAAAGATGTCGGTGACGATGCGGAGTGATGGACGCGGCGGATAGATGTAGGTGCCGCGAGCGACGTATTCCTTGAGGATGTCGTTCTGGATCGTGCCCGAGAGCGTCCGCGCGTTCACGCCCTGCCGGCGCGCGACCGCCACATACAGCGCCAGGAGAACGATCGCGGTCGCGTTGATCGTCATCGATGTGGACACCCGATCGAGCGGGATGCCGTCGAAGAGCGCCGCCATGTCCTCGATCGAATCGATCGCAACGCCGACCCGGCCAACCTCGCCGGCGGCGAGGGGATGGTCCGAGTCGTAGCCCATTTGCGTCGGCAGGTCGAACGCCACGCTCAACCCGGTGACGCCGTGCGCGAGCAGGTAGCGATAGCGGCGGTTCGATTCCTCCGCGGTGGCGAATCCGGCGTACTGGCGCATCGACCAGAGCCGGCCGCGATACATCGTCGGCTGGATGCCCCGGGTGAACGGGAACTCGCCGGGATAGCCGAGCTCGACTGTTGGGTTCCAATTCACCAGGTCAGCCGGTGTCCGGACCACGTGCTGCACGGCCCGATTGTAACCCCGGTACCCCCGTAAGTGCTTGACAGAACGGGTACTGGCCCGTAGACTCAAGTGACCGACAGTTCAATCCGAGAAAGGTGGCATCAGGCGCCCGGTCCCTGTTCACCGCCATGGTGTAGGTGTAGGCAGATCGAGCGGGAGGCGCCCCCGGATTACGGCCGGCGGCGTAGGAGGAACCAGAGATGGAAGACGTCGTCAACCGGTTCGCGCGAGAGCTGGCCGACGCGATCGCGGCTGCGGTCGCCGAAAATTCCCAGGTCGAGGCCTGCCGCGAGAAGGCCCGTGCCGCCGGCTTCGAAATGAAAGTGACGCTCGAGGCAGTGGTCGGCTTCGTGAGTCGTGCGCAGCAGACCGCCGCCCTGACCAAAGTGGCGGCGCCGGCGCGCGTCGTGCAGCCGCGCCGCACCTTCGAGGTCACCGCGAACGATCGCCGCTTCCTCCGCTCGCTCCGCATTGCTGCCGATGAAACGACGGAGCCGGTCGAATAGGATTAAGAGTTAGGGCTTCGGAATTAAGAATTCGTAAATGGCCGGCGTGCTGTCGCACTTCGGCCATTTTCTTTCAGCTCGTCCCCAGCCCCCAGCCCCCAGCCCCTATTTCTGCGCCGTCTGCGACGCCACGCGCGCGGCAGCTTCCGCCGCGGCCTTTGGATCACCGAGATAGTAGTGGCGAGTCGGCTTGAGATCGTCGCCGAGTTCGTAGACGAGCGGAATGCCGGTCGGGATGTTCAGCTCGATGATCGTTTTCTCGTCGATGTTGTCGAGATACTTGACCAGCGCCCGCAGGCTGTTGCCGTGGGCGGCGATCACGACGCGTGATCCGGAGCGGATCGACGGCGCGATCGTCTCGTGCCAGTATGGGAGGAAGCGCGCAACGGTGTCCTTCAGCGATTCGGTGAGCGGCAGATCAGCTGGCGGCAGATCACGGTAGCGCGGATCGTTCGACGGGTGGCGCGGATCGTCGGGCGCGAGCGGCGGCGGCGGGATGTCGTAGCTGCGCCGCCAGATTTTCGTCTGCGCTTCCCCGTGCTTCGCCGCCGTCTCCGCCTTGTTCAGTCCCTGCAGCGCGCCGTAGTGCCGCTCGTTCAGGCGCCAGCTCTTGACCACCGGGATCCACAGCAGATCGAGCGCGTCCTGTGCCATCCAGAGCGTGCGGATCGCGCGCTTCAAGACCGACGTATAGGCGATGTCGAAGGTAAAGCCGCCTTCCTTCAGCAGCCGCCCGGAGGCGGCCGCTTCTTCGCGGCCGCGGTCGGACAGATCGACATCGGTCCAGCCGGTGAAGCGGTTCTCTTTGTTCCAGGTCGACTCGCCGTGACGGAGGAGCACCAGTTTATGCACGAAGCGCCGCCCTTCCTGCGAACCGCGCGGTCGCGCCGAGTTCCTCTTCGATGCGCAGCAGCTGATTGTACTTACAGACGCGATCGCTGCGGCTGGCGGATCCAGTCTTGATCTGGCCGGCCGCGGTGCCGACGGCGAGATCGGCGATCGTCGAATCCTCGGTTTCTCCGGAGCGATGCGAGATGATCGTCGCGTAGCGAGCATCGGCGGCCATTCGCACCGCGTCGAGCGTCTCGGTGACCGTGCCGATCTGATTCAGCTTCACCAGCAGCGCGTTGCCGACGCCCTCAGCGATCCCCTTGCGCAGAATCTCCGGGTTGGTGACGAACACGTCGTCGCCGACGAGCTGCACGCGGCTGCCGAGCGCTGCGGTCAACTGCCGCCAGCCCTCCCAGTCGCTTTCCGCGACGCCGTCCTCGATCGAGACGATCGGGTACTGCCGCACCCAGTCTTCGTACAGGCGGACCATCTGCTCCGAGGTGCGTCCGGGCTCGCCCGATTTCTTGAACGTGTACTTGCCCGCGCCGGCCCACAACTCGCTCGACGCGACGTCGAGCGCCAGCGATACGTCGCCGCCCGGCGTCAGGCCGGCGACCTCGATCGCTTCGAGCACCACTTCGACTGCTTCACGGTTCGACGTCAGGTTCGGTGCGAAGCCGCCCTCGTCGCCGACGCCCGTCGACTGGCCCCGTTTCTTGAGACTGCCGCGCAGCGCGTGAAAGATCTCGGCGCCCCAGCGCAGCGCCTCGCTGAACGACGGCGCGTTGAGCGGCATCACCATGAACTCCTGGAAGTCGACGCTCGAATCGGCGTGTGCGCCGCCGTTGAGGATGTTCATCATCGGCACTGGCAGCGTGAACTGATCGTTCCCGTAGAGCGAGCCGAGGTGCCGGTAGAGCGGCACGCGGCGCGACGCCGCCTCCGCCCGCGCAGCCGCCATCGACACGCCCAGCAGCGCATTGGCGCCGAGGCGGCTCTTGGTGGGCGTCCCGTCGAGTGCGATCATCCCGCTGTCGAGGCTGCGCTGGTCGAAATCGGCGCCCGTAATCGCGCGGGCGATTTCGCCGTTCACGTTCGCGACCGCCTTGCGCACGCCTTTGCCGCCGTAGCGCGCCTTGTCGCCGTCGCGCAACTCGAGCGCCTCGCGCTCGCCGGTCGACGCGCCCGACGGCACCGCGGCGCGGCCGAACGCGCCGTCGGCGAGCGTTACTTCAACTTCCACCGTCGGATTACCGCGCGAGTCGAGAATCTCGCGGCCCTGCACCTTCGAAATCTTCACGACGTTGCCTCTATTTCCGCTGTTGTCCTCTGTGCCCTTGTCGCGCGACGGTTATCCGCCTCCGCCACGACGATCCGCTTCGGCCTCGAAGCGCAGCGCCTCTTCGCTGAGCGGCCCGATCAGTGGTTCGTCGTCGATCGTCACGACGACGACGCCCGAGTCGGTGACGGTGTGGCGGCGCCGGTCTTCTTCCAGATTGAAGCCGATCAGCGCACCGCGCGGAATGAGCACATCGCGGTCGATGATCGCGCGGCGGATGCGCGCGTGCCGGCCGACGCGGACCCCGGGCATCAGGATGCAGTCTTCGATCCGGCAGAAACTGTGGACGCGCACGTTCGGGCACAACACGCTGCCCGAGATCGTGCTGCCGCTGACGATGCAGCCAGGCGAGATCACCGAATCGAGCGCCTGGCCGCAGCGGCTGCCGTGCTCGGCGAAGACGAATTTCGCCGGCGGCGCCTGCGGCTGATAGGTGCGCAGCGGCCACTCCGGATCGTACAGGTTGAACTCCGGGTTCACCTGGCAGAGATCCATGTTCGCTTCGAAGTAGGCGTCGAGCGTCCCGATGTCGCGCCAGTACTTCGCGGCCTTCTTGTTCTCGTCGTAGAACCGGTACGCGTACACCGGCGCCTGGTGGATCAGCGCCGGGATGATGTCCTTGCCGAAATCGTGGTTGGTCGGCTGGTTGGCGTCGGCCTCGAGCGCGTGGACGAGGATGTCGGTGTCGAAGATGTAGACGCCCATCGAGGCGAGCGCGAACTCGGAGGAGTTCGGAATCGGCGTCGCCTGCTTCGGCTTCTCCTGGAAGCCGGTGACGCGTTCGCTCTCGTCGACGGCGATGATCCCGAAGCGGCTGGTATCGGCGAGCGGCACCTCGATCGTCGCCAGCGTCACCGCCGCGCCTTTCTCCTGATGGAACCGCAGCATGCGCGAGTAGTCCATCTTGTAGACGTGATCGCCGGAGAGCACGACGAGGTGCCGCGGGTTCTCGCGCATGATCGAGTAGAGGTTCTGGTAGACGGCGTCGGCCGTCCCCTGGTACCAATGCTCGCTGACCCGTTTCTGCGGCGGCAGGATCTCGACAAACTCGCCGAGTTCCTCCGAGACGATCGTCCAACCCATGCGGACGTGCCGGTTGAGCGACAGCGACTTGTACTGGGTGGCGATGAAGATCCGGCGTAATCCGGAGTTGATGCAGTTGCTCAGCGCGAAGTCGATGATCCGGTACGGGCCGCCGAAGTAGACCGCCGGCTTGGCGCGCTCCTTGGTGAGCGGATACAGACGCTCACCCGCGCCGCCGGCGAGGACGATCACGAGCGTGTCGTCGAGGAGCGCCGCCATGAAGAGGTCAGCTTTTGCGCAGGACCACTCGTGCCGGCGCGCCGTCCGACCCGACGATCCGCAGCGGCAGGCAATACATCTCGTACACGCCGGGATCGACGTCACGAAGATTGAGGCCTTCGATCACGATCGTTCCGCCGCCAAGCAGCACGTGATGCGCCGGCGCCCCCGGCGTCTTGAACACTTCCACCGACAGGTAGTCGACGCCGACGACCTTAATCCCGTGGTCGACCAGGAAGCGCGCGCCCGACTCGGCGATGCCGATGTAGTCTTTGTGAAACTCGGGGTTGCCCCACAACCGCGAATTCGGCGTCTTGATGAGGACGCGGACGTCTTCCGACAGATCGGAACCGCCCAGATCTTCCGCGGTGATGCCGCCGCGCGGCCGCACTTCGATCACCCGCGCGCGTCCGATCAGCATCTCGAGCGGCAGCGCCTCGGTGCCGGTGCCCTCGTCGAAGAAGTGCCGCGGTGCGTCGACGTGGGTCCCACTGTGCGCGCTCATGTGCAGCGCGGAGACATTCGAGCTATCGCCCCGCGCCAGCCGCTTGACCGGCTCCAAACTGAACGGGAGGTTGTTCGGATACGACGGCAGCGCGGTGTCGAGGGGGACCGAAACGTCGATGAGCTTCATGAACACCGGGGCGGTCCGTGGCCGTCCGGATCGCGAAAAGAGGCCGATGATAGCACAGCGCCGAAATGTGCAGAGCCCGGTGAAGTGCTGGCGGGAGAAGGGTTTGACTTGGCCCGGAACCGACGCCTATGATTGGCTGTTCGTGACGTTGTGGAGTTTGGGAGACAAGGCCTTATGAAACAGCAGCGTGGCATGTTCGCCATTTTCTTATCGATCGTCCTGGTGTCGTCGATCGGCCTGTTCGCGCAGAACAAAGACGACAAGAAACGGGACGACGCACAGAAGAAGGAAATCCAGAACATCGTCAAGCTGGTGGACGACGCTGCTGCGGCCGGCCAGGCGGCGGCAAACGATCTGTCGCTCACCTGGCTGCGCGAAGACGTCCTGAAAGCGCAGGGCAACAAGGAATACGTGCCCTTCACGGTGAGCGTCGATCCGTCGAAGCTGACCGGCGACAAGGTCGCGTTCTACTGGCGCGTCGTCTCGAAGGACGGTGCCGCAGCCGCGGCGGAGCCGGCGGCAGCGGCCGGGAAGAAAGACGACAAGAAGAAGGACGACAAGGACAAGGACAAAGACAAGGGCAAGAAGACCGACTACGCCTACGAGGACATCAGCTTTGTCCCGGTCGTCGCCGGCCAGAACCCGATGCGCATCTCCCGGTCGTTCACCGTGCCGGCCGGCGCCTATGACATCTTTATCGTCGCCAAGGAACCGACCCCGGACAAGGCGCCGAAGAACGCGCCGCCGCCGAAGATGTCGATGCTCAAGCAGTCGGTCACGGTGCCCGACTTCTGGAACGGCGACCTGGCGACGAGCTCCGTCATCATCGCGCAGCGCATCGATCCGCTGGCGACACCGCTCACGCCGCAGCAGCAGGCCGACCGACCCTATGCCCTTGGGCAGATGGAAATCGTGCCCACCTTCGACACAAAATTTACCAAGAAGTCGGAGCTCTCGACCTTCATGCTGATCTACAACCCGAAGGTCGACGCGCAGAACAAGCCGGACGTCAGCGTGGAGTACAACTTCTACCAGAAGCCGGCGGGTCAGCCGGAGAAGTTCTTCAACAAGACGAACCCGCAGAATCTGAACGCCCAGACGCTGCCGCCGCAGTTCGATCTGGCGGCCGGCCACCAGCTGCAGAGCGGGCAAGCCGTCCCGCTCGCATCGTTCCCCGAAGGGGACTACCGGCTCGAGATCAAGATTACCGACAAGATCGCGAACAAGACGCTGACACGCGAAATAAGCTTTACGGTCACCCCGTCGTAAGCAGCGAGCGCGTTCGCGCGGAGAGCAGATGCGGAAGGCAACCAGGATGACGGCGTCGGCGGTCGTCGGCGGTCTGGGGCTCCTCTGCGTCTGCGTGCTGCCGGTGGCGGCGCAGTCGGGCGTCGAATTGCGGCCGGTGACGCATATCGCCTCGATTGCGCCCGGCTCGATTCACGGAATCGTGCAGGACGAGCACGGCGCGCCGATCGCCGGCGCGACCGTTTCGGCGCTCGGCGCGACGCCGGCCTTCGCGGTCAGTGATCGCACCGGCCAGTTCGACCTGCGAACGTTGTCGCCCGGACCGTATCTCGTGCGTGCACACCTGAGCGGCTTCGTGGCGTCGCGCGGCCAGGTCGTCGACGTCCGGCCCAGCGCGCGCGCCTCGTCGGCGATTGCGCTGCGTCACGCGAGCAATGGCTCCGCGACTCCATATCCCGTCCTCGCGGCCGGCATCGGCGAAGCGCCGGAACCGCCGCCGACCGACGCGGCCGCGTCACCCTCGCCGGCCACGAGCGTTGGCGGCGACAATCACGGCGACATCGCCTGGCGTCTGCGCCACGCGCGCCGCGGAGTGCTGAAGGACGCCACACTTCCGCCCGATGCGCTCGACGAGGATCCGGCGGAGCCGCCTGCGGGATCCGGCGCCGCGTCGATCTTCGGCCGCGCGTCGGAATCGTCGGCGCGTCTCGCCGCCGACTTCTTTGGCGGCACGCCGTTCTCCGGTCAGGTCAACCTGCTCACGACCGGAACGTTCGATTCACCGCAGCAGCTGTTCTCGGGCGACAACTTCTCGCGCAGCACGACGTATCTCGCGCTCGGCGCGCCGGTCGGCGACCACGCCGACTGGACGGCGCGCGCCGCGCTGTCGCAGGGCGACCTGTCGTCCTGGATGGTCGCTGGCGAGTACACGACGCGCGCCCCCGCACGCCATCGCTACGACATCGGCCTGTCCTACAGCACGCAGCGCTACGAAGGCGGCAATTTTGCGACCTTGCACGACGTCACCGACGGCAGCCGCAACGCCGGCGCCATCTACGCCTTCGACACGTTCTCGGTGTCGCCGGCGCTGACGCTCACCTACGGCGGACGGTACGCGCGCTACGACTATCTCGACGGTGCGAGCCTCATCAGCCCGCGCGTGGCGTTGACGCTGGCGCCGACGAATCATTTCCGCGTCAGCACGATGTTGTCGAGCCGCGCGACCGCACCGGGCGCCGAGGAGTTCATGCCGCGCATCGAAAGCGGCATTTGGCTGCCGCCGCAGCGCACCTTCTCCTCGCTCGTCGAGGGCCAGCCCTTCGACGCCGAGCGGACGACGCATGCCGAAGTGGAGATGGAGCGCGATGTCGCGTCGGCGACGTTGACGCTGCGCGCCTTCCGCCAGCACGTCGACGATCAGCTGGCGACGCTCTTCGGCATCAACATGCACGGGATGCCTCCCGCCATCGGTCACTACTACCTGACCAACGTCGGCGCGGTCGACGCGTCGGGGATGAGCGCCGGCGTGCGTGCCGCGCTCGCGAACCGCGTCCACGGATCGATCGAGTACACGCTGACGCAGGCTCGATTGGCCGCGCCCGACAGCGACAACCTCGCATACCTGCTCGTCTTCGCGCCCTCGGCCGTTCGGCCGGGCGCGGAGCGGATCCATGACATCGCGACGACGATCGAAACCGACGTCCCGGAAACGTCCACGCGGGTGATTGTCCTGTATAAGATGAGCAACGCGTTCGCGCACGCGGCGCTGCCGACCGGTGCGCAAGCCCCGTCGCTCGACACGCGGTTCGACGTGCAGGTTCGCCAGTCGCTGCCGTTCATGGACTTCAGCAGCGCGAAATGGGAGATGCTCGTCGCCGTCCGTAATTTCTTCCGCGAAACCGCCACCGACCAATCCGTCTACGACGAGCTGCTCGTCGTCCGTCCGCCCAAGCGTATCGTCGGCGGGTTGACGCTGAAGTTCTAGCGCCGCTCGCCAGCCCGCGCACGATCGATCCATAATATTGAACAAATATTCCTGAAAGTCGGAGTTTGCCGGCGACCTTCTCGCGAGTCCGATACGTAAGTCTCAATAGTTCAGCGACTTAGATCATGGAACGCATCGGGCGTACAGGGTATGACGTTTGCTACCTCGGCGGCCGGCGAAGTGTCCCTGGACTCTTTGATCAATCGTCCATGATCGATTCTCCTCTTCCGCACGCCGAGCCCGACGAAGCCCGCTGGCTCTCGTGGGGCCGTTCGCTCTTCGCCGTTGCCGTCGTCATCATCCTGGTGATCCTCGGCGTCGTGAACGTCGCGATGTACTCGCGGTGGCACGAGGTGGAGGACGGCGTGCTGTGGAGCGCGCGCGCGGAAGGCGTGACGGCGACGGAGGTGGTGCCCGGCTCAGCTGCGGCTGTCGCCGGCATCCAGCACGGCGACGTGTTGCTGGCGGTCAACGGCGCGCCGGTGATGTCGCCGGCCGAGGTCGTCGAATATCAGCATCGCAGCCACGCGGGAACCCGACTCGCGTACACGCTGGTGCGCCTCGGAACGCGCCAGGCGTTGGAAGTCTCGCTCGCGCCGGCGCCGCGCGGCGGCTCGCTCTATTTCGTGCTCGCCACGGTGGGCCTCTTCACGCTACTCGTCGGCGCGTCGGTCCGCCTGCGCCGCCCTCGCGATCAGGCGACGCTGCATTTCTTCTGGCTCTGCGTCGCCTTCTTTGGCGTCTTCACCTTCTCGTTCAACGGTCCGTTCGATCGCCTCGACTGGATTTTCTACTGGGGTGACGCGATCGCCTTCGCGCTGCTGCCGCCGCTGCTGCTGCACTTCACGATGGTGTTCCCGCAGCGGCCGAACGCCGGAACTGCGAACCGACAGAGCCAGAACCATCAGAACCAGAACCATCAGAACCAGAACCATCAGAACCAGAACCAGAACCAGAACGAGAACCCAGAACGCCGAACGCCGAACGCCGAACCCGCGTCCTGGCTGTTCCCCTTAATGTATGCGCCCGCCTTGCTGCTGGCGGCGGCGCGCGTGATCGCGATTGCGCGCGCGTCGGACGGCAGTCTGTCGGGCCCGATGTTCTCGCGCACGCTCGAGTGGCTCGATCGCGCCGAGCCGGTATACCTGTTCGTGTGCGCGGCCTCGGCACTCGGCGTCCTCGTGCGCGCGTTCCAGGACATCAGGTCGGTCACCGCGCAGCGCCAGCTGCGGTGGATCGCATGGGGCACGGCGCTCGGCGTCGGCCCGTTCACGTTCGGCTACGCGCTGCCATGGGCGCTCGGCGTCGATCCGCCGGTGGCGCTGCAGCTCACGGCCGTGCCGCTCGGCCTGGTCCCGCTCACCTTCGCATCGGCGATCGTTCGCTACCGGTTGCGCGACGTCGAAGTGATCATCAAGCGCGGGCTTGGTTACACCGCCTTTGGCGCCGCGAGCATCGCGCTCTACGCGGCGATGCGCAAGGTCACCGGCTTCGTGTTCGCGAGCGACGCCGACGATCACAACTGGATCATTGCCGCGCTCGCAACGCTGGTGATCGTGCTGCTGGCGCGGCCCGTCAAGGACGCGATGCAGAACGCGCTCGACCGCGTGTTCTACCGCGATCGCTACGACTATCGCCGCGCGCTGGTCGCCTTCGCGCGCGATCTGAACAGCGACCTCGACGTCGTTCGACTCAGCCAGCGGCTGGTGGCGCGGATCGTCGAGACGCTCGTCGTCGACCGCATGGCCTTGATGCTCGCCAATGAGCTGTCCGGCGACTTTGCATCGATCGGCGACTATGGATTCGCGCAGCCGGTGCCGCGGCTGCCGCGCAGCTCGTCGATGATGGCGCGGCTCGATGGCGGCAACACCGTGGCGCTCGACGACCCGATCGCCGCCGCGCGCTTTGTCGCCGAAGAGGTCGAGTTCTGGCGCGACGCCGGAACCTACTACTTCGTGCCCTGCGTGTTCGAGGGGCGCACGATCGCCGTGCTGGCGCTCGGCCGAAAGGAAACCGACGAGCCGTTCAACAGTGAGGATCTCGGTCTGCTCACCGCGGTGGCCGGTCAGGTTGCGACCGCGATCGAGAACGGACGCCTGTACCGCCAACTGCGTCTGAAGGCCGAAGAAGTCGGCCGGATGCGCGAGTTCAACGAGAACATTCTCGAGTCGCTCGACGACGGCCTGGTCGTGTTCGACGCCGACGAACGGATCGTCCGCTGGAACCGGGCGCTCGAAGGCTTCTACGGCATCGAGCGCGACGCGGCGATCGGCCGACCGATTGGCGAAATCTTCGACGCTCATTTCGTCGAAGCACTACGGGCCGCCCGCGTGGAGCACCCGTACGGCGCGACGCTCTACCGCGTCCCGTTGTCCTCGCGCGAAGCCACGCCGCAACGGTTGCTGGTCAATGCGACGGAAGTGCCGCTACAGAATGCCGCCGGCGACGACGAGGTGGTCGGCACGCTGCTGCTACTCGAGGACATCACCGATCGCGTGCGCCTCGAAGAGCAGCTGCAGATTTCCGAGAAGATGGCGTCGATCGGCCTGCTCGCCGCCGGCGTGGCCCACGAGGTCAACACGCCGCTGACCGGCATCTCGAGCTTCACGCAGATGCTGCTCGACGGCGCCGATCCCGGCGATCCGCGAACCGTGCTGCTCGAAAAGATCGAGCGGCAGACCTTCCGCGCGGCGAAGATCGTCAACGGCCTGTTGAATCTCTCACGCCCCGGATCGGCGTCCAATGATCGGATCGAGATCGATCTGAACGCCGTGATCAGCGACGTCTTCGCGCTCCTCGAGCATCAGTTCGAGGTCGGCAACATCAAGGTTCGCCGCGACCTGTCGAGGGCGCCGGTCGTTGTCCGCGGCATCGAGCACCAGTTGCAGCAGGTATTCCTCAACCTGTTCCTCAACGCGCGCGACGCGATGCCGCGCGGCGGCTGGCTGTCAGTGGCGACGCGCGTCGTCAACGGCCAGGCGATCGCCGAGATCGCCGACACCGGATCGGGCATTCCGCCGGAGCAGCTCGCCCGCATCTACGATCCGTTCTTCACCACCAAGGCGATCGGCCGCGGCACCGGCCTCGGCCTGTCGATCACCTACGGGATCGTCCACGAGCACGACGGGGTGATCCGCTGCGACAGCGCCGTTGGACAGGGGACGCGCTTTACGCTGACGCTGCCGGTGGCGCCGCCCGCCGAGCGCACCGCACGGGCGCAGTAAAGGTATGGCTACTTCACGACAGGGCACGATTCTCGTCGTCGACGACGAAGAGATCATGCGCGAGATTCTCGAGACCCTGCTCACGCGTGAGGGCTACGACGTGCGCGTCGCCTCGTCCGGCGCCGAGGGGCTCGAGATGGCGCGGGCGCTGCCGTTCGACGCCGCCATCGTCGACATCATGATGCCCGGCCTCGACGGCATCGCGACGCTCGACGAGCTGAAGCG
>Ga0075435_100002287_pt1 | contig 12651 bp, 9 predicted proteins | sample RhiMethybrSRZTD4_FD_75302 | JGI IMG/M metagenome (GOLD analysis project Ga0075435, IMG submission 75302) | Populus rhizosphere microbial communities from Tennessee, USA - Rhizosphere MetaG P. TD hybrid SRZTD4 | ecosystem: Host-associated > Plants > Roots > Rhizosphere > Soil | place: USA...
GAACAAGGCCCCGGCCAAAATGCCGCAGACATTCGCCACAACGCTGAGACAAGGCACCGCAATCAAAGCGGCTAGATACTTGGGCGCGAGGACAAACTCGATAGGCTCAAGCGCCATGACGCGGAGGGAATCGAGTTCCTCGGTAACTTTCATAGTCCCAATCTCGGCAGCGAAAGCAGAGCCGGATCGTCCACTTACGGCAATCGCCGTCATTAAGGGGCCGAGTTCGCGCGTGAAGCCGACTGCAACTAGGTCAACTACGTAGCGCAGGGCCCCAAAGCGCCGAAGCTCTGACGCCCCCTGCATGGCAAAGATGAATCCCGTGCAAATGGACATCAAAGAAACCATGGGCATTGCATCGACACCGATTTCGAGCATCTGCCTCACGGCAGCCCGCCAGCGATAGCGATTCCCAACAAAAGGAAGCGATTGAAACATCGCTCGGAGTGTGGCCCACCACTGGATGTTCAGACTTCCGACGTAGTTGAGATGTTCGATTGTTTTTTCGCCGACAGTTTCAAGAACATTTGCCATCACGCCACCCCCGTCCCGCTGTGTATCGTTTCAAATAGAGGAAGCAGCCCCGTGACCTCGAACAGCCGGAGCACGGAACCATGCAGTCCCTGCAAATGAAGTCGAATCTGGCGAGGGCCGGCGATTTTAAGGGCTTCGACCAGCGTCGCGATTCCTGATGCTTCAATCTGGTTGACGTCGCTCAAGTCGACGGTGACCGCATGAACCGACTGCTTGCCCGCTATGATGGCCAGAAGACAATCCCGAATATCGGGCGACGAATCGACATCGATGCGCCCATTTAAGCGGACCAGGACTTCCATGTCATTGCGATCTACTGCAATTGCGAGGTGGCTGATTGGAGTGCTTTCGGAGCTATTCAAACATTGACCTCTCTCACCGTTCTGCGCGGCATAGCCGCAAGATCCTCAATCATGTCCACTCGCGCACAGGTAATGCGTTGTTTCGATTTCATTTGCGGGAGTGCTTTTCGGCAACGAAACGCTCCAAGCTTTACTGCTGCCAGCCTCCTCCCAGTGCCTCATACAGCTGAACCAGTGCCAGCAATTCGTTCCGGCGCGCCTGGACGACGCCAAGTTCCGCCGAGAAAGCGTTGGTCTCGTTCGTCAGGACTTCTAAATAGCCTGTGACGCCGCCGGTATAACGCATGTGGGAGAGACGCGCGGCATCCTGCGCCGACTCGAACAAAAGTTCTTCCTGTTCGCGAAACTCGCGCGTCTTCCGATACGCCACCAACCCATCTGACACGTTTCGAAAGGCGGTTTGAATCGACTGTTGATAGACCAGGAGAGCTGTGTTCTGGCGTGCCTCGGCCAAGCGCACGTTTGAACGGAGTCTGCCCGCCGTAAAGATGGGCTGAGTAAGTGACGCACCGAAGCTCCATGCGCCTGCCGGCCCCGTGAACAAGTTGCTCAAGGCAGAACTTTGGAATCCACCGGTTCCGCTGAGCGAAATCTGCGGAAAATAAGCAGCACGCGCTACGCCGATTTCGGCGTTTGCAGCAATCAGTTGTTCTTCCGCTTGGCGAACATCAGGACGGCGCTCTAGCAAGTCTGAGGGAAGGCCCGGCGGAACTTCAGGGGGCTGGTGCTGCTCGGTCAAACTTTGCCCCCGGGGGATGTCACCAGGATTCCGTCCCAGGAGAATGCTAAGAAAGTTCTCTTGTTGTTCAATCTGTTGTTGCAGCGTGGCGATTTCAGCCGTGGCTGTGAAAACCAACTGCTCGGCCTGCCGCACGTCCAATAGGGACGTCGCACCGCCGTTTGCCAAAACCCGCGTGAGCCGCAACGATTCTTGTCGCGAATCCAGTGTACGTTTTGAAATTGCCAATTGCAGGTCCAGTGCCCGCAGTTGGAAATATGCCGCCGCGACATCGGTTACAAGCGTCGAAACAACTTCCTGACGCGCCCATTCACTCGCAAGGAGATTGGCGCGCGCAGCTCCAGTCGCACGACGAAATTTACCCCAGAAATCAAGATCCCAAGCAGCCGAAACATTTACCTGTCCTGTGCTCGTTTCAACTGTGGGGGAAAGTTTCGATTGGGATGTCCGAATATCGGCGATCGCGGCGCCGCCACTCAACGTGGGAAATTGATCGGCGCGTACAATTCCCAACTGCGCATGCGCTTCGAGAACATGAGATGCCGCGATACGTAAGTCATAGTTCTGCTGAAGTGCAACACGGATCAGCGCACGCAGTTGCTCGTCTTGAAATACGTCCCACCACTTCTGCTCCGCGATCGATAGGATTTGCCCCGATGCGACTGGGGAAGCTATACCCTGTTCAGGAGCCACGCCGCGGTAGGTACCAGGTACCGCCGCAGTGGGTCTTTTGTATCTCGGACCCACGGTGCAGCCACTAGTGAGAAGGGCGGCGATCATCAAGGCGATACATCGTTTCATGTCAATCGCCCTCGGCTGCCGCGATTTCGGGAGTAGTAAACGGCTCGCGCCTCTTGTCTGCACCGGACCACTTCTCGACGAGATAAAAGACGGGAGGGATAAAGAAAATTCCGATAAGGCTTGCGGCCAACATGCCTCCGATGACGGCTGTGCCCATGATCTGGCGTGCAACCGCTCCAGCGCCGGAAGCCGTCCACAGTGGGACCGCACCCAGAATGAATGCGAAGGATGTCATCAAAATTGGTCGAAGCCGCAAGCGCGCTCCTTCGAGCGCCGCGTCCGCCAGAGATTTGCCTTGCTCGTACTGCTCTTTCGCAAACTCCACGATCAGGATCGCGTTTTTTGCCGCGAGGCCAATCAACATCACCAGACCGATTTGCGAATACACGTCGCTTTCGATCTGCACCATGTAGCCCGGAAGAAAGGCACCCAAAATCGTTCGCCGTAGCCACAAAATGAAGAACGCTCCAAACACGGCGACGGGCGTACTAAGAAGGACGCTGAAAGGTAGCGACCAGCTTTCATATAAAGCGGCGAGAATCAGGAAGACGAACAGCAGTGAGAAACCAAAAATGGCAGCTGCTGGAATGCCTTCCTGTGCTTTCTTTTCTTGGTAGGACATTCCCAGATAATCGAAGCCCATTTGTGAAGGCATCGTCTTATGGAAAACTTCTTCCAGAGCTGCCATCGCTTGGCCGGAACTGTAGCCGGGTGCCGCAGCACCATTGATCTGGGCAGATCGATACTCGTTGAACCGCATCGTGAATTCTGGTCCAGGGCGTGGTTGAAAACTAATGAGGGATGCAAGCGGCGCCATTTCCCCACGGTTGTTTCGTACATAAAACTGGCCGGCATTTTCCGGTCTGGTCCGATAGTCGCCTTCGGCCTCGACATATACCTGCCACTGCCGTCCAAAGCGGTTGAAATAGTTGATGAACAGACCACCCATAAATGCTTGCAAAGTCTGATACACGTCCTTGACCGCAACGCCTTGTTTCAGAGCCTTCTCGCGGTCAACATCCGCGTACAACTGAGGCACGCTGGCTAGAGAAGTAGTGCTCAATCCGACGAGTTCGGGACGTTTTCTGGCTTCCGTAAGAAAAGTCTGGAGATTTCGGGAAAGAAACTCGAGGTCCATGCCCGCACGATCCTCGAGTACGAACGTGAATCCACCCGAGGTCCCGATTCCCGGAATGGCCGGAGGGGAGAAAGAAAACGCAACGCCTTCCGGCATCGACGAGAGTTCAACATTGAGGCGTTGCTTGAGTGCCTGGAGTTGTTCTTCACGTGAGGTTCGGTCTGCCCAAGGCTTCAGTGTGACGAAGAAAAAAGCGTTGTAGCTGGTACGCACCGAACTCAACAAACTGTAGCCGATGACGCTGTTCGTGTGCTCGACACCTGGGGACTTCGCCAGAATGTTTTCGATCTTCGTGGCTATCTCGTCTGTCCGCTGAAGCGAAGCGGCTGTCGGAAGCTGCAAGTTGACATACAGATAGCCCTGATCCTCGTCGGGTAGAAAACTTGAGGGAACCTTGCTCTGAACCAACCAGGCTCCAACGCCAAAAGCCGCGAGCAGAAGCAAAGCGAATGCGCCCTTGCGAATCAGCACCCCGCAGAACCGCACATAGCCCTCAGTGGCACTGGCAAAGACACGATTGAACCAGTCGAAAAACTTCCTCAACGGACCGCCACGTGACGTCGTTGGCCGCAGTAAGAGTGCAGATAGCGCCGGACTGAGCGTCAGCGCATTGAACGCTGAAAGGATTACTGACAGGGCAATCGTCACCGCGAATTGCTGATAGAGCCGCCCGGTAATTCCGGGAATGAATGCGGTGGGAATAAAAACCGCCGACAAAACAAGAGCGATTCCGATCACAGGGCCGGAGATTTCTTCCATCGCCTTCAGCGTCGCAGCTTTCGGTGTGAGACCTTCCTCGATATGTCGCTCCACGGCTTCCACTACGACGATGGCGTCGTCAACGACAAGTCCAATGGCGAGCACCAAGCCGAACAGCGAAAGGGTGTTGATGGAGAAGCCAAATAGCGGGAAGAAAATAAAAGTGCCCACGAGCGATACGGGCACAGCGAGCAGTGGAATCAGCGTAGCGCGCCAGCCTTGCAGGAAAATAAAGACAACGACGAGCACCAGAACGATGGCAATCACCAGCGTCAGGACAATTTCCTTCATGCCCTCGTTGACTGCCTCTGTCGTGTCTAACGAGATCACATAATCCACATCCTGCGGCAGTCGGCCCTTCAGATCAGCCATCAACTTCTTAAGACCATTTGCGGTTTGGACGGCATTGGAACCGGGCAGTTGGTAAGCCGCAATAATGGCTGCCGCTTTTCCATCCAGACGGCTGACCATGTTGTAACTCTGTGCGCCCAACTCGACACGGGCAACATCTTTCACTCGGACCATCGCACCGCTTGGTGCTTCACGAACGACAATGTTTCGGAACTCCTCCGGAGAGGTCAGTCGCCCTTGAGCGCGCACGGAATAGGTAAATTGCTGCCCCTTTGGCACCGGTTCACTGCCCACCTGCCCCGCAGGATTCACCGCATTTTGTGCTTGGATCGCCGAAACGATCTCGGGGACTGTGATCGCCAGTTTCGCGAGCCGGTCTGGCTTCACCCACAGCCGCATCGCGTATTGACCTGCACCGAAAACCTGAACACTTCCGATGCCGTACGAGCGGTTGATCTCATCAGCGAGATTGATATATGCGTAATTGGCCAGGAAACGTGCGTCATAGGTGCCATGCGGCGAGTAGAGAGTGATCAACATCAGAGGAGCAGTTACCGTCTTCTGTACTGTCACGCCATAGTTGGTAACGTCGCTCGGAAGCTGCGACGACGCCTGCGTCGTCCGCATTTGCGTCAGCATCAAGTCCGTATTCGGTTCGGTCTTTACGTCGTAGTTCACGATCAAGCGAGCGAGCCCGTCCGCTGTTGAATTCAGCGAATACATGTAATTCATGTTGTCGACGCCGCTCATCTGCTGCTCAATCGGTGTCGAGACTGACTGCTCCAGGATTTGCGCATCCGCGCCGACATAGGTGGCGAGCACTTGAATTTCGGGCGGGACGATATTCGGAAATTGAGCGACCGGAAGTGCGACGATAGTGGCCGCACCAACGATCACCATCACGATCGAAATGACCATGGCGACAATGGGGCGGTTGATGAAGAATTTGGACATGAACTTACTCGCCCTTGGCCGGCTCGGTCTGTTTGATTTTCACGGTTGAGCCGCCTTGCACTTTCTGCAATCCTTCGACGATCACGGTTTCGCCTGCCTTGACGCCGCTTTCGATAATCCACGACTTGCCAACACGCTCACCGACCGTTACCGGCCGAATACTCACTTTGTTATCGGTTCCTACCACGGCCAACTGGTAAGCTCCTTGCAATTCGTTCACGGCTTTCTGCGGCACGAGTAGAGCGCCACGCCTGACTTCGGCCGCAGCGCGCAGTCTTCCAAACTGTCCGGGCCGAAGAATGTTGTGAGGATTTGGAAACGTGCAAACAACCTGCATACTGCCGGTAGTTGTATCTACTTGCCGGTTCGTCAGCAAACCAGCCCCTTGGCGGGGGTAGATCGATCCGTCAGCAAGAATCAGTTCGAACGGCGGCCCGTCAGTAGGCTTCTCTTTCTGTGCTTGCGCATTAATCCGTTCGGCGTAGTGAAGGTATTCCTGCTCACTGATCGAAAAATTGGCCTTGATCGGATCCATCTGCGAAACGGACGTTAGAATCGTGGTCGGGCTGACGAGGTTTCCGATCTGCACTTGGGCGATTCCCGCAACGCCATCAACCAACGATTTCACTTTCGTAAACTCGAGATTGAGTTGCGCTTGTTCCACCTGCGCTTGAGAGGCCTTTACCGCCGCCTTCGCCGCCCGGTTTGCCTGGATGTCGTTGTCTAACTGGCTCTGCGCAATGGCGTGTTCGTTCGCTAGCGGAGTATCTCGTGCGACGTCCATCTCAGTTTTCCCGACTTGTGCCTGAGCTTGAGCCAGCTGAGCACCTGCTTGGTCGAGCAGAGCCTGAAAAGGGCGTGGGTCGATCTGAAAAAGCACCTGGCCTTTTCCTACAAACGAACCTTCCTTGTAAGTTTGCCCGATGATATATCCCGTGACTTGCGGCTGAATCTGGGCGTTTACGTAGCCGTCGAGAGTCGCCACCCACTCGCTGACAATGGGGACATCCTTCTGCACTACCTCGGCGACTTCCACTTCAGGACTAGGAGCTGCGGACACGGCATTCGTTCTTCCACACCCTGCCGCTAAAGACACGGTTGCCAGCAGGAGAGCCAGGACAATGGGAGTGCTGGATGGGAAACGACGACATAGGGGCGCTTCAGAAGACTGCGCTCTCTGCAACTTCAGTAACTTGTCGACGATATTGTTCGCCACGTCAGTCCTTCCTAAAGCTGCGTTGCACTCTACTTACGCAATCCTTCTGCCATACGATTGAGGCTGCAAATCACTGTTGTTCTTCACAAATGATCCACATCCGCGTTCGAGGCAAGACCAACCGTCAACGCTGGCAGGATCCTGACACTTGAGACCCTATGTCAGTCGAACGAGCGGCGGAGTAGAAGGAAAACGAGCATTTGTGCATCTAGCAATGCACTTGGTTTCCATGCCTGCGCCCATCACAACCTGTTTTACAATCAAGATCAGCGCAGGGAGAGATACTGAGAAAGAGGGGTAGTCTCACTTTTCATCGAGCGGCGCATCTTACCGCCTCGGGCACGGTAGCCGAACGCCCTCACCAGGCGTCTAACAGACTCGGTTGCTGGACAGTTTACTGTTCAGGGCCTGGTCGCGAATACTCTCCTCGGACGGCCGAAAGATCCGGTGCTTTTTCATACGGGCGACTAATGTAGTGCGCTTCAAGCCCAAGCTTGCGGCTGCGCCATATGGTCCGCCGACCACCCATCCTGATGACTCTAAAGCTCTCACAATGATGGCGCGCTCGGATTCACAAAGCGTTGTGGTCACAGGAAAGGCAAGAATCGAAGAAACGCGAGTTGGGCGTAGCAGATTGGGAAGCACGCCTTCATTGGAAAGTACCACCGCGCGTTCGATCATGTTCTGCAACTCGCGAATGTTTCCTGGCCACGAATACGACCTGAAAGCGCTAACGAATTCGTCTGGGATGCTTTCTATGGGCTTCCCGAGTCGGCGGGAAAAAACTTCAACATAGTGCTCCAACAGAGGGGCGATATCTTCGACTCGCTCGCGCAGCGGCGGTAGCGTGATGGGAAATACGTTCAGGCGATAGTACAGATCGCTGCGAAATTGATCACGTTTCACCATCATTTCAAGGTCGCGGTGAGTCGCAGCGACGAGGCGCACGTCAACACAATGTGTGCGGCCGCTCCCTAATCGCTCAAACTCCTGCTCCTGTAGAACACGCAGGAGCTTGGGCTGTAACGCTAGTGGTATGTCTCCGACCTCATCAAGGAATAGCGTCCCTTTATCGGCTAATTCGAAGCGGCCAATTTTTTGTGCGATAGCGCCCGTGAAAGCCCCGCGCTCATGGCCAAACAGCTCACTTTCGAGCAAGTCAAAAGGAATTGCAGCGCAATTCAGCTTAATCAGAGGTTGGCCGCTGCGGGAGCTGGCTTTGTGGATTGCGTGAGCGATGAGCTCTTTGCCAGTTCCGGTTTCTCCGTGAACGAGCACCGTGGTATCCGCCGCTGCAACGCGCTCCACTTGCTCCAAGACGACTTTTAAGGCCGAGCTGCTGCCAATGATCTGCTCAAATCGGCGGGCCCGACGGTCTTGATCAACCACTTTCATTCGTTCGACTCCCAAAGCCTTCGCGAGCTAATCCTCCAGCGCGGATCGGACCATCTCTATTAGGACTGCATTGTCGAAAGGTTTAGTCAAGAACTCCACTGCCCCGTCGCGCATTGCTTGAATCCGCATCTTGGCATCGCCATGGGCCGTAATGAAAATGATCGGGATCGCGCATCGCTCAGTTTTAAGCCTCGCTTGCAGCTCAAGACCGGATATGCCCGGCATGCGAACGTCTGCGATCAGGCAAGCTATCTCCGAAAGTCGGCCGGAATTCAGTAAATCTTCCGCCGATTCGAATGAGATTGCCCCCAACCCGGAGGCTTTGAGCAGGCGCCGTAGTGCATCCCGGAGCAAGTCATCGTCGTCGACGACGGCAACCAAGTTCGTTCTCTTGACGCTGCTCATATCTGACACGAATCTATCTCCGCCTTCAAAAAACGCAATTATGATTTCATATAGTCCGGTTATATATGGGGATACGTATAGCCGCGAGGAGCAGAATTTCGTGCCTAGAGGAGCTGGCGCTGCTGTGGAGGTACAAGCCTTATCTGTTTGCGGAAGGTTTCAGTCTTTCCGCCATGCTGCCCAATTCAGCGGGAGAACCCGCCTGCATCTTATGCATTACGCGTCCCCGATGGACGGCGGCGGTAATTTCGCTCGTCCCAAGCACCGAGGCGATCTGCTTAGTCTGCATACCAGAAACTACGAGGTCCATCACTTTACGCTCGCGCGCAGTCAGGCCTTTGTACCTTTCCTGCAATTCGGCCATCGCGTTCCGCTGTCGGCGCGATAGTTGGTCGCGCTGCAATGCCTGCTGAATCGCGTCCAGAAACTCCTGATGACGGAATGGTTTCGTCAGGAACTCAAAGGCACCCGACTTCATGGCCTTTACGGTCATGGGAATATCCCCGTGCGCAGTGATGAAGATGATGGGGATATTGATCCCCGCTTCAATCAGCTTCTGCTGGACCTCTAGTCCACCCATGCCAGGAAGGCGCACATCCAATACCAGGCAACTCGGAACATCTGGAATATGCCTCTGCAGAAAATCCTGCGCTGTGGCGAACAATTCTGCTCGCAAGTTGACCGTCTTCAGAATGCGCTGCATCGCTAGGCGCATGTCCTCTTCGTCATCCACGATGAAGACAATTGGGGAAGAGGAAGTAGTCATGTTTGTGCCTACACGTTGTGCGGCAATGTGAATTGGAAGGTAGAACCACGTTCAGAGTTGGAAGTCGCCCATAGGCGCCCCCCATGTGATTCAACGATAGAACGGCTGATTGCCAGACCCATGCCGGTCCCCTGGGGCTTGGTGGTAAAGAAGGTATCGAAAATCTGGTCAATTTTGTCAGCTGGGATGCCGACTCCAGTATCGCTCACGGAAATTGACAGGTGCCCATCATCGGTGGATTGCGAGGTTATCGTCAGATCTCCCTTGGCATCGTGCATGGCCTCAATGGCATTCAGCATAAGGTTCATCAACACTTGTTCCAATTGCACTCGATCTCCCGCGATTTCTGGAAGGTTTTCTGCCAGTTCGAGCCGGACTGTTACAGAGTTGCGCCTGATGTTGTTCTTCAATAGAAGAGAGACTTCACGGATGAGTTCGTTTACATCAACAGCTTGACGCTGTGGGAAACTCTTCTTGAACAGTGAGCGGACATGGTCGATGATTTCCGCCGCACGCCTCGCACATCCAATTGTGCCAGAAGCAGCTTCACGGGCCTCTAAGATATCGGGATGTTCCCCACTGAGGAATCCCAGACAAGCACCCGCATTAGCTGCCGCCGCTGCAATGGGTTGCTTGATTTCGTGTGCTAGAGCTGCGGCGAGTTCTCCCATCATGTTTACGCGGTTGATATGCGCGAGATCAGTCTCTAGCTGGCGCAGCCTTTCGCGCTCTTCCTCGGCGCGCTTTCGGTCCGTTATATCCATCGTGATGCCGAAGTACTCGCCAAACTCTTGAGCGGGGTTGTGATGTCCAATGCCACGCAGAAACCTGATAGCACCGTCGGAACGCCGAATTCTGTATTCGACGTCGAAATCCGCTCCCGCGCGGATCGTATTCTCAAGTTTGGCGCTGAGAGCCGGTTCGTCTTCGGCAAGAATTGAACTGTAATGGAGGTCGAATGGATTCGGGTACTGGCTGACGTCGAAACCGTAGAGACGATTGTTTTCTTCGGATGAATGGAATACCTGCCGCGTGATCAAATTGCTCGCCCAGCTTCCAGTATGAGTCAGGCTTTGCGCTTCCGCGAGATATGCTTGTTCCCGTCGCAACTCCTGTGTCAGTAGCTCTTGCTCGGTGACGTCAATTGTCGTTCCGTGAAATGCTTCGAAAACTCCGTCTTTAAAAACCGGAACACCCACGCAGCGAACGTACCGCACCTCCCCGTCTGGTCGTACAATTCGCTTCGTTACGTCACAGCCAGAGCGCTGTTCGTGCATTACCCTGATGGTTTCCGCCGTGAAGGCTCGGTCATCAGGGTGGACGGCGGCCAAGTACTGCTCAAGGTTTGGGGGTCCGTTCTGCGGGTCAAACCCGTAAATTTTGTATACCTCGTCAGACCAGTAGATCCCCAAAGTGTTAGACCACCTGATGCCCAAATCTTTCGACGCCCAGCTCCCCATGTGAGCGAGTCGCTGCCCTTCACTGAGATAAAACTCGCTTCGCTGCAGGGCTTCCTCTGCGCGCTTGCGGTCAGTGATGTCCTGCATCGTACCGAACATTTGGTAGGGCCGTCCTGATGAGTCCTTCTTCAAATCGCCCAAGCTGTGTACGACACGCATTTCCCCGTTGGGACGAAGGATCCGGTGTTCACACTCTGCCCGCTCCCCAGAACGAATGGCCTCTTCCGCGGTCCGAAATACATACTCTCGATCCTCAGGGTGTATTATTTCGCGCACTATCGCTAGGTCAATGGGGCCTTTCTTTGGCGTCAGCCCCAAGATGCGGCAGTATTCGTCCGACACGATCAGGCGATTGGTCTCAAGGTCCCACACCCAGTAGCCGACGTGGGCGACGCGTTGGGCTTCTTCAAGCCAGGCTTTGCTTTCTTGTAAGTCGCCTGACAGGAGTTGGCGCTCTTCCTCTGCGCGCTTGCGCTCTGTGATGTCCTGGACCGTACCGAACATTTCATACGCTCGCCCCGATGCATCTCTTTTCACAGTACCCAGACCCTGGACAGTACGCACTTCGCCATCGGGCCGTACGACCCGATGTTCCGCCTCCGAGTGCACTCCGCTACGAACGGCCTCCTCAGCTGCCCGGAAAACATGTTCTCTATCATCAGGGTGGATCATTTCACGAACCATCGTCATATCAATGGGACCTTCCTGCGGGGTCAGCCCGTAGATGCGATAGAGTTCGTCAGACCAGGTCACGCGATTCGCAATCAGGTCCCAATAATAGTGGCCCATGTGGGCGACGCGTTGGGCCTCTTCAAGCCTGGCTTTACTTTCTTGCAAGTTGCGAGCCAATGCCTGGCGTTCTTCCTCGGCGCGTTTGCCTTCAGTGATATCAGTAACTACGCCCATGTACTCAAGATTGCCAGAGCTATCTCTTCCGGCATGCGCAACGGCGTGGACGTACTTGATGACACCATCGAGCAGTAAAATTCGATGCTCGACATCCAAGTCCATGCCGTCCTGTGCGGCACGATCCGACAGCTGTCGCACACGGTCCAGGTCGTCAGGGTGAACTCTGTCGAAAACCAGATCGAGCGTAGGATTCGTCTCTCGTGTGCAGCCCAGAATCCTGTAGGTTTCGTCAGACCAAACGAGTTCACCACTGCGAACCTTCCATCCGAAAGTCCCCGAGTGACTCAGTCTCTGAGCCTCTGCAAGATACTGCCATCGTCTTTGCAAATCGGCTTGAGAAGCTTTCAGATCTTCATTCGCTTTTTCAAGTGCAGATGTTCCCTCAGCGTCCCTATCCTGCGAACGCTTACGAGATTCGGAGAGGAGTCTTCGATCTCGGCGCCAGCCAAACAGCACGGCAATCAACGCGATTGAAAGCACAAGAATGATTAGAAACTGCACCATGGGCAATAGAAGCTCCGAATTCGATGAATCTTACCCTACCTTCTGGGGGCACGTCCCCGCCTTCGGTAGACGCCACGCCCTCTTGGGCTGCGCTCTATCTTCGAAATCTTGACGTGATGTAATAAATGAGCGACGAGACGTAAGTCACTGACGCAACGGATTTTGGTGGCCAGGGAGGGAGTTAAACCCCCGACGACCAGCCTTTTCAGGGCTGGATTCTCCGAGCCTAACCCATTTTCAATCAATAACTTCATTCGTCAAGGTGGCCCCTTTTATTGTGACCACTCTGTGACCAGCGCCGATGTTCGCCTAAGCGTCGGTGCAAGAACATTCCGGATTGCGGGACAGTAAACGAATG
>Ga0075435_100002288_pt1 | contig 12651 bp, 8 predicted proteins | sample RhiMethybrSRZTD4_FD_75302 | JGI IMG/M metagenome (GOLD analysis project Ga0075435, IMG submission 75302) | Populus rhizosphere microbial communities from Tennessee, USA - Rhizosphere MetaG P. TD hybrid SRZTD4 | ecosystem: Host-associated > Plants > Roots > Rhizosphere > Soil | place: USA...
AGATCGAGCGCCTCGTCGCCTCGGGACACGCCGCCGTGGGTTTCTCGTTGTACCCGGTGAGTGTGTCGGACCTGATGGCTGTCTCCGACACGGGCGCGATCATGCCGCCGAAGTCCACGTGGTTCGAGCCCAAACTTCGCGACGGTCTGTTGATACATGTGATCTGAGCTCGCCACCCGCATCCTCCGTGTCGTCCGTGGTGAAAGGTTTTGGCAGCCGTGAAAGTCCTTGTCGCCGACAAATTCGAAAAAAGCGGCCTCGATGGTCTGAAGGCGGCCGGCTGCGATGTCGTCTACGAGCCGGATCTCAAAGACGATGCGCTGACGCAGGCGATCAAGACGAGCGGCGCCGACGTGCTCGTCGTCCGCAGCACGACGGTGACCGCCCCGATGCTCGAGTCGGGCAAGCTCTCGCTGGTCGTGCGCGCCGGCGCCGGCTACAACACCATCGACGTCGCGACGGCGTCGAAGCGTGGCATCTACGTCTCGAACTGTCCCGGCAAGAACGCGATCGCCGTCGCCGAGCTGGCGTTCGCGCTGCTGCTCGCGATCGATCGGCGCGTGCCCGACAACGTCGCCGATCTGCGCGCCGGCACGTGGAACAAGAAGGAGTACTCGAAGGCGAAAGGGATTTTCGGACGGACGCTCGGACTGATCGGCTACGGCAACATCGGTCAGGAGATGGCGAAGCGGGCGCACGCCTTCGGCATGCCGATCGTCGTCTGGAGCCGGCGCTTCGTCGGGGCCGACCCACGTGTCCGCCCCTACGACCAGGGGATGGAGGTTGCCTCGTCGCCCGAAGAGGTCGCCGAGCGCAGTGACGTGCTCAGCGTGCACCTGGCGCTGACGCCCGAGACGCGCGGCCTCATCGGCGCGTCGGTGATTGACCGGCTCAAGCCGGGTTCGTATTTCATCAACACCGCCCGCGCCGAGATCGTCGATCACGCGGCGCTCGAGCAGGCGGTCCGCGAGCGGAACATCCGCGTCGGGCTCGACGTGTTTGCCGGCGAGCCGGCCGGCGCGGCCGGCGAATTCAAGAACGCGCTCGCCTCACATCCGAACGTCTACGGCACGCATCACATCGGCGCGTCGACCGATCAGGCTCAGGAAGCGATCGCGACAGAGACGGTGCGCATCATCACGACGTACAAGGACACCGGCAAAGTTCCCAACGTCGTCAACCTCGCGAAGAAGACGCCCGCCACACACATGCTCGTCGTCCGCCACCGCGATCGCCCCGGCGTGCTCGCGCACGTGTTCGATCACCTGCGCGCGAGCGACATCAACGTCCAGGAGACCGAGAACGTGATCTTCGACGGGGCGCAGGCAGCGGTCGCGCGCATCAACCTCGATGGCGCGCCGTCGAACACGTTGATGCAGGCGATTCAGGAAGGGAACAGCGAGATCCTCGAGCTGCAGCTCGTGACGATTTGAGAGAGCAGGGCACGAAGGTGTTTCACAGATTTCGCCACGAAGGCACGAAGGCACGAAGGCACGAAGATCTCTTGGTACTTCGCTTTCTTCGTGGCTTCGTGCCTTCGTGGCGTGCTTGTAGGAGTGAATGATGCCCGCCGTTGAGCGTATCCATAACTTCGCCGCCGGTCCCGCGATCCTGCCGGTGCCCGTCCTCGAAGAGATTCAACGCGATCTGATCGCGCTGCCTGGCGTCGGTATGTCGATCCTCGAAATCAGCCATCGATCGCCGACGTTCGAGTCGATTCTCGATCGCGCGGAAGCGGACATCCGTTCGCTGGCGGACATCCCGTCAACCTACAAGGTGCTGTTCCTGCAGGGCGGGGCGAGCCTCCAGTTCTCGATGGTGCCGATGAACCTGCTTGGCGCCGGACAGACCGCCGACTACATCGACAGCGGATCGTGGGCGGAGAAGGCCTACAAGGAAGCAAAGAAGGTCGGCAACGCGAACATCGCCGCGACGACGAAGGGCGACAATTACTCGCGCGTGCCGCGACAGTCCGAGCTGAACCTGACGCCCGGCGCCGCGTACATCCACATGACCTCGAACAACACCATCGAAGGCACGGAGTTCAAGGAGCTCCCGGACGTCGGCGATGTGCCGCTTGTTAGCGATACCTCATCGGATATGTTCAGTCGTCCGATCGACGTCTCGCGGCACAGCCTCATCTACGCCGGCGCGCAGAAGAACATGGGGCCGGCCGGTGTGACAGTAGTGATCATTCGCGACGATCTGCTGCAGCGTTCACAAAAATCGCTGCCGACCATGTTGAACTACGCGGTTCATGCCGAAAATAGATCTTTGTACAACACTCCTCCGGCGTTCGCCGTGTACGCGCTCGGTCTGGTGATGAAGTGGCTGATCGCGCAAGGCGGACTGTCCAAAATCGAACAGCGAAATCGACGGAAAGCCGACAAGCTCTATGCTGAGATCGATCGGACCGGGTTCTATCGCGGCACCGCGCAGAAGGACAGCCGCTCGCTGATGAACGTCACGTTCCGGCTGGGCTCGGAAGACCTCGAGAAGGAGTTCGTGAAAGAAGCGACCGCCGCCGGGCTCGACGGACTGAAAGGGCACCGGTCAGTCGGTGGGATGCGCGCGTCGATCTACAATGCGTTCCCCGAAGACGGTGTCGACGCGCTCGTCGGATTCATGCGCGAGTTCGAACGCACCTACGGATGACATGGTCGAGCCGGTTCCAACTCGTGCTACCATCGTTTGTTTTTACGGTCCCCTAAGGTCTCACGGCTCACCCAGTTTCGCTCAGCGCTCTTCCGGAGGAGAGGATACGTGCTTGCTTCGCTCATTTTGACGCTCATTCTCGCCGCCATCGTCATTCAGACGGCCGTGTTCAGCACGACGATCTTTTTGCATCGCACCGCGACGCACAAAGCGCTCGCCCTGCACCCGGCGGTCGAATGGATCTTCAAGTTCACCTTGTGGATGACGACGGGACTGCTGACCAAGGAATGGGTGGCGGTGCACCGCAAGCATCACGCCTTCACCGACGAGGAAGGCGATCCGCACAGTCCGGCGCTCGAGGGCTTCTGGCGCGTGCAGCTCGGCAACGTCTTCTATTACATACGTGAGGTGAAGAACACCGACGTCGTCGAGCGCTACGCGCGGGACATCAAGGAAGGCTGGTGGGACCGCCACCTGTACAAGCACGGATGGCTGGGACTTACGTTCGGCACCGTTCTCCTCTGCCTCGTGCTCGGCGTGTGGTGGGGACTGCTCGCCGCCGGTATTCACGCGGTGATGTACGTCTTCGTCCTGTCGTCATCGATCAACGGACTCTGCCATCACGTCGGCTACAGGAATTTCGACAACACTGCCACCAACATCCGCTTCCTCGCGCTGCTCACGGGCGGCGAGGGCCTTCACAACAACCATCACGGATATCCGCGCAGCCCGAAGTTCAGCTGGCGCGCGAGCGAGTTCGATCCCGCGTGGCCGGTCATCAAGCTGCTCGTCGCGCTGAAGCTCGCCAAGCCGTACAAGACGATCGAAGAGATCGCCGCGTAATTCTCTTCGAGCGTTACGCTCTCAGTTCTGTCCGGGTGTCGGGCTGAAGCGTCGCCGTCGGCGGCGGCGCTTGCGGCGTCCGCGAAACGGCGCCTCGGTCTCCACGCCGCCAGCGGCAGCCGGTTCGGCCGGACCGCTCCCCGCCACTTCTTTCCAGTGCGCGACCAGCTCGGGCGCACAGCCGTGAATCTCGAGCCACGCCAGCGCGTCGCGAAAAATGTGGCGATGCACGAGCGCGCGCTGCGCGCGCGGGCTCGCTCCGACGTCACGCAATCGCCGCTGCAGACCGAGGATCTGGCGGAGCCGCTCGATGTCGCGCCGGGCCAGCGGAAGATCGCCGAGTCGCGGTCCCGTCCGGCGCTCCCGTCCATGCGGGGCTGCCTGCACGCTGTCCCCTCCAGCAGACGCATGTACGGGCCGCCCTTCAGAGCGTCCCTCGCCGCGTCCGGGTTGAAATGAGATGCCGAGCGGGACGAGCAGGGTGCCGAGGAGGATCGAGTTCGTCAGCGTGTCGGGCGTCGAGTCGAACCGGCGCCGATAGGCGTCGAGCGCCGCGAGCGATCGCCACAGCGCGTCGGTCGCGCCCTTGTGCAGCTCGCTCGAGATCGGTTCGAGCAGTCCGATGTCCGCCAGACTGCGAAACGCGCGTTCCGCCGAACCGGCACGCAGGATCTTGTAGTACTCCTCGAGCAGCCGCGGCTGCGAGCTCTTGGCGATCTCGCGGCGGTGGGTGCGGATCGCCTCGACGAGCGTCGGCTCGATCGTGAAGTCGAGGCGCGCGGCCAGCGCGATCGCCCGAATCATGCGGACGGGATCCTCACGCAGACGGACATCGGGATCGCCAATCGAGCGGACCACGCCGTTCTTCAAATCGGCAAGGCCATCCACGTAATCGATCACCGAAAAGGTCGCGATATCGTAGAAGAGCGCGTTGATCGTGAAGTCGCGGCGGAACGCGTCTTCCTCCGGCGTGCCGAACGTGTTGTCGCGATGGATCAGGTGTTCGCCTTCAGGCGTCGACGGATCGGGCGCCGGCACGCCATCGGCCACGACTTCCTCGCCGGGTGCGACCTGACGACGAAAGGTGGCGACTTCGATGATCTTCTGGCCGAACTTGACGTGGGCGAGGCGGAAGCGCCGGCCGATGATCCAGCAATTCCGGAACAGCTTCTTGACCTGATAGGGATGCGCGGAGGTGCCGATGTCGAAGTCTTTGGGATGGCGGCCGAGGATCAAGTCGCGGACGCTGCCGCCGACCAGATACGCGATGTGATCGAACTGACGGAGACGATAGAGTACCTTGAGCGCGTCGGGATCGATGTCTCGGCGCGAGATCGGGTGATCCTCGCGCGGCACGATCCTTGGGTCGCCCATTCGCGGCATTGTACCAAACGCCGAATCCAAACTACCTAAGCCATTGACATGCAATAGGTTAGGGCTCGACCGCGTATAGTACTATCGACTTCTGCGGAGTAGCAGCATGCAGCAGACTCGAACACTGGCGCCCACAACTACACGGACATCGCAAGGCGTGCGGTCGGCATGTTGTGCGATCGTCGTCGCGTCTCTGTGGCTCGTGAACGCCTCGGGTTCGCCGGCGCGAGCCGGCGACGATCCGCTGTTGCGCGCCCGATCGCTCTATAACCAGCGTCAGTTCCAGGATGCGGTTGCGGCGGCCGAACTCGCCCGCCGGACGCCGTCTCGCGCCGACGCGGCGGATCTCGTCGCCGCCCGCGCGTATCTCGAGCGCTTCCGCGAAAGCGCCGCGAGCGACGACCTCGCCAACGCGCGCGACCGCCTGCGGCGCCTCGACCCGCAGCGCCTCGGCACGCGCGAGCGCACCGAGTACATCGTCGGCCTCGGCGAGACGCTGTACTTCGATCAGTCGTTCGGCGTGGCCGCGGCGGTCTTCGATTCGGTCCTGCAGAGTCCGGACGTGATGACGGCCGACGCCCGCGATCGCGTGCTCGACTGGTGGGCCGACTCGCTCGATCGCGACACCCGGCCGCGTCCCGAGATCGAGCGCCGCGGCGTCTATCAGCGGATCCGCGACCGAATGGAGGAGGAGCTCGCGAAACATCCCGCGAGCAGCGCCGCCGCGTACTGGCTCGCCGCCGCCGCCCGCGGCCACGGCGACCTGCAGGCGGCCTGGGACGCGGCGCAGGCGGCGTGGGTCCGCGCGCCGCTCGCGGCCGACAAGGGCGACGCCCTGCGCGCCGACGTCGATCGCCTGGTCGAGCGCGCGCTCATCCCCGAGCGCGCGAAGGCGTCGGCGCAGCCGCCGCAAACGTTTCAGCAGGAGTGGGAACGGTTCAAAGAACGGTGGAAGCGTTAGACACCAGGACTAGGACTTCGCATCCTTCCAGTTCTCACCGATACCGACATCGACCGTGAGCGGTACCTTCAGCTGAACCGCCGACTGCATTCTGTCCCGCACGATCGCCGCGACCTCGTCCGCGCGCGCCTTCGGCACCTCGAAGAGCAGCTCGTCGTGGACGGTGAGAATCATCCGCGCCTCGGGATCCCCGACGAGCGCCGCGTGGACGTCGATCATCGCGCGCTTCATGATGTCGGCCGCCGTCCCCTGAATCGGCATGTTCACCGCCATCCGTTCCGCCGCCGACCGAATCTGGTAGTTGCGGCTGTTCAGCTCCGGCACCAGCCGCCGCCGCCCGAACATCGTCCTGACGATGCCCGTCGCGCGTCCTTCTTCCAACGTGCGATCGATGAACGCGCGGACCTGGGGAAAGCCGGCGAAGTAGCCGTCGATGAACTCCTGCGCCGCTTCGGGCGTGACGCCGATGTCTTTCGACAGCGTGAACGCACTCTTTCCGTAGAGGAGCGCGTAGTTCACCATCTTCGCGATGCTGCGCAGCTGATGCCGATCCTTCCCGCTGTCGGTGCCGAAGATCTTCAATGCCGTCCGCTCGTGAAAGTCGGCACCTTCCTGGAACGCGTCGACGAGGACGGGATCCCCTGACATGTGCGCAAGAACGCGGAACTCGATCTGCGAATAGTCGGCCGAGATCAGCACGTTCCCCGCTTCGGCGACGAAAGCGCGGCGGATCTCGCGGCCGAGCGCGGTTTTGATCGGAATGTTCTGCAGATTCGGATCGCTGCTGCTCAACCGTCCGGTCGCGGCCACAGCCTGGTTGAAGCACGTATGGACGCGTCCGGTGCCGGGATTCACGAGCTGCGGCAGCGCGTCGATGTACGTGCCCTTCAGCTTCATCAGCGCGCGCCATTCCAGGATCATTCGCGGCAGGTCGTGCGCGAGCGCGAGCTCTTCGAGCACTTCGACGGCCGTCGACGGCGCGCGCGACGTCCCGGTTCGTTTCAGGACCGGGAGCTGCAGCCGCTCGAACAGGATCTCCGAGAGCTGTTTCGGCGATCCAATGTTGAACTCGCCGCCGGCCAGCTCGTAGATCTGCGTGGTCCGCTGCGCCAGCTCCTGCTCGAGCTTCTGCGACTGCGACGCCAGCAGCGGTCCGTCGACGTGGATGCCGGCGCGCTCCACGGCGATGAGCACGGGAATCAGCGGCAGCTCCAGCGTTTCGTAGACGCGGACGAGATCGTCCTGCGCGAGCTGATCGCGGAGGATAGGCACGAGCTGGCCGACGAGATCCGCCCGCTCGCCCGCGTAATCAACCGCGGCTTCGGCCGGCAGTTCCGCCAGCGTGACCGCCTTGACGCCGCGGCCGCAGAGATCTTCTTCGCTGATCGCTTTGTAGCTCGTGTACTCGAGCGCCAGGTCCTCGAACTTGTGCTCGGACCGCGTCGCGTCGATCAGGTAGCTGGCGAGCATCGTGTCGAGATCGAGCCCGCGCAGCGTGATGCCGTGGCGCGCCAGCATGATGGCGTCGAACTTCAAATCGTGTCCGACCTTGGCGACCGACGGATCTTCGAGCACCGGACCCAGTGCCTCGAGTGCGACTTCAACGGGCACCGACGCGGCCGCGCCCAGGGCGCGATGGCCGGTCGGCACGTAGTCGGCGTCGCGAGGCGTGGTCGAGAACGCCAGGCCGACGATCGCGGCGCGCATGGCGGACGGCTCGTCGGGCAGTATCCGGAGCGCGAACGAACCGGCGGCTTTGAGCCGATCCGCAAGCGCCTTCAGATCTTCGGGCGTGTTGACGATACGGTACGACTTGGCGATCGTATCGGCCGTCGGCGCGTACTCTTTGGCGAGGCTCCGGAAGCCGAGCTCGTTGAAGATCCGGAAGGATCGATCGCGCGACCCGCCCTGATAGCGGACGGCATCGGGATCGAATTCCACGGGCACGTCGGTGTGGATCCTCGCGAGCACCTGGCTCTGCCGCGCATCCTCGGCGTGCCCGAGCAGTCCTTCGCGATAGCGCTTGTTCTTGACCTCCGCGGCGTGCGCGAGGAGATTGTCCATCGTGCCGTAGGTGGCGATCAGCTCGCGCGCCCCTTTGTCGCCGATGCCGGGCACGCCTTTGATGTTGTCGATCGTGTCGCCCATCAGCGCCATCACGTCGACGACCTGCGCCGGCGTGACGCCGAGCTTCTCTTTCACGCCGTCCGCGTCGTACCACGTGCCGTCTTCCCGCGGGTTGAAGACGCGGATGCCGTCGCCGACGAGCTGAAAGAAATCCTTGTCGAGCGTGACGATGGCGACGTCGAAGCCGGCGGCCGACGCCTTGACCGCAAGGGTGCCGATCACGTCGTCGGCTTCGTAGCGCTCGGAGGTGAGGATCGGCACGCCGAGCGCTTCGCACGCTTCGTGGACCATCGTGATCTGCTGCGCGAGCTCGTCGGGCATCGGGGTGCGATTCGCCTTGTAGTCGGCGGCGAGATCGTCGCGGAACGTGCGTCCGGGCAGATCGAACGACGCGGCGATGTACTGCGGCTTGTGCTCGTTCAGAAGTTTCCGCAGCATCGTCACGAAAATGTAGACGGCGTTGGTCGGCTGGCCCTTCGCGTTGCGCAGCAGTCCGCCCTCCGCGGTGCGAACCGGCGCGTGGTACGCGCGGTACATCTGCGAGCTGCCGTCGATGAGATAGACGATCGGTTTGGCGGCCATCAAGCTGAGGGAAATTTTTACTATATCATTGAGGGTTATGCGGTTCCGTGAGGGCGCGACAGCGGTGAACGCGACGGCCGCGAAGATGGCGGCCGCCGGTGTGCTGTGCGTCCTCTGCGGTTTGTCCCTGCTCGTCTCGTCGTGCAGCCGCGCGGCCGCCTTGTTCAAGCAGTACGAGTACGAAGAGGAAGTGTACCTGTCGCTCGACGGAACGGCGACGGTGTACGTGCACGCCTCGATCGCGGCGCTCAATGCGCTGCGCGGCACGTCGTTCGACACGAACCCGGCAACCACCATCGACCGCGCGGCGATCCGCGCCTACTTTTCTACGCCGGTGACACACGTGACATGGGTCCGGCCGTCGCGGCGCGGCGGCCGGCGCTTCGCGCACGTGCGGCTCGAGGTCGACGACATCCGGCGGCTGAGCGAGGCGGCGCCGCTCGCGTGGTCGACCTATCAGTTCGACAAACGCGGCGACCTCTTCGTCTATCGGCAGAAGGTCGAGGCGGCGGCGGACAAGGACGTCGGCAACGTTGGATGGACCGGCCGCGAAATCGTCGCCTTCCGCCTGCATCTGCCGAGCAAGATCCGCGATCAGAACTCGGGCGGCGGCATCGGACGCGGCAACATCCTCGCGTGGGAACAACCGCTGACCGATCGCCTGCGCGGCGTGCCGGTGGATATCGACGCGCAGATGGATCCGGAGTCGATTCTCTATCGCACCTTATGGCTGTTCGCCGCGACCTTCGTCGCCGTCGCCGCCGCGTTCGGCGTCGTCATCTGGTGGGTGATCCGCCGAGTGCCTCCCACGGTGCCGGCTGAGGCGAACTCGCGGTGACGTTCGATCAATTCGGTGCAAAGCCGGCGGTGCTGCGCTGTTCGCGATGCGGCAAGTTCGTGGACTGGGAAGAGGCGCAGGTGCAAGTGGTGTGCTCGTGCAAGCCGCGCCTCGATTTGCCGCCGGTACTCGTGCGCGAAGCGACCGACACGGACCGTGCCGCGGCACGTGAGCTCTTCGCGCGCGACTTCGGCCGCACGCAGATCGTGGCATTCGGCGAGGTGATGGATATCGACGCGATGCCGGCGCTCGTGGCCATCCAGTACACGGAGCCGTCCGGCGCCCTCGCCTATCGGCTCCTCGGCGACGCGCTCCACATCGTCGCGCTCGCCACCGATCCGATGTCGCAGCGATCGGGCGTCGGAGGACATCTCATCGCGGAAGCGGAGCTCCTCGCACGGCGGCTCGGACTGAAACGCCTGATCGTGTCGACGAGCAACGACAATCTTCCGGCGCTGTACTTCTATCAGCGGCGCGGCTATCGCATGACGGATCTCGTCCCGAACAGCATCGCCGGGCTGACGAAGCACGAGGTCGCAGGCTTTGCGGGGATTCCGGTGCGCGACGAGGTGCGGCTGGAGAAGACGCTGTAAGGGCGGGAGGGTCCAGCCCTCCCGCCCCTCGAGCGTTAGAACCTGATCCCGAACGCCATCCTGAACAACCGTCCGCCGTTGGTGCCGGGAATGGGCTGCGGGAACTGGTTGTCGTTGGTCGGCTTGCCGAAGTTCGCGCCCTGGATGTAGCCGGTCGCCAATCCGTTCGCATCCTTCGGGCTGTTCGCATCGGCCGTGACCGTCGTGTCCCACCTGATCTGCTTGTCGTTGTTCAGCAGGTTGTAGAACTCGACCTTCACCCACGGTTTGACCGTTCGCCACACCGGAACGCTGTAGGTCGACGCGAAATCGAGCAGGCCGTAGCCCTTGAAGCTGCCGACGCCGCGATCACCGAAGAACAAATTGAGCGCCGTGTTCGGGTTGATGTTGTTCACCGGATAGCCGGGGTTCCTGGCCAGCTCGATCGCGGAGAGCGGTACGTTCGCGGCGGTATAGCTGAACACCCCGCCGGAGTCGACTCGCCACAGCGGCGACAGGTCCAGCGCGCCGAAGCGTCCCATCCTCTGGGTGTAGGTGCCGTACACGCGGAGCTTGTTCTGCTGATAGTCGGCGAGGCGTCCGGACGGCAGATAGCGATCCAGCGCCGGTCCGAGGATTTCCGGATAGTCGCCAAAGACCGACACGATGCCCGGCTGGTTCGCGGCTTCGACGTTCGAATTGCCTTCGTTCTTCAGCTGCACGGTGTAGTGCGCACCGAAGGTCAGGTTGTCGCGGAAGCGATAGCCGTTCTGGAGCACCAGCGCCTGGTACTCGCGGTGGATGCCGTCGGTGTTGTCGTAGATGACCCGCGACAAGTTGCCGATGTTGGCGCCGTTGCGATTGACGTTCACGACACCAGTCGTCATGTCGATGATGTCCTCGACGAAGTCGTACCAGCGGCGGAACTGATACGTCGCCTTCGCGAATCCGCGAGTACCGAGTTCGCGGCCGACGCTGGTCGTGAACTCTCTGACCGTCGGCGAGTGCAGGCCGTCGGCGACGGAGATGTTCGCGGTCGGGAACGACGCACTGATGATCGTGCCGTAGTTGGCCAGACTGAACGCCGGCGCGAAGTCGCGGCCCTGGCCGGCGGGACCGGTGTAGCCGTAGGTCACGCGGCTCGGGTTGCCGACGTCGGTGTTGGCCGAGAACTGCGCTTCGCTGTACTTGCCGGAGTAGTGACCGTACGACACCTGCAGCACGGTGCGGCCGTTGCCCTCGAGATCGTAGGTCCACCCGAGGCGCGGCACGATCGTCGTCGTGTCGACGGTGACGATGTCGCCGGTGGCGTTGCTGCGGACCATCTCGAACCGCGTGCCGAGGTCGAGCGTCATGCGCGGCATCGCGATCCAGTGATCCTGGAAGTAGAGTGACGTCGTGTTGATGTTCACCTGGGCGCCGATCGTCGGCAGCCAGTTCTGCACGCGCGACACGCCCGGCGTGAATACCGGAACGGGAACGCCGCTCGCGTCATACACCGGCCGGCCGCCGACCTGCAGGTAGTCGGTCTGGAACACGTAGTTGGTCGCGCTCTGCGAGTTCCCGCCGGTGCGCGTGCTGCGGTAATACTCGCCGCCGCCCTTGAAGTCGTGCGTACCGGTTTTCTTGGTCGAGAGCGTGTACGACAGGCTGCCGGTGAACTGCCGGTTGTTGCGATCCTCAGGGTCGAGCGCGCTGAAGTAGGGCGCGGCGTAGTGCAGACCGGACTGGATGCCCGGCGTCGTGCCGCGCGTCATGAACGGCGATGCGGTAATCGCGGTGTCGGTGCCGCCGGCGCCGCGGAAGCCGAACTTCTTCTGCGAGAACTGCAGCGTCGCGAAGTATTTGTTCGCGAGAATGCCGTTGTAGTTCGTCACGAACAGGTTGTTCGGCTGCGTCTGCGTGACCAGCACCGACGGATCGAGCGAGTTGCTGTTGAGACTGAAGCGGTTGCCCTGCGTCGTGCTGTTGTTGGTGTAGTCGCCGGAAATCGTATGGCCCGGCGCCGGGGTGCCGGTCAGCTTGATCTCGCCGCGCTTGTTGGTGTCGTGGCGAACGGCCGCCTTGTCGCTCAGGATGAATGTGAGGTTCTGATCACTCGATTCATAGCGGCCCGACGAGAAGAACCACAGCTTGTCCCGCATGACCGGGCCGCCGAAGGTTCCTTCGGACGACTTGCCCAGCAGATCCGGATTCGAGATGTTCGCTGTCTTCTGCCGCGGCGTTTCCTGAATCCACTTCGGGTTGCTCAGGTTCTCGCGGAAGCTGCCGCTGAACGTGTTGCCGCCGCTCTTGGTCACCATGTTGATGACGCCGCCCGAGAACCGGCCGTACTCCGCCGAGATCGCTCCCGTCAGAATGTTCGTTTCCTGAATCGCGTCCTCGATGAAGAGATTGTTCGCGGTCCCGAACAGGTTGTCGTTGATGTCGACGCCGTTGATCATGAACACGTTGTCGAACGCCGTCGCTCCCGAAATGTTGACCTGTCCGACGTTCGGCGAGTTGCTGCTGAGACCCGGCGCGAGATCGGCAATTTGCGCCGGCGTCCGCCCGACCGGCAGCGTATCGAGCTCCGCCTTCGCGTACGACTGACTCAATGTCGGTGTCGCGAGCGGCGCGGGCGTCGAGTTGGCGACCACGTTCACCGTCTCGGAAACCGACGCGAGTGACATCGTTTGATTCGCCTCGGCGGTACCGCC
>Ga0075435_100002289_pt1 | contig 12650 bp, 12 predicted proteins | sample RhiMethybrSRZTD4_FD_75302 | JGI IMG/M metagenome (GOLD analysis project Ga0075435, IMG submission 75302) | Populus rhizosphere microbial communities from Tennessee, USA - Rhizosphere MetaG P. TD hybrid SRZTD4 | ecosystem: Host-associated > Plants > Roots > Rhizosphere > Soil | place: USA...
AAGAACCTCTATCTCTCGCCGTCGCGAAATCCGCTGCGCAAGATCCGGGAGTACTTCATCGCGCGCTCGCTGGAGCAGCACCTCACGAAGAAACGAATCCTCGAGCTCTACCTGAACGTCGTCGAGATGGGCGCGCGCGTCTACGGTGCGGAAGCGGCCGCGCGTTTTTACTTTTCGAAGTCCGCGTCGGCGCTGACGCCGAACGAGGCGGCGCTGCTCGCGGGATGTCTTCCGAATCCGCGGCTGATGAGTCCCGGCGCGCCGAACCGGCGCCTGCGCTCGCGGCAGCGGATGATCCTCTCGCGGCTGCGCCGCTGGGGCTATCTGTTCGAGCGCGAAGTGCTGACCGAGAAGAAGCCGGAAGAGCCGAAGACGGAAACGACGGAGACCACTTCGACGACCGACACCGATCTTTCGCCTCCCACGGAAACCGAAACCTCGGCGACAATCGAGACAACCACCACAAGCGAGATGACGGGAACCACGGTCACGCAGCCAACGGAGACCACGGAAACGACCCCCACGACGACAACGTCCACGAACACGACGCCGCCCGGCGGCATTTGACGGAGGGAAGAAACGCATGGATCAACACATCAAGATTCTCTCGATCCTTTTCATCATCCTCGGCGCACTCGGACTGCTCGCTGCAGTCGTCATCCTCATCACCGGCGCCGGCGCGGCGGCGGCGATCGGCTCGCAGGCCGGCAATGACCCCGACGCCGCGAAAGGCATGATGGCCGCCGGCGGATGCATGACCGCGGTCGCGATCTTCGTCGCGATCGTTTCGCTGCCGAGCATCCTCGCGGGCTGGGGCCTGATGAAGCGCAAATCATGGTCGCGCGTGCTCACGATCATCGTCTCGATCCTCTCCCTGCCGAGCTTCCCGCTCGGTACAGCCATCGGCGTCTACGGTCTCTGGGTGATGTTCAACGAAGAGACGAAGCGCCTCCTCGTCGCTTGAGTTTGGAACCTGGGGTCAGGCTCGGGCCTGACCCCAACTGCTGTTCCTGCTACACTCTGACGACTCCCCGGCTGATTTCTTCGCCAGCAAGCGCATCTTTATTTGCGTCCTGCGCAAACCCGATGTCGCGCATTTTCAGCGTGTTGAGCCGTTCGGCATTCGGACTGGTCCGTCTTTTGCCCTCTGCCGGTTTTGGAATGAAGTGGCAAACCCACAAACAGCCCATTCCGCGGTGGCGAGGAGGAGCGGACTTTCGCGTCGTCTGCGACTGCCAGATCCATCGCCGTAAAAGGGTGGTCCTGAAGCGGGTCTTTCGTGTCTGCGCGGCATTCATCAGCGTCGCCTTCGCAACGATCGAGTATCCGGTCGTGATCGAGGCGATGAATCTCAGCCCGTCGACAAGGCCGATCGCCAGCGCGAAGGTGCCGTCGGCGAGCGCCACGGTCATGCCGATGTTCACCACGCAGCGCGTCCGCGATCAGTTTCTCAATCCCGGGCCGCAGCTCCTCACGCTCGAATTCGCGAAGGAGGAGTTCTTCCGCACGCACGTTCCGTACGGCTCGATCATTTATCGCGAGGCGGTTCGCAATCAGCTCGCGCCGGAGCTCGTCGCGGCCGTCGTCGAGACCGAATCCGACTTTCGCAAGACGCTCGTGTCAGGCAAGAAGGCTCAGGGCCTGATGCAGATCGTTCCCGAGACCGCGGAGCTCCTCGGCGTCACCGATCCCTTCGATCCGGCGCAGAACATCGCCGCCGGCACGCGCTACCTGCGCTACCTGATGAACCGTTTCCCGCACGATCCGAGTCTCGCCCTCGCCGCGTACAACGCCGGCGAGACGCGCGTCGCGCGCGACGGGATCCCGCAATACGACGAAACGCTCTCGTACATCGCGAAGGTCAACCGGCGCACGACGCTCCTCGAGCAGCGCGTCCGAAAGAGCTGGGCCGCGGCGTCGAGGATGCGCGTTGCGTTTTGACGTCATCCCGAGCGCAGCGAGGGAACTCGCCTGCGCCAAACCCGGGCGACGACGAGTTCCTTCGCTTCGCTCAGGATGACGGGCTAGAATCCCGCCTCATGCAAGAGGTCGTCGGCGAGGAGCGGCGTGAGTTTCAGCGGCTCAGTCTCGATCCTCCGATTCCAGCCACGTTCGGCGCCATCGCCGTTTCGATTCTCGAGATCGGCGTTCTCGGAGCGCGCGTGCACCATGCGGATCCACTCGATGCGAATTACGCGGAGCTTCGCTTTTCGCACGGCAATCTCGACATCGCGCTGAAGTGCGAGCTCGTGCGCTCATTCAAGAGCAGGCACTCGCAGTATCCCGACACCGGCCTCGAATCCGGTCTGCGCTTCCTCGCTGCGATCGGCGAGTCGGGCGACCACCTTCGCAGCATGCTCGCGGATCTCATCCTGAAGGAGTTCGAGTCGTCGCGTCCGCCGCTGCCGAAGGCGCCGACGGTCGACGGCGACAAGACCGTGCGCGGCCGCGACGCGCGCTTCACGACGTATCGCCTCGACAAGACCGGCTGGACGCGACGGCGCGTCTTCCTCCCCGAACAGCCGTCGACCGGATTCACCGTCGCGAGCGATGAGGACTCCGAGGAGATGAAGCGGCTCTGCGCCGTGTACGAAACTGCGGATGACGAAGGACGCCGTCTGATTCGCACCTTCGCGGAGCTGAGCGTCAGCCACGTACTGGAGATTCCGCCGAAACATCAGCCGTGACCGGCGCGAGCGGCAGCGTGAAGTAGAAACGCGTTCCGTTTCCTGGTTCGCTCTCCACCCAGATCCGCCCACCGTGTGACTCGACGATTCCCTTCGCGATCGGAAGTCCGAGTCCCGCGCCGAGACGCTCCGCGCGTTTCGCCTGCCAGTACGGACTGAAGATGTCCTCGAGGTGCTCGCGCGCGATGCCCGGTCCGGTGTCGCTGACGGTGAAGAGAACGACGCCGTCGCGCTTGTCCGCGCGCATGGCGATGATCCCGCCCGCCGGTGTGAACTTCATCGAGTTGCCGATGAGATTCGAAAAGACCTGCATCACGCGATGCCGGTCCGCCTGCACGACGGCGTCCGTCTCCTGAACCTGCAGCGTGATCTCGCTCGCCGCGGCCTGGGCCTTGAACAACTCGTGCGCCTCGCGCAGCAGATCGGGCACCGGCACCGGTTCGGGATCGATCGGCAACTGCTTGCCGCCCTCGAGGCGCGTCACGTCGAGCAGATCCTCGATCAGACGGCTCATCCGCTTCGCCGAGATGTCCATCGTTTCGATGTGCTCCCGATCTTCCGCGGACAGATCCGACATCTGCAACAGCGAGGCGCCGAGGGTGATGGCGTTGAGCGGATTGCGAAGATCGTGGGAGACGATCGCGAGCACCTCCTCGCGCGCGCGCACGGCCTGTTGCGACTCGCGATAGAGACGCGCGTTGTCGACCGCAAGCGACGCGCGGCGGCTCAGATCCTGGAAGAGCGTCAGGTCGTCGCGCGTGAACGGCTTCGACTCCGACGACACCGCCGCAACGACGCCGATCGACTGCCCTCGGCTCACGAGCGGCGTGAAGATCACGTTCCGATTGCCGGCGCGCGCGTCTCCCATGACGTACGCCAGCAGCTCCGACGCGGAGCCGACGAGCTTCGCTTCGCGCGACTCCATGATCGTCTTCAGCGCCGCCGGGACTTCGCGCCGCAGCACCCCGACCGTCGCCGCGAGCTGCACTTCGTCTTCCGGATTGCGATGCGCGATCGCCGCGCGTCGCAGCGATCCGTCGCTTTCGGTGACGTCGATCGCGCACGCCTCCGCGAGGTTCGGCACGATGAGATGCGCGAGCGTCGCAATCGTCTGCTCGTACTCGAGCGACGCCGCCAGCTCCTCGGTTGCACCGGAGAGAAACGCGGCGCGGCGCTCCTGCTGCTCCGCACGTTCGCGTGCGCGCTTCGCGTCGTTCGCTTCGCGTTCCGCATCCTGCCGCCGCCCCATCGCCTCCGCCGCGAGGAGGCGCATCTGACGTCCCAGTCCTGCGACGAGCAGCGCGGACGTCAGCGCGAGCAGCGTGAGGATGATCGTCAGCGAGACGTTGATCCGCTCCGCCTCGCGAATGCTGTCCAGGCGTTCCTCGATGCCCTGCTGGATCGCCAGCTCGAGCTCGGAGGCGGAGAGCAGCGATTTCTCGTAGGCAGGATGCGCTTCGAAGAGCCGGGCGAGAAACACCTCGCGCGGAATCGGCCGGGCGATGAACTCGCCGTTGATCACGCTCTGATGCCAGCGCGCGGTCTGCGCGTACATCGACGACAGATCGCGGGCCAGCGTTTCGCGCAGCAGCGGAAGCAGTCCGACGAGCACGCGCCGGTTCATCTCCTCGCGCTCCACGAGATCGAGATAGTCGCGGCGGTATTGATCCTGTTCCGTCACCTGATACGCGATGAGCTTGTCGAGCTCCGAGGAGAGATCCATCTGAATCGCGTTCGCGGAACGGCGCGCGGGCTCGGCGAGGCGCGTGATCTCGTCGCGCATCTTCGCGGTGTGCCGCGCGACGACGAGAGGCAGAACGACCAGCGACAGAAGCGACACGATGATGAAAACGACCGGGACAATGGTCGTCCACGTGCTCTTCGGCCCGACCCGCCAGAAGCTGCGTCTTTCGATGGGATTTGTGCTCAACGCCTGACGGACGCAGCAAAGCGCTTACCATTGCGGTCTGCATGGTTGCCGACGACCGCAGGCGGTTTCAGCGGCTGCGCCTCTCGAAGCCGATTCTGGCCCTGATGCAGGGCCACAACGTGCTGATCCTCGACATCGGAATGAACGGCGCCTTCATCGAGCATCACGGCGCGGTCACTCCGGGTGATCGCTTCAACGTCGCGTTCCGCTGGCAGGGTCAGGACATCGAATACGTCTGCGAGGTGGCACGCACGTCCGTGGTGCGCGACGGTGACGAGCTCAGGAACGCGGTGTCCCATACCGGCCTCCGCTTCATCGAGCCGGTCGGCGAGTCAGAAGATCTCCTGCAGGACCTGATCGCGACGTTCATCGGGAAAGTCCTCGCGGCGCAGAAGGCGAACGCGAGCGGCGACGCGACCCATGCGACGATCCTCGCGCAGATCGGCGAGGCGCGCCGCTCCCGCACGCGCGGCTTCATCAGCTTCCGGCTGAAGGACGACAACTGGTGGCGCGTGCCCACCAGTTCATCGAAGCAGCCCGTCGACGGCTTCACCGTCGCGGCGCACGAAGACGACGACGAGCTCGAAAAACTCTGCAGCGCCTACGCACAGGGCGACGAGGAAACGCGCCGCATGATCCGCATGGTCGCGGAGCTGAGCACGATGACGGTCACGGAACGCGCGTGAACGTGAGCACCGCGACGTTGTCGCCGGCCGTGACGTTGATCGTCGCGGGAGCCTGAGGTCCCGCGCCTGCAGCAAGCAATCGCATCTCCGCGGGTGAGCCAGCGGGCCAGAACTCGTAAAGACCCGCGGGCATGTGATCGAACAGAAGGCGGCCATCGGCGTGCGAGCGTGTCCATGCGCCCTGAACCCTTCCGAAACTCTCGACGACGTCGGTCGGTACGAGTTGTCCGTTGTAGCGCATCACCACCGACACATTCGGAATCGGCTCATGCGTGTCAGATTCGGCGCGCAACTCGATACGGCTCGTCGCGGGCGGAAGGCGCAGCGTCATCTCGGCAGGCTTCGACGACACACGCACAATCGCGAACGAGCCATCGCGCGCAATCACGTAGACGTCGCGCGTTTCTCCGTCAGGCACGAGAATCTCGGCGATGCCTGAGTCGTCGGTTCCACCCAAACGCGTCTGCAGGAGGCCGTTATATTGCAGCGCCAGCCCGCGAACGACCGCCGCGCCGGCGGCATCGACGACGCGAAGATGGACGATCGAACCGCCGTCGAGCCGGATCGTGACGTCACGGCTCTCGTCGGGAGGCGAGAAAACGTACGTGAGCGATGCCTGCAGATGCGTCGCCGACGCCGCGGTCAGCGTGTGCCTGCCGTATGGAACCGGAACGAATTTGAAGCGACCGTCGGAATCGCTGCGGGTCCGGACTCCGAAGCCCACCTCGCCAGTCGTTCGAAGCGAAATGACCGCATCGGGAACGGGCGCTCCTGTCTTCGAGTCGACGACGACGCCGTTAATGCGTCGGCCGTCGACGTTGAGAATCCACTCGACTTCTTCCTGGTCCTCGATCGTGCGATTCTCGAAGTGCGGGATGTTCATCACGCCTTCGGAGTAAACCCACGCCATCGCAGGCCCGGGCTGCCAAAGCGCGACGGTGACCTCACCGGTCGATCCGGATTCCAATTGCCCGCTCCAGTGGCCTTCCCGGAGATCAAGGTTGATGCGAGCTCCCGCCAGTGGCGCTCCTTTCATCATCGCGCCGATGTGCAATCGGATCGGAGAGACGCGAACCTCGACCGTCCTCTCATCGCCCTCCCGAAGTTCCACCGATTCTCCACGTTGTTCGAACGGACCGCTTCCTTTCACGAGGACGACATAACGGCCCGGCTCGATGCGATCGAATCGCGCTTTCACAGGCTGTTCGCCATTAATCGTTGTTTTTCTGAAGGACGTGCCGAGCGTCGCGCCCGATCTGAGCTTCTGTAGCTCGATCTGGCGAACATGCACATCGTCGGGCGCGATCACGTGAATGGTGATTGAGCCGCCGCGGTTCAGAAACACGTCCCCCAGTCGCGCGGACGTGCGCGCCCGCGGAACAGGCATGGTCGTGTCGGCATAACCGCCGGCGCTGACAGTGAACGTTGCCGGCCATCGATCGGGATCGCTTTCGATCGAAAAGGAGCCGGTGCCGTCGGCGACGGCACTCGTTTCGCCATTCGTCGTCACGACCGCGCCCGGAATCACGGCACCGGTGCCACGCTCGAGAACGCGTCCCGACAACAGCGGGAGCGGCTCCAGGACCACGGCGACCTTTTCCGGCTTCGCTGCCGCGCGAACGCTTTTCCTGACCGTTCGATAATGCGCGCTCTCGATCGTCAGCGCATATCTTCCCGTCGGCAGGCCGACCCTCGATTGCAGATCTTTCGCGGGCAACCGGAGCTCCCACACGTGCTTCGCCTCGTCAGCGACGCTCACGTGTACCTCACCATCGCGGGCGATGCCGGCCGCTGTGACGCGAAGATCGACAAATGCCTCACTGCTGCACGCAATCGTCGTTTCGTTCGCACCGGCAATGCCGAGGTGATGCGCCGTTCCGATGCTCAAATCATAGGTGTGAGCTACAGCAACTGCCTCAATGCGCTGACCACACGTGTAATCGCGACAGGCCTGGCCCGCGATGCAAAGGCGCATCGGCTCGGCTGCTGTGGCTGAGAGCGCCAGCAATGCGAGAGGCGCGAAGGACCAGGGGCGCATCAGGCGCGTTTTTGTCGCGGTTTCGCGTGAGTTACGAGCTGGACGCTCTTCAGTCGCCACGTTTCTGATAGAAACGGCACTCGCTCACAGTCGGCGAGCTTCACCTGTTCCGTTGCACCAACGGGGAGCAGTGATCCAACATGCGGGTCCTCGCACCCCGGAAGACCTTCGCCGCAGCCTTCGCCCTGACCCACGCAGTAATCATCGCCAGGCGCGTATTCGCGGATCTCACACGTCGCAAATCCGCAGACTGCCTGCTCACAGAACCAGCAGTCCTCGATCCAAGGCCACAGGAAACGCAGCTCACACGCCTGACACGCGCCACCACCATCGGCCATTGCAGGAACGCACAAACATAATGAACACAAGGAAATAAAGAGAATGAGTTTTTTCATGCGGATTTCAGTTCTCAGCGATGAAAGGTAGGCTCGTGGAGCGCTTGATGTCAAGGCGGAAGGAAGCAACTTTTACGTGACTGCGAACCGCGCTCTGTACGCCGTCGGCGTCGTTCCGAATGCTCGTCGGAAGTGATGGCGCAGCGTTTCGGAGGTATCGAATCCCGCCGCTTCCGCGACTTCGTCGATCGAGTCGCTCGTCGTTTCGAGCAGGCGCTGCGCGGCGATGAGGCGCTGCGCGCTGAGCCATCGATGCGGCGTCGTTCCGGTCTCGTCGACGAAACGGCGCGCGAACGTCCGTTCCGACATCGCGGCCTTGCGCGCGAGATCGCGGATCGTCAGACGCCGGTCCAGCTTGCGGACGGCCCACTCCATCACCAGCGCGAGGCCGTCCGATGCGCGCTCGCGGATCGGCGCGCGCACGTACTGCGACTGTCCTCCGTCGCGATGCGGCGGCACGACGAGGCGGCGCGCGACCTGATTCGCGATCTCCGCGCCGTAGTCGCGCCGCACGACGTGCAGACAAAGATCGATGCCCGCCGCGCTTCCGGCCGAGGTGAGTACGCTGCCTTCGTCGACGTACAGGACGTCCGGCTCGACGTCGATGCGCGGATATCGCGCACGGAGCTTGTCGACGTAGCGCCAGTGCGTCGTGGCGCGCTTTCCGTCGAGCAAACCCGCGGCCGCGAGCACGAAGACGCCCGAACAGATCGACAGCAGCGTCGCGCCGCGATCGTGCGCGCGGCGCAGCGCCGCGAGCAGCGCCTTCGGCGGCAGCTCGTCGGGATCGCGCCAGCCGGGAATCACGATCGTGTCGGCATTGCGAAGCACCGCGGCGCCGCCGCGCGCGAGCACGCGTACGCCGCCGGTCGCGCGCAGCGGATGCGTTTCGAACGAGCAGGTCGAGAAGCGATACCACGCAACCGGCAGCTCCGGCCGCGGCAACGCGAAGACTTCGACCGCGATCGCGAACTCGAACGTGCAGAGGCCGTCGTACAGCAGCGCGACGACGTTTTTTGGCATTGGCAGAATCTTAACGAACATTGTCATTTCTGCCCGGAGACAATCGTCGATGCGCGACCCACAATGCAACCCATGACTGCAGAACAAGTCGCCGCGCATTTCGAAAGCCTTCTCGAGCTCGAGACCGACTGCTGGGACGTTCACGCCGCGCTCGCCACGAGCGACCCCGGCTTCGTGCTGCTCGACGTCCGCGCGCCGCAGATGTTCGCTGCCGGCCACGTGCCCGGCGCGATCAATCTGCCGCACGGCAAGATCAACGAGCGCAATCTCGAGCCGTATCCGTCCGAGACGAAGTTCGTCGTCTACTGCAGCGGCCCGCACTGCAACGGCGCCGACAAGGGCGTCCTCCGCCTCGCCCGCCTCGGCCGCCCGGTGAAGAAGATGATCGGCGGCATCGAGGGCTGGAAGGACGAGGGCTTCGCACTTGTCTGACGCGCGCTTCGCGCGCGGTGGTCGGTCGTCGGTTGTCGGTCGTCGGTGTTTATGCCGCGCGCATCGCACGACCACCGACCACCGACTACCGACGACCGACGCAGGCGCACCCTGATAGGCTCCGTGCGTGGATGCCGAGCAGTTTCAGCGCGCGCTCATCACGGTTCTCGTCGTTGGAGGGATCGCCGTCGCGATCGGGACGATCGTGCTCTTTCTCGCGTTCCGCAGCGTCGGCCGCACGCGCTACTTCATCCTGATCGGCGCGCTCATCGCGTTTCTCGCGCTCTGCTGCGTCGCGCTCTTCACTCTCGCGTCTGCAGCTCGCGGATGATCGCGTCGGTGTGCTCGCCGAGGCGCGGCGCGGCGCCGCGAATCGGAAGACGCTCGCCATCGATGCGAATCGGATTGAGGAGCGAACGATATCGGCCGTCGACGTCGGCGGCGAGCTGCGAACCGGCATCGCTGCGCAGCGCCTCGAGCACACCCTGAATCAGCGAGCAGGGAATCGCGACCGCACGCATGCGGGCGATCCATTCGTCCGCGGGTTTCGTCCGAAAGATCGCGTCGAGCATCGGCACGAGCAGCTCACGATTCGTCACCCGCGCGGTGTTCGTCGCGAATCGCTCGTCCATCGCGAGATCGACGCGCTCGATCACGCGCTCGCAGAGCAATCGATAGTGGCGATCGGTCGCGCCGCCCATCGCGAACGGACGATCGCTCGCGTGAAAGAGTCCGTACGGCACGATCGACGGATGCGCGTTGCCGTAGCGCTTCGCCTCCTGCCCGGTCACGAGCGCGCCCTGGGCGACGTTCACGAGCGACGCGAGCGTCGCGCTGAAGAGCGAGATCTCGAGACGCGCGCCGCGTCCGCTCTTCTCGCGATCGAACAGCGCCGCGACGATCGCGCCGAACGCGTGATGCGCGGTGAGCACGTCCGAAAGCGCGACGCCGGTCTTCACCGGCTCGCCCGCCGGATCGCCCGTGATCGACATCAGCCCGCCGCCCGCCTGCGCGAGCAGGTCGTATCCCGGCGTGTCCGCTTCCGGCGTGTCGGCGTCGTATCCGGCGATGGAGCAGTGCACGACGCGCGGATTGATCGTCGTCGCGTCGTCGACTCCGAGAGCGCGACGGTGCGCGGGAAGGAAGTTGTCGACGACGACGTCCGCGCGCGCGATGAGCATCCGCGCGACCGCGCGTCCGTGATCCGAGCGCAGATCGAGCGCAAGCGACTCCTTGTTGCGATTCACCGAAAGGAAGTACGTGCTGAAGTCGCCGAGGAAGGGAGGGACCCAGCGGCGGGTCTCGTCGCCGCGCTCGGGCTCTTCGACCTTGATCACCCGCGCGCCCATGTCGCCGAGCATTTGCGTGCAGAGCGGACCGGCGAGGACGCGCGAGAAATCGGCGACGAGAAGGCCGTGGAGTGGCGCCGCGCTCACGTGTAGTTCTGCTTGAGCGCGTCGAGATCCGCGAGAGTCTTGCGGAGGATGCTCACGACCTTGTGGATCTCCGTGCCGTAGAGGCGGAGCTCGGCGTCGCAGTCGGTCATCGAGTAGTAGGCCTCGTCTTTTTCGAGGCGATCGCGCTCGAAGCGGAGCCGTTCGGCGAGCTCATCGATCTCGGTCAGGAGGACGAAATGGATGTCCTTCTCGCCGAGGTAGCGCTTGCATTGCGGGCAGTGAATCGAGCGGTCCTCGGACGCCTCGACCAGCTCGATGACGAACTGTCGCTGGCACTGCGGACACTCGAAAACCTCGGGCAGCATGCGTCAAAAGTCCTGACCAGCATTGTGCCACGCGGAGCAAGTCATCCACTGGAATGCTGTTCCTGGCGGTCGCGTTCATCGCCGTGTTAGCATCCCCGCCCTTCGATCTGCTTGGGAGATCGTTCAATGGTAGGACAAGCGGCTCTGGACCGCTGAATCGGGGTTCGAGTCCCTGTCTCCCAGCCACCGCAACGTGCCGGTCCGCAGGTTATCGGCGCTCGTCCAGCGGGCCCTGATCTGCTCGAGCCGGCCGTTCGCGGTGATGATCCTGATTCCCTCGTTGTACTGCTCCAGCGCCGGCAGTCCGTCGTGATGAGCGATGCTGACGGCGAAATAACCCTCCTCGCTGCTCGCGCTGGTGAACGCGACGCGCACGAGGTTCTCCACATCCGCATCTTTCGCCCAATGACCGACGCCGGTCAGGGGATTGGACATCACCATCACGGCGTCGATCCGGCCGAGCGCCAGTTTTTGCAGATTGGCCTGCTCGGAAGTGTTCTCGGCGAAGACGACGCCGCGTGCCTTCGCATCCATCACTGTCTTCGGATACTCGTAGCCTCGGATCGTGCCGACCACGACGCCCTTGCCCAGCTCCGCTTCGCTCCTGGCGATCAATGGCCGCTCCCGATTTTCATAGTAGACCGGCGTCACTTTGATCAGCGGCGTGCCGGCAAACCTGATCCGCCCCTCGAACGACGGATCCCACGACATGCTCACGCAGGCCGCGGCCTCTCCGCTCAGCACCTTGTATTTGCAGCGGTTGTAGGGGACGACTTTGAATTGGATCCGCACGCCGACAGCCTCGAACGCGGCGCGCACGACGTCGTTCGCGTACCCGGTGCCGTCGGGCCGGGAGAAGGGGTCGGCCGCGTTTTCGACGTAGATCTCGAGGATCCGGTCCGCGGCGCGGGCCGCGGGCGTCACGCTGAGAAGCTGTGCGATCGCCAGCACGCCGAGCAACTGTCGGGTTCTCATTGGAGGCCTTGATGGTGACGGATACGGAGAGTGTATACCTCCCCTGGCCTCACTGCGTTTCAGTGGTCCCGGTTGATCTACAGTCATCCGCCTGCCAGGTCTCTGGTGGCCGTGCAACCGATCGATCCGAATCCGACGACCTCCGAAGCGAACGGAAACGTCCGGCGACATTCTCGTGACGATCAACAGGCGTCAGTCCACTGCAAAGTCGCCGTGTGCCATCCTCGTCGCGGATGGAGTGAGACGATGAAAATCAGTCGCCGGTCCTTTCTCAAATCTGCAGCAGCAATCGGTGCTTCGCTCGCGTGGGTCGGACCCGCCCAGGGCTCGCGAGTCAAATGGCAGGAGCGGCGTGATCTCTATCCCCAGGGAGTCGCCTCGGGTGATCCCGACGCGCACAGCGTCATCCTCTGGACCAGACGTCCGTTCGCGGACGACACCCGCCATCTCCTGAACGTCGAGGTGGCCGAGGATGAGGCGTTCAAGCGAGTCATTGCGCACGCGCAGACGCCGGTGTCGAGCGCCACGGACTGGACCGCGCGCGTTTTGATTGGAGGACTCAAGCCGGCACACACGTACTGGTATCGATTCACCGACGCCGACGGAAATGGCAGCCGCGTCGGGCGCACCATCACCGCGCCATTGCCCAACGATGCGCGCACGGTGAACTTCGCGTTCGTGAGCTGTCAGGACGTCAACGAGGGCAAGCTCAACGCCTATCG
>Ga0075435_100002291_pt1 | contig 12647 bp, 11 predicted proteins | sample RhiMethybrSRZTD4_FD_75302 | JGI IMG/M metagenome (GOLD analysis project Ga0075435, IMG submission 75302) | Populus rhizosphere microbial communities from Tennessee, USA - Rhizosphere MetaG P. TD hybrid SRZTD4 | ecosystem: Host-associated > Plants > Roots > Rhizosphere > Soil | place: USA...
GCCCGGTGTGAGCTTCACCGCGGTCGCCAATCCCACGAGGGCGCCGCGCGGCAAGCGCGTGCGTTCGGGAACGACGTCGGCGAGGCACGCGGCGAGGAGCAGGATGCCCACCTGGCCGAACCAGAGGGCGCTGCCGATCGGCGTCGTCGCGGCCATGACGACGAAGACCACGGCGAGCGCGATGCGCCGCGAGCGGTCGACCGTCGCGAGGAACCTCGCGTACGACAGCCGGACGAGCCAGATCAGGGCGGCGACGTTCAGGGCGAACCACAGCAACGATGCGCCCCGCCAGGGAAGCCACGAGATCGGCGCGACGATGGCGGCCCACAGCGGCGGATACGTGTAGGGCAGCGGGTGCGCCAGCACGGACCCCCACCCGTCGGCGTAGAGGCCGCCTCCGGTCGCGAACATCTTGCCCGCGCGGAGGTAGACGGCGAGGTCCACGGGCGGGTCGTGCCGGATCAGCAGCGCCGCGGCCATCGGTACGACGAAGACGCCGACGATCGCCGCCGCGAGCGCGTCGGTCCGACGGGTGCTCTCCACCCCCCGAGGATACGGTCGTACGGTCCGTACACTCCCCGGCCGATGCCGAAGGTCCACGAGTACGTCGGGTTCGCGGTCGTCGGGGTGTTCACGGTCGGGTGGGTCTGGGGTTTGATCGCGCTCGTCGCGAAGCGCGATCCGGGCCAACGGTTCTGGACGTGGGTCGTGGTCGCCCAGGTGATCGTCGGCGTGCAGGCCCTGCTGGGCGTCCTCCTGTTGCTCCTGGGGTACCGGCCGGACACCTGGTTGCACTACGTGTACGGGTTCGGTCCCCTCGTGGTCTTCGTGATCGCGCACCAGATGGCCCGCGAGGTTCGCGACCAGGACGGCGGCCGCTTCTCGCACCCGTGGGTGGTGTTCGCGGCGGCCGAGTTCATCTGTTTCGGGCTTGCGGGGCGCGCGCTGATGACCGGCCTCGGGATCGGCTGACCCCGTCCGCCCGACCGGCCGGCTCAGATCTCCATCTCGAACCGGATCATGTCGTGCGCGACCCTCCCGTCCTCGATGACGGGTTCCGGATACGAGTCGAAGAACCCGGCGATCCGGCCTGCATCGCGGAACCCGACGCGACGATAGAACGAGAGCGTCCCCGAGCTGGTGTCGGCGGTACCGACCCGCAGCCGGCGCGCGCCCGAACGACGAGCGACCCGTGCGGCCGCTTCGATCGTGGCCCGACCAAGACCTCGACCACGGTACGCCTCGAGCAGCGCGATGTTCTTGACCTCCACGCCGTCGCCCTCGGGGATCAACAGGATCGCCCCGATCGGTCCCTCGTCCGAGACGATCTCGTAGAGGTCGCCCCGGTGGAGGTAGCCGCGAAGGACTGGCTCGGACTCGTCCGCCTCGAGGAGGATCGGGACGCAGCGCTCACGGTCCGAGACGGGTTCGAGACGGACCACTTCCGGCGCGGGAGCCACGGCGACAGTCTGCCGTCCGTGTGTCGTCCGTGCGACCTCCCCATACCCTGGACGCGTGGCCCGTGTTCGTTACTCCCGCTGGGACGGTTCGCAGGACCCCTTCGGTGACGACGTCCCCGCCTCCGACGTCCTCGAGGAGCTGTCCGACGACATCCTGATGGGCGACACGCCGGACGCGGCGCTCCGGAGGCTCATGCGTCGCGGGATGAGCGGTCGCTTCGGCGGGCTGGACGCGTTGCGCCGGCGGCTGCAGCAGCGTCGAGAGGAGGAGCAGGAGCGACTGAACCTCGCCGGGCCGCTCGAGGAGCTCCGGGAGCGGCTCGACGAGATCCTCGATCGGGAGCGGTCCCGGTTGTCGTTCGAACCGGGGGACGACGCCCGGCTCCGCGAGACGGCGTTGGACGCCCTCCCGCCCGACGTGGCCGGTCAGATCCGCGAGCTCCAGGAGTACCGGTTCATGGACCCGGAGGCGCAGCGTCTCTTCGACGAACTCATGGAGCACCTGCGGGAACAGGTCCTGGGGTCGTACTTCCGCCAGCTCGCGCAGGGCATGCGCAACATCGACCCCGAGCAGCTCGCCCGCTTCAAGGACATGGTCGCCGAGCTGAACGACCTGCTCGAGCGTCGCGAGCGCGGCGATGACGTCCAGCCCGCGTTCGAGGACTTCATGCAGCGCTACGGCGATCTCTTCCCGGACCAGCCGCGGACGCTCGATGAGCTCCTCGAGCAGATGGCGCGCAGGATGGCGGCGATGTCCCGGCTGCTCGCGTCGCTGTCCGACGAGCAGCGCGCGGAGCTCCAACAGCTGATCGACGACGTGATGCAGGACATGGACCTCGCGTTCGAGATGGACCGGCTCGGCGCGAACCTGTCCGGCGCCTTCCCCGACATGGGTTGGGGTGAACCCGAGTGGGGGGTCGGCGACGACGCGATGCCGATGTCGGCGACCGTCGACGCGCTCGAGCGGATGCACGACTACGAGGAGCTCGATCGGACGCTCGAGGGCGCGTACCCCGGTGCGTCGTTGGAAGACGTGGACGAGGATGCCCTCCGTCGGACGCTCGGGGAGCCCGCGGTCCGCGACCTCCGCCGGCTCGAGCAGATCGAGAAGATGCTCGAGGATGCGGGGCTCGTCCAGCGCAACCGCGGGCGGCTCGAACTCACGCCGAAGGGAGCGCGGCGGATGGGCGAACGCGCGCTCACGCGCGTGTTCGAACGTCTGACGCGCGACCGGGAGGGAACGCACGAGGCGCGCGATCCGGGCGGGCTCGCCGAGCCGACCGGCCAGACGCGGCCGTGGCGCTTCGGCGACCACGGGCAGATCGCGGTGCAGCGGACCGTCTTCAATGCCGTCACGCGCGGCGGCGCGTCCGACCAGGGCGTCCGGTTGCTCCCCGATGACTTCGAGCTCGTCGAGGCGGAGGAGCGGACCGAGACGGCGACGGCGCTCCTGCTGGACCTGTCGTTCTCGATGCCGCTCCGCGGACACCTGATCCACGCGAAGAAGATGGCGCTGGCGCTGCAGGCGCTGATCGAGGGACGCTACCCGCACGACACGCTCTACCTGATCGGCTTCAGCGACTACGCCCGGCGGCTGAAGCCGCAGGATCTCGCCGCGCCGGGGTTCGAGCGCACGTACGGCACGAACATGCAGCACGCGTTCCTGCTGGCGGGGCGCCTCCTCGCGCAGCACCCGCGGGCGGCACGCCAGGTGATCATGGTGACCGACGGCGAGCCGACCGCGCACCTGGAGGGCGAGGAGGCGTTCTTCTCGTGGCCGCCCGAGCCCCAGACGATCCGGCTGACGCTGGCCGAGGCGGTGCGGCTCGCCCGGAGTGGCGTGACGCTCAACATCTTCATGCTCGAGGAGTCCGAGGGGCTCGCGCGGTTCATGGAACGGCTCGCCGAACGCACCGGCGGACGCGTCTTCCTGATGGACGATCGCAACGTCGGCGACTTCGTCCTGCGCGACTACGTGCGGCATCGCACCCGGTAACCTCGCGCCGTGCGGCGCGGCGTCAAGGTGCTCGTGTGGACCGGTGTGTTCGCGGCCTGTGCCGGCGCCGGCGCGTTCGTGGCCGCGCACACGAACCCGTTCCCCCCCGGCGTCGAGGATCCGGGCGCCCGACCGACCACGCCGCCTCCGACGAGCCCATCACCGACGAACGAGCGATGGACGCTCGGCATGTTCAGCGCGACGAAGCACGTGCTCCACGTGGGCGGTTCCTGCCGGAGCACGTGGCAGACGTGGGGGCCCGTCACGATCGATCCGAACGGGATCGTCACGGGAACGGTGACCGCGCGGCTCCGAAGCTGGAGCTGTGACTTCGCCGTCGCGCAGGTCCAGACGAGGCTCGTCCGGTTGACCGTGTCCGGGGATCGATCCGGCGACCGGATCGCCTTCGCGTTCTCGATCGAAGGGTCCGCCCCGACCGGCTCACAGGACCTCGGGGGCTTCGCGTCGACCGTCGAACACATCCGCCCCAAGGGTCAGATCGTCCAAGAAGGCTACGCCGGGATCGGGGTGCATGCGACCCGCCCGGACGGCGACTTCGGCGGATACACGAACGACAGCGAGATCCAACTGAACTGCGTTGCGGGCTGTTGAGGGTTCGCCTTCATACAACTGGTAGCTGGCAGTCCAATCGTGGATGATTGGGGCCCATGAACGACGAAAGCCTCCAACGGGCCAACGCTTTCCTTGCCGCCGTCTCCGAAAGGGTCGCAGTTGGCGAGGTGCTCACAGACACCCCGGCCGAGATCGGGCGTGCCTTGGGGATGCCCGACGCCCTGTCGACGGCCAGGGCCGTCCGCGCGCTGATCGCCCGCCGGAGGCTCGAGCCCGCGAACGGGTCCTACCGTCTCCTCGACGCGAAGCCGGTGGAGAGCGGCGAGAAGGAATCGATCGGGCGGCGGCCGCGGCGCGCCCGCGGCGCGGCCAGGCCGCGCGGGGGGCGCGCCGCGGCCTCCGCCAGCGGCTACTCGGACCTCGGACGCGCGGTCGTGGACAAGCTGGTCGACCTCGGTCGCGAGAACGCGCAGCTCCGAGCCGAGGCGAGGACCCTCCGCGAGGAGGCCCGCGACGCACGGGCGCGTGCGGACGACGCGGAGCGACGCGCCCGAGGCGCCTCGGAGAAGTCGAGGGAGCTCGAAGGCCGCGCGGAGATGGCCGAGTCCAACCTGCGCGCCTTGCTCGCGTCGGCGCGCGGCAGCAACGTCCGCCCGGACGCGCCGGTCGGCGACGCCGAGATGGCGGCGATACTCGGGGTGCTCAAGGGCGACGAGAACGGCGACGCGCCGGCGGGCGCGACCGAGGCACCCGGCGTCGAGGAGACGGCCGAGCTGCGCGGATCGCTGGACCCCGACGCCCCGGCCGTCGGCTAGATCCCGGGAGCTACGGCTCCTCGCCGAGGGGGAGCAGGTGGCACGCGACCTCGTGACCCGGCGTCGCGCTCGCGAGCATCAGGTCCTGTTCGTTGCACCGGTCCAGGATGCCCAGCGCCTCCGCGCGGCCGCTGGCGACGACCGGGCACCGCGGATGGAACCGGCATCCGCCCGGGATCCTCGTGGGGTCGGGCGGCTCGCCTCGCAGGATCGGCCGCTCGGCGCCCCCGGCCTCGGGCACCACGTTCAGGAGCGCCTTCGTGTACGGATGCTTCGGCCGCTGGAGGACCTCCTCGGCGGGGCCGATCTCGACGACGCGTCCCAGGTACATCACCGCGACCCGGTCCGCGACGGTCCATGCGAGGCCCAGGTCGTGGGTCACGATCAGGATCGAGATCCGGAGCTCCTCGCGGAGCTTCATCAAGAGCGCGAGGATCTCGCCCCGGACGGACGCGTCTAGGTTGGACACGGGCTCGTCAGCAACGATCACGCTGGGATCGAGGACGAGCGAGCCGGCGATCACCACGCGCTGGCGCTGTCCGCCGGAGAGCTCGTGCGGGTAGAGCAGGTAGAACCGTTCCGGAGGACGCAGACCGGCTCGCGAGAGAGCCCGCGCGACCAGTTCGTCCTCCGACTCGCCATTCGGTCCCTCGTTGATGTTGTGGATCCGTAGACCCTCCGCGACGATCTCGTAGATCGTCTGGCGCGGGTTCAGCGCCGCGGTCGGGTCCTGGAAGACGATCTGGACCTGCCGGCGATACGGACGGAGACCGCTCGTCGAGCGCGGCAGCGTCTTGCCTTTGAACCGGATCGTGCCCTTGGCGGGTGTGATCAACCCCATGATCGCCCTGGCCGTCGTCGTCTTGCCGCACCCGGACTCGCCCGCGAGCGCGAGCACCTCGCCTTCATGCAGCGTCAGGCTGACGTCGTCGACGGCCTTCGCGTCGACGCTCTTGCGACCCATCAGGCCGGCGAACAGCCCGACGCGACCCTTGAAGTTGACCTCGATGTGCTCGACCTCGATCACGGGCGTCCCGAGCTCGAGCGGCGACGCTGCCGGGAGCGCCTCGCTCACGTCCGCGCGACCCCCTCGAGCGTCGGAGCACCGTTGGCGTGCACGCACGCGGCCGTGCGGCCAACCCCCGCGTCCCAGAGCTCGGGGACGAGCTCTGGGCAGACCGCCGTCACCTCGGCGCAGCGTGGATGGAACGGACACCCGCTCGGGATCAGCTGCGGGTCGGGCGGGTCGCCACCGAGGCCGGACGGTCGCTTGCGGAACCGTTGGTCGCCGATCTCCGGGAACGCCGCCGCGAGCGCCTTCGTGTACGGGTGGACCGGGGAGTGGAAGACCTCGTTCGCCGGACCCTCCTCGACGATCTTGCCCGCGTACATGATCGCGAGCTTGTCGGAGACCTCGACGAGCACCGAGAGGTCGTGCGTGATGAAGAGCATCGCGAGCCCCAGGTCGTGCTGGAGTGACCGCAGGAGCTTCAGCACCTGCGCCTGCACCATCACATCGAGCGCGGTCGTCGGCTCGTCCGCGATGATCAGCGACGGGTTGCACGCGAGCGCCATCGCGATCATCACGCGCTGCTTCTGACCGCCGGACAGCTCGTGTGGGTAGTCGTTGATCCGCCGCGGCGGCAGCCCTACCTGTTCGAGCAGCGCGCCCGCCCGGACGAACGCTTCTCGTTCGTCCGCCATCCGGTGCACGGTGATGGCCTCGACGATCTGGTTGCCGATCCTCTGGACGGGGTTCAACGCGTGGAGTGCGCCCTGAAAGACGATCGACGCCCCCGTCCAGCGTGTGGCTCTGAGCTTCCCCGGCGAGAGCTCGAGGACGTCCTTGCCGTCGAGGGTGATGTCGCCCTCGATCCGGGTCTGGGGCGAGTGCAGGCGCAAGACCGCGCCCGCGATCGTCGACTTCCCGCACCCCGACTCGCCGGCGAGCCCCAGGACCTCGCTCTTGTCGATGTCGAACGTGACGCCTCGCACCGCCGGCACGTCCCCGCCCTTGGTGCTGTAGGTGACGCGCAGGTCGCGGACGGAGAGGACGCTCACCGCTCGCGGATCCTGGGGTTCACGATCTCATCCATCGCGAAGCCGACCATCGTGAACGCGAGGACCACGAGGACGATGCACAGGCTCGGCGCCAACAGCCACGCCCACTTCCCCAGGGTCAGGGCTCCGTTGTTGAACGCCTCTTCGATCGTCGTGCCCCACGACGGCCGGAGCGGGTCGCCGAGACCCAGGAACGACAACGCCGATTCGGAGAGGATCGCGATCGCGATCGTGAGGATGGTGTTCGCGAAGATCACCGGCATCACGTTCGGCAGGACGTGGCGGGTCACGACGTGCCAGTCGCTCCCTCCGAGCGCCCTCGACCGCTCGATGTACGTCCGCTCCTTGACGGAGAGGACCTGCGCTCGGACGAGGCGTGAGGTCCCGGCCCACGAGGTCAGGCCGATGATGAAGATGATCACCCACATGTTCTGTCCGAAGACGGCGGCGAGCACGATCGCGAGCGCGAGCCAGGGCAGGACGAGGAACACGTCGGTGAGGCGCATCAGGACGACGTCGGAGATCCCCGAGCGGTACCCGGCCCAGATCCCGATCGTGCTCCCGACGACCATCGAGATCAGCGACGCCGTCAACCCGACGAACAACGAGATCCGCGACCCCTCGACGACGAGCGACAGGACCGAGATGCCCTGCAGGTTCGTCCCGAAGGGATACGCCCAGGAGGGATTCGCGAGGACCGGCCCGTTCGTGGTGATCGTGGGATCGAGACGACCCTTGTCCGAGAAGATCGAGACGATCGCCATCGCGAAGAAGAACACCAGGATCGCGAGACCGAACATCCCCATCTTGTTCCTCCGGAACTGGTTCCAGAACCGAACGAACGCCTTCCGGCGCCGGGCCCAGCGGATGCTCCGAGGCGACAGGCGCTTCGGGAGGACGACCGGCGCCTCGGTCGTCGCCGGCGCGAGCGGTTCGGTCTCGGTCTTCACGCCGACCTCACGCGGGGATCCAGGTACGCGTACGTCAGGTCGGCGATCAGGTTCGCGATCAGGACGGCGACCGCCGCGAACAGGAAGGTTGCCTGCAGGACGGGGAAGTCCCTGGCCCTGAGCGCCTGATACGAGAGCAGCCCGACGCCCGGGTAGGAGAAGACGATCTCGACGGTGATCACACCGCCGAGGATGAACCCGAACGACAGCGCGATCAGCGTGACCGTCGGCAGCAGCGCGTTGCGCACCGCATGCCGCCGGAGCACGTACTTCTCGCGGACACCCTTCGCGCGAGCGAGCGTGATGTACTCCTCACCGAGGACGTCCAGCAGGGAGCTCCGCATCAGCAGGTAGAACTCGCCGAGGTACGCGAGCATCAGCGTGAGCCAGGGCAGCGCCATGTGGTTCGCGACGTCGGCGAAGTGCGCGAACCCCGTGTACTGGGTCACGGGCGCCCCATCGTAGCCTCCGGCGGGGAACCATCCGAGCCATCTCGAGAAGATCAGGAGCAGGATCATCCCCAGGACGAACTCCGGCATCGCGTAGAGGACGAGCGACGACGACATGGAGCTGTTGTCGACCCACCCTCCACGGCGCCATCCGCCGTAGATCCCCATCGCGACCCCGATCACGATCGAAGCGATCGTGCTCGTCGTGATCAGGATCAGGGACTTGCCGACCCGGCTCCAGAAGATCGACGTCACCGAGGAGTCGGGGTAGATGATCGTCGACGCCCCCATGTGGAGCGTGGCCGTCTCCTTCAGGAAGCGGACGTACTGGTTGGGGAAGATCGGCTGGTCGAGGCCGAACTCGTGCTTCAGCTGCTCGGCCTGCGCCGGCGTGTACTTGGCGCCGGCGGCCTTCAGGAACGTCCGCACGGGATCGCCCGGCATGAAGTAGTGGAACAGGAAGAACGTGAAGGTGAGGACGAAGAACAGGGTGATGACGAGCTGCACCACCTTCCCGAGGAGGTACCGCTGCGTCCCCACCCTGTCGCCTCGTTCCCCTGCAGGTCGTCAGGCCATCACGCCATGTCCTCGTCGGACGCCGACCGCCGGCGACTGACGCCGATCACGCCGGCGACGACGATCCCGACCACCGCGATGATACCCACCCACGCGATCGCAGGGATGCCGCCGCTGCTCGTCGAGGCCGCTTCGTTCCCGCGCAGGTGCACCGTGAGCGCGGAGTACGGCGTGTACTGGCTCCACAACGTCCCCTCCGGCTGCGGTGACTGGTTGTCTTCGAGGCCCGCCCACTTGGCGCTGTTGTAGAGCTCCGTGGTCCGGTTGTACTCGAGGACGATCTCGGGGATGTCGTCGTAGATCTTCTGCTGCATCTGGTTGATGATGTCGACCCGCTGCTGCTGGGACTGCGCCGTCTGCTGCGCCTTGTACATCTGGTCGTATTCCGGGTTGGAGTAGCAGGTGTCGCTCCACGATCCGCACTGATGCGACGTGAACGTCGACAGGATGAAGTCCGGGTCCGGGTCCGGGTACCAGCCCCAGATGTACATGTCGTAGTCGTTGTCGTACCAGTCGTTCGTGAGCTTGTTCGTGGTCTCGACCGTGTTGATCGTCTTGATCCCGATCTGCTTCAGCCATCCCGAGATGTACTGACCGAGCTGTGCGCCGTAGTCGCTGTCGGAGCGCAGGATGAAGCGGAACTCCAGGTTCTGCCCGCTCTTCGGGTCGTTCCTGATCCCGTCGCCGTCCGTATCCGTATAGCCCGCCTGATCCAGGAGAGCGTTGGCCCCGGAGATGCTGAACTGGATCGCATCGGGTGGATCGAGGTGGTACTGCGGCCACGGGACGATCGTCGAGCCGATGGAACCCGTGCCCTGGAGTACCTTGTCCACCAAGGTCTGCTTATCGATCGCCATCTCGATCGCCTTGCGGACGGTCACGTCCTGGAGGATCGGGTTGCCGGTGCCTCCGGTCCTCTTGCAGTACGGCGCCGCGTCCGCGGCCGACGGGTCACACATGTTGAAGCTCATCTGGTCGAACCCGCTGGTGGGCCCGAGGTGGGCCGTGATGCCATTGGCGCCGTTCTCCTGCGAGATCTGGTTGAACAGCGCGATCGAAGGTGTCCCCGTGTAGTCGATCTCTCCCTGCTTGAGCGCGGTGACCATGGCCTCGGCATTGTTGTAGTGCTTCACGATGAAGCGGTCGATCTGCGGCGCGCCGCCCCAGTAGTCCTTGTTCGCGGTCATCGTCCACGATTCGCCCTTGACCCACTCGGTCATCTGGAAGGGGCCGCTCCCGATCATCTTCCCGTTGTCGAAGAAGGGGTCCTTCTTGATGTCGGAGCAGGGTTTCCCGTCCCAGATGTGCTTGGGCACGATGTAGACCCACGGTGGACGCACGGGCGCCGTGTTCGGCGTGTTCATCGTCCACACGAGCGTGGTCGGGCTCGTCGCCTCGATGCTCTTCGTGTAGTCGGGCACGAGGTAGTCGAGCGAGTTCCCGAGCTGACATTGCAACGTCGTGTTGTACGTGTACGCGATGTCGTCGGCCGTGACGGGCTGACCGTCCTGCCACTTCGCGTCGCCCCGGATCGTGAACGTCCACGTGAGGGCGTCGGGCGACTGCGTCCACGACGTCGCGAGGCCGGGCGCGGCCGACAGGTTCGCCTTGTCGAAGTTCTCGAGCATGTCGAAGTTCATGCCGATCACCTCGTACTCCTGCGTGGTCAGGGCCTTCCACGGGTTCACCGTGTTGAGGTCGGCGATCGTCCCCTCGACGAAGTCGATCGGCCCCGAGTTCGACGGCCCCGCGGAAGAGCCGACGCTCTGAGCCAATGCGGTTCCGGCCAGCGACACCGCTAGGAAGCTCCCGAGCGCCGCGATCACGACCACCGCACGACGACCTGCACCCATCCCGCTCCTCCTCCGGTCGATAGCGTCCATCGGGGCTCTCCCTCTCCTTCCCTTGGTGCTACGAACGAGCCCGGACCCCGGGTTCGTCGATCGTCAGCGTTCGGGCATCGGCGTCCAGCGTGGCCCGGACCCCAAGTGGGATGGTCGCGAGGTGTTTCCCGTGACCAAGCGGCAGCTTGTATAGCACCGGGACCCCGAGCTGCGCCAGGCAACGCTCCAGAACGTCTTCGATGGAACGGTTCCGGGGCGCCTCCGGGTGCTTCTCGCTCCAGTCGCAGTCCTTCAGCTCCCCTACGACCACGCCGGCGACGCGGTTCAGCTTGCCTGCCAGGCGCAGCTGGTCGAGGTGGATCTCGATCACGTATGCCGGCTCGTTGACCTCCTCGAAGAACAGGATCGCGCCGTCGAAGACCGGCTCCCACGGTGTCCCGAGGAGGTGGACGAACGTGAACAGGTTGCCGCCCACGATGGGGCCGGCCGCGCGGCCGCCGACGATCGCGCGACGGTAGGGGTCATCCGGGTCGTCCGGGACCGGTCCAGCGGCACCGTCCCGGAACGCCGCCCGCGCCGACTCCCACGTGAACTCGGTCCGCTCGGGGTAGCCCATCGATCCCAGGCCGGGGCCGTGCAGCGTCGCCAGGCCCGCCTCCTGGCGGAGGGCGATGTGGAGGTTCGTGATGTCCGAGAAGCCCATCAGGGCCTTCGGGTTCGCCGCGATCAGATCGAAGTCGAGGTGGGGGAGGATCCGGATCGCGCCGGTCCCGCCCCACAACACCTGGATCACGTCGACCTCGGGATCGGCGAAGAGCGTGTGGAGGTCCTCGGCGCGCTTCTCCGCCGGTCCGGCCTCGTAGTCGTCCTTCGACCAGACGCCGTCGAGCAACCGGACGGTGTACCCCTTCGACTCCCACCACTCCTTCGGCCGGTAGACGTCCGAGGCGTTGAAGTACGGGCCGGAGGGGGCGCAGACGCCGATCGTCCCGCCGTCGGGGAGCGGCGCCCCGAAGCGGTTCGCGGCCACGTCCACCGTCACGAGGCCAGCTCCGTGAGGTCGATCTCGTCGTACTCGCGCTCGCACGGGTTCCCGATCGCCACCCACATCCTCCGCGCGCCGAGGTCGGCCACCATCGAGAACATGCACGCGGACGCCTCGTCGCCTTCGGCGGGGTCGGGGTGCAGACAGATCGCCTGCGGCGCGGAGTCGTGATCGCGCATGATGTCCATCACGTCCTCCGGTCCCGACGGGGGATGCTCGTCGAGCAGCTCCTGGAGCCGTGCGAGGCGGGCCCGCGACCCGTCCGAGGGTGTGGGCGCCAGCTCCGCGAGATCGCTGCGGTAGTGGTTCGTGTGCGGCGACGGGCCGTCCAGGACCCGGTGCTCACGACCCGACGTCTCGAGGGTGAAGCAGTCGCCGTCTGCGAAGCCGTACACGTGCCCGTACCCGCCGGCCCTTCCGGGAACGGCCCCCCGCGCGATCGCGTCGCGCCGGTCGCGCGCCTCGAGGGAGCTCCGGGAGACGAGGACCCGCGGGATCCCGACGCCGTCGTCCGACGCGGTGAGCGAGCCGATGCCCTGGGCGCCGCCGTGACCGTTCATCCCGACGGCCGGCAGGCAACAGACGACGGTCGGGCTCGCGACCGGCGTTCGTCCGTCCGCCGGGCGGTCGATCACCACGGCGACGTTCCCGGCATCCCCCGCGAGCCAGTGCTCGTTGTGCGCGAGGAGCGTCGACCCGTCCTCGGTTCGGACGGACAGGCTGGAGCAGTGCTCGGCCGGCGGCTTCGCCGTATATCCCTCCTTCTTCTGGAGGAAGAGCAGCTCGCCTTCCGGCGACTCGAGGAGCGGCTCGAGCTCCTCGAACGCGTTGATCGCGAAGAGCTCCATCACGGGGACGAGCGCGGCGACCGACATCCC
>Ga0075435_100002292_pt1 | contig 12644 bp, 7 predicted proteins | sample RhiMethybrSRZTD4_FD_75302 | JGI IMG/M metagenome (GOLD analysis project Ga0075435, IMG submission 75302) | Populus rhizosphere microbial communities from Tennessee, USA - Rhizosphere MetaG P. TD hybrid SRZTD4 | ecosystem: Host-associated > Plants > Roots > Rhizosphere > Soil | place: USA...
GCGGGCCCAGCAGGACTCGAACCTGCGACCTCCTGGTTCGTAGCCAGACGCTCTATCCAACTGAGCTATGGGCCCCGGGGGTCAGAAACTCCGATCCTAGCATCCTTCGAACGGCACGTGGAAGAGACGGGCGCGCGGTCGCCGGATCACGATCGGCCGCGCGCCGTGCGCCGCCAGACGACGTACGCGGGGAGGCCGAGCAGGACGACGCCAATGCCGATTGCCGCGCGCGCCGGCTGCGTCGCGATCGTGTTCCCGACGAGCGCCGCCGCCGCCGCGATGAAGAGCATCGGCGTCCACGGATAGCCGGGCACGCGGAACGGACGGACGGCCTCGGGCCGCGTGCGCCGCAGGATGAAGACGCACGCCGCGCCGAGCGCATAGAAAATCCACCCGACGAACACGACGTAGGTGAGCAGCTGCTCGAAGGTGCCCGACGCCGCGAGCACCATCGACCAGATCGTGCCCGCCACGATGCTCACCGCCGGCGTCCCGTGCCGCGGGTGGACCTCGCCCAGCACGCGAAAGAACAGCCCGTCGCGCGCCATCGCGTAGTACACGCGCGGCGCCGTGATCGTCATGCCGTTGGTCGCCGAGAAGATCGACACGAGAATCGCCGCGGCGATCGCCTTCGCCGCGCGCCCGCCGACGATCGCGCTCACGGCGTCCGCCGCGACGCGATCGGACGCCGCGACGCCGTCGGTGCCGAGCGCCGCCATGTAGCCGACGTTCGCGAGCACGTAGATGACGATGAGCGACGCGGTGCCCAGGACGATCGCGCGCGCGAAGATCCGCTGCGGATCGATCGCCTCGCCCGCCGAGAACGTGACGTACTGCCATCCCTCGTACGCCCACAGGACGCCGATCATTCCGAGGCCCATGCTCGAGAGGAGCGACGGCGTGATCGACGCCGGCCACATCGCGGCCGCGCCGCCCGCCGGCGCGCGCCGCGCCGCGATGAGCACCACGCTCATCACGAGGAGCGCGCCGACCTTGATCGCCGTGCTCCAGTTCTGCACGTCCGCGCTCCGCCGCGTGCTGCGGACGTTGATGGCCGCGACGATCGCCAGCAGCGCGACGGCCGCCGCTTTCCGGGCGAGCGGACCGAGCGCGATGAACTCCTGGAGATATGCCCCCGCCGCCACCGCCAGCGTCGCCGCCGATCCGGGCGCGATGACGAGGAAGAACGTCCACCCGTAGAGAAACGCGGTGAGCGGCCCGAACGCGTCGCGCAGGTACACGTAGAGCCCGCCGGCCGCGGGGTTCATCGCGCCGAGCTCGCCGTACGCGAGCGCGCCGAGGAGCGATAGCACGCCGCCGACGATCCACACGACGAGCGCCGGCCCGGCGCGCCCCCCGGCCTGCCGCACGACGCCGCCCGGCACGAGAAAAATGCCCGAGCCGATCACGGTGCCGATCACGATGAGCACGAGGTCACGAAAGGACAACACGCGTGTAAGAGTTGCGCCAGTCACGGCGCCGCAACGATAGCATGTGCGAAAACGCGTAACAGCCCCGCTGTCCGTCCGCGCACGGCCATCACCTGCCTCGAGGCCAACGACACCGCCACGAGAGAACACCAGATACAACGCGACCGTTAGGTCGGCCCCCGAGCCGTGTTCGCTCACGCATTCGCGGAACGCTTGTTGCTCGCCCTGACGCTCCGTTCGTCTCACCACGAACAGGGCATTGCGTGACGAGGAGGAGCAAAGTGCACGTACGATGGTCCTCGCTTGTCTCGAAACCTATCTGGGCCACGCTGACGGCGACCACGATCGTCGCCGGCGCCGCCGGATACCGTCTCGCCGCACAAGCATCGTCGACGCTCGGTCCCGCGTTCGAACCTCGCATTCTCGCGGCCGCACTTCCCGAATCGCCGTTCGATCTCCGCTTCTTCAGCACGGCGGTCAAGGTCGACGGGAACGGCCAGGTGATCACGGACATCAACACGCCGCCGAACGGCCTCGTGGGCGCGGAGGCCGCGGGCGAGCGCGCGGGGCTGCCCCGCTTCACGAAGATCATGTTCGCCAACTCGTACAACAATGGGACGCCGGCCGATCGTCTCGATCCGAACAACCAGATCGTGAAGAGCGGCGATCAGCACTGGCCGCACGTGAAGCAGCCGATGCGCAGCTGGCCGAACGCCGTCGCCGTCACGCCGGACGGCGCCAAGGTGTACGTCACGCTGCCGGGGCGCGAGGGGTATCCCGACTGGCGCGTCGCGGTCGTCAACACGAGCACGCGCGCCGTCGCGAAATGGATCGATCTGCGGCCCGCGGGCCAGACGCGGGGAACGCGGCCCGACGGCATCGCCATCTCGCCGCTCAACACGTCGATCTACCCGAGGCCGTACGCGGTCGTCGTCAACGAGTACGCGAACTTCGCGAGCGTGATCGACACCGGCAGCGACACGCTGATCGGCCAGTTCGCTACCGACTTCTACGGCGAGGATCTGATTTTCAACGCGGCCGGCACGCGCCTGTACGTGACCGACCGCTTCAACGATCAGGTGCGCGCGTTCTCGATCGCGAAGGGGCCGTTCATCACGCAGATCGCTGCAATCCCGACGGGCGCCACCGCACTGGATCGCACGAACCCGCGCGACCTCACGATGAGCGCCGACGGCAACACCCTCTACGTCGCGAACACGCTCGGGCACACCATCGGCGTCATCAACGTCGCCGGCGACGCCAACCAGCTGGTGAAGACGATGCCGGTCGGCGGCCTCTCCACCGACGTCAAGGTGGCGGGGCGCTGGGGGATCGTGTCGGGCCACGAGACCAACAGCGTGCTCAACGCAACGGAGACCGGACACGGGATGCCGAAGGCCGTGGGCAACGCCGCCATCAGGAACAGCGGCGCACCGCTCGGCTATCTTCCGGTGATGACCGACGCCACACGCGCGACGACGTTCGACGACATCGGCACGGAGCTGAACGTCTTCGACACGGCGACGAACAAGTTCGTCTACCGGTACGTCGATTTCGAGCGCGATCTGTCGATGCTGGTGACGCCCGGCGCGGTCGTCGACCTCGGCGATCACGAGGCGGGCCAGAAGATCATCAGGGGCAGCGGCGCCGAACAGATCGCCGTCCACGGCGATCTGCTCTTCGTCTCGCAGCTGCACTCGGATCAGGTCGAAGTATTCCGCATCAACCAGGCGCCGGCCAGTCCCTCGCAGATCCTCACGCGCCTGACGATGGAGTTCACCGGCGGCATCACGCCGCAGGGGCTCGCCGTCTCGCCCGACGGCCAGACGCTCTTCGTCGCGAACATGCAGACCGAGGATCTCTCGTTCCTCGGCGTCGGCGCGGACGGCGCGCTCACGCGCCAGGGATTCGTCGCCGTCGGCGTCACCGACCAGACGCCGGATCCGGTGAAGGGCGGCAACGGCGATCATCTCTTCTCGACGCACGAGGAGGTCGGCCTGCGCTGGCTGTTCACGCAGTCCTACTCCGACGACGGCCAGAAGTCGTGCGGCCATTGCCACTGGCAGAGCCGCCACGACGGCAACGCATGGAACGTCGGCGGCAACGCGGTCGGCGGGCCGAAGGCCGTCCCGCAGAACAAGGACCTCTCCGACAACTGGCCGCAGTGGTTCGAAGGGCTCCTCAACAACATGAGCAGCTACGCGTCGACGTGCAACGGCGAGCTCAACGTCGCCGAGCGGCGCACGGCGCTCTTCCCGCAGGCCACGCTCGCCGAGCGGCTGCAGGCGCGCGACGCGTTCGTGCGGCAGAAGACCGCCGAGAACTCGCGCGCGATCGGACGCCCTGAGCTCGGCGGCGATGCCTTCTCGATCGGCTACTACGAGATGGCGTTCGCGCAGATTCTCTGGACGCAGAACGAGACGCGGCTGCTGCCGAATCCGCTGAAGCAGTTCCCCGACACGGCGGCCGCGCAGATCGCGCGCGGCAAGTTCCTCTTCACCGCCGAGGTCGCCGACGGCGGCAGCGGCTGCGCCAGCTGCCATCACAACGGCAACAAGATCACCAACGGGCAGGTGGATGACACCTTCCAGGACTTCAACATCCACGAGCCCGGCGTCGTCGCCGAGACGACGGTGAGCAACGACGGCGTGTTCCTGCGGCTCGCCGCGAACTACATCTTCGAGCCGTTCGCGCAGCCGGCCGATTCCGGCGGGCGGCAGAACATCAGCAGCCGCAACACGAAGCACCTGCGCGCGTTCTGGGACAGCGTGCCGCGGTGGCTGAACCACGGAGCGGCGCACACGATCCGCGAGATTCTTCTTGCGCCCGACTCGCCGCTGCTCAAGCCGGGCGAGCGCGGCTTCAACTTCCGCACGGTGCGGACGGATGCCTCGCGCCGCGTCGCGCACAACTTCCTCGGAGGTCCGGCGATCGTGCTGCCGACTGAAGTGCCGATCACGATGGCCGACAGCGGATCACGAGGGATCACCGTTGCGGCGATCCCGGGCGTCACGTTCGCCGGCGACGGGAACGGGCCGATCTACGTCAGCCTCGACAAGCCGGTGCAGGTGTCGCCGCCGGATGCGGCGTATCCGGAGGGACGCCTGCAGGTCGATCGGCTCGGCAGCGACAACCTCGCGGCTCTCGTCGTCGTCAACAACGGCGTGCGGCAGATCAACCCGGCGCTGGCCGCGAACAACATCGCGGTGATCAAGGACACGCACGGGAAGACGTCGCAGCTGTCCGCCGCCGACATCGAGGCGCTGTCGAAGTACCTGATGTCGTTGCAGAAGTAATCGCGCGAGGCGGGCGCGTTGCGAAGCCGACGCTTCGCAACGCGCTCGCGCGTCTAGAACCGGAACTGCGCGGCGAGCCTGAGAATGCGCGGCTGCAGAATGCTCGTGGGCGTGCCGCCGGTACCGGGATCGGACGAGACAAACGGCGCCAGCGACGTGCTGAGGGCCGTCCCCTCGGTCAGCACCGTATTCGAATTCAGCGCGTTGAACATGTCGACCTGGCCCTGCACGGTCACGCCGCGCGGAAGGCGGAACGTGCGCCTCAGCCCGAGATCGAGCTGATTCCACCGCGGCTCGTAGCGCGTGCCGGGCGACGCCAGCTTGACCGTGACAGCCGGATCGCCGGCGAAGCGGGACGGGAGCACGACGGCGCCCGGCGTGCATCCGGCCGCCGTGCAGTCGGTCGGATAGCGCGTGCTGCCGCGATTGATCGTCCAGCTCACGCCGCCGTTGTCGATCGTGTTCGTCGTGCCCTTGGGCGCGCCCGGGTAGCTCTGGAGCGACGCGCTGACCTCGAATCCGTACCACAGCGGCACGTTCGCATTCAGCTTGAACGAGTGCTGGAAGGGAATCGACGCGCCCTGGCCGAGGTTCTGAAACGTCGCCAGCGACTGATCGCAGAAGCGCAGCGTATTCGGGCTGTTCAGCGTCGCCGACGCGTTCGCGGTATTCATCGTGCAATCGATGTCGACGAGGCGCTCCATGCCCCAGCCGCCGAAGACGAGCGTGTGCCGCGGCAGCCGCGCGTTCACGTTCACCTCGTATCCGGTGAACGTATTCTGCCGCAGGCTCGTGTCGGTCATGTTGCTCAGGAACAGATCCGGCGCGATCCCGTTCTTGTTCTGATTGATCTGGAAGACCGTGAGCGGCTCGCCGTTCAGCGGGTTGGCGATCGTCGTCGTCGTCCAGTCCGCGATCGGATCGACGGCGCGATTTCTCGTGAACGCCGTGTTGAACAGCTGCCGCCGGAACCAGTTGAAGCTGATCGCGGTGCCGGGCCACAACTGATGCTGGACGGCCGCGCCGTACTGCAGGTTGTACTCGCGCGAGAAACTCGGATCGAGCGTCCGATTCGTGATCTTGCCGAAGTTCGGATTGTTGCTGGGGCCGATCTCGTTGTCCTGCGCGATGTTGTCGCCGTTGGTCGAAAGCTGACGGCCCGCGAGGTCGGTGTCCGTCCACGTGCGCGTGTCGGTGAACGTGGCGATCGGGTTGAACAGGTTGGCGAACGTGCTGACGTCCGGCGTCATGTACTTGCCGAAGTTCGCCTTGATCGCGGTCTTGCCGTCGCCGAAGAGGTCGTACGCGACGCCGAACCGCGGCGCCCACGACGACCAGCACGTCATGCCGGGCAGCGACGCGCAGGTGACGGCGTCGAACGACTGCGCGGGCGCGAAACGGCCGGCCTCACGCTGCGCCGCAGGAATCTCTTCCTTCAGGAATTCGAAGCGAAGGCCGTAGGTGAACGTGAACCGGTCGATCGCCCATTGATCCTGCGCGTACAAGCCGAGATTGGCTTTCAGTTGAGGCGATCGCGTGATCGGCGTGTTGTAGACGCGCACCTGCACCGGACGGCCGAGCGTGTACGCGCCGTTGACCAGCGTGCCTCCCTGGTAGATCTGATACAGGTCGGCATTCATGTCGATCGCGGACGGGTTGTTCCCCCAGCCGAAGAGCACGCCGGTTCTGATGTTGTGCGTGCCCGTGACGTAGGAGAGCGACGAGACGGCGGAATGCTGATCGGGCGTGTTGAGCTGGTTGAACTGCGCGACGCCGGTTCGCACGAGCGTACCGCCTGCGATCGTGTCGAGACGCGACGCGCCGGCGATCCAGGGCGCCGTTCCGCGCGGCTGCAGGGTGCCCGGCTGGGCGAAGTCGGAGTAGTGGAGGATGTCGCCCGAGTATCCCGCTTCGAGCAACAGGCGGCTCGTAATCGGCGACGTCCATTTCGCCTGCGCGATGTAATAGAGAACCGGCTCGCGATAACTGGCCGATTGTTCGGTGAAAATCGGCAGCCCTTCCTGGCCGCCGCCCACGACCTCGTGAACCTTCCACTTGTAATTCCGCTGATACGTCACCGCGAACTTGTTGCGCGGCGTCATCTGCCACGTGCCCCGCACGACGTAGCTGTTGATCCAGGCGTCGTCGATGCCCGGCGAGCCGTCGTTCTTGAACGTGTTCGGCACCTGGATGAACGTCTCCTGGTGACGTGCCGAACCGAACCACCACAGCCTGTCCTTCACGACAGGGCCGCCCGCCGAGCCGTTGAAGTCGTTGAGGTGCTCGACGCGCGCGCCGGTGGGCAGACCGCGCGCTCGGAGCCCGTCGTCGAGGTTCGACCCCTGCAGATGCCATCCGTCGGCGGAACCGCCGAAGAAGCCGGCGCCGTGCAGCGTGTTGCCGCCGTCCTTCGGGATCAGATTGAGGCGGACGCCGCCGGCCGACGTCTCGGCCGACACGCCGCTCGTCTGGTACGTCGCTTCCGCGATGAGGGCGTTGTCGATGTAGTTCTGGACGGCGCCGTCGCTCAGATTGGTTTGCGCAGGCATGCCGTCGAGAAGGACGGTCGTGTGGAGCGCCGAGTTGCCGTGCGACGCCATGTAGGTCTGCTCGGTCTGCTGCGCGCCGCCGACGTCCGGCACGTTCAGGCGGATGCCGGGGACGAGCGACCCGACCGACTGGATGTTGCGCGCGCTCGGAATCGAGTCCATGAGGTCGCGCGTCACGACCTGCTGGCGCGCGGTATTCTGCACGTCGACGACGGGCGACTCGCCCGAGACGGTGACCGTCTCCTCGAGCGCCCCGACCCGCAGGTCGGCATTGACCGGCACCGTCGTGTCGGCGGGGACGATGATGCCGTCGCGCTTGAACGTGCTGAACCCGGTCAGCGTGAAGGTGACCTGGTAGGTGCCTGGCCGCAGATCCACGATGGAGTACCGGCCGTCGCCGTCGGTCACGACGCTGCGCGTCTTCTCGATGAGGACGGGGCTGGCGGCCTCCACGGTGACGCCGGGCAGAATCGCCCCCGACGAGTCCCTCACGAGCCCGGCGATCGTGCTCTGCGCCACGGCGACTGAGGGCAGGAGCATGAGCAGCGCGAGAGCAGCAAAGGTGCGTGCGACGACGACTCCTCTCATGGCTTTCTCCTTGGCTAACGCGGGACGCGCGATGATGGTTCCGGGAGCGGCCTCCGAACGTGAATCAAACACTGTGAATCGCAGTGTGTGATTCTGCGGCAGGGCCGCGCGCGGGAGAAGCGTTATTTCGGCCGGCGCTCACTATAATGCCGGCGATTCGGAAGGAGCCTCCAATGCGCTGGATAATCGCCGCTGCGCTCTCGCTGCTCCTGCAACCGCCGCCCGCCGCGAACCTGCCGCCGGCCTATCCGCGGACCGGCGCGACGAAGATCCTCGACAACGATCGCGTGCAGGTCTGGAATATCGCGTGGCTGAAAGGCGCGCCGTCGCCGCTGCACCGCCACGTCTACGATCTCGTCGGCGTCTACTACGAACCTGGCGATCGCATGATCATCTCGCCGGAAGGCGCGAAGCGGCCGGTGTCGACCAAGGCGTGGGACATCGCGTTTCAGCGCGTCGGCGTGACGCACATCGAGGAGGGCACGAGCGAGGCGCCGCTGCGCGCCGTGTTCGTCGAGATGAAGCAGCCGGGCGCGTACGGCACCGACGGCTCGACCGGCAAGGCGCCCGCGTTCTCAGGACAGGGGGCGACGCAGAAGCTCGACAACGAGCGCGTCACGGTGTGGGAGTACACGCAGCCGCCCGCCGCCCAGCCGCATCGCCACACGCACGACGCCGTCGTCGTGTCGATTGGCGGGAAGACGCCGGCCGCCGCCTGGGTGAAGCAGGGCACCGAGCACAGCGGCGAGGGCGGGAGCGGCGCCTCGCGCGTCTACGTATTCGAGATCAAATAGTGACGGAGGCTCCTGTGAAGCAGAGTATTGCGACGTCGTGCGCGGTCGTGCTGGCGATCGCGGCGCTCTCGGCGCAGGCGGCGCGGCCGACCGTGCCAACGATTCAATTCGAGTCGGCGACCGACTTCCTCAAGCTGTCGCCCGACATGAACCTGGGCGAAGTGCTCGGCATCGCCGTCAACTCGAAAGGCCACGTCGTGGTGCTGAACCATCAGGGCAATGCCGCCGCCGGTCCGCTCTACGGCAACGCGTCGACGCAGATCCTGGAGTTCGATCAGACCGGAAAGTTCGTGCGCGAGATCGGCAAAGGCGTCTACGGGATCGGCTACTCGCACAGCGTGCGGTTCGACAAGTACGACAACCTGTGGGTCGTCGACAAAGGGACGAACGCCGTCGTCAAGTTCAACCCGGCTGGCATGGTGACGCTGAATCTGGGCCGGCGTCCCGAGGGGCCCGACGATCCGGCCGAGGCGTACTATCGGCCCGGCCGGCGCGAGCCGCCGGTCCACGTCGACGGGTACTTCCGCCAGCCGACCGACGTCGCCTGGGATTCGGACGACAACATCTACGTGAGCGACGGCTACACGAACTCGCGCGTCGCGAAGTTCGACAAGCAGGGCAACTGGGTGAAGTCGTGGGGATCGCGCGGGTCGGGCGGCGCGCACGCCGACGAGAATCCGGGGCAGTTCAACACGCCGCACAACATCGGCATCGATCGCCAGAACAACGTCTACGTCGCCGACCGCGGCAACCGCCGCATCCAGGTGTTCGACACCGACGGCAAGTTCCTGCGCATGATCCACCTCAACGTGCCGTACGACAAGAAGCGGCACCCGGTGCTCGGCAATCTGCCGGCGAACCCGCCGGACGAAACGGCGCCGTGGACGATCTGCATCACGAACACGCCGACGCAGTATCTGTACACGACGGATCAGGAGCCCGGCCGGATCTACAAGCTGTCGCTCGACGGCACGATTCTCGGCATGCTCGGCGAGTCGGGACGCGGCGTGAAGCAGTTCAACTGGGTCCACGGGCTCGCATGCCCGTCGGAGGATCTGCTGCTTGTCGCCGACATGAACAACTGGCGGGTGCAGAAGGTGACGCTGCGGCCGGATCGCTCGAAGCCGGCCACCAGGAATTAGGAATGTGGACTTTGGAATGTGGAATGCGTGATCAGGACGCGGAAGCTCGACACGAATTCCAAAATCCAAATTCCAAATTCTTCATTGCGCCGCCGCGCGCGATCATCGCTGATCCAGACGCTCCCCGAACAACGCCTGGTCGCGGAAGAGCGCGGCGAGGCGCGCGCGCAGCTCGCGCGGCGTCGATGCGTCGTGCGGATCCAGGCGCGTGGCGCGCGCGCCGCGCTGCGCGAGCCACGAGAAGACGATCGGCGCGAGCGCGCGGCGCTCCGCCACGGCGCGCGAGAGCGGGCTGCGGAAGAAGCGCATGACGCGCTGCGCGTGGACGGCGAGGTCGGCGCCGCTGCGCCGCGTCCGCTGGATCATCGTGCGGCCGTCGGCGGCCGCCGCGACCAGCTCCACCGAGTCGGCTTCGATCGACGGCAGCAGCACGAGCACGTCGCGCTGGAGCGCGCGCGGCACGTCGCGGGCGTCGAGATCCGGCGCGCCGATCTGCACGTTCACTGCCGGCTGCAGGGCATGAATCAGCGCCGCCTCGCGCAGCAGCGCCTCGAGATCGGAGCCGACCTCGATCCATTCCGCGTCGCAGGCCAGCGCCATCGCCGGCTTGATCGCGCGCCACCGGCGCTCGGCGAAATGCGCGCGCAGCCGGCGGCGCAGGTTGACGGCCTTGCCGACGTACAGCGCGCCGCCCTCGCCGTCGCGCAGCACGTACACGCCCGGCGCCGGCGGCGCGTCGCGGCACATCCGTTCGCCGGCGCGCCGCCATGCGTCGCGCCGATCCTCGAGCACGAGCGCCTGCGCGACGAGCCGCCGCGCGAGATCCGGCGGCGCGCCGCGGATGCCAAGCACTTCGGCCGCGAGCCGCTGATGATCGGGGGCCGTGCCCATGTCCGCCAGCCGCGCGCGCAGCCGGTCGCGCAGCATCATCGTGCGGTCCGGTCGAGGCCGTGGCCCGCGCGAAGCTGCGGCGACAGCGTGATCGGCAGCCGGCCGCCGATCGCCGCTTCGCCCGCGATCGCGCGCACCGCCGCGCGCTCCGCCTGATCGTAGAAGTCGTAGGTGAGCAGCACCGCCGGCAGCTCCGGCACGAACGACGCCGTGTACGGGTTGCCGAATATCGTCGTCACCAGCGGCACCTTCGCGCGATCGGTGACGAGCGCGAGATCCCTCAGCAGCCGCACGAGATCCGCGGCGAGGTCGAGCCGGCCGCTCCCCGACGTTGATCGCACGAACACCGCGGCGACGACGGCGGCGTAGCGCGGCACGATCGCGCGGACGAGATCGAGCTCCGACATCGGCGTGTGATCGGACAGCTCGATCGCGGTCACCTGCGGCCAGCGCTTCTTCAGCTCGGCGGTGAACGTGCGGCTCGGCGCGGCAATCTGCCAGCCCGACGGGTAGTCGACAATCGACAGGTACAGGATCGGCGCGTCGCGCGGGACTATGAGCGGAACGGATCGCTTGTCGTCTTTCACCAGCGTGATCGATCGCGTGAACGCCTCCTGCGCCATCGCCTCGTGGGCGCGTCCGCCGACGCTGGCCGCGACCGCCTCGAGGTCGACGGCGCGCTTCACGTGGAGCCCCACCGCCGCCTTCGCGCGCAGCACGCGCGCCACCGATCCGTCGATCTGCGCCTGCGTCAGTCGTCCGCTCGCGAGCGCGTGCTTGATGCCGCCAAACGCGGCCGCCGGATCCGGCGAGTGCAGCACCTGGTCCGCGCCGGCGGCGAGCGCGCGCACGGCGCCTTCCCCGGGCGTCACCATCTTCGCCACCGCATCCATCGACATCGAATCGGTGTAGACGAGGCCGGCGAAGCCGATCTCCTGGCGCAGCAGATCGTGCAGGATCGGCCGGCTGAAGGTCGCGGGCGTCGACGGCGCCGGATCGAGCGACGGCAGCTCGATGTGCGCCGCCATCACCGCGCCGGCGCCCTCGTCCACGCCGCGCCGGAACGGCACGAGCTCGATCGTCTGGAGCCGCGCGCGGTCGTAGGTGATCACCGGCAGGCCCAGATGGCTGTCGACGTCGGTGTCGCCGTGGCCGGGAAAATGTTTGATGGTCGCGATCATGCCGCCGTCGCGCGCGCCGGCGACGTAGGCGGAGACGAGCTCCGCGACGCGCGCGGGATCCTCGCCGTACGATCGCGTGTTGATGACCGGGTTGCGCGGGTTGTTGTTCACGTCCGCGACCGGCGCGAAGTTCACCTGCACGCCGATCGCGCGCGACTCGAGCGCCGTGACGCGCGCCTCCGCGCGCACGAGCCGCTCGCCGTCGGCGCCGGCGATCGCGCCCATCGCCATCTGCCGCGGGAACGCCGTCGCGCCGGCGAGCCGGAAGCCGGCGCCGGTCTCGAAGTCGGCCGTGTCGAGCAGCGGCACGCGCGACAGCGCCTGCAGCCGGTTCAGCAGCGACGCCGCCTCGAGCGGCTGTCCGAGGATCACCGTGCCGTAGCCCGGATTGAGCAGCACCGAGGGCGACGGAATCGATCCGCCGAAGACGTGGAAGCCGCCGACGTGATAGTCGCGCACGAGCCGCGCCAGCGCGTCGAACGCGTCGCTGTCGGTGCTGACGAACGTCGATTCGATGGACGGGACGATGAGCTGTCCGATCTTCTCGTCGGGTGTGAGCGCGGCGAGCGTCTGCTGCGCCCAGCGCTCGCCGGCCGCGTCGAGCGGAAACGGATCGCGCGGCGCGGCGGCGGCGATCGCGAGCGGCAGCGCCGCCGCGGCGACCACGGCGAGCGCGCGGGCGCAGCGGACCATTCGGCGAATCGTAGCATGCAGCGCAGTACAATGACGTCCGTGAGCGAGGCCGAGCACAAGGCGCGCGCGCCGCGGACGGT